>Ga0137410_10002250_pt1 | contig 13161 bp, 11 predicted proteins | sample CZODoug1_16funga_FD_108878 | JGI IMG/M metagenome (GOLD analysis project Ga0137410, IMG submission 108878) | Vadose zone soil fungal communities from Angelo Coast Range Reserve, California, USA - CZODoug1_16fungal (Illumina Assembly) | ecosystem: Environmental > Terrestrial > Soil > Vadose zone... | reverse complement strand
TGATAGTGAACGGAGTAACCAGCAGGGTGTTGCCGTCCCCGGCGCGGGACGCGAGGTAGGCAAAGCCGACCGCATTGCCGCCGCCGGCCTTGTTCGCAACGCTCACGCTGGTCGGGAGCATTTTCTGCTCCTGCAAGACGCGCTGGAAGATGCGCGATACCGCGTCGAGCGCGCTTCCTGCCGCGGCGGGCGCGACGATCTCGACGTTGCGCGAGGGTTGCCAGGCCGGGTCGGCCGCGACAGCCGGAATTGCCATCAGCATGGCGGTCGCGCAAAGGGCGGCGGCGGTCAGGATGCCGCGGCGTGGTGAGATCATCTGCTCTTCTCCTTCGGTTTCCCCGCTCATGGACTTTCGTGCGGAGCGGTTCGCTGCGGCAGTTTATATCACGCTCCGGACGACACGGTAGAATCGAAGTCGCGGCCGGATTCATTCGCGTTCAATATGTGGCCGAGCCACCAGGGAGCCCAGATGCCTTACCTCGATCTGCCGGACTGCAAACTGCACTACAAGATAGACGACCACACCGACGCCTGGACACAGCCGGACAGCGTGCTGTTCGTGCACGGCTTCACCGAGAACACCGAGGCGTGGCGCGCGTGGGTGCCCCACTTCTCGCGCCGCTACCGCATGATCCGCATCGACCAGCGCGGCTTCGGAAAGTCGGGGCCCGTGGCCAAGGACTACCCCCTCACCACCGAACGCTACGTGGACGACCTCGCGAGCGTTATCCGGGAGGTCGCGGGCGGCAAGGCGCACGTGGTCGGCGGCAAGAGCGGCGGCATCAGCGTCATGGCGCTCGCGGCAGCGCGCCCGGAACTCGTGAAGACCATCACCGTGTCCTGCTCGCCCGTCACGCCCCCCAACGCGGCCGGCTGGATCGAGGAGATGGAGCGCACCAGCGTCCGGAGCTGGGCGAAACGCACGCAACGCGACCGCATGGGCACCCAGATGTCCGAAGCGGGCATCGCCTGGTGGTCCGACATGATGGGGCAGACGTCGCTCTCGACCGTGCACGCCTACATGCGCTGGGTCGGTGCAATCGATATCCGCGAGGACATCAAGCGCATTCAATGCCCGACCCTCGTCATCGGTACCGATACCGCGCGCCGCGGCAAATCGATATTCGAGAGCTGGCAGAAGACGATCCCTCATTCGGAGCTGGTGATCCTGCCGATGGACGGCTACCACGCCGCGGGTACCGACCCCGACGGCACGGCTCGTGTCACGCTGGAATTTATCGCGCGACACTCGACAAAAGGATGAGGGCGGAGGGAGTGAGCCGGGATTTCGATTAACGTGCCTGCGCACGTTAGAGCCGGCGAACGCCCGACGTGATGCAGTACGTCGGGCCGGAAGAGATGACCTGCTTGCTGCGTCACTGCGTCACCTCGTCACTGCTTCACGCCTTTACGATTGAGCACCGCGCCCCCGCCCATCAGTATCGCGCAGGTCCAGAACACCGGCGCCAGGCCCAGGACGGTGCCCAGCGCCCCGAACACGGGCGGGATCATCACGTGAGCGCCATAGCTCACCGCCATGCGCATCGCGATCGCCTCCGCCGAGCGCCCCGCCGGGGCTGCATTGAACGAGAGCACCATGGACAACGGCTGGCCGCAGCCGAGCCCGAGCCCGACCACGAACGACGCAACGCCTAGCAGCCACGGGTTCTGCGTCAGGGGGATGGCCACGAAGGACAAACTGGCGATCGCCAGCGTGGCGGCGATCATGGCGTGCTCGCCCCAGCGCGCGGTGACCGGCGGGATCAGCAGCCGTACCAGGAAGCCGGCCGCGCCGAACGCGCCGACGATGAGCCCGATCGCGCTCGCCGAAAGGCCGATGCCGTGCGCATAGAGTGGAAGGTAAATGTTGTAGAGGTCTATCCCGGTCATCACGATGCCGTTGGTGAGCAGGGCATTGCGCAACGCCGGCAAGCGCAGCAGATCGAGGGCGGCCCCGCGCTTGGGCGCGTCCACGCCGCGCGAGCGCGCGGGTATGTCATTGCGGCGGAAATGAAATACCGCGAGGCAGGATGCCGCGATCGCCGCGAGGACGTAGTACGCGACGCCGTGGCCGAATGCGTCGATGGTGAATCCGACCAGCACCGGCCCCGCGACGTTGCCGGCGGAGTCCGCCAGGCTGTAGTAGCTGAAGTTACGGGTGCGCGTCTCGGGACGGGACAGCACCCCCACCAAGTTCTGCATCGCCACGATGAACAGCATGCTGGTGAATCCCACCAGCGGCGACACGACGAACAAAACCGTCAGCGAGGGAAACAGGGCCGGCAGCGTCAGCGTGACGGCGAATCCGGCAAGCCCCACGTACATCAACACGTGATTGCCGACCCGGTCCGCGATTCGTCCCGCCGAAACCGCGAACAGAAACGGAACCAGGCCGTAGACCGCAAACAGCATGCCGGTCGCAAACGGCCCGGCGCCGAGCTCGATTGCGTACAACGTCATCAGCACGCGCCCGCCCTTCAGGCTGATGAACGTGACGCCGGAAAGCAGCAGGACGAGTGCGATCGCCATCCAGAATAATCCTCGTGCAATTGCCTGGCAGGCCAATTGCACCCGAATCTTTCCTTTCCTTCTCCCCTCTCCTTTCGGGAGAGGGGCGGGGGTGAGGGATGAGCGTCGCCGGGCTTTTGTTCGACGCTCGCTACCGCGATTATATCGGCGAGCGCCGCGCGCCTCGCCGGTTATTACTCTGTGCTAGCATCCGCTGTCCCGCAAACGGCAATCGAGGAATCCACATGTCGGTCCGCATCGCCCACAATCTGAAACTGCTCGCGCAGCACACCGCTGGCGGCGCGCCCAATCTCGGTGAAGGCATGGCAATGAAGATTAAAGATTCCAGACGCTACCTGTACATCGCCCACGAGCACGGGCCGGCGGCGTTCTCGATCTTCGACGTGACCGAGCCATCCGAGCCGAAGATGCTGTTCCAGTTGCCGCTGCCCCACAACCGCGTGCGCGCGAACTCGCTCGCGATGCGCGGCGACATCCTGCTGGTGGCCTATCAAGCCTACGACCGGGGGAGCAAGCCTGCGGGCTTCCAGATCTACGATATTTCGAAGCCGGCGGAGCCGCGCGGGATCGCCTTCTACGACCTGTCGGGCAACGACGATCACTCGGTCGGCGTGCACTACTTGTCGTTCATGGACGGGCGCTACGCACACCTCTGCGGGTCGCACCCGGATTTCACGCCGAACCACAAGGATGACAACCAGTTCTATCAGATCATTGATCTCGCCAATCCGTCGAAGCCGACCGAGGTCGGGCGCTGGTGGCTGCCGGGCCAGCGCAAGGGCGACAAGGAGCCGCCGCTGGAGCACCACGTCGCGCCCTCGATCCACTTCGGCATGCGGCCGCACCACACGCTCTGCTACCCCGAGCGGCCGGACCGCGCCTACATTGGCTGGATCGACGCCGGCATCGTGATCCTCGACATCGCCGACAAAGCGCGCCCGAAGCTGATCAGCCGCCTCGATTACCACCCGCCGTTCCCCGGCTTCACGCATACCGTGCTGCCGCTGTTCGAGCGCGACCTGCTCGTGGTAACCGACGAGGCGACCGGAGACCAGGGCGTCGACTGGCCCAAGCGCTGCTGGATGGTGGACCTGCGGCTGGAAACCAACCCGGTGATGATCTCGAGCCTGCCGACGCCGCGCGAATTCAGCGAGCTGCACAAGGTTGGTGGCCGTATCGGCGCCCATAATATCCACGAGAACGAGCCGGAGCCGGGAGCCGCGAAGCTGCAGAACACGGTGGCCTCGACCTGGTTCAGTGCCGGGCTCCGCGTCTACGACATCGCCGACCCGTACCGGCCGGAGGAAATCGCCGCCTTCCTGCCGGAAACGCCCAAGGGCCAGCGCGGCTGCCGCATTAGCGACGTGTTCGTGGACGACCGCTCGATCATCTACGCGGCCGACCGCGCCTGTGGCGGCCTCTACGTGCTGGAATACATCGGCAAGCACCCGCTCAACTGAGAAAACGGAAAGCGTGATAAGTGATAGGTGTCAGCAGACTGGCTCCGCCACCGGTTCTATTGCTTACACCTCTTCGCTCATCAGGCTTGTTGTCTCACGGCCTTGAACCCGGTCAGGCGCGCGGCGCGCTTGTCCGCGACCGAGCTGATTCTTTCCAGCATTTCGCGCTCCTCCTTGCCGGTATCGAGAGCAGCGAGCAGTTCGCGGGCTTTCCCCGGGATCGTAGCTGACAACTCGGCCATTCTTTGCCAAACGATGCGGGGATTCGTCCCGGAAGCAACCGCGAACTTCGCCCAGTGACGCTCCTGTACCCAGTCTGGACGGTTCTCGCCGCCGATCTTCATCGCGAGGCTCGTGGTGAGCCCCTTGTACACCGCCGTCGAGAGGAGATCGTAAAACGGCGCGAGGGAAACACCCTCCGGCGCGATCAGCAGGGACAGATTCTTGGCGTGTGCGTCGGCATTCCCCACGAGATAGTTGAAGATCACCCACGAAATGATCTCAAGCCGGTTTTTCGCCGGCTGGGCACAGTAGCGAGTTACGACTTCGAAACAGGCCGCGAGACTCGGGCCGCCTTCCTTCTCGTACTTCTTGCTCGAAGAAAGATTGAGCGCCTGACAGAAATCGATCTGGTGGATACGGGCGAGCGTTCCGTCTGCCGCCTCGATCCGGTCGTAGCGCTGCACTAGATATAACGCTTTCGCCTTGCCCAGTATCACGGACTGGGGAACAGGAAGACCCGACTCGGCTGCCAGCCGCATGCAGAAGTGCTCGTTCACCGGCAAGTGCGCGAAACCGGGCGAGCCGGGCTTGAGGATATGCGAGCTGGGATCGCTTCCCTTGGGCAGGGCAAGCTGACCCTCATGGTAGTGAACAGGCAGCTTGTCCTGCGTGCCGGCGAGCGATAGCCGAAGCTCGCCATCGGCCGCGAGCAAAGGACGCTTTCGAAGATCGGCAAGCAACCGGTTCAACCGCGTGATGCTGAGCGGCGCATAACCTTCCCGCGGCGTCGGCTTGTCACCCGCAGGCCAGAGCGAAATCGCGCCAGCACAATCGCCCCCGATCTCTTCCAGCAATCCGAAGGTGTTGCGTTCGGACACGCGCTTCAGCCTGGCGATGGCCGCCCGGACGCCTCCTTCGGGAAGCAGGTTGTCGAAAAACACCCGCGCGATTTCGTCGGGAAACGCTTCCGCCTGACGCGGCATTGTCACCGACAAGGGAATGAAATGCCTCGACTCGATCCAGGCCTTGTCGTAGGCGAAGGAAAGTCGCCCCTTTTCCTCGCGCAGGCGTCCCGCGCGCTGCTCGTTCAGGTAGACATCAAGCGTGTCGGTCATCCTGGTTGCTCCAGAACGGCTGCTTCGGGCCCAGCGTCAGGGCAAGCCCAAGCCCCTGGATGACCTTGAGCGTCGGGCCGAGGCGCGCGGTCTCCTTTCCACGCTCCAAGTCGGAAAGAAACCGGACCCCGACCCCGCACAGGAGCGCGGCCTCCGCCTGCCGCAGCTTCATGGCGGTACGCGCCTCGCGAATCGCCTTTCCGATATCCTTGACGGAAAGCAGGTTGGTCGCCGTAACGATCTTGGGCATGGTGGGCCTGGATTGGATATTCCCGATCGGGAATATATGTCACTGCCCACCGGGAGTCAATCTGAATATTCCCGATCGGGAATACTCAAGGCACTCCCACCCCGGCAAAGGCTCCGTTTACCCGATCGGGAAAACGGAAGGTAAAGCGTCTACCGCCGCCGGTCTTTAGCAGCGAGCGCCGTGATGATTTCCGCCACGGCTTGCTGCTGGCGGGGATTCAGCTTGCGGTAGCGTTTCAGCAGTTCCTGGTCCGGCACAGGGCTCCGATAGATCGAGGCAGGTTGCTGCACGCCGTGCCCTGCCCCGCCTTCGCCGTGGTGCAGCCAGTTCGGGCTGACCTCCAGCCATTCCGCCAGCGCCTGAACTTTGTCGTGTGACGGGATCGCCTCCCCGTTCAGCCACTTGCGCACTGCCTGCGGCGTGACCCGCCGATCCGGGTAATCACCATTGAATTCCTGCGTCAGCCGCGTTGGGCTTCCAACGGCGAAGCCTTTGTCCTGCAACGCCTTCTGCAGCCTCTTGCTGAACTCCTCGCGCCCCTGACTGTTTGCCATGCCGGCAAACGTAGCACCGCTCCCGGTAACAAGCAGTTGCTGGTAAAGTAACTATTAGTTACTGATCGCAGCTGATGAGGCTCCCAGCCCCACGCCGCTGCGCCTCGGGACGGGGAGAGTTCCGGCGTGAAAGGGAAAAAGCAGCGCAAGGCGGCTCAGCGTCCGGAAAGTGGGGACGACGCCTTTTCTCTTCAGACGCAGGAGAGCCCGGAGGACGCTGCGGCGCCCAACAAAGGAAAAGGCAAGACGAAACCGGCCGGCCGGGGCAAGTCAGCCGGCGATCCGCAGGTGGTGAGCTACCGTCACCAGGACAAGCGCAAGAACAATCCGCAGATCGGGCTGGTGGACTCGGAGTTCGAACCCGAGCTGCCGAAAACCACCTGGGCTTCGACCCTCATCTCCATTTTTCCTCTGAGCCGAAAGGCCACATGGCCAAGTCGGGCTGGAACCACCCGTGTGCGTCCCATTTCTCCCGCAATAACGCAATAGCGTGGCAAACGAGTTACAGCAACTACTGGATGAAATCCGTGATGCGCGGCTGAAAGAGCGACTTTCGGCCGCGGTCGGCGAGCTACGCAAGACCAAGAAGTTCGGTCTTGTTTTCGAGGAGCACCTGCCGGAACTGCTGCCGATCTACAGCGCCAAGATTCGGAGCAACGCGCGCGTTGCTCGTAAGGACGGCAAGCTGACTGAGACGTTTGTCGTCGAGCGCATCGTCAAGGGCATTGCGACCGTCAAGCCTGAGCAAGGCAACGGCGTGTCGCAAGATATTCCTGTTGCGCAACTGTTCGTGGTGAAACGGTTCGGCGAGGCAATCTTTCCAGCGCTTCGGCACATCGAGTCCGTATTACGCGGCGGTAGCACCCCGCATCACGCACTAATCGAAGCGGACAACTACCACGCGCTGCAGCTTCTCGAATGGCTTTACGCCGGGAAGGTCGATTGCATCTATATCGACCCGCCGTACAACACCGGCGCGAGGGACTGGAAGTACAACAACGCGTTCGTGGATAAGAACGATAGCTATCGGCACAGCAAATGGCTGTCCATGATGAAAAGGCGTTTGGTGATTGCGGAGCGTTTGCTGAAACCTGATGGAGTTATGTGCATCACAATTGATGATCACGAGGTTCACCATCTTCTATGCGTTGCCGAGCAATCGCTGCGTAGCCTTCAAATTCTAGGTGTCCTCATTATCAAGACAAGTCCTTCTGGGCGCCCATCAACTGCCGGCATGAGAGTGGCGCATGAATACGCCATTTTTATCGGGGGTCCGCATGCAAAAGTGGGACGCTTCGGAATTTCCGAAGGACAGCGCGAATTTTTCAGCGAGGAAGACAAAGACGGGCATTTTGCTTGGCAGAACCTGCGAAAGCGGGGAGGAGCCAACACAATGCGCAATGCGCGTCCTCGCCAGTTTTACCCCATTTATGCGTCAAAGGATCGCATCCGAATTCCTAAGATGACATGGGACAAGGCCAAGAGAGTTTGGAAGATAGAGGAGAAGCCGAAACAGCATGAATCCGAGCTGTTCCCTATTGGAGATGATGGGCGGGAGCGCATTTGGAGCCTGGGGGCGGAGAAGCTGGCAAGAGAACTTTCAGCCATTCAGGTTCGATACGACGAGAAGGACAGCAGTCATTCTATATGGCGGCAGATTCGTCCTAACAAGGAAGGGTCACTTCCTTCGACATGGTGGGATTCACCACGAAATTTCATCGTCGAGAATGGCGCAAAGCTGTTGGGAGAGATCCTCGGCCGAGACCGTCCATTCCCGTTTCCGAAGTCTCCGTATGCCGTGGCGGACTGCTTACGTGTGGCGGGCGCTGCAAAAAAAGATGCTTTAATTCTGGATTTTTTTGCCGGAAGTGGCACAACCTTTCAGGCAGTTGCAAGCCTCAATGAGAATGATGGTGGCCTGCGGCGCTGCATTGTCGTCACCAACAACGAGGTCGCCGACGAGGCGGCAAAAATATTAACTGCAGATGGGGCACAGCCCGGGTCAAGCGAATGGGAAGCAAAGGGCGTCTGCCAGTCGGTTACGTGGCCGCGCTGCAAATTCGTGACCAACGGCCAGCGCGACGACGGCGCAAACCTGCCTGGTGACTTTCTGACTGATAGGTTTGAGGATCAGGAAGTTAGGCGTGCCATCCGCACTTTGGACTTCGCCAATGTAGAAACGCTTGCGAGCAGGCGAGCGCGCGACGCGCTGGCCGTGGCCGTCGGGTTTCCAAAGTCAAAGGTGACGGGAGAGGAGTCGTTTCTGTTGGCCGAGGGGGAGAGCGTGGCGGTGCTTCTGGATCCGTCTGCTCTGGACGCCTTTGTTGAAAAAGGAGGGGAATGGGCTGAAGGCATCGAGACGGTGTACCTGCCTTTTCCTTCCGGCAAGGCGTTCAATCTGGCGAGGGATCAAGTTCTTGAGGCGTGGCCCCCGCTGACGAAAACAGTCGAGGTCAAGCGACCGATGAGGGACGGATTCGCGGCAAATCTAGATTATTTTCGCCTGGATTTTCTGGATCGGTCTCAGGCAGAGATTAGCGGAAAGCTCGCGGATATCCTTCCGGCGCTTTGGATGATGGCAGGCTGTCGTGGCCAGCTGCCGACCATCAAGGGCAACGAGAAGATGCTGTTTTTCAAGGACTGCCCATTTGCGGTTCTGGTCGAGGAAAGCGCTATCAAGCTGTTTCTCACCAAGCTCGCGGAGCGCCCAGACATCGACTGGGTGTTCGTAGTAACACACGATCAGGACAGTTTCGCCCGCATCTGCGAGTGGCTGTCCGAGCACGTTCCGGCAACGCAGCGCGTGCATCTGTGGCGCAACTATGTGGATAACTTCATCATCAACGTGGAGCGCACCACAGGGGACGCGTCATGAAATTCCTGCTGCGAGAATTTCAGAAGGCCCACGTCAGCAAGCTTCTGATGCTCTTGAAGCATGCCAAGATCGAGCTTCAGGACGCGGGCGCGATGCAGGCGCTTACCCTGTCTGCGCCCACGGCGTCCGGCAAGACCGTGATGATGACCGCGCTGATCGAGCGCGTCCTGTTCGGCAAAGGTGGGCTGGAGGATTTCGACGATCCCAGTTTCGTCGTCGAACCCGATGCCGTGTTCCTGTGGATTTCCGACAGTCCGCAACTGAATCAGCAATCGTTGGAAAAGATGAACCTTGCCGGGTCAAGCGAGTTGGTAGGCAGACTGGAGCCCGTGGACGCCACGTTCGATGCCGAGCACTTCAAGCCTGGCCACGTCTACTTCCTCAATTCGCAGAAGCTCAGTGTTGCGGGCCTGCTTACCAAGAAAGGTGATGGGCGGACATATTCGATCTGGGAGACAGTCAACAACACGATCACTCGGCAGAAGAGCCGCTTTTACGTAGTGATCGACGAAGCGCATCGGGGGATGCGCCGCACACGGCACGAACAGGCTGAAGCCAAGAGCATCGTGCAGAAGTTTATTTTCGGTGCGCCGGGTGAACTAAGTCCCGCACCGATCATCATCGGCATTTCAGCAACACCGGATCGTTTCAACGCGCTCTTGCCCGCAGCGTCCCGGACCCGACGGGGCGTGGATATTCCACCCCATGAGCCGAGAGAAGCCGGGCTCGTCAAGGACAACATCTTGATCGGCCACGCCGACGAGAAACTGAAAACGGAATGGACGCTGCTGGCGGCTGCCTGCAAGGAATTTCGCAGGATGTCGGAGGAATGGGAATCCTATTGCAAGGTAAACGGCGAGAAGGACATCGTGCGGCCAGTGCTCGTCATTCAGGTGCAGGATGCCGGTGCGGGGGGCGGCGAAACGGATTCACGCACGTCGCTGGAACGGGTTATTTCCGTCGTGAAGGAACACGCGGGGCCAGGCCTTACTGCCCTCTCTTTCGCTCACTGTCTGGAATCCGGCAAAACGCTTAAGGTCGGTAGTACCGATATCCGCTACGTCGAGCCTCACCGAATAGAGCACGACGAGCATGTGCGCGTGGTGCTCTTCAAGATGGCGCTGACGACGGGGTGGGACTGCCCGCGCGCCGAAGTGATGATGTCGTTTCGAAAAGCAGAGGACGCGACGTATATCGCGCAGCGGATGGGGCGCATGGTGCGCACGCCGCTCGCGCGGCGGATGGAAGGCAACGTTCTGCTGAACAGCGCGACGCTCTTTCTGCCGCACTTCGACCGAGAACAGGTGAAGTATGTAGTCGAGCGGCTCGAGGCGGAGGGGGATTCGGGTGGTTCCGAGACTGGCGCGCAGGGCGACTTCCAGACGCTGCGAGTCGCCAAGGGCAAGGAAGCAATTCTGAAAGCCTGCCAGACACTGCCAACCTACGCGGCACAGGAAGGCCGAAAAGTCGCCCACATCCGCCGTGCGCTTCGCTTTGCCCTGGAGCATGCCAAGGACGGGTGGGATACGGACGCCCGGGCGCTGCGCGACGGCTTGCGCGCCGCGCTGAGGAAGCAGGGCGAAGCACGGCGCAAGGAGCCGGCCTTCTCTGCACAGTTACAGAGCATATCGAACGTCAAGTACCGGATGCTGCGAGTCGAGAACGGGACGCTGAAACCGGACGACAAAGGCGTGGAATACAGCCTTCCAATCACCGAGCAAGACGTGGAGACCGTCTTCTCGCGCAGCTTTGTCACACTGACCGAGGACCTGGCGATGTCGTACGTGCAGACCCGCTATGACCCGGAAGACGAGAACGCCGTCTACTGGCGTTGTAAGCTCGAAGCTTTTCTGCTTTCCCAGGACGAGAGCATTGTGACAGCGGTCGAGGCTGAGGCGCAGTGTCTGATTGAAGCCGCCTATGAGAAACGAAAGCCGGAGATTGTGGCGCTTTCCGCAGAACGCCGAGGTGCGTATCGGCACATCATGCAAACGAGTCGCGAGTTCAAGGCAACCGAACCTTCGATCCCAGACCCCCTGCGCCTGAAGACCGACAAGAAAGCAATTCCACAGCCAGACCATCTTTTCGTGCCCGACTCAGGCAACTTCATGGCTGCACTGAATACGTGGGAAGCGACAGTCCTTGCGGCCGCGCGCAAAGCACCCGGGTTTGCCGGCTGGCTTCGCAATTACGCACGTAAGCCCTGGAGCATCGCTTACACCTACACCAACTCAGAAGGGCAGACGGCACCAGGCTACCCCGACTTCGTAGTTTTTCGTACGGAAGGAAAGCACATCGTTGCCGATCTTCTGGAGCCGCATCATCCCGGCAATGCGGATTCGCTCGTCAAGGCGAAAGGGTTGTGCAGATTCGCCGAGCAGCACGGCGATAAATTCGGCCGCATCGAGTGGATCAAGATCGAGGGTAGCCAGATCAAGCGGCTTCGCCTTGATAGCCAGCAGGTGCGCGCGCAAGTGCTGGCAACGAACGTTGATAACGCGATTGATACGTTATTCGACACTTACGGAACTTCGGAAACAGCACCGGTGAGCACTTAGCTGGACGGGCCCTAGAGGACAAACTATTAAGGTTCATGCCCACGTCACCAGCCCCGGCGAAATCTGAAGTGAATAGCCCGGCTGGTCGGGTTCGAACCGTAATAGGTTCGGGTCACCCTTCCTGATTACGCGACGACGACCGTCAGCTTGCCGCCCGCACGGCGTTGCGATGATTCCTTGATCACGATTTGCACGTCGCGGCCGAGACTGGTCAGGCAGTCGATCAATTTCCTCTCCGAGAACCCGCGAAACTGCCCGCGTAGCATCGCGGAAATCTTGGGCTGGGTAAGCCCGAGCACCTTCGCTGCCTCGACCTGGGTAAGGCCTTTGTGCTGGATGATCTCGGCGATCTTGGCGACAAGCTGGGCCTTCACCCGCATTTCATCGGCGTTTTCGTAGCCGAGATCGGCGTACACGTTGCCGCTGCCGGCGTAAACAGCCCTGTCTTCCCGCGCTTTATGTCTGCTCATCTTTCAGCTCCTTGGCCCGCCTGGCGGCTACTTTCAGTCTTTCCCGGATCAAATCCATGTCTCTCTTCGGTGTCTCGATGCCGGTCTTCGATTTCTTCTGAAACACGTGCAGAACGAACACGCTTTCTTCGAATCGCACCGTGTATACGGCACGGTAAGCGTCGCCTCGAAAATCTTCAATGACCTCCAGCACCCCCGCGGAGCCAAATCCCCGCAGCGGTTTCGCCTGATCATGCTTTCCGCCGGTTTGCGCCAGAAAGAGCGCGTAACCGAAAACATCCACCACCTCCTCCGGCAGTGCTTTCAGATCCTTCTTCGAGCTCCCAATCCATTCGAGTGGTTTGGTCGGACTGGGTTCTCGATCCATGCCGGATTATACCTTAATTGGGATAATTCCCTGATGTCAGGAAAATCCGATAATCCGGCCCGTTCCCGTCTCTGAACTCTATCGGCGTTTATCCGCCTTGAGTTCATCGGTGGCTGAACCTTGTTTTTCTCGGCAGTTCAGCTTTTCGTCACTGCGTCACCCCATCACTTCGTCACTTCGTCACTTTGTCACCGGGGGCACATTCATGCCCCGCTGCACCGCCGGCCGCGCGGAAATCGCGTCGTACCAGCGCTTCACGCCCGGGAAATCGTTGAGGTCGGTCTTGTGCCACTCGTAGCGTGCGACCCACGGATAGGTCGCGATGTCCGCGATCGAGTACTCACTGGCGAGATAGGCATGATCCTTGAGGCGGTCGTTGAGCACGCCATAGAGCCGGCGCGTCTCCTTGCTGTAACGCTCGATCGCGTACGGCACCTGTTCCTTGGCGGCGCGCAGAAAATGGTGCGTCTGCCCGAACATCGGCCCGGGGCCACCCATCTGCCACATCAGCCATTCGATCACGCGGTAGCGGTGGTCCACGTCCTCGGGGATCAGCTTGCCGGTCTTGTCGGCGAGGTAGAGCAGGATGGCGCCCGATTCGAACAAAGACCGGCCGTTGTCGCGGTCGATGATCGCGGGGATGCGGTTGTTGGGGCTGATCTTGAGGAAATCGGCTTTGAACTGCTCGTCCTTGGAGATGTCGATGGGGTGCGCGGCGTATGCCAGGCCGCACTCCTCCAGCATGATGGACACCTTGCGGC
>Ga0137410_10002247_pt1 | contig 13166 bp, 14 predicted proteins | sample CZODoug1_16funga_FD_108878 | JGI IMG/M metagenome (GOLD analysis project Ga0137410, IMG submission 108878) | Vadose zone soil fungal communities from Angelo Coast Range Reserve, California, USA - CZODoug1_16fungal (Illumina Assembly) | ecosystem: Environmental > Terrestrial > Soil > Vadose zone... | reverse complement strand
ATTACCTGGTATTCTCGCGCGACCAGCGAATCGACCCGCTGCGGGTGAAGGGTTCCTACGCCGGGGCGATCGGCATCCCGCAATTCATGCCGGGCTCGTACCGGCGCTTCGCCGTTGATTTCGACGGCGACGGGCAGATCAATCTCGCCAGCAGCCCCAGCGACGCCATAGGCAGCATCGGCAATTTCCTGAAGGCGCACGGCTGGGTGCGCGGGCAGCCGGTCGCCATCGGTGCCACGGTGTCCGGGGACGGATGGCGCAAGCTCGCCGGCAGCGGCATCGTACCCGCCATCCGCTTCGCGGACCTGGCGGGCTACGGAATCAAGCCGGCGGCCCCGTTGCCCGGCGACACCCTGTGCGCGCTGATCGAGCTCGACTCGCCGGGACAGCCTTCGGAGCTCCGCGTGACCCTGCAGAACTTCTTCGTGCTCACGCGCTATAACCGGTCCAATCTCTACGCCGCAGCCGTTCCCGATCTCGCGGCCGAGATCGTGCGCGCAAGATCGGCGGCGCCCGTCGCCGGCACCGTGGTCCCCGGCAAGAGCAATCCGTGACCGGTCCCGCACGCCAGTACCGCTACTACGAATTCGTGATGGCGGCGTTTGTCACGGTGCTGATCTGCTCGAACCTGGTCGGCCCGGCCAAGATCGCGCAGGTCGATTTTCCCCTCCTGGGGATCGTGTCATTCGGCGCTGGCGTATTGTTTTTCCCGATTTCCTACGTATTCGGCGACATCCTCACCGAGGTATACGGCTACGCGCGATCCCGCAGGGTGATCTGGGCCGGGTTCGCGGGTCTCGCCTTCGCCGCGTTCATGTCGGCGGTCGTGGTGTGGCTGCCTCCGGCGCCCTTCTGGAACAACCAGGCCGCCTACGAGATCGCGTTCGGCTCGACCTGGCGGATCGCCGCGGCCTCGCTCTTGGCGTTTCTGTGCGGAGAGTTCGTCAATTCCTTCGTGCTGGCGAAAATGAAGATTCTCACGCGCGGCCGCTGGCTCTGGACCCGCACCATAGGCTCGACGATATTCGGCGAGGGAGTCGATTCGCTTCTGTTCTACCCGCTGGCGTTCTGGGGGGGCGGTCTCATCCCCGACGACAGGCTGCCGCAGATCATGCTGGTCCAGTTCATCTCCAAGGTCGCACTGGAGGTCGTGTTCACGCCGATTACCTACGCCGTGGTCGGCTGGCTGAAGCGCGCCGAGCACGAGGACTACTACGACACGGACACCGACTTCAATCCTTTCACGCTCAAGACTTGAGCGCTTTTCCGAGCGACCGCCGCAGCGTAAGATGCTCTGTGTCGGCGTAAGAGGTCCCATCCCGTGAACCGCCGCGGCAACGAGTACGACGTTTCCTGCCAGGTCAACACCACCGATTCGGCGAAAGTCAATTCGGAGGTGGACCGGCTTTTCCTCGAGCTCTACCCCAAGGCGTCCACCGCGAAAATCGACCGGGCTTTTCACGATCTGACCACGATGTACCGCGGCGGACGGCCGGGCTATCACGCCTGCGATACCGCGTATCACGATATCCAGCACGTGCTCGACGTCACGCTCGCCATGGCGCGCCTGATCGACGGGTACGAACGCGCCAGAATCGGACTCGAGCCGCTCGACGCAGCGATGTTCCGGCTGGGAGTGATCACGGCACTGTTCCACGACTGCGGCTACATACGCAGGCTCGACGACAGGGAGCACAAGAACGGGGGCGAGCTCACGCTGACGCATGTCTCCCGCGGAGGGCGCTTCCTCCGGGACTACCTGCCCAAGATCGGCATGGGCGAGGTCGCCGACGTCGCGGCCTCCCTGATCCATTTCACCGGCTACGAGATCCCGGTCAGCGAAATCAAGGTGCCGTCGCTCGCCTTCAAGCTGCTCGGCAGCCTGCTCGGCTCGGCGGACATCATCGCGCAGATGTCTGATCGTTGCTATCTGGAAAAATGCCGCGACCGGCTCTATCCGGAGTTCGTCGCGGGCGGGATCGCCCGCAAGCGCCTCCCGGACGGAAAGGAAGAAGTCGTATACGAATCGGGGGAAGACCTGGTGAGGAAGACCCCGCACTTCTACCAGGGTGCAACCCGGCGCCTGGACGCAGACCTCGGCGGAGCGCACCGGTATGCGCGCAACCACTTCGGCGGTCAGCACCTGTACCTGGAAGAGGTCACCAAGAATATCGATTTCGCACAGGCCATCAACGACGAAGGCAACGGCACCGCGCTGAAGCGCAATCCCCCGACGACCATGCGGACCAGGGCGCCGGGAAATCTCTAAAGAAGGACTTCTTTCGTCAGGCAGCGCCGGCGCAAGATTCCGCGCAGTTGCGCGAGCGCGTCGAGCTGGATCTGGCGCACGCGCTCGCGGGTGAGCCCGAAACGGGCCGCTAGTTCCTGGAGCGTCTGCAATTCCCTCCCGTTCAGGCCGAAGCGGCACTCGATCACGGTGCGCTGCCTCTCGCTGAGTTGCGCAAGCCACTCCAGGACCAGCGACTCGATCTCGCTCGCCTGGAGCTGCGACTCGGGTCCTTCGATGCTTTCATCGGCGATAGCGTCTGCGACGGAGAGCATGGGATCGGCGTCGAGCGGGGCATCGAGTGATGCAACGTGCTCGCCCCGCAGGAGCAGGCTGCGCACTTCGCCGGCGTCCCTGCCGAGAAGATGGGCGATGTCCTCCGCCGACGGTTCGCGCTCGGCGTGCGCCTCCAGGTGGCGCTTCGCGCGAAGCACCGTGGTCAGGTCCTTGATCACGTGCACCGGCAGGCGGATGGTGCGCAACTGGTTCATGATCGCACGCTCGATATTCTGGCGAATCCACCAGATGGCATAGGTCGAGAAGCGAAAGCCGCGCTCCGGATCGAACTTCTCGAGGGCGTGCATCAGGCCCAGGTTTCCTTCTTCCACCAGATCCAGGAGCGGCATGCCCCGGTTGAGATACGCCTTGGCGACGTTCACGACCAGGCGCAGATTGTGCTCAATCATCTTCTGCCTGGCGGCAAAGTCTCCCGCGGCCGTGCGCCTCGCGAAACGCAGTTCCTCTTCCTGACTGAAGAGGCGATTGAGTCCGATCTGGTGCAAATAGAGCTGAGTCGCGTCGCTGAGCCTTTCGGTTTTCGTGACGCCCTCGCTCGACTGCGCAGGCTCGCCGTTTGCCGGCCCTTCTCCGTTCCTTTCGGGATCGGGTTCCTCGGAAGCCTGCTTATCCGGTTCCGGCGCGCGCGAGCTCACGACTTGCGCTCGGGCAGGAATTTCAGGGGATCTACGGGTTCCCCCAGGCGCCGTATTTCGAAGTGCAACTTGACCTGCGCCGAGTCGCTGTTACCGATCTCCGCGATCTTCTGGCCCCTGGCGACGTTCTGTCCTTCCTTAACCAGCACGCTGCGGTTGTGCGCGTACGCGGACAGGTAGGTATCGTTGTGCTTGATGATGACCAGCTTGCCATAGCCGCGCACCGTGCCGATGTACGTGACGCGGCCGGACGCGGATGCCAGCACCGGATCTCCGAGCTTGCCCAGGATATCCACGCCCTTGTTTGTGCCCTTGGAGAAACCGGCAAGAACGCGGCCCGAAGCCGGCCACATCCAGTCGACGCTGTCGGACTGGGCTGCGGTATTCGGCGCAGCCGGCGCCTCGAGCTTCGGCTCGGACGGATTCAGGCGCAACAGCAGCGCGAGGTTTTCCTCGGAATAGGGCAGCTTCATCGCCTTGGGTGCGGTCTTCAGAAGTTCCGGGCGGGCGACTTCGACTGCGGCCGCGCGCGGCGGCTCGGCGGCGACGCGCTGGTCCCCTCCGAGCGAGCGCGCTTCCACCGAGCCCGGCACGACCATCGGCTGGACCTCGACGCCCGTGCCGGGCTGGGCTTGCGCCCGCGCCTCAGCTTGGACCGGAGCCGGCGCTGCCGGGGGCCGCAGCCGGAGAATGGCGCCCGGTTTCAGCACGGACGGGTCGGAAAGATTGTTCCAGGCCGCGAGCTCCCTGTAGTCAACGCCGTTGTCCAGGGCAATGCTGTAGAGGGTATCGCCGCGTTTGACTGTGTAGCTCTCGGGCTTCTGCTCGACCGCCGCCGCCGCGGGTTTCGCGGCGGCGGGGCGCGTCACGTTCCGCTCGACAACCGGCGCGCGATAAGTGCTCGCGCACGCGGCGAGCAGCGCGCAGGTGAACGCCGGGACGAAGATACGGAGCAGGCTCACTGCTTGCCTCCTCTCAGGGGCACAAAACGCACGGCGTCGAGCCATTTTTCTGTCAACCCGGTCGCAGTCCTTTCGGTGAGGCACAGCGCCTGATCGCCGCTTCCTACTGGCACGATCATTCTGCCACCCGGAGCAAGCTGCTGCACAAGGGCATCGGGAATTCCCGACGCCGCCGCGGCGACGATGATGGCGTCGTAGGGAGCGCCTTCGGGCAATCCCAGGGCGCCGTCGCCGTGGACCAGCCTGAGGTTCGACAGGCGCAAGGGACGGAGGTTGCCGCGCGCCTTCTCGAGCAGGCCCGCAATGCGCTCGACCGAGTACACGTTTTTTGCGAGATGTGCGAGCACGGCCGCCTGATAGCCGCACCCGGTCCCGACTTCGAGCACGCTGGCGAGGGGCCTTTGCCCCCGCACGGCCTCGATCATGCGCGCGACCACGAAAGGCTGGGAAATGGTTTGCTCGAAACCGATCGGCAGGGCGGTGTCCTCGTAGGCGCGGCTCGCAAGGGCTTCCTCGACGAAGATATGGCGCGGAACGGAGGCCATTGCCGCGAGGACGGCCTCGTCGCGTATGCCGCTCTCCCGCAGGCGCGCGACCATGCGATCGCGGGTGCGCTGCGAAGTCATCCCGATGCCGCGCGTTTTCGACAGCTTTACTTCTCGAGCCACGTTCTCACTGCCGGTATCTGCTGCGGGTGAGTCAGGTCCATCTGCAACGGAGTCAGCGACACGCGGTCGGAGGCAACCGCGTGGAAATCTGTTCCTGGGCCCGCGTCCTGCGCGCTCCCTGCACCGCCCACCCAGTACACGGTCTGGTTGCGCGGCGTGGTGGCCTTGATGACGGGCTCGGCTTTGTGCCGCTTGCCAAGCCGCGTGACCTCGAATCCCTTCAGCGACTCGTACGGTATGTCGGGAACGTTCACGTTGAGCAGCACCGGCTCGCGCAACGGCCTCTTCTGAAAGCGCTCGACCAACTCGCGCGCGACGCGTGCCGCAGTTTCGTAGTGCCGTCCGGCCTTGCTCGTCAGCGATATCGCAAGCGAAGGGATGCCAAGGAGGTAACCCTCGGTCGCGGCTGCTACGGTGCCCGAATAGATCGTGTCGTCACCCATGTTCGCGCCCAGATTGATGCCCGAGACAACCATGTCCGGCATCTCATCGAGGAGGCCGGTGACGGCGAGGTGGACGCAGTCGGTGGGCGTGCCGTTCACGAAGCGGAATCCGTTCGCCGATTCGCGCACCGACAGGGGACGGTCCAGAGTGAGCGAGTTCGAGGCCCCGCTGTGGTCGCGCTCGGGCGCCACCACGGTAATCGTGCCAAGGTCGGCCAGCGTTTTTGCGAGGATCGCCAGGCCGGGTGCGAAATACCCGTCGTCGTTGCTGAGCAGGATCCGCATCTATCTGGTTAGCTTATTGATCAACAAGGAAAAACCACGCACCCGGCCACCCGGGGGCGATCGATTGCCCGGTTCCGGCGGGATTTTACTCGAAGCGATGCAGGTACGAGGACGAAACTGCTCGGCTGGATGTCGGAGCTGTTGTCCGGACGTCAGCAGGTGTTGGATTTCACACAGAGGCGGGAAGGCCCCACCCCAACCCACTCCGCAGACGCCTAATGCGTTTCCAGGGTCTTGCCGACGCTCATTTGGCCAAAAAAGCCCGCCCGGAACCCCCTTGCGTAGTCGTCTATGCCGACTTGGAGGTAAAGGGAGAGGGGACTGCCCTCGGCGCGCGCGGATTGCCCGTCGGTTACCCCATTGGAGTAAGCCGGGGTCAGACCTTCGCTTCCCACGATCTTGAGCTCAGCAACCGTACCCATAACAGCCTCCGTAGCAGTGGTTCCGCAGACAGTTCAGCAAGCCCCGTGCCAAGTTAGTCATTCAGCCCGGAGAGCATGCCGCGGCAGCGTTTCTCCCTCGTTAAGGAGTAGCCGGCCAGGAAGCCCGAGCGGTATTCGTCGAGGTCGCCGACCGGGTACCGGTGAGTCTGGGTACCCTGCGTTCTCGCCGCCCTGCCGTCGACGTAGCCTTCGGCAAAGGCCTCCGACCAGCCGTTTTTCTCGGCCAGGTCCCTGAAATCGTTCTTGAGCGATGCCCTCATGGTCCCTCCCGGTTGCCACCGACAGGGGAAGGGAGCAAGTTCCGGGCCGACAGAGAGTGCCGAATTACCTTCGGACTTCGGCGACTTGCCCTCTAGCGGCGTGCCGAGGAGAGCACGCCGCGCACGTCTTCGATCGCTGACAGGGCGCGCTGCAGCTGATCGATGTCCTGGACTTCGATCGTGAAATGCATCGAGGCGACGTCGTTGCGCGTCTGCGTCTTCGCGGCGATCACGTTGGTCTTTTGCCTGACCAGCGCCTCGCTCACGTCGCGAAGCAATCCCTGCCGGTCGTTGCCGCGCACCACGATGTCCACCGGGTAGGCGCGGGCGCCACGCTCGCCCCATCCGGCGGCGATGATGCGCTCGGGAAAGCGCCCGCTGATGCGCGCCAGGCTCGGGCATTCGAGCCGGTGCACCGAAACACCGCGTCCCTTGGTGACGAAGCCCGAGATCCGGTCCGGCGGAGCCGGCTTGCAGCAGCGCGCAAGCACCGTCATCAGGCGATCGACGCCGACAACGAGGATCCCGCCGCCAGGTTGGACGGCCCGCCCGCCCTGCGGTTTCACTTCAGGGCGAGCCTCCCGCTCCGGCTCGCCGCGCAAGGCGGCCTGCAATTGCCGGGGCCCGACCTCCTCGCGACCCACCGCCGCGAACAGGTCATCGGGCCGCTCGAAGCCGAGGCGCTTGGCCAGCTCGTCGAGGCTAGCCGCGCGCACGCCCTCGCGCTTCAGCTCGCGCTCCACAGCGGCGCGCCCCGCGGCGACGACGTCCACGAGCTCGCGGGTGTTGATCCACTGGCGCACCTTGTTGCGCGCGCGCGCGCTTCTGATGTAGCCGAGCGCGGGATTGAGCCAGTCGCGGCTGGGGCCTCCGGTTTTCGCGGTGATGATCTCTACGACCTCCGCGTTTTTAAGGCGGTAGTCGAGCGTCGCAATTGCGCCGTTCACTTTTGCGCCGCGGCAGCGATGGCCGATGTCGGTATGGAGTGCGTAGGCGAAATCGACCGGCGTCGCGCCCTTCGGAAGATCGACGACCTTCCCCTGGGGCGTGAGCACGTAGACGGTATCGTCCACTACGGCCTGGCTGTACTGCTCCTTCCAGTCGGAGGAGTCGACGATCTCGTCGCGCCAGGCGAGCATCTGCCGCAGCCAGGCGATTCTCTCGTCCGCGGGATCGCCCTTGCCGCGCGCGCGGCGCGATCCCTCTTTGTAGCGCCAGTGCGCCGCGACGCCGATCTCGGCGTCGCGGTGCATCTCGTGCGTGCGGATCTGCACTTCCAGGGTTTTTCCCTCGGCCCCGATCACCGCGGTATGGAGGGAGCGGTAGAGGTTCGCCTTCGGCCGCGAGATGTAGTCGTCGAATTCGCGCGGGATCGGCGCCCACAGGTTGTGGACGACGCCGAGCACGGCGTAGCAGTCCTTGACCTCCTCGACCAGCACGCGCAGGCCGCTCGCGTCGTGGATTTCGGAGAAGTCGAGCGACTTCGCCCGCATCTTGCTGTAGATGCTGTAGAGATGCTTCGGCCGGCCGGTGATCTCGGCCCGGATCCCGGCGCGGGCGAGCTCGTCTGCGAGCTCGGCGATGGCCTGCTCGATGAAGCGCTCGCGCTCGCTGCGGCGGTCTTCGAGCATGCCGGCGATGCGCTTGTAGAGCTCGGGCTCGAGGTAGCGGAAGGAGAGATCCTCCAGTTCCCATTTGAGCTGCCACACGCCGAGGCGGTTGGCGAGCGGCGCGTAGATGTCCAGCGTCTCGCGCGCAAGCCGCATGCGGTCCGCCTCCGGAGCTCGCGCCACCCAGCGCAGGGTCTGGGTGCGGCTCGCCAGGCGCAGCAGCACGACGCGGAGGTCCGCGACCATGGCGAGCAGCATCTTGCGCAGCACTTCGGCCTGGGGCGCCGCATCCCGGCCCAGGGCCGCGGCGCGGGTGACGACTCTCAGCCGGTTGAGGCGGTCGATCCCGGACACGAGCGCGGCCACCGTCGCGCCGAAGGACTCGGTCAGCTTCTCCGCCGCGTCCGGAAGATAGGCGGGAACGGCGAAGAGAAGGCCTGCGGCGAGCGTGTCGACGTCGAGCCGGAGCTGCGCGACGTTGCGCGCGAGCCCCAGGGCGTGCTCGAAGGCGGGCTCGCCGGTGCCGAGGAGCTTGTCGCCGTAGACGCCCCGCGCGAGTTCGAGCGCCCGCTCGAGGACGCGCCGGTCCTGTTCGTGCCCCGCGGCGGCGAGGAGATCGCCGCCGATTTCTGCCGTGCTCGCGCGCGTGGTGGAAACCATGCGGAAGTTTATCCCACGCTATGGCGCCGGGGAGCGCCGTCCCGGATAATCCGCTCTTTTCGGAGTCCGGATGCAAGACGGCCTCGCGCGGCAGCGCGCCCTGCCCTACCTGCTGCTCCTCATCGCGGCCGCGTCCTTCGGCGGCAACTGGGTGGCCGCTCGCGTGGTCAACTTCGAGGTCGCGCCGTTTGCGTTGTCGTTCTGGCGCTGGGCGATCGCTCTGGTGCTTCTTCTTCCCTTTGCAGTTGCGCAATTGCGCGAGGATGCGCCGCTCATCCGCCGGCACTTTCCCAAGCTGTTCGTGTTCGGCGCGATCGGCGCCGGAGGCTTCACTCTCCTCGGCTACTGGGGCGTGAGCTATACGACCGCGATCAACGCGACCCTGCTGAACTCTTCGCTGCCCCTGTTCGTCGTTCCCCTGTCGTGGCTGCTGCTCGGGCTGACGGTCAGCGGCAGGCAGCTCGTCGGGCTGGTGCTGTCGCTCGCCGGCGTGGTCTCGATCGTCAGCGCGGGGAGCCCGCAAACGCTCGCCCAGCTCAGGCTCAATCCCGGGGACTTCCTGCTCCTCGGCGGCGCGTTCCTGTGGGCGATCTACACGGTGACGCTGAGGTGGCGCCCTCCCCTTCGCGCGTTGTCGTTCCTGTTTACGACCGTAGCGGCCGCGGCCGCGGTGTCGCTGCCGTTCTACCTCTGGGAAATGGGGACGGGAAGGACGATGGCCGCAACGCCCACGGCCGTGGTGACGATCGGCTATCTCGCGATCTTTCCGTCGATCGTCGCCTACATCTGCTGGAACGAGGCGGTGACCGCGCTGGGACCGAATGTAGCCGGATTCTTCAACCCGGTGATCCCGGTGTTCGGCATCTTGTTCGCAGTGATTTTTCTCGGCGAGCCGCTCCAAGCCTACCACCTCGCGGGATTCGCCCTGGTGCTGGGCGGCGTGGTGCTCACGTCCAGGCGCTGACCGATGGGCTTCCTGCGTGAATGGCGGCGCAAGCGGACGCTGAAAGGCGCCCGTCTCGACGAGGCCCTGTGGATGCGGGTCGCGGCCAGGCTCTCGTTCCTGCGGGGACTGTCGCAGGAAGATACCCTCCGGCTGAAGCAGCTCGTGGTTCTCTTCCTCGCGGAAAAACAGATGCACGGCACCCACGGCCTGCAACTCACCGATGAAGTGCGCCTGTCCATCGCGGCACAGGCCTGCCTTCCGATACTCAACCTGGGCCTCGACGTCTACAGCGGCTGGGTCGGCGTGATCGTCTACCCGGGCGAATTCCGCGTGCACAAGGAAGAAGTCGACGAGGACGGCGTGGTCCACAGCTTCGCGGAGGAGCTTGCGGGCGAAGCCTGGCCGGGTGGGCCGGTGATCCTGTCGTGGGAAGACGTGGGCATGGCCGAGCGCGGCTACAACGTCGTCATCCACGAGTTCGCGCACAAGATACACATGGACGGCGGCGGCGACGCGGATTACCCGGCAGCTGGCGACGGCATGGATGCGTCCGCGTGGCGCAAGACGCTGAAGGGAGGCTACGACCGCTTCTGCGCCGAGGTCGACTCGGGGGAGCCGACCTTCATCGACCCCTACGCCGCCGAGCACCCCGCCGAGTTCTTCGCGGTGATGAGCGAAGCCTTCTTCACCGAGTCGGCTGTGCTCGCGCGGGACTGGCCTGAGCTGTATGCTCAGCTCGCGCTGTTCTACAGACAGGATCCCGCGGCCAGCGGCATGTAATATTAGGGTCGCTGTTCTTTGATAAGGAGGCTCCAATGACAGCTCTATCCTCGCTCTGGCTTCCCATCCTCGTATCGGCCATTCTCGTTTTCATCGCGAGCACCGTGATCCACATGTTCCTGCCCTGGCATCGCAACGACTATCCCAAGATGCCCAACGAAGACAAGGCAATGGACGCGCTGCGCCCGCTCGCCATCCCGCCCGGCGACTACATGGTTCCGCATTGCTCCGGCGCGGAGGAGATGAAGTCGCCCGCGTTCAAGGACAAGATGAACAAGGGGCCGGTGATGATCGTCACGGTGCGGCCGAACGGCATGCCCGGGATGGGAATGTACCTGGTGCAGTGGTTCATCTACTGCGCGGTGATCGGGTTTTTCGCGGGGTACGTCGCGTCCCGCGTGCTGCCTTCGGGCGCCCCGTACCTGCGCGTGTTCCAGATGGTCGGCGCCTCGGCCTTCATGGCCTACGCCGCCGCGATCTGGCCGCTGTCGATCTGGTACGGCCGCTCGTGGAACACGACTTTCAAGTCGACCGTCGATGGGCTGGTCTACGCGCTCATCACCGCGGGAGCCTTCGGCTGGCTGTGGCCGCGCTAGGCGCACCGTTCAAGTACTACTGGGAGGATTTCATCCCCGGCTGGCAATACGAGTCGCAGCCGAGAACGCTCACCTTGCGCGAGATCGTGGCGTTCGCGCGCGAGTACGATCCGCAGTCTTACCACACCGACGAGGAGGCGGCGAAGTCCTCGCCCTTCGGCGGTCTGATCGCTAGCGGCTGGCACACTTGCAGCGTGGCAATGCGGCTGATGTGCGACGGTTACCTGCTTGAAACCTCGTGCATCGGTTCGCCGGGGCTCGATGAGTTGCGCTGGCTCAAGCCGGTGCGCCCCGGCGACGCGCTACGGCTGCGTTCGACGGCGCTCGATCAGACCCCGTCGCAGAAGAACCCGACGCGCGGCACGGTGAAATTCCGCTGGGACGTGCTCAACCAGAAGGACGAGGTCGTGTGCTCCTTCAGCGGCAGGCAGCACTTCCGCCGCCGCACGCCCGCGAAGGAATCGACGCCTGCCTAGGCTTCAGGGCGCCGCCGCACTCAGTCGTCGCACACCGGAACGCCAGTCACCGTGTATTTCTGGGTGAAGTCGAAGTTCTGGGCCGCATCCGTGGCGAGCGTCAAAGTCACGGTGGTGTAGATCAGACCCTGGGTCGACGGAGTGCACTGGATTGTCGTCGGATCGTAGGTCACGACGTAGGCGCAGGAGGCACCCGGCGAGACCGAGGCACCGCAGCCATCCGAAGAGATCGAGACCACGCCTTGATTTGGAACCCCACTTAAGAAACCTGACGGCGCAGCGCTGACCGTGACCTGGGCGACATTCAGGTTGAAGTCCCCGTCACTCAGCACGGAAGCCGAGAACGTATAGGGTGCATCCGGAATGACGTAGAGCTGCCCGTTCGGGGACTGCCAGGTGTAGTGGGAACTCGGGGTGATGACGAAGCCCTTGTCGGCTCCCGAGATCGCCGAGTCGCTTCCGGTCTTGTTCGTGCCGTTGTCGGCGTACACTGTCCTGGTTCCGTCTACGTAGAGCGGAGCAGGTGGCGTCGGTGCGCCTGCGACCGTACCCGTCGGATTCCCAAACAAGTCCCAGGTCCCGGTGTAGTCGTACTGAGTCGTGATGCAGTGCGCTCCGCGACCGCTGGAACAGCGGGTGACGGCGTAGTGAATCAGACCGCTGACTCCACCGGCATCCGTGAAAGCATATCCGACCACGTTGATCCCCTTTGCTCCCGGGGGCGGAGCGAATTGGAGCGTGTACTCGTACGCGTAGGCGGTGCCGAACCACATCAATGCGATTGCCACCAGAACCTTCTTCATGACTTCATCTCCTGGGTTGGGCTACGGAGTTTGTCGTCCTCCAGAAACTACATCACGCAGGTTGCAGAAGATCATGCCAATGTCATCCACGGCACGTCAAGATCGATTCGGATTTCGTGAGGAATACTTGCCCGGTTGCGAGGTGGGTAGCGCCTGGGGTCGTACCTGAAAAACTTGTAAGGTTCCGCTACTCGCCCCGCGATGGCCACGCCACCTCGCTAGCCGCCGTAGGCGAAACCGGCACCGATGGTGTTCTGCCTGAAGTTGTAGTCGATCAGGCTCTCGCCGTAGCCCGAGGTCGCCTGGATGTAGACCCGGGCCGGACCGAACAGCTTCCGGCTGGTCCAGTCTATCTGGGCGAATCCCCGGCCGGCGCTGAACGAGCGCCGCAGGAGCAGCGACATCGACTTGTCGTTGTCGAAACCCCAGCGCAGCACGAGATCGCCGCGGCCGAGGTAATCCTGGATGTCCGGGTTGTCGTCCTTGTCCGAGCTTTCCGGGATCCGCCACCATCCACGCCCGGTCACCGACAACCGGCCCCATTCCCATCCGCCCTCGCCGTAGATCCGGTTCCAACTCCGCGACTGCGGCTGCGACCGGCCGTTGGACTGATGCACCAACCCGAGGTTGAGCAGCTTCCAGCCGTCGTCCTGATTACCGGTGCTGAAGGTGAGGATCGTCTCGGGCTCGTAGTTGGTCTCGCGGAAAGGGCGCGACAGGCGGGGCGTATACAGCTGCCAGAAGGACCGCTGCGTATACGCGAACCACAGGCGCACGTCGGCAAGGCCGAGAAATTTCTGACCGAAGTCGTGCCGCGACATCAGCTCGGACTTGAAGCTCAACTGGAACGACAGCTCGTCGTCGTTCCAGGGAATCGGAACGGGAACCGAGCGCCCCGGGGCAGGACTGGACGGCTGAGTGTTGACGTTGTTCGTCCACTTGCCGACCAGCACGTAAGTAGGACGGTGAGGCTGGACGTCGTCGATGCTGATGCGCCCGTCGCCCGGCCCGAGCT
>Ga0137410_10002246_pt1 | contig 13169 bp, 9 predicted proteins | sample CZODoug1_16funga_FD_108878 | JGI IMG/M metagenome (GOLD analysis project Ga0137410, IMG submission 108878) | Vadose zone soil fungal communities from Angelo Coast Range Reserve, California, USA - CZODoug1_16fungal (Illumina Assembly) | ecosystem: Environmental > Terrestrial > Soil > Vadose zone... | reverse complement strand
TGGCGGAAACGGAGATGGTATTATATGTGCTCCGTTTTGTCGGCGATGAATCCGGTGCGCAGCCGGTTTTCTTTTATCCGGATCTGTAGCGACTTCTGCTAGCGTGCGGCTCACTCAAATCAAGCTCGCAGGCTTCAAGTCCTTCGTCGATCCCACCGCGGTAAACGTCCCGGGACAGCTGGTCGGCGTGGTCGGCCCGAACGGCTGCGGCAAGTCGAACATCATCGACGCCGTTCGCTGGGTCCTGGGCGAATCGCGCGCCGCCGCTCTGCGCGGCGATTCGATGCAGGACGTGATCTTCAACGGCTCGTCGCTGCGCAAGCCCGTCGCGCGCGCGAGCGTCGAGCTTTCCTTCGACAACAGCCTGGGGAGGGCGGCGGGCCAGTGGTCGCAGTACGCCGAGATCTCGGTCAAGCGCGTTCTGCAACGCGACGGCGAGTCGTCCTACTTCATCAACAACACGCACGTGCGCCGCCGGGACATCCAGGACATCTTCCTGGGCACGGGTCTGGGTCCGCGCGCCTACGCCATCATCGAGCAGGGGATGATCTCGCGGATCATCGAGGCGAGGCCCGAGGAACTACGCGTGTTTCTCGAGGAGGCCGCGGGTGTCTCCAAGTACAAGGAGCGGCGGCGCGAGACCGAGCATCGGCTCGCCGACACGCGCGACAACCTCGCCCGGGTGAGCGACATCCGCCAGGAGCTGGGATCTCAGATCGAGCGGCTCGACAAGCAGGCCGAAATCGCCCGGCGTTACAACGAGCTGCTGGCGGAGAGATCGCTCAAGCAGAACCTGCTGTGGCTGCTGCGGCGCAACGAGGCGCAGGCCGAGGCGCAGCGCCATGCGCGGGAAATCGAGCGCGCGGCGATCGAGCTCGAATCCGAGACCGCGCGGCTGAGAGAGCTCGAGCTCGAGCTCGAGCAGGCGCGCGCGGAGCACTATTCCGCGGGAGACGCTCTGGGCGCCGCGCAGGGCGAGCTCTACGGAGCCAACGCGGACGTGTCCCGCCTCGAGACCGAGATCCGCTTCGTCGCCGAAACCCGGCAGCGGCTCGAAACCCAGCTGGCGCAGATTCTCGCGCAGCGCGATGCCGGGCGGCGCAGCGAGGTCGAGCAGCGCGAAGCGCTCCGGGGCTGGGAGGTCCGGCTGGCGGAGTCGCGCGATGCCCTGGAAAAGGCGCAGCGCAGGCTCGAGGAGGAAAGGATCAAACTGCCTCAGGCCGAGCAGGCGGCGCGGCTGCTGCTGGGGAGGATTGCGGGCGAGCGCGAGCTCATCGCCCAGGCGGAGCAGGCGTTCCAGGTCAAGCAGGCACACCTTGCGCACGCCAACAAGACATTGCAGGCACTGGAGCAGCGCGGTGAGAGACTGCTCGCCGAACGCACCGAGCTGGTAGCACCCGATGCCGAGGCGATGGCGCGACTGAGCGGGGAACTGGGGCAGAGCCGCGCCGAGCTTTCGCGGCAGGAAGCGCTGCTCGCTCAGCTCGAGGCGGCCCGCGGTGCCGCCGAAGAACGGCGCCGGACGGGCACCGACACGCTGCAGACTTTCGAGCGGGAACTGTCTGCGCTGGAAGGGAAGCTCGCCACGCTTCAGAAGATGCAGAGCCAAGTCGAGGAAAACACCAAGGTCCAGGACTGGATCGGCCGGCACCAGCTCGCCTCCAAGCCGCGACTGTGGCAGAAGATCCGCGTCGAGCAGGGGTGGGAGACGGCGGTCGAATCGGTGCTGCGCGAGCGCCTTCACGCCATGGAGATGTCCGATCCCGAACTGCTGCAGCGCCTGCTGGAAGACCCGCCCCCGGCGAGGGTGAGTGCCTTCAGCCCCGGATCAGCCGCGGACCTGCGGCGCGAAAAAGGGCTCACCCCGCTTGCCGACTACGTCAAGGTCAGCGAGCCGGCGGTGGCCGCGGTGGTTTCCGCCTGGCTCGCCCCGTATTACGCCGTCGAGGGGGTTCCGCGACTGCTGACCCGCATGGAGCTGTCGCCGCATGCCGTTCTGGTCAACCGGGAGGGCCATCAGTTCGGCCGTTTCGGGGTGAGCTTCCACGCACCCGACCCGGCCGACACCGGCATTCTCGCCCGGCAGCGTGAAATCGAGGCTTTGGGGCAGGAGGCGGGCAGGCGCCAGGAAGAGAGCGAGAAGAAACGTCAGGAACTGTCCGGGCTCGAGCATTCGCTGACCGAGCACGACGAAGGGCTCGCCAAGCTGCGTGCCGCAGGCATGGCTTTGAAACAGCGCCACCACGAGCGCGAGCTGGAGCGCCTCAAGCTGACTCAGGGCGAGGAGCGCTACCAGGAGCGCAGCCAGCAGATCGAAGAGGAGCTCGCGGAGATCGCCGCGTTGCAGACCCAGGAGCGGGCTGCCCAGTCTGCCGCCGAGGCGAGCCTCGAGCGGCACCAGGCGGAGATCGACGAGCTGTACCTCAGGGTCGAACTCAGCCAGAAGGAGCACGAGGCGACCGAAAGCAAGCTGGAGGAACAGCGGCAGGCCGTGCAGCAAGCCGAGCGCGACACTCAGCTTGCCGGGTTTCAAGAGAAGGAATGTATAAGTAAAATTAATGATATAAACGGTTCTATTAATGTATTACATCAACAAACGGGCCAGACCGACCAGAACGTGGAGCAGGTCCAAGCCGAACTCGCGAACATCGACGATCAGGCTTTGCGAAGCCAGCTTCAGAAGGGACTGGAAGCCCGGATGGCGCGCGAGCAGAGCTTGGCCGAAGCTCGCAACCGACAGGAGGAGATCGCGGCCAGGCTGCGCGCTTCGGAGGAAGCACGGCTGGGCCGCGAGCACAAACTGCAGCCTCTGCGGGACCGCATCGCCGAGCTGCGGCTGAAGGAGCAGGCGGCGCAAATCAACGGGGAGCAGTTCGACCAGCAGCTCCGCGAGGCGGGGGCTGACGAGGCGGCACTTTCGGCGGCGATGAAGGAAGGACAAAAGGCCGCGCCCCTGCAGGGCGAAATCACCCGTCTCTCGAATGCCATCGCGGAGCTGGGTGCGATCAACATGGCGGCCTTGGACGAGCTCACGGCGAGCCAGGAGCGCAAGCAGTTCCTCGACGCCCAGACAGCCGATCTCGGCGCGGCACTCGAGACTCTGGAAAACGCCATCCGGCGCATCGATCGGGAAACGCGCAATCTGTTGCAGGCGACCTTCGACACGGTGAACCGCCACTTCGGCGAGATGTTCCCGGTACTGTTTGGAGGCGGGGAAGCCCAGCTCACGATGACCGGAGAGGAGATCCTGGACTGCGGGGTGCAAGTGATCGGGCGTCCGCCTGGTAAGAAGAACACCACCATCCACCTCCTGTCGGGCGGGGAGAAGGCCCTCACCGCGATCGCCTTGGTCTTTTCGATGTTCCAGCTCAACCCCGCGCCCTTCTGCCTGCTCGACGAAGTCGATGCGCCGCTCGACGACGCCAACACCGAGCGCTTCTGCAATCTGGTCAACAAGATGTCGCAGCAGACCCAGTTCCTGTTCATCAGCCACAACAAGATCACCATGGAGATGGCGCATCAGCTGGTCGGTGTCACCATGCAGGAGCGCGGCGTGTCGCGCGTGGTGGCGGTGGATATCGATGAGGCCTTGAAGCTGCGGGAAGAGCCCGCCGCCGCCTGACCATGGGCGAGCTGCAATTCGGCCTCATCGCCATCGGCACCCTCGTCGTCGCGGGCGTGTTCTTCTACAACAAGTGGCAGGAACGGCGCTACCAGCGCCGGGCCGAGGCGGCTTTCGGCTCGCGCCACGAGGACGTGTTGATGCGCTCCGGCTCCGGCGGTGGCGAAGGGCAGGACGCGCAGGGCGGACCCGACCGGATCGAACCGGGGTTCTCCTCTCTGGGGACGGCGCCCGAGCCTGAGCCCGGGTCGAGGCAGATCCTCGTGGAATTTGCCGATTTCATCGTTCCCATCGAGTCCCCGGAAGAGGTGCCCGGGGCATCCATGCTGGACGCCGCCGGTGTCGCGTTCGACCGCTGCCCGAGATCGGTCCATCTGGAGGGCTACGACGAAGCGCTCGCCTCATGGGAGTTGGTCGATCCCGATCGCAGCTATTCGAAGATGCGCGCGGGCCTGCAGTTGGTCGACCGCCGCGGGGCCGCCGAGGCGGACGAGCTTGCGGCGTTTGGAGCGGCGGTCGAGGAGGCTGCCGCGTCCCTCGGCATGCTCGCGACCATGCCCGATCGGGCTCAGGCGCTGGCGCGCGCCAAGGACCTCGATCAGTTCTGCAGCGAACTGGACATAAGAATCGCAGTGCACCTGGCGAACGACAACACCCCTTTCGCCGGGGCGAGGGTGGACGCCGCGGCGAAGGCGGCCGGGTTCGAGCTCGACGAACCCGACGGCAAGTTCCGGTGCAAGGACGCCAACGGGGCGGTCATTTGCGCGCTGGCGAACTTCGAGCCGATTCCCTTCAAGCTCGACAGCCTCGAGACCTTGTCCACGCACGCGGTCACCCTGGAGCTCGACGTTCCCAGGGCGCCGCGCGGGGCATTCGCGCGGTTCCGCGAGGCGGCGGAACGGATTGCCAAGGAGCTCAACGCGCGCATCGTGGACGACAACCGCCAGCCGGTTACCGCGGGCGCGTTCGACGCCATCGACAAACAGCTCCACGCGGTTCACAGAGCGATGGAGGCGCGCGGCATCGCGCCAGGCGGGGCGCTCGCGCTGCGGCTGTTCTCCTGATGGGGAGCGGCGAAAAGATCCGCCGGCGCGCGGAGGGGCTTCGCCGGGAAATCGAAGACCACAACCGCCGCTACTACGTTCTCGACGCGCCGGTCATTCCGGATGCGGAGTACGACAAGCTGTTCCGCGAGCTGGCGGAACTGGAGGCGGATCATCCCGATCTCGTCACACCGGACTCACCGACGCAACGCGTCGGGGGCGCGCCGCTGGAGGAATTCCCGCAGGTCGTCCATCACACGCCCATGCTCTCCCTCAGCAACGCGTTCACCGAGGAAGACGTGGCCGGTTTCGACCGCCGCGCACGCGAGGCCTTGGGTAAGGAAGAAATCGAGTACGCGGCCGAGCCGAAGTTCGACGGACTGGCAATCAGCCTGCTCTACGAACGCGGCCGGTTCGTGCAAGGCGCGACTCGCGGCGACGGGCACACCGGAGAGGATGTTACGGCCAACCTCAAGACGGTGAGGGCGATTCCGCTGAGGCTCCTGAGTGCGAAGCCCGCCGCTTCCCTCGAGGTGCGCGGCGAGGTCATTATGTACAAGGCCGATTTCGAGCGCATCAACGCCCGCCAGCGCGAGCGCGGAGAGAAGGAATTCGTCAACCCGCGAAACACGGCCGCGGGCGCATTGCGCCAACTCGATCCGAAGACGACCGCGGAGCGGCCTCTGCGGTTTTTCGCTTATGGCGTGGGCGACGCGAGCGCTTTGCCGTTCGGGCGCCACAGCGAGATCCTGTCGTGGCTGGCCAAGGAGGGGTTGCCGGTGGCGGCCGAGCGCGCCACAGTCAGGGGTCTGCCCGGCCTGCTGGCGTTCTATAAGAGGCTGGGCGAGAAGCGCGACCACCTACCCTACGCGATTGACGGAGTCGTGTACAAGGTGAACGATCTCGCCGATCAGCGCGTTCTCGGTTTCGTGTCGCGTGCACCGCGGTTCGCGCTTGCGCACAAGTACGCGCCGGAGGAAGCGACTACCGAGGTACTCGATATCGAAGTCCAGGTCGGGCGCACCGGGACGCTCACCCCGGTGGCGCGCCTCAAGCCGGTCAGCGTGGGCGGTGCCACAGTCACCAACGCCACCCTGCACAACGAGGACGACGTACGCCGCAAGGACGTCTGGCGCAGGGATGTCGTGATCGTGCGCCGGGCGGGAGATGTCATCCCGGAGGTGGTGGGCGTTTCCAGGGCGGGGCCGCGCGAGCCGGTGGATCGTTTCGAGGTGCCCGCGCATTGTCCGGTCTGCGGCTCGGAGGTCGTGCGTCTCGAGGGCGAGGCCGCCGCGCGCTGTACCGGAGGCCTGTTCTGTCCCGCGCAACGCAAGGGGGCGCTCCTGCACTTCGCCTCCCGCAAGGCGATGGATATCGAGGGCCTGGGCGACAAGCTGGTCGACCAGCTCGTGGAACTGGACAAGGTGCATACGCCGGCAGACCTATACCGCCTGGATGTCGCCACACTTGCTGGGCTCGATAGAATGGGTGAGAAGTCGGCCCGGAACGTTCTGGCGGCCATCGAGGGCTCGAAGGAGCAGACCTTGGCGCGGTTCGTGTACGCGCTGGGCATTCCGGGTGTCGGCGAGGAGGTCGCTAGGATTCTCGCCAGGCACTTCGGTACCCTCGCTCACGTCCTCAAGGCGGATTGGGCCGATCTGGCGGAAAGGAAGAAAGCGGTACAGAAGGAGAACGCCAGTCGGAAACGGCGGGGGGAGACGCCCCTTCCGGCAGTGCTCGAAGGTATCGGACCGGAGCTGATGGAGAGCCTGGCGAAGTTTCTCTCGCAGCAGCACAATCAGGAAGTCATACGTCAGCTGACTTCGAATGTAAGGGTTCAGGCGGAGCGAGCTCCTGCGGCCGCGAGACTGCGCGGGAAGGTCTTCGTGCTCACCGGGACGCTGCCGGGGCTGACGCGCGAGGAAGCGACGAAGATGATCCAGAGCCGAGGCGGCAAGGTCACAGCCTCTGTATCCGCCACGACGGATTATGTCGTTGCGGGCTCGGAGGCGGGGAGCAAGCTCGAGAAGGCGCGGAAGCTCGGCATCGCGGTCGTCGACGAAGAGGGGCTGCGGAAGCTATTGAGGGAGTCAGACGCGTGAAAAAAGTGACCAAGGCGGTTTTCCCAGTGGCCGGAATGGGCAGCCGGTTTCTGCCCGCAACCAAGGCGAGCCCGAAGGAGATGATGCCGATCGTCGACAAGCCGCTCATTCAGTACGCGGTCGAGGAGGCGGTCGCGGCTGGAATCCGCGACATGGTGTTCATCACCGGCCGCAACAAGCGCGCGATCGAGGATCATTTCGACAAGGCCTACGAAGTCGAGGCCGAGCTTGCGGCGCGCGGGAAAACCGATCTGCTCGCGCTCATTCAGGACGTCATTCCGAAGTCGGTGAACTGCATTTATATCCGGCAGCCGGAGCCGCTCGGCTTGGGCCACGCTGTTCTGTGCGCGCAACCCGCGGTCAACGACGAGGTCTTCGCGGTGATCCTCGCCGACGACCTGATCGACGGCAGGCCCCCCGTGTTGCAGCAGATGACCGGGCTGTTCGAGCGGCACCAGTCGCCTATGGTCGCGGTGCAGCAGGTCAAGCGCGAGCACACGGCCCAGTACGGCATCGTCAAGACGGAATCCGTCACCGAGAATCTCGATCGGATCATGGGGATCGTCGAGAAGCCCAAGCCGGAAGCCGCTCCCTCCACGCTGGGAGTGGTCGGGCGCTACATCCTCACGCCGCGCATTTTTCACCACTTGGCGCAGGCGAGGCCGGGCGCAGGGAGCGAGATCCAGCTCACCGATGCGATCAGTGCGCTGCTCGCCGAAGATCGCGTGCTGGCGTACCGCTTCAAGGGTACCCGTTACGACTGCGGCTCGAAGCTCGGCTACCTGCAGGCGACGGTCGCGTACGGTCGCCAGCATCCCGAAGTCGGGAAGGCGTTCGAGGACTACCTCAAGACGCTGTGATCGCTCATGACCCCCGACGAGGCGTGGAAAACTCTCGAGTCTTCCGAGCTCCTGTGCGACGAGACCCAGGTGCGCGCTGCGATCGTCCGGCTAGCCGCGGACATCACCGCGAGGCTCAAGGACTGCAATCCCCTGGTGCTCGCGGTCATGGGGGGCTCGATTTTCTTCGCGGGCAATCTTCTGCCGCTGCTGCGCTTCCCGCTCGAATTCGACTACGTTCAGGCATCGCGCTACGGCAAGGCCACCTCCGCCGGCAATATCGTGTGGACGGTCGAGCCCGGTGAGAACGTGAGAGGCCGGACGGTTCTGGTGCTGGACGACATCCTCGACGGCGGTGACACGCTCGCGGCGATACGCGACCGCGTGAAAGCGCTCGGAGCGGCGGCCTTCTTCAGCGCCGTGCTCACCGACAAGGACATCGGCCACGCCAAGCCGGCCGTTCCCGATTTCGTCGGATTGAAATTGCCGAACCGCTACGTGTTCGGCTGCGGGATGGACGTGTCGGGGGCCTGGCGCAACCTTCCTGCGATCTACGCCGTGAAGGGCTCCTGAGGCGCATGCTCGCGATCATCGGCGGCACCGGGCTGACGCAGCTCGCCAATCTCGAGGTCTCGCGCCGGCAGGTAGTGCGCACGCCCTATGGGGAGCCCTCGGGCCCGCTCACCTTCGGGGCGATCCGCAGCGTGCCCGTGATTTTTCTCGCGCGCCACGGTTACGGCCACACGATTCCGCCGCACCAGGTGAACTACCGCGCCAATCTCTGGGCGCTCAAAGAGCAGGGTGCCCGCGAGATCGTGTCGGTCGTCTCGGTCGGGGGAATCCGTCGCGACCTCGGGCCGGGAACGATCGTTATTCCGCACCAGATCATCGATTACACCTGGGGCCGGGCGAGTACCTTTTTCGAGGGCGAGGCCCCGGTGAGGCACATCGACTTCACCGAGCCGTTTGCCGCGCGCCTGCGGACGCGCCTTCTCGCCGCCGCCAAGAAGAGCGGCGAGGCGGCGGGTGACGGAGCGGTCTACGCCGCGACGCAGGGGCCGCGGCTCGAGACCGCCGCGGAGATCGACCGGTTGGAAAAGGAAGGCGCGGACATCGTCGGTATGACCGGAATGCCCGAGGCGGCCCTGGCGCGCGAGATCGACCTCGACTACGCGGCCGTTGCAGCAGTCGTCAACCACGCCGCCGGCCGCGGTGCCAGCGTTCGAGGGGTGTCGCAGCAGCAGATCGAGGAAGTCCTCAAGGACGTCGTCGGCCGCGTGTGCAGGATCATCGAGGCGCTGGTGACGCCATGATCCGGGATGTCCTCAGGATGGGCGACCCACGGCTGCTCGAGAAATCGACGCCCGTTGAAGCCTTCGGCACGCCGCAGCTGCGCGAGCTGATCACCGACATGCGTGACACCATGGTCCATCTGAACGGCGCCGGTCTCGCCGCCCCGCAGATCGGCGTGCTGCTGCGGGTTGTGATCTTCGGAATGAAGCACAACCCGCGCTACCCGGACGCGGAGGAAGTCCCCGACACCGTGCTCATCAATCCGGTGATCACGCCGCTCGGCGACGACATCGAAGAAGCCTGGGAGGGCTGCTTGTCCGTGCCGGGAATGCGTGGAGTCGTGCCGCGCTTCCTGCGCCTGCGCTACCGCGGTTTCGACGAGTCGGGCGCAGCGATCGACCGCACCGTCGAAGGGTTCCACGCACGCGTGGTGCAACACGAGTGCGACCATCTGGACGGGATCCTGTATCCGATGCGCATACGCGACATGTCCCTGTTCGGCTTCGTCGACGTTTTGTTTCCGGGTCAGGAACTGGGCGACGAATAGCCTAGGGATGGAGCGCCGCCAGCAGGTCCGTTTCGAACTGCAGCACCGTCTTTGGATTGGAAAGCGCAGCACCCGACACGACCAGCACGTCCTCGGCCCGTTCCCCGAGCGTCACGATCTTGGCCGTGTGCAGGCTGACGCCGTAGCGGCTGAGAACCAGCGCGATGGCGTAGAGCAGGCCGGTCCGGTCGCCTGCGGTGATCGAGAGCGAGTAGTACTGCCCTTTCTCGTCGGGCACGATGCGCACCTCGGGCGTGATCGGAAAATGCTTGACTCGCCGCGACACGCGTCCGCGGATCGGCGGCGGCAGCGGGACCTGGTTCGCCAGCCAGCCCGTCAATTCATCCTCGATCTTCGAGATCATGTCCCGCGGGTGGGGCTCGTTTCCCACATCCATGAGTTGGAACGTGTCGAGCGCGTAACCATGGCGGGTGGTGTAGATCTTCGCGTCGACGATACTCAAGCCGACCGAGCCGAAGTAGCCGCAGATTCGGGCGAACAGGTCGCGCTGATCGCGGACATAGATCATGGCCTGCAGTCCTTCGCCGGCGGGCGACAGGCGCGCCTTCACCACCGGTTGCTCGGCGCTCGGGCGGGAGTGCAGCATCCGCGTGTGCCAGGCGATTTCCTGTGCGTCATAGCGCAGGAAATAGGGGACGTCGAAGTTGCGCCACAGGGCATCCTGGACCGTATCGGACAGCTCGTAGAGCCGCAACAGACGCTTCACCTCGCTCTGCTTGCTCTGAATATACTGGTCGGCCTCCAGCTTTCCGCCTTTCAGCATGTGCGTGGTCGCCTGGAAGAGGTCCTCGAGGAGCTTGCTCTTCCAGGCGTTCCAGACTTTCGGGCTGGTGCCGCGGATGTCCGCGACCGTGAGGAGGTACAGCGCGACGAGGCGTCGCTCGGTTCCGACGATGTCGGCAAAGCGCCTTATGACTTCAGGATCGAACAGGTCCTGCTTCTGCGCGACCGACGACATGGTCAGGTGGTGCTCGACCAGGAACGCGACCAGGTCCGTGTCGTCACTCGACAGACCGTGCTCGCGGCAGAAGCGCCGGGCATCGACCTTGCCCAGCTGCGAATGGTCTCCTCCGCGTCCCTTGGCGATGTCGTGGAAGATCGCCGCGACGTAGAGGAGCCAATGACGCTCGAGGCCCGCCATCAGACGGCTGCACAGGGGATATTCGTGCGAGAACTCCAGCATGGTGAAGCGGCGCAGGTTGCGCACCACGGCAAGGATGTGCTGGTCGACCGTGTAGACGTGGAAGAGGTCGTGCTGCATCTGACCGACGATCCGGCGGAACGCCGGCAGATACCTGCCGAGGATCCCGTACTGATTCATGCGCCGCAGCTCGTGCACGATGCCGCGCGGCTGCTGCAGCAGCGACAGGAAGGCCGCGCGGTTACGCGGATCGCGCCGGTACGCCGCGTCGATACGCTCGCGCGCCCGCCACAGGGCGCGCAGCGTCTTGGCCGTCATCCCCTTGAGCTCGGAGTGCTGTTGCATGACCAGGAAGCTTTCGAGGATCGCGGCCGGGTCGCGCTCGAACAGGTCGGCCCGATGCGCGTCGAGGAGCTCGCCCAGGCGAGAGAACTTGTCGTTGATGACCTCCGCGTCGGAAGTTCTCACCGGGAAGATTTCGGCCCCGATGTTCTGCAGCAGTATCGTGTTGAGCTGGGTGATCGCCTTCGCCGCCCGGAAGTACGCCTGCATCAGCTGCTCCCCGGCGCGGCGGTGTGCCGTGGCGGAGTAGCCCAGGTCGTGCGCCAGGCTTTCCTGGAAGTCGAACAGCAGGCGATCCTCCCGGCGCCCGGCGGCGTAGTGCAGGCGCACGCGGAGGTTCTGCAGCAGCCGGTGATGCCGATGCACTTGGCGCGCTTCTTCCGCCGTGATCAGACCGCGGCGCGCGAGTTGCGGCCAGGTATTCCCGAGACCGGTGGCGCGTCCGATCCACAGGACCACCTGTAGATCGCGAAGCCCGCCCGGAGCTTCCTTCAGATTGGGCTCGAGACTGTAGGGGCTGTCCTGGAATTTGATGTGGCGCTGCTCCTGCTCGAAGCGCTTCGCCTTGAAGAAGGCCTGGGTATCGGTGCATTCGCTGCGGGCGCGGACGAAACCCGCGAAAAGCTCCCGGCTCCCGGCGAGCAATCTCGCTTCGAGAAGACTGGTCATGACGGTGACGTCCTTGGCCGCTTCTTCGACGCACTCGGCGACCGTGCGCACGCTGTGACCGAGCTCCAGACCCATGTCCCATAGCCGCCCGACGAGATCCTCGATCTTCGCGGCCAGCTCGGAGGAGGCCGGATCCTTCAACAGTATCAGGACGTCGATGTCGGAATGGGGGTAGAGCTCGCCGCGTCCGTAGCCGCCGACTGCAAGGAAGGCGAGGGAGGCCGGTAGCTGCAGCTGCCGCCAGACATCTTTGAGCGTGCGGTCGATCAGGCGGCAGTGCTCGCGCAGGACGGCGGAACCGTCCGCGCTTTCCCGGAACCGGGCCTGCAGGGCGGCGCGTTCCGCCTGGATACTTGCTTTCAGGCGCGCGAAGGCGCTACCGGCGTCAGCGAGCGTGGCCGCAGAGGACAGCATGGCTCAGTGCTTCGGCGGAGGCGGAGCGCCCACCGAGAGCGTCAGGACCTCGTAGCCGTCCTCGGTGACCAGCACCGTATGCTCCCATTGAGCCGACAGGCTGTGGTCCTTGGTGACGATGGTCCAGCCGTCGGCAAGCTCCCTCACCGCAGGTTTTCCGGCGTTGATCATGGGCTCGATGGTGAAAGTCATGCCGGTTTGAAGGCGCATGCCGGTCCCGGCACGCCCGTAGTGCAGAACCTGCGGTTCCTCGTGGAATTTCCTGCCGATGCCGTGACCGCAGAATTCGCGCACCACGCTGTACCCGTGGGTTTCGGCGTGCTGCTGAATGGCTGCGCCGACGTCACCGAGAAAAGCCCCGGGGCGAACCAGCCGGATTCCGTGCCACATGCACTCGTAAGTCGTTTCGCACAGCCGCCTGGCCTGGATCGAGGGCTCGCCGACGTAGAACATGCGGCTGGAATCCCCGTGGTACCCGTCCTTGATCACCGTCACGTCGATGTTCAGGATGTCGCCCCCCTTCAGCACCCTGTCACCCGGGATTCCGTGGCAGACCTGATGATTGACCGACGTGCAGATCGATTTGGGGAAAGGCTTGTACCCGGGCGGCGCGTAGTTCAGAGGCGCGGGGATGGCGTTCTGCTCCTCGACGATGAGATCGTGGCAGAGACGGTCGAGCTCACCCGTGGTGATTCCCGGTTTGACTCGCGGAGCGACGAAGTCGAGCACTTCGGCGGCGAGCTTCCCGGCGACGCGCATGTACCCGACTTCCTCCGCCGTCTTCAGATGGATTGCCATGCGCGACAAAAAAAGTTCGAAGGATAATTCATCGATACCCATGGGGCAAACCGAGGGAGTGGGCTCGCCCGAGGCCCAGACTGCCGGCGGCTAGGGTAATACTCTGTTTGCACAGGAAAAACCTTGCGTCTCTCGCAGCCCACGTGATACCATTTTAAATCTAGCCGGGCGTGGGCTCGGCTAAATTTTTCCGCCCCCTCCGTTAGGGTGCCCGACCGGTTTTCCGGCGGGTCATTGGCTGGGAGCGGCCTGATAACCCTAACCGGAGTCATTCATGTCGACCACGATGCGCCAAATGCTCGAAGCGGGCGTGCATTTCGGCCACCAGACCCGCTATT
>Ga0137410_10002245_pt1 | contig 13169 bp, 18 predicted proteins | sample CZODoug1_16funga_FD_108878 | JGI IMG/M metagenome (GOLD analysis project Ga0137410, IMG submission 108878) | Vadose zone soil fungal communities from Angelo Coast Range Reserve, California, USA - CZODoug1_16fungal (Illumina Assembly) | ecosystem: Environmental > Terrestrial > Soil > Vadose zone... | reverse complement strand
TGATGCAGCGCGTCGTGCAGCCGGGGAAGATGGCCAGCTGGATCGCCCCGCCGGATCGCGGCGTCAACAACCTGCCGGTCGACAACGAGTACGTGCGGCTGGCCTGAACGCAGGCCATTCCGCTAGCGAACCGCGACTCGGGCGGGATCCACGAAGCTGAGTCGTGACTTCAGTGCGGGTGTGACGTGAATGATGCCTTCGGCATCGACGAGCATCGCTTGCGAAACGCCCATACGCGCGGCCGCCTTGCTCCAGTCCTGTGAGCCCTCGATGAAGATCGGCTTGGAGGCTGCATCCGATAGCGCTCCCGCCCCTGCTCCGCCCGACACCAGCACGGTGACCGATTCGACTCCCGCAACGGGATAGCCCGTTCGGGGGTCGATGATGTGCGAGTAGCGCTTGCCGTCGATCTCGTAGTAGCGCCGGTAGTCGCCCGAAGTGCCCACCGCCTCGCCGTCGTTCAGCTCGAGGGTGGCGAGGAGACCCGCACCGCGCGGAGCATCCAATCCAACTCTCCAGGCCCGCGCGCCGTTGCGGCCGAGCGCCATGGCGTTGCCGCCGACGTTGATGAGCGCATTCGAGATGCCCTCGACTCGAAGGATCTCCGCGGCGCGGTCGAGCGCGTAGCCCTTGGCGTAGCCGCCGAAATCGACCTGCACCGCAATGTTGGAGCTGGTCACTTCGTCGCCGCGGATGCTGAGATCGCTCATGCGCGGGTTTGCGGCGACCAGCCGTGCGATGTCCTGCGCGCCCGGGACGGGCCCGCCGGGCTTGTCGCGGTGAAAGCTCCACAGGCCCACGAGCTTGCCTATTGCGGGATTGAAGAGATCTCCGGACTTCGCCGCCAGGTCCTGCGATTGCCGGATGAGTGCGGCGATTTCAGGAGTCGTGTGGATGTTTGCCTGGCCGCGCGCGATCGCCTGGTTGAGAGCGACCAGGTCGCCCGATTTCCAGGCGTGCAACTCGCGGTGCATGCGATCGAATTCGCCGAAGACGCGCCCGACGGCAGCCTGCGCATGCACCACGTCGGCATCGAGCACCGTGACCTGCGCGATCGTGCCGAACACATACGAGCTCGCCCGATACTCGTCGGCGCGAGCGTTCGCGAACGCGAGTACGGCAAGAAGCGCGATGGCGGACCGGCCTCGTCCCGCGATCAATGCCGCTCCCAACGACGGTGTCGGGGCTTGAGGAAGAGCCACGCGCCGCTCAACGACAAAACGGTGAGGAGCACGGCCAGGAGATCGACTGCGAGGGGCCCGTAGCGGCCTGCAAATCTCCCGCTGTGCAGATCGAGGAGCAGCTGCTGCACGGAGATGCCCGCATCCAACAACCCCGCGTACTTCTCGCGTTCGGCCGGGGAAAGCTCGGCCGGTGCCGACCACGCGGTCGCGCCGCGCGGCGAGGGCTTCCATGAGAGGGCGTCGCTGCTCTCGAACAGGCCTGACGCGGTCCGCAGCACGAGGCGCTGCGCGCCCGCCCCGATCGCCTGCACCGGCACCTCCGGCAGCGCGTTACTTTCCAATCGGTCGATCAGCGCGCCGTCCTTCCCGTAGATATAGAGGGACGTGCTGCTCGCCACGACTACCATGCCCGGGAGATCGACCAGGCCGACCGGCTGCGGGAGCTTCTCTCCCGAAATCCGGCCATCGAGCAGCCATCGGCCGTTGGCCGCGATGAGGTCGTGGCCTCCCGAGCGAAACGCGTGGCGCGGAAGCTCCGGCGTCAAGCCATACCAGCGCGCAAGCCACGCGGCGTGCGCGTACTTGGTATTCAGACCGAGGTCAGCGGCGTGGTTCAGGACGAAGCCTGTCACGGCGAGGAAAAGGAAGAAAACGACCGCAGCGAAGCCGATGCGCGCGTGCCAGCGACGCAGGAACAGGAGCAGCAGGAGTTTCGGGGACACGGCGCTATCCCGCGGGGTTATCGTGGCTGAGGCGCTCGAAAAAGAGAGCGAGCCGCGCCATGCGTTCCATCGCCCCGACCGACAGGGTCGCGCCCACAATGCCGTCGACGTCGCGGTCCAGGCGGTTGTCCCGTGCAAGCTTCGCGTCCTTGAACTGTTTCAGGAACGAAGACTGGCGGACCTCCTGCCCTCTGCTTTCGCGGTAGACGAGCACGCGGACGTGGTCGATGCGCCCGTCCACGACGACGAACCCGGCGGTGATCAGCTCCTCTTTCCCCGTTTCCTCGAGAATCCACACGCTCTTGCCGCCTTCGCTCCAATAGCGCTGCCGCAACTGCGCGGGGGCATGGCCTAGAATCGCCCCGACCTGCGCTTGTGTGTCCTTGGTCAGCCAGAGCACCTTGGGCGCAGGCTTCGACCCGAACACCTCCGCAATGAAGGTGTCCGGCTCCTGATAGACCTCGCCTCGGGCGTATCCCGAGGCCGCGCCAAGCATCAGCGTGAGTAAGGCAAGCGAGCGGCGCGTCCTCGAGCTCATCAGAACATGAATCCCGCGCCGATATCAAAGCGATCCTGAGATTTGTCGGTCGCGTATCGCTGGATGTCGGCCTTCAGCACCACCTGCGGATGGACCCAGAAATTGACTCCTAAGGTCTTGATGCGCTCGTTGTTGTTCGGGTCCTGGAACAGGTTGTTTCCGGGATCCTCCGCCTGCCTTATAGCGATGCGCTCATAGCGGACGAAGGGGGCCACGTCGAAGTTGCCCTGCTTGTAGACGTGGTACGCAGCCTGAGCGTACCAACCCTTCATCGATTTCGGTGCCGCAAAAGCAGTGACGCTGGGATCGGCGAGATTGGCTGCAACAGTCGCTGCAGTAATCTTGTCGGCGTCGCCCAGCGTGCCCGCCGTATACAGGGCCTGCAAATCGAGGCCGGCTACGCGATATTGTGCGTGGACGTCCCACATGGTGAAACGGGCCGCGACGCCCTGCAGCGCCGGGTTGGACGCTCCGTTCTGGCCGGTGTCACCGGTGAACACGCCACCGCCGACCAGCAAGCCCGGGCGCCGGTAGTTGAGCGCGCCGTAGACCGCGAGATTGCGGGCATTGGCGAGCTGTCCTTCCTGGTGCGCGCTGCGAATCCCCGTGGTCGGATCGTCGAGCTTGCCCGAGTCGAAGGTGGTCGTGACGCCCACATCGTATCTAATGCCTTCGCCCAAGATGCCGTGCATGCCGACGCCGAGTTCGCGCCAGGTGGTCGGGATGACGCGCGTTTCGACCTGGTTGCGCTGCACGCCGTAATAGGTCGGCGGTTCATGGGTTTCGTTGAGGATGCCAAGCGGGATCAGGAACAGGCCGCCCTTGAAATTGACCGCGTCGCTCATCTTGTAGTTCACCCAGGCCTGCTCGATCTCGGCCTCGCCGTGGTCGTCCGCGCTGACGACCGCGTGCTCGAACTCGACTTCGGAATGCAGGGTAAGGCGCTCATCGAAGCGATGGTTGAAACCGAACACGAAACGCTGCAGATCGGCCGTCGCGTTGCCGCTCTGGCGAAACTTGCTGTACCCCACTTCGCCGTAGCCGACGATATTGGTGCCGCCGTTGGCGAGCCCCGAGCTCCGGTCGAGCATCGAGCTGTAGTCGAGTGAATACGGTGAAGCCTGTTGCGGCAGCACGGCCTGCTGGCGCGTCTGCGCCTTGAGATCGTCGATTTCCTGCTGCAGGATCTGCAGTTTTTGGTCTACCGTCTGGCTGAACGCGGGCATTCCTCCGAAGGCGGCGGCCAATGCCAGGGCCAGGGTGGATTTCTTCATGGTGTCTCCTGTTGAGTTGCCGAAGCTGCTTTGACATGGCTGGCTACCTCAGCAGGCGCTGATTGGCTGGCTCCCTGTAACGTATTAAATATCAATACATCAATAAGTTATCAACGATACATAATGTGAAATCGAGGTGGCTTTCCGACGTCGCGGAGGCTGGCGACCTGGCTAGCGGCGCGATAGCGGACGGCGGAAAGCCGCCCGCGGACGGGATTCGGTTAGGGCCGCACGTCTTTGAGTTTGGCTGGCTGGGGTTCCGCGGTGCCGCCCTTGAAGAAGAACGACCAGGCGAGCCACAGTCCCGGCAACAGCACCAGAGCGTAGGAAAGTATGGCGCCGTACTCTCCCTGAGGGCCGTAAGGTTCGGTCGCGACGTGCCAATACGAGTTGTCGATCGGCAGCACGTTCGCTTCGGTGGCTTCGTGGAATGCGTAGACGCACAGCTGCAATGCGAACAGGACCAGAAAAATCGAAGTCACCTGGAAGAAAAGGCCGAGATTGACCCGGTGCCCGTACCGCGACCAGGCCCATGCGAGCGAGGCGGAAAGCGCAATGCCCACGAGCGCGCCCCAGAAAAGCGAAATCGATTCAGCCTGACGTGCGAGGGTCGCGGCGATGAACGCCATCTCCATCCCCTCGCGCGTGATCATGAGGAGCACCACCAGGAACACCCCGATCCAGGGGCCGTTGCCGGCCGACTGAGCCGCCGCTTCCAGCCGCGCGCCCATCTCCCCGCGAAGCCGTTTCGCGTGCTTGAGCATGTAGACGACCATGGAGATGACGAACGCCGCGGCGATCAGGGCGAGCAGCGCTTCCCAGATCGGCTGCACCGCGACCTCGGCGAGGAACACTCCGAGTATGAGCGAAAGCAGCACTGCGATGGCCGTACCCCACCACACCGCCGGCAACAGCACGGGGCGGCCGGTCTTCCTTAGGAAAGCGGCGGCGATCGCGACAATGAGGAAGGCTTCTATGCCCTCGCGCAGCGTGAACACCAGCATCTGCAGCATTTCAGTGAACCTCTCGATCAGGATCAGATACCCAGTTCACACTCTCTCCGATTCAGGCGGTGAGGATCAGCTTGCCGTTTTGGGTCAGGCGCAGGCGGTACTCGCGTCCATTGTGCTCGATGACCAGTTCGCCCCGGTCGCCGAGCAATCGGTTGCTCACCACGCGCCCACTCTGGAGAAGCGTGTTCACAGGCTCTTGATTCGGCACAGCGTTTGCCTCGGGCAGGGGCCGCATAGTTAAATGATAACCGTTCTCATTACCGCATGTCAAATACCTCTGGGGGGGCCGCGTACAATCCCAGCCTCCCCGCATGGACCTAGTGAAAACCGCCCGATTCGCGCTGCTGTTCGCCGCGCTGCTCTGCAGTGAGCTCTGCGCTCAGACCCCGGCGCAGCGCAGCTCACTGCCATCGCGCGAGCCCTTGCCGGCGCAATTGCTCGCGGACCTGCGTCACGGGGGCTACGTCCTCTACTTCAGGCATACGGCGACCGATTTCAGCCAGAACGACGAGAAGATGAAGCGTTACGAGGATTGCGCCGACCAACGCAATCTCATCGACAAAGGCCGCGCCGATGCGCGCGCCGCGGGCGCCGCGATTCGAGAGCTTGGAATTCCCATCGGGCGCGTTCTCGCGAGCCCCTTCTGCCGCACCGTGGAGACGGCGCAGCTGCTCTTCGGGCGGGTGGAGAAGATGACCGAGGTGCGCGGCGGACCCGCGGTGTCGGCCGGGTCAGACCGCTATGCGGCGTTGAAGAAGATTGTGACTACACCGGTTGGCGCCGGCAGCAATCTCGTGGTGGTGAGTCACGGCAACCCGTTCTACAGTGTCGCCGGCCCGCCCTATCTCGCCGAGGGCGAAGCCGCGGTAATCCGGCCGCTCGGGGCGGACTTCCAGGTCCTTGCCAGGGTTCGGATCGACGGCTGGGAGGCCTTGCAGAGCGGCACAGCGAAGTAGCGAGATTCGCAGCTAGAACGAACCGCTCTGCGCGTAGTTCTCGAAGCGCGTGTACTCCCCGAGGAACGTGAGCTTCACCGTGCCGATGGGGCCGTTGCGCTGCTTGAGGATGATGATTTCGGCCATTCCCTTTTCCGGCGTGTCGGGCGTGTAGACCTCCTCGCGGTAGATCGCGAGGATCAGGTCGGCATCCTGCTCGATCGCGCCCGACTCGCGCAGGTCCGACATGATCGGGCGTTTGGGACCGGTGCGCTGCTCGACCGCGCGCGAGAGCTGCGACAGCGCAACGACCGGAACCTTGAGCTCCTTCGCGAGCGATTTCAGCGACCGCGAGATCTCGGAGATCTCCGTGGCGCGGTTCTCGCCTTCGCTCGAAGCCTGCATCAGCTGCAGATAGTCGACGATGATCAGACCGAGCGCACCATATTGGCGGTGCAGGCGCCGCGCCCGCGCGCGCAGCTCCAGGGCGTTCAACGCGCCCGATTCGTCGACGAGTATCGGCGCGTCGTGCAGCTTGCCCACGGCGTTGGTAAGCCGGTTCCAGTCGTCATCAGACAATCTTCCGGTACGCAGCTTGTGCTGGTCGAGCCGGCCGATCGAGCCGAGCAGGCGCATCGCGAGCTGGCTGCCCGACATTTCCATGCTGAACACCGCCACCGGAAGCTTGTTTTCCACTGCGACGTGCTCGGCGATATTGAGCGCCAGCGCCGTCTTCCCCATCGACGGACGCCCGGCAATGATGATCAGATCCCCGGGCTGCAATCCCGAGGTGTCGCGGTCCAGGTCGCGATAGCCGGTCGGAATGCCGGTGATATCCGAGGGATTGTCCTTGTGGTACAGGAGATCGATGCGCTCCATGACCTGCGTCAGCAGCGGTTGGATCTCCATGAAGCCCTGGCGGGTCCTCGCGCCGGCCTCGGCGATCTGGAAGATCTTGGACTCGGCTTCGTCGAGCAGCTGGCCGACTTCCTTGCCCATGCGGTTCAGCGCACCGTCGGCGATCTCGGTGGAGACTTCGATAAGCCTTCGCAGGACCGCGCACTCGCGCACGATCTCGGCGTAGCGCCTGACGTTGTGCGCCGAAGGCGTGTTCCCGGCGAGGGCCGCGAGATAGGTGATGCCACCGGTCTTGTCCTTGTCCTCGCTCACCTTGATGGCTTCGTCCACGGTGACCACGTCGGCGGGCTTGCCCCGCTCGATCAAGCGCGAGATCTGGCGGAAGATCCGGCGATGGTCGTCGCGGTAGAAGTCGGAGTCGGCAAGCACGTCGCCGACCCTGTCGAAGGCGCCGTTGTCGATCAGCAGGCCTCCGAGCACCGACTGCTCCGCGTCGATCGAGTGCGGCGGGAGCTTGAGATTCAACAGCTGGGAATCGGTCGAGACTTGAGTTACGGGCTGGGCCATGGAAGACGATCGAGGCTGACTGCGGCCACTCTACCGCGTCCGTCCGCGGCGCACAACGACGCACGAACAAAAAAGGCCGCGCGAGGGCGGCCTTTTCGATCAAGAGCTTGGCGCTATTGCTCGGCGGTCTCGCCGAGCACTGAAACCTTGATGTGCGCCAGGACGTCTGCGTGCAGCGCGACAGAGACTTCGTGGTCGCCGACGGTCTTCAACGGCCCTTGCGGCAGGCGGATCATCGCTCGCTCGACCTCGAATCCCTGGGCTTTCAACGCGTCGACGATGTCGACGTTGGTGACCGAACCGAACAGGCGGCCGTCGACCCCCGCCTTCTGGGTGATCTGCACCATCAAGCCTTCGAGCTTGCTGCCCTTTTCCTGGGCCGCCGAAAGGGACTGGGACTGGGCCTGCTCGAGCGCCGTACGCCTCTTCTCGAACTCGGCGAGGCTCTCGGGAGTCGCTCGGGTCGCCTTGCCCTGCGGCAACAGATAGTTGCGCGCGTAGCCGTCCTTCACCTTGACCACGTCGCCGAGGCCGCCCAGGTTCACGACCTTCTCCAGAAGAATGACTTGCATGGCAACCTCTTAATGAAGATCCGTGTACGGCAGCAGCGCGAGATAGCGCGAGCGTTTCACCGCCGCCGATAGCTGGCGCTGGTAGTGAGTGCGCGTGCCGGTGATCCGCGCCGGGATGATCTTGCCGTTCTCGCCGATGAAATCCTTCAGCAAATCGACGTCCTTGTAGTCGATCCACTCGATCTTCTCGGCCGTGAAGCGGCAGAACTTGCGGCGCTTGAACAACTGCTTCGCGCCCTTCTGTTCGCGCTTGCCGTCGCGTCCCTTGCCTTTACCCTTGCCTTTGAATCCGCCTCGACCTCTCGGTGGGGGCATATCAGTCTCCTTCCTTGAATTCGACTTCCGTCGCGTGCAGCACGACCGAACGGCTGGTGCGGCTCTTCGCGGCGAGAAATCCAGTTACCTTCACATTGCTTCCCAATTTCGCTGCAGCGAGGAGCGTCGCCTCGCGCTCGAACGCCACCGCCGCAATCTCGCAGCTCACCTTGCGCGCGGCTCCGGCTTCCATCTGCATCGAATCGTGCTGGAGCCGGAATTTCATGACCGGCACCCCTCCGGGGGTATGCCGCAGCGCGTCCAGCTCGATGAGCCTGCCCGACACCGTGACCCGGTTGGCCTGCGCCAACGCTTCAAACTTTCGCGGGCTCCGCGGGCTCCGCGGGCTTGGCCGGCTCCACGGGCTTGGCCAGATCCACGGGCTTGGCCGGCTCCGGGCGCGGCGCCTCGCCGGGGTTGAGCACCGACTTCGACTTCTCTTCCTTCATCATCGGCGAGGGCGTCGTCCAGGCGCGCTCCATCTTGATGATCAGATGACGCAGCACCGCGTCGTTGAACTTGAACGAATGCTCGAGCTCACCGAGCGTCTCCGAGTCGCACTCGATGTTCATCAGCACGTAGTGCGCCTTGTGAACCTTGGAGAGCGGGAAAGCGAGCTGACGGCGGCCCCAGTCCTCGAGCCGGTGGATCTTGCCGTTCTTCGAGGTCACCGTCGCGCGGTAACGCTCGATCATCGCCGGAACCTGCTCGCTCTGGTCCGGGTGGACGATGAAACACACTTCGTAATGTCGCATCATTGCTCCCTATGGATAAAGCCGCCCGCTCAAGTCCGCCGTTGCGACGCGGCGGAGTGGTGCGGCAGGGTTGAAAACAAACGACCGCCGCAGCGGTCGTCGAGGGGCTGAATTCTAACCGAATCAAGGCGTAAGGTGCAAGGAGCGCGCGGGCACTGGAACGCGGAGAGAAGAGCCTAATCCCATGATTCGAGGGTCAATATCGGAGGTGTCTCGGGAACGAAGCTATGATATCCAGCTCATTGAGAATCGGGCGTTAATGACCTGGATGAAACGGAGGAACGATGTGTAGAAGCATTAAAACCTTGTTCAACTTCGAGCCCCCCGCTAGCGACGAAGAGATACGCGCTGCGTCCCTGCAGTTCGTGCGGAAGCTCAGCGGTTTCGCTAGCCCATCCAGGGCTAACCAGGTCGTATTCGATCACGCGGTCGAAGAGGTCACCGCAGCCGCCCGGGCGCTCATCGGCTCGCTGGTGACGAGCGCCGAGCCGCGCGACCGCGAAGTGGAAGCAGCGCGCGCCCGGGCGAGGGTAGCCACAAGATTCGCGGCACGCTGATCGCCTTTGTCGCCGGATAGCATGTCCTACGCGGAGATCACGTTCGGAGACAGGAATCCCATCAAGAGATGGCTTCAGCGACAGCGCCTCGTCGCGGCCGCCGAATTGGCCGGCCGAGTGGAAAAATTCCCGCAGGTGATCTGCGACTTCGGCGCGGGGAACGGCGAACTGTGCAAGGTCCTGGCCCAGCGCTACGAAACCGCCAGACTCGTCTGTTACGAGCCTGCCCCCAAGTTGCTAGCTGAAGCGCGGGAGAACCTGAAAGCCGTCTCTCGAGTCGAGTTCTTCGAGGACATTCACGGCATCGCGCCAGGAACGGTCGACCTCGTCCTCTGCCTCGAGGTTTTCGAGCACCTGCCGCCCGAGGAAACCGTTGACGCGCTTCGGAGGATTTCCGCTCTTCTCGAGCGCGGGGGGACGATTATTATCGGCGTCCCGATCGAGGTCGGCCTGCCAGCCCTGTACAAGGGCCTTTTCAGGATGTCGCGACGCTACGGCGCGTTCGATGCCACGCCGAAGAATGTGGCGATTTCATTTCTCGGGCAGCCACCGCAGAAGCGCCCGATCGCCGAGCTTGCGCCGGGTTTGAGGTGGTACTTTGACCACGTGGGCTTCGATTTTCGCGCCTTCAAGGAGATTTTGGGCCAGTACTTTGAGTCGATCGAAGTCTCCGCTAGCCCTGTCGCCGCGTTGGGCACCTGGCTGATGCCGGAAGTGTATTTCGTCGGCACGAAATCGATAGAGAGCTAGTCGCATGCCTGCCGGCTATTCCGGAACTCCGCCCGCGAAAAAACTCGGGATTGCCTCCGGCAGCAGGATTTTCCTGTCGGGCGCCCCCAAGAACTACCTCGAGCTCATCGCGCCCGTGCCTAGGGATGCTCAGGTTGTAGGGAAAATCGACGACCGGACCGACGTCGTCCACGTTTTTGCAACCGAACGGGCGCGGCTCGGCGTTGTGCTCCGTTCCTCGCTCGCCAAGATGCGGTCCGACGCGGCGATCTGGGTGTCGTGGCCGAAGAAATCGTCCAAGGTCCCGACCGATATCACCGAGGACACCATCAGGGAGATAGCGCTGCCAATGGGTCTTGTCGACATCAAGGTGTGCGCGGTCGACGAGATCTGGTCTGGGCTGAAACTGGTCGTGCGAAAGGAGAATCGGAAGTGAAGGCTACGAAGGACAATAAGCATCTCCGCGCCCTCGCCCACTTGCGCCGCAGCGAATGGCAAAAGGCGCACGAACTGGTGATGGACCTGGAGGACAAGGTCGCCTTCCATATCCACGGTCTGGTCCACCGGATCGAAGGCGACATGGAGAACGCGCGCTACTGGTACGGCCGTGCCGGCGTGCCGCTTGCCAGGTCGTTGCGCCTCGCGGGGGAGCTGAAGAAAATCGAATCGGAGCTGAAAGCCGCTGCCGCTGCTCGCGCCTAGGAGGCGCCGGTCTTGCCGTCCTCTTCAATCCACGCGCGCAATAGGGTATAGGTCACCGCGAGCACCATCGGCCCGACGAAGATGCCGATAAGGCCGAAGCCGAGTAGGCCGCCGATCACCCCCGCGAAGATGAGCAGGAGCGGCAGGTCCGCCCCCTTCTTGATCAGGACCGGACGCAGGAAATTGTCCAGAGTGCCGACGACCACGCTGACGACGAGCAAGAACGTGCCCCAGCCAGCCGCGCCGGTCCAGTAAAGCCAGATTACGGCGACGATCATCACCGGTGCGGCGCCGATCTGCGCCACCGCGAGCAGGAACATCAGCGCGGTGAGAACGGTGGCGAAGGGAACGCGGGCGATCGCCAGTCCGATTCCCCCGATGAGCGATTGCACCAGCGCCGTGACCACCACACCGAGTGCCACGCCGCGTATCGCCTGCGCCGCCAGCACCACCATCTGCTCGCCGCGACGTCCCGCCAGGCGCGCGCCGAAGCGGCGCATCCAGACCGCCGCGTGCTCGCCGCCGGCGTAAAGGATCGCGGCGAGGATCACGGTCAGGAGGAATTGAACGAATACGACCCCGAAGCTGCCGATCTCGGAAGCGAAATGCTTCGTGAACGCTCCGGCGTATGGGGCGAGCTTGGTGGTGAGAACGTCCACTCCCTCGGTCGCCACTTCCTGCCACAGCCGGCTGGCGCTGTCGCCCACGAGAGGCAGGCCCGCGAGCCACGACGGCGGCGCGGGCACTTGGAACTCGCTCAGGGTCCTGATCCAGCTGCCGATCGTGTCGACGTTGACCACGACAGTGCGGATCGCAGCCGCGAGTGGCACGATCAGCAGCAGCAGCGGAATCAGCGACATGATCGTCACCGCGATCCAGCGCCGGTTGCCGACGGCCCTCTCGACCCGCAGCATCAGCGGCCAGGTCGCGACCACGATCATCGTCGCCCAGGCCAGCGCTCCCAGAAACGGCCGCAGCACCCAGACGGACGCGCCGATGAGCCCGACGAGGAACAGCACTGCGAGGACGGTAAGCGTGAGGTCGCGTCGGGTCTCTTGCATGGGATCCAGTCCTGCGCGGATGTTACCCGAATCCCGATGCCTAGGCGCCTCCAGAGCGCCGCCGCCGCGACTCGAACAGGCATACGCCGCTCGCGACGGAGACGTTGAGGCTCGCGACGCTGCCGCTCATGGGTATGCGCACGAGCAGGTCGCAGCGCTCGCGCGTCAGCCGCCGCATACCCTCGCCCTCGGCACCGAGAACCCAGGCGATCGACACCGGCAACTCCGATTCGTAAATCGTCTTGTCCGCACTCTCCTCCGCGCCGACGATCCAGATGCTGCGCTCCTTTAGGTCGTCCAGCGTGCGCGCGAGGTTGGTGACCATGTAGTATGGAATCGACTCGGCGGCGCCGCTTGCGACCTTGGACACGACGGCGCCGATGCCTGCGGCGCGGTCCTTGGGTGCGATCACCGCGTGCGCTCCGGCCGCGTCCGCGACCCGGAGGGACGCTCCCAGATTGTGCGGGTCGGTGACGCCATCGAGCACGAGTAGCAGCGGCGGCTCCTTCACCGAATCGAGCAGGTCCTCGAGGCTCTCGCGCGAGGGCTTGTCGAACACCATGGCGACCACGCCCTGGTGGCGGCCGCCGCCGTAGAAGCCGTCGAGGCGCCTGGTCGGAACGCGCATCAACGCGACACCGGCCTTCTCCGCGGCGAGCGCGAGGTCTTTCGCGCGCGCGTCCTTGCGATTCTCGTCGAGATAGATTTCCGTGACAGACGCGGCATCGGCGCGCAGCCGCGCAAGCACCGCGTGGAATCCGAAGACCGCGCGGGTCGGCTTCATCTTCCGGCCCTACCTCCTCGAGCGCCGCCGCAAGGTCCGTACATGGCGCGGACCGCTCGCGGAGTCGCCGGCGAGCACGAAATCCAGCCGGCTCGTCTCCAGGTCGACACGGGCTATCTTGACCCTCACCCGGTCGGCCAGGCGGAACTGCTTGCGCGTGCGGTCGCCGACCAGCTGATGCCGGGTGGCATCGAACTGGAAATAGTCCTGGCCGAGCTCGGAGATGTGCACCAGCCCCTCGACGTAGAAATTATCGAGCGCGACGAATATGCCGAATCCCGTCACCGCGGAGACCGAGCCTTCGAACTCCTCGCCGACGCGGTCGCGCATGTAGTAGCACTTGAGCCAGGACGCGACCTCGCGCGTCGCCTCGTCGGCGCGCCTCTCGGTCTGCGAGCAGTGCGCGCCGAGATCGGCCCAGTTGCCGGGCTTGTAGCGACCTCCGCCGAGGACCGCCTTGATCGAGCGGTGGATGAGCAGGTCGGGATAGCGCCGGATCGGCGAGGTGAAGTGCGTGTAGTGCTCGTACGCGAGCCCGAAATGGCCGACGTTCTCGGGGCTGTACTGCGCCTGCTGCAGCGAGCGCAGCAACACGGTCTGCAG
>Ga0137410_10002243_pt1 | contig 13171 bp, 7 predicted proteins | sample CZODoug1_16funga_FD_108878 | JGI IMG/M metagenome (GOLD analysis project Ga0137410, IMG submission 108878) | Vadose zone soil fungal communities from Angelo Coast Range Reserve, California, USA - CZODoug1_16fungal (Illumina Assembly) | ecosystem: Environmental > Terrestrial > Soil > Vadose zone... | reverse complement strand
TCGCGGCTGCCGTCTTTGCATCACCTATCCGGAAATTCTCGAGATGCAAGTGCGCGCGATCATTGAAGCAGCCATCGAATGTCAAAAAGAGGGAGTTAAAGTATTACCTGAGATCATGCATCCGCTCACTCTCGACCGTAAGGAACTCTCGATCCTTGAGCAAGCCACGCGCCGTGTTGCAGAAGACTTGATCAAGAAATCCGGGGTGAAGTTGAATTATCTTGTCGGGACGATGATCGAACTGCCGCGGGCCGCGTTGATGGCGGTAGAGATTGCCGAAGTTGCGGAATTCTTCTCTTTCGGAACCAATGATCTCACCCAAACCACCATGGGCCTTTCGCGGGATGATGCCGGGCGCTTCCTGCCGGACTATGTGGATGAGAAGAAAGCCGGTGTCTTTGCGGCGGATCCATTCCAGTCGCTCGACATCAAAGGTGTAGGCATGTTGATGCGTTGGGGCATCGAGCAGGGCCGCAAGACGCGCGGGAAGTTGAAGATCGGCATTTGCGGCGAACATGGTGGCGATGCAGACAGCGTGAAGTTTTGCCACGAGGTCGGCATGGATTACGTCAGCGCTTCTCCGTTCCGTGTTCCGATTGCGCGTTTGGCTGCAGCTCAAGTAGTAGTTGAGGAAAAACAAGCGAAGAAAAAGAAAGGGAAATAGCAAAAGAAAACGCTTTGAACGAATCTAAAGTAATACTTGAGCTGTCGGCGGGCAGACATTTCGACGTGATCACCTGCGCGCCGGCAACTTCTTTTCCTCTTACGTGGGCATCTTAAAGAAGAAATACAAACCAAGGAAAAAGAAAATTATGTCTGGCGACCATCCTGCCAGAAAGGGTGGAAGCTGGCCAACTCCTCCCAGGGCTTCCAGGAGCTTGGCTATCGACCAATAAGCGATTCCGAATCCCACTCCAAGAGCCACGCCACCCAGCGCGCCGCGCGTGCCTACCAGGAACGCAAACGGGATCGCGAGTAGCATGCTGACAGGCGCTAGCAGCGGGAAGGCAATCTTTTCATGCCATTGCACCGTGAGAGTTGAGACGTCAAAGCCAGCACGCTGCAAACCGGCGATGTAACTCCCCAGTTCGCGCCAGCTCATCTGGAACGCCTGCCGCACCTCGCGGTTGAAGTAACTGGGTGGTTCGGTAAGCTCTGGCAACGAGGCGACCGCAGGAAGCCGCTCGTAACGCACAATCGCCCCATCTGAGAAATCGCGCACCCAACCGCCTTCGAGAACCCAGACCTTTTGCGTCTCCGACCACCGCGCGCGTGATGCAAAGACGCGCCGCTGAACCTGAAACGTCGCCGGATCGATTTCCAGCACCGTGAGCCCACCAAAAAGATTCTGCGTGGGGTCGAAAAGATCGTAATTGTAGATCTTTGAGCCTTCTCCAAAGATCCAGCGCTGCGGATGGGTGTAGGTCTGCGGTGGGCGCCCTTTAATCAGGCTGTGGAGCGCGTCCTGGCGCTGGTTCGCGTAGGGCAGGTAAGTGTCGTCGAGCACGATCATGGTTGCGGCCAGCGCCAGTCCTGCGAGAAGCAACGGCACGGTCAGCCGGTACATGCTGATGCCGCTGGCTTTGATGGCTACGATTTCGTTGTTCTTGCTCATGATCCCCAGGGTCACGAGTACGGCGACGAGCGCCCCCAGGGGCGCGAGCTGGTACAGCAGATACGGAGCAAGGTAGCGGAAATAATCAACCACGATGAGAAAGGGAACGCGGTGGCGCGCAATGTCGTCGAGCAGCTCGAAGAATGTAAAGGTCTCAAAAAGAAAGACGAATGCACCCATCAAAATCGCAAAATAATAGAGGAAACGCCGCAAGACATAGATGTCTATCAATTGCGGGAAGCTTCCGCTGGAGCGCGACAGGATCTCTTGTGATACAGGGTCGCCATTCGTCCCGTTTGCCAGTGCCGCCCTAGCGCGAGCCTGGGCTCTCCGTCGGCGCAATAGACGTCTTCTGGATTTCAAATAAATCATTGGGCGGAGCAGCCGGTTTTCACCGCGGAACTGTTCCATCCGGGGCAGGAGCGCCAATCCCAGCGCGAAAAGAACGGCATTGGCGATCCAGATTCCCGCGGCCGGCGTCAGCGTACCTTGCCGCGCAAGTCCCGCCCCCATCACAGAGAGCAAGTAATAGGAAGAAATGAGAATTACTGCGAGTAGCGCCGCCGCTGCCCGGCCACCGCGGCGCGGCTGCGCCCCCAGAGGAACGGCAACCAACGCTAAGGCAAAGCACGCAATCGGAAACGCAAAGCGGCGGTGAAGCTCCACGCGGGCCTCACGCCAACCCGGACCGTGATCGTTCCATAGCTCGCGAATCGAACGCTCGAGATTGTTCAATTGCCGGGGTTGGACGGCTGCCAAGCCGCTGAATTCGATGGGCCAATCACTCTGGCCGAATGCCGTGACGGAGTAGTGGTCCGCATCCTGGCGAGAGAATTCGTGTGTCGTGCCTCCCCGCAGATGCAATTCCAACTTGCCCTGCTTCGGTTCGGCAATGACAATCGCGTTCTCTGCCACTGTCAATCTTGACCCGCCTTCTCCGCCAGTTTCGGCCAGAAATACGCCATGCCATTGCGTGCCGGCGGCGGTCACGTCATTCACGTAAAGAACCTTACTTGGGAAGCGCTCGTCGAATACTCGTGGCTGCAACGTGAAGGAGACCTGCGAAGTAATCAAGTCAGCCTGCAGGGAGCGGAAGGTTCGCAGCGCCAACGGTCCAAGCCACGTTGTCATCCCCAGAGTCACCACCGCACCCGTGAGCGCGAGGACTCCAACCGGGAGCAAGATCCGGCGGCGGCCGATTCCCAAAGCCGTCAGCGCAATGATCTCGCTATCGGCCGACATTCGCCCGAGCCCCAGCAGCACACCGATCAGTGTGGCCATGGGCACGGTAAATACAAATACAGCAGGGAATATGCAGAGAAAAAGTTTCAGCACCTGCGCGCCGGAACCGCTGTGACGCACAAAGAGCTCCATCAAGCGCACCAGTTGTGGCACGAAAAAGACAAATGTGAAGACGACTAGTCCCAGCAGTGCGTGGCGAAAGACTTCGCGGACGATATAGCGGTCCAGGATGCGCATGACGCGAACGGCGAGTGTAACACGGTCGCGACAGCCTTCCCCGGTCGCGTTCTCAGTATTTCTCTCTAGCCGGCGAACTTCCATTTGATTTGCCAAGTTTAGCCTCGCGCGGGGTGGGGACTCTCCAGGTAGGCCCAGCGCTCGGCGATCTGCCGGTTGGCGATCCTCCAAATCACGATTCCGGAAAATTCCAGCCGCTGCTTCGACGCGGAGTCAGTGCCTGCCCAATGGTTGCGCACCACCACTTTGTCGTCCTCGGCGATCATGTCTTCGATGGTCACTCTCAAGTCGGGAACCTTCTTTAGCGCAGCGGCCACATATTGAATCGCTCCCGCCGGCCTGAATTTGTGGATTACGGAGTGGACGTTCCACTGGGAATGCCCCCGGGGTTCCGATGCTCCCACAGCTGCATTCATCCGATATCTCCCTCTTCAGGCGGACGCGGCTTGATCGTGAAATTCCTTGGCATTGGCTGTCAGGTATTGATCAAGCGTAACGGGCGCGCGTTCGATCAATGACTGTAGCAAGCCGTCCGTTTTTGCGCCGCCACCTTGCTTGTAATACTGCTGAAGCTCCAGAAGCGCTGTCACCTGCCACTCCGGCATTCCCATGCCCAGCATAGATTCACGTTGCGCCGATTCCGGAATGTCCACGTAATTCACCGTGCGGCCAGTGACCCGGGAGATTCGTTTTGCCAAATCCTGATTCGAGATCGCTTCGGGACCATTCAACTCGTAGGTCTTCCCAGCGTGCGCCCCTCCCTGAAGCGCCTTCACCGCGACAACTGCGATGTCGCCAACGTCCAGATAGCTGACCTTCGCGTCACCCATGGCCGCATAAAACGCGCCTTGCGCCCGAATGCTCGGAGCATTGTAGGTCACGATATTTTGAAGAAATCCGTTGGGTCGCAGAATTGTGTAGCTCAATCCCATCCGCTTAAGCTTGTCTTCCACCTTGCGATGCCAGCTCGGGAATGACTTCGGGTAATCTCCCGCACCGAGCGCCGAATTCAGCACCACGTGTTTCACCCCGGCTTCCTTGCACGCGTCCAGCATATTGCTTTCGAGTTCCGCGAGTTGCGGAATCGGAGAGCACACCACATACACGGAGCGCACTCCGTCTAGGGCTTTGCCCAGACTCTGCTTGTCCGCGTAATCCGCCAGTACCGCCTCGCATCCCGAAGGCGCTTTGGCGGCGTCCTCCTTGGATCTGTACATCGGGCGGACCTTGGACTCTTTCCGAATCGCTTCCTGCAAAACCGCTTTGCCAACGCTCCCGCTGGCGCCAGTGATAAGAATCATTTTCTTGCCCCCACTTTATGAAGCTCGCGGTCGCCAGCCAGTTTCAGGTTGGCGCGAGCCGGATGCTTCGAGACTCATGGTATAACGGCTCTTGACAGCGGTGAAGTACGCACAAATTTGTAAGCCCAGAGCGCTCCATGAAGGTCCACCATGGCTGTCCCGTTCAGGCGACCATCAACGTGCTAAGCGGCAAGTGGAAAGTCCAGGCGGTCTGGCGACTATCGTTTGGTCCGTTGCGCTTCGCGGAGCTCCGCGATCTTCTGCAGGGCGTCAGCGAAAAGGTCCTCACCGCGCAGCTCCGTGAATTGGAAAAGGATGGGGTCGTGACCAGAAGGGAAGTACGTTCGTCACCGCCGAAGGTCACCTACTCGCTCAGCGGCTCCGGCGAGACATTGATCCCGCTACTCGAAGGCCTCTGCGACTGGGGCTCCAAACAGTTTGGCATTAAGCCCAATCTGCCCCACCATCCCCAAGTAGCCTCAAATCCCTAGACTCATACCCTCTTGCTGGCGCTCCGCTTCCTTTATCTTCCGCTTGCGGCCTTGGCCGCCAGTTTCCGCTTTCCATGCATTTCAAAGAATCTACTGGTAAACCGATTCTCCGGATCGACGGCATGTTTCTTCTCAAAAAAGGCGTCCATCCCCGGGTAGGCTCGCTTCAGGATGTCCGCGTCCAGATCTCGCGCGTAGGTGAGATAAAACGTTCCTTCACTGCGCAGGGCAAGGCGGTTCAGTCGTTTGACCAGTTCATCTCCCTTGGCGCGGCCCTCTGCCGAACGCAGTTCGTTGAAATAGAATATCACCGCAAAAGCATCTTCCCTGGGCGCGTATGAAAGGGTCGTATCGGTATTGGCCTTCACATACCGGAGTGTCACTCCGAGCAGATTGGTCCCATCATCCTGAACAATCTGCCGCATGCCCTCCATGAAGGCCATGAATCGGGGAATGGGGACGAAAAACTCCTGTATCACATCCGCATCTTTCGCCGAATCATGCTCCAGCATTTTTACCGATGAAACCGGCGGCCGCATGGCATTGTTCCTCGACACCAACGTTTTCCGCGACGGGTCGCCCGCAATGAATTTTTCCGCCCGCCATCGGAGCTTTTTCCCCCAGTCGTAACGACGCGACAATCCAAACAAGAACTTGTCGCGCGCTACGTGGCGTTCGTGGTCAAGCCGGAACACTCCCTCGTGAGTACCATTCGTCTTTCGCCAAACGGTGACGATCGTGTCATCCAGCAGGCATCCTGGCGAAATCGACGGCCGCGCCAGAAAAAGTTCGGTGAGTGGATTCGCGCGAACCTCTCTCTCGAAATATTCAATCAATGCGCTTAACGGGATGACTTCGGAACTCTGCTCGTAAACGCAATCATCCACCAGCTTCAAATCCACTTCGAGCATCACTCCAAACAACCCATAGCCACCGATGGCATTCCGGAACAAATCAGGATTTTCCGTCCTGCTTACGGACTTCATCGAACCATCCGCAAGCAAAATGCGAAATCCAACGACACTCTCGACCAGCGTGGGGAACCGCGTGTCGCGGCCGTGCGCGTTTGCCGCCAGCGAACCAGCCACAGTAAAGATGTTGTCGGACTGCATGGACTTTAGCGCCAAGCCCGCCGGACTCGCCGCCTCTTGAATCTTGTCCCACGTGATTCCGCTCTCCACTGTGATACGTTTTCGCTCCTTGTCGAGCAAAAGCACGCGGCTGAATTGCCTCATGTCCAGGACCATCGCGCCATTCACAAAGGCGTGGCCGCCCAGGTTGTGCCCGGTTCCCATCATGCAAATGGGTACGCCGTCCTTGTGCGCGCGCGCGAGGGCGTTTCGAATATCCGCAACGCTCTTCGGCGTTTCAACCGTATGAGCCACGGCCGAATACACGCCGCGCGCATCCGTGACATGCAGATGCGGCGCCTTCTCAAAAATTTCGCCAATCGCAGCACTTAATCGGACGCGTTCCCGTAGCGGAACATTTGGATATACGGGAAGATAGAGCAGTTTTCGATAGAGCCCTCGCGTCTCTGCCGGTTCCTGGCTCTTTCGTGCTGCCGGCGGCTCAATCACCGCGAGCGCCGACCCCGCCGCTGTGCCATCAAATCCGTGCCGGCGAAGCTCCTCCACAAATCGTTCTCGTGCTTCCACCAGAATCGGAAATACCCAGAAGCTGTGGAACTCCGCACGATCCCCGGGATAGGAAATCTCCCGCGGCAGCGATTTTCCGAACTCCTCTCCTACGGAGATTCGTTGCTTCAGCCGTTCCGCGTCAAACGTCCGCAGCCTATGTGCCAGCAAAGCCAGAAGCGGGTACGAGCACTGCCATTGGATTTCCTTCAGCCAATCCTCTTCATCCAATCCCCGCATTTTTGCGATCACACCCTCGAAATCCGCCCCAAAGAGTTTGCATCCCCGGTAGAACATGCCGAACAGCAGCGGCAACGTAAACAGTTTCAGGATCACGTGTGTCAGCACGATTCCAGCAAATTCCTTCCGCGTCTGCGCCGGATGCATTTTCTGGAGCAGTCTCATCTTCTGCAGCAGGTTCGCATCTTTCACACGCAGGAGCGCCCCTCCCAGCGCGGTCATGGTCTTGATCGATCCGAAACTGAACATCGCCACGTCCGTTTCCGCATGCCCCGTGTAGTCCGGTCCGGTAAACGCCTGCGCGCAGTCCTCGATCACCAGGATGCCGTACTTCTTCGCGAGCTCGATCACCGGCCCCATCGGCACACGCGTACCAAAGAGGTGCGCCACCACGATCGCTCGCGTCCGTTCCGTCATAGCCGCTTCGATCGTTGAAATGTCGGGCGCCATCGTTCCGCTCTCGATATCCAGGGGAATCGGAACCAATCCATGGCGCTTCGCGATGTTCACCATTTCGGGGATCGTTAGCGCCGTCATCAGAATCTCGCTACCCGCGGGTAGTCCCAGCGCCCCCAGGCACAGATCAAACCCCGTCCGCACTGTAAACGCCGAAAGCACGGGATAACCAGGCGCAAACATGCCTTCAAGCTCCGCTTCTTTTTCGCGAATACTTCTGCGAAATACGCAATAGAACCCCGCGCAGGCAAGATCACCCCACCTGATATCCAATTGTTTCCGGGGGTACATTCTGAGCCGCGGTGGCAATGTCATCGGGGAGGCTCGTTTCTGCCGGCAAATGTCTGGTTCGCTGCCGGCGTAGGCAATGGGTGGTAAACTCGGTCCAAGTTCGCTTCCTTCTTTCGCGAGAAACTCTGCTTGCCGACGCGGATTCTATACCAGCCCTCGGTCGTACACTAGTATCCGTTCAGCGTGGCCGCTTCGTTTCTCTTAGCGCCGATTACGTGATAGTTTTTCTTAGAGCGGTTCTTAACTCTAAGACGGAATTGGGGGTCTCAAATCCTTCGAATCGGGCCTGAATTGCTGCTCAACCTTCTACTGTCAGCCGGACTGCCTCCGGTCACGTTGCCGCCACGGGAGAAACGCCAGCGATGAAGCGGGTCCATCTGGTTGTCTTGTGGCATATGCATCAGCCGCAGTACCGCGACCCCGAGTCCGGCCGGTACGTCCTCCCTTGGACCCGCCTGCACGCCTTGAAAGATTACTGGGGCATGGTCGAAGTGCTCCGCGAATTTCCCGACTTCCATGCGACCTTCAACGTCGTGCCTTCCCTGGGCATGCAGCTCGAAGAGTACGCCAGTTGCAGTTTCAAGGAGCCCTGGTTTTCGCTGGCGTTCAAGTATGCGGACGAACTAACCCGCGAGGACAAAGCGGAAATCATCGCCCGCGCATTTCAGGTAAACCACGAACGGCTAATGTCGCGCTGGCCACGGTTCGTCGAGTTATTCGAATGGTCGCGTCCCGCCGGCGGCGCGCAGGCGCTGGTCTCCTTCACCCCGCGCGATTGGCGTGACTTGCAACTCCTCTCGCAATTGGCCTGGATGGAAGAGTCCTGGTTCGAATCGGATGATGTCGTCAGCCGCCTGGCCACGAAAGGGAAGGACTTCACCGAGCAAGACAAATCCGCGCTGCGGAAAAAGCAGCTCGAATTCCTGGGCCTGGTGCTCCCCGCGTATCGTGATGCGGCGCAGCGCGGCCAGATCGAGCTCAGCACCACTCCGTTCTATCACCCCATCCTTCCCCTGATCTGCGATTCCGATATCGCGCGCGTCGCCAATCCCGGCACACCCCTCCCGCGGCGGGCTTACCGGCGCCCGGAAGACGCCCGCACACAACTGCAGCTTGCCCGCGAATATCACGAACGAGTTTTTGGAGCGAGGCCCGCCGGACTGTGGCCTTCAGAAGGCTCAGTGTCAGATCAGGCCCTGACCATTGCCTCCGAAGAGGGATTTAAGTGGTTTGGCACCGACGAAGGAGTCCTTGGCCGCACGCTGAATGTTGCATTCTTCCGCGACGGAAACGGCATTCCCGCAAATGCCGAGCGCCTCTACAAACCCTGGCAAGTGCAAGTTGGGCCCAACGGTATCACCGGCTTGTTTCGCGATCACCACTTGTCCGATCTCGTCGGTTTCGTGTACAGCCGCATGGATGCCAAAGCTGCCGCCGCCGATCTCCACAACCGAATGCGCCACCTTGGCGGAGCTGTGCAGGGCGATCAGCCGCTCACGATTTGTCTTTTCCTCGACGGCGAAAACGCCTGGGAGTATTACCCGGGCAACGGGCGCGCTTTCCTCCGCGAGTTTTACGGTCGCATCCAGGGCGACCAGGATTTCCGCGCACTAACCGCCAGCGAGGCTATTGCCGCTGCCGGCCAAATTCCCGCCACCACCGGAATTTTCCCCGCGTCCTGGATCAACGCCAATTTCGACGTGTGGATCGGCCACGCCGAGGACGTCTCCGCCTGGGAATTGCTCTGGGACGCGCGCGAAGCCTATGCTCGCGCGTTAGAATCCCGAAGCAAGGGTAGGCCGGACGCCCCCACCGAAACCGCGCTCAAGGAAGCGCGCGAATCGCTTCTGGCAGCGGAAGGCAGCGACTGGTGTTGGTGGTTCGGCCCGGAGCACAGCACCGCAAACGACGCGGAATTTGATGCTCTCTATCGCAAACATCTGACGGCCATTTATCTCGCGCTGGGCCAGGTGGCGCCGGAAGAATTGGCCAAGCCTATTAAGCGCAGGCCGGAGCACGCGTTGCAGTTGGCTCCATCCGGTTGGCTGAGCATCAAGATCGACGGCCGGGAGACATCGTATTTCGAATGGCTGGGGGCTGGGTTGTATTCTCCGGAGCGCCGCGGCGGCTCCATGCATGGCCGCGTCTTCTATCTCCACGAGCTGCGCTACGGCTTTGAGCAAGGACGCTTCTGCGTCCGCATCGACCCATTCCCTGAAGCGCTCGGCGAGCTGGAAGATCCTGAGTTTCGCATCACCATCGGCGGCGCTGAAGAAGTCACCATCGTCGTGAAGCTGGAGCGCGGCCACCTCCAGGAATTCTCTGTCGAAAAGGCTCTTGTCTGCCTGTTGAATCCCAAGCTCGTCGCGGAAGCCGCCTTCGAGCGCGTCCTCGAAGTCGCGATCAACAAGGACCAGCTCAACCTCAAAGGCCAGACCAAACTGCGCCTCGGCGTCGCTCTGTGGCATGGCGGATTGCCTGTCGATGTCTTGCCTGCCGAAGGATTCCTTGACGTAAATCTTGGGGAAGACCATTCCGCATGGCCGACAGAATAGTGGATAGTCGTTGCGCGGTAGTTAAAGTCTTTCTTGAGGGGTCTCTGGGACAGTTTTCGTCTCACCACGACCGCCCCCATCTACCTATTAGTGTTACTTTAAGCCGTTCTCTCCGTCCCGGCTTCGGCTTGAGTCCTTTTCTGCCGGCAAAAGGATCACCCGAACTAGTTGCGTCGCTTGCGCGGATGTCTTCCTAAAACAACTTCACTGCAAGCTCCTGCGGATGATCGCCAACGGGAATCATTGTCAGTAGAAAATTCGTCCGCACTCGGATCACCGCTAGGTCTCCCGAACCTTGGCTCACAACCAGTAATAAATTCTCAGCCGGATCGAACCGCAACACCGAAGGCGCGTCGCCTGCCGGAACAGGGAAGCCTTTTCCTGGATCGCGCACGATGCGGCGATTGAAAATATCCACCGGCGTGACGCGCCCGGCCGCCGTGTCTGAAACATACAGCAGGCTCGCATCGCTGCTTAGCACACCACGTGTCGGCGCTGATCCGAGCACCATGTAGTCGCCCACTTCATGCGTCCAGGTGTTGATGGCCTGGAGCCCGTGAGCCTCCGGCGAAATCACGTAGAGCTCGCCGCCATCAGGCTTCAGCAGCATATCTGTTGGCTTACCCGCAAGCTCCAAATGGGTCACCAAAACGCCTCGCCGTAGGTCCACCACGGAAATCCGGCGCTCCGACCGGCTCAGCACAAACGCCATCGAACCATCGGGCAGCACGGCGACATCTTCCGGCTGCGGGACAACGGAAACGCTCCCGCGCAGCGCCAGCGTCGCCGCGTCGTGAATGCCAAGCGTCCCATCGCGGCGGTTCACCACCAGCACGGTTTTGCCATCCGGCGTGACGCGCGCCAGGACAGGCTCGCTCCCAGTCGCCGCCCGCCCCACGACGCCACGCGATCTAGCGTCAAGCGCGACGAGCGTATTGTTTCCGGACGTCGTCGTGTACACACGGTTGCCGTCCGGCGAAAAATCCAAAGCGTAGGGAAGCGGCCCCACGGCAATTCGCGCCGTCACCTGCCCCGAGAAGTGATTGGCGCGCGGATCGAGGATCCAAAGGTAGCCGCCCGCCGTACTAACTCCAAAAATCTCCGGCCGCGTCGGATGCTCCCTCATTCCACTAAGCCCCGCCCCAACCGGAATGCGGGCGACAGCTTTTAGCTTCACCAGATCAACAACGGTGACGTTACCGTCCGCAGTTGTGACGTACGCGCAAAGATGCAAGTCCGGCCGCAGGAACGAAGGACGGTGCTCGCGCAGCAACACGATCAGCCCGGAGATACCCAGCGCGGCAGCCAGGAAATAGGCGCGAAAGTTCTTAGGACGATCCATGTTGGAGATGGAATTCTCCCATGGTTCGACGAAAGGTCAAACGCCGCACGCTTAAACCGAAACGTGGCGTACCATCTATGATGGCGCCGACAGGATGCTGGCGGGACTTCCTTCTAAGTGACTACGGCTTTGGTTCTGGATCTGACTTCGCTGCTACGGCATTGGCAGCTTCTGTCGATGAGTGCTCTCCTTGGCGGGTGAGGTACAGAACAAATGGAGTGACCTCGAATGGCACTTTCTCGGATTCAGACACCGTGCCTACCGGTTTGGACTTGAGCATCCGTAACTGATCATTCCACGGGTCGACCTTGATGCGTCCGCCGAGCGGCAGCGCCGCAATGACGTTCGCAGCTGGCTTCGCATCCCCATTGGAAGGCTGCGCGGAGAAAACCGCCGCGACGATGGTCCAGCTTGTTGAGACCCTGTCGCCCAGGTGCGGACTAATGAGATTAGGGATTTCCTTCGATCGGTTCTTGAGCGCTTCGAGGAAGAGTTGCGCAGTGCCGGACTGCTCCTTGTAGGGCGAGTTGCTCAGCAGTTCGATCCCTTTCTGCTTCGCTGCCAGTTCCTCTTGCGGGGTACGCGCAAAATCAAAGTGACGAAAGGTCTCCCTTTCGTCAAATCGAACGCGGTTGAAGAAAGCAAATTGCGCGTCCATGCGATGTCCCAGCACCACGTGACCGAGTTCGTGCGCCAGGATGGAAGCCAGGCTAGCCTCGTCAGGAAGCACGTCAATCAATCCGCGGCTCACGACGATGGTGTGGCCCATGGTGAACGACTCAAGCGTTGAGGTCATCAGCACGCGGCAGCGGACTTCCGGCTGGACGTCCAAATTATTGGTCACCTCTAAGTTGTTAACCACGGTTTCCAGCACCTTATCCACTTCTCCACGCGGCGCTATCAAGCCCTGCCGCTCCAGCCGCTCGGTGACGTTGTCTTCGGCCTGCCGGTCCCAGGAACGCTCCGCTTGAAATGGTGAGTAGTCGTTGGCCGCTTCGGACTGATCATTTACGGGGGTCTGTGCTTCCACGAGAACTTTGTTCAGCTCTTGCTCTTCGCGAACGTTGCCGAGGTCGTAGCCCCACAGGCGCGTCTGCGCTCGGAAGGCCTTGAACCCCAGGCTCCGCGTCTTCGCATCTCGCACGCTACCTTGTTCGCTGTAAATGAAGGCCGGGAGCCACAGGTTCTTTCCAGAATTCATGCGCCAACTGTCGAAATTGAAGTAGTGGCTCGTCAAGGACGAGCCGCCGTATGCGCCGTTGAAGCGCACGATGTGGAAATCCTGATCTTCCACCCAGATTCGCCCGACGAAACGCCCTTTGCCTGTCTTCGGCAAAGGATCGACGTCAAAGACCAGGCAACGCACCTCGCCCAGAAACTCGCGCCGGATATACTCAATCTTGTAATGCTGGCGGTCGAACCCGTTCATATCCAGGTAGATCATCTGCAGGAAGCCGCGGGGGACAAATTCCGTGGAGAAAAAGCTGGCCCAGCTCCCAAAAACCTTGTGTTTCATTCCGGAGTCATGCTCCAGCGGTTCGAGCTCCACGCCCTTGCCCAGCTCGGCCCGCCCAAGAAAGTATTTGTCGCCGTCCGGTACCGCCATAAACTGCTTGTCCGGGCGAACATTCTGGATGTAGGTTTCCACCAGCGGAGAGTATTGGCGAAGCAACTGCACTTCCGCTTGCTCCTGCGAAATGATCTTGTCCACCACTTGGCTTGCAGTCATCGGTTGCTGGGGGGTTGCAGCCACCGGTTGCTGGG
>Ga0137410_10002234_pt1 | contig 13214 bp, 10 predicted proteins | sample CZODoug1_16funga_FD_108878 | JGI IMG/M metagenome (GOLD analysis project Ga0137410, IMG submission 108878) | Vadose zone soil fungal communities from Angelo Coast Range Reserve, California, USA - CZODoug1_16fungal (Illumina Assembly) | ecosystem: Environmental > Terrestrial > Soil > Vadose zone... | reverse complement strand
TTGCGCTCTCGGGGACCTATGTGAAGGCGTTTGGCTGGCCCGCAACCGGCGCGGTGGGGACGGGATACACGGCGACGCTGCGCGCCACGGTCAACGGCGCGGCGCAGACGCTCGCCCAGGACAGCTTCTCGATCATCGCGCCGCCGGTCCAGCTCAACGTCTCGCTCGCAGGCCTGAAGCAGGCGCGCGTTCTGGTGCTGCTGTCGTGCAAGCTCGGCGAAGACGACGGACGCGACGACCACGCCCACGATCAAGACCACGATCACGACGACCACGACTGGGAGCACAGCGAGCCGGCGACGCAGTCCTGCCTCGCTCAGAAGAGCGCCTTCCTCGCGTCCTATCTGACCGGCCTCGGCGTCAGCTACCAGATCGCGACCACGGACGACGATTTCACGCGCGCTTTCCGCAGCGGCCAGTACAACACCTACTGGATCACGGGCGGGGGCATGAAGCTCGATGAAGACCTCACCGACGAAGTGCGCGAGGCGGTGTTCCGCGGCGATGCGCTGATCCTGGATGCCGTGCACGACGAGCGCAATCACGGCCTGGATGTGGTCGCCGGGACCTACGTGCACGGCAAGCTCTCCGTGCCCGATCCGGCGATCACGGTAACCGGCCCGCTGTTCGCGCCGGGAACGCTGCCGAGCGCCGGGCGTCCATTGCGGCTCGACCTCACCACGGGTGTGGCGCAGGCGGTGTTCGCGGCCGCGCCCTACCGGCCGGCGATCGTGACCAACTCCTACGGGGTGGGCCGCGGAATTCTCTTCGCCTACGATCTGGTCGGCACGTTGATGACGCAGCCCTCGAGCGCCCTCAACGACTTCGTTTCGGCGGCGATTGGCTGGGTGACGCCGACGCCCGCGGCGGTGTCGGAGGCGCGCACCTACACGGTGTTGCGCGTGAAGGTCACCAACGTGGGTATCGGCGCGAGCCTGAAGGCCACGTTCACGCCGCCGGCCGGGGCGACGGTGCTCGGAACGGCCCCTGCGGCGAGCGTGGATACGAGCGGCCGCCCGGTGTGGAGCTTCACGCTCGATTCGGGCGCGACGAAGAATCTGGACATCGCGCTGCGCCTGCCGGCGGGCACCGGCAGCTTCACCGCAAACATCAGCATCGACTCGACGAGGAACGACCTCGCCACGCCCTTCAGCACCTCTGTCACGCTCTCGGTGGAATCGGCCGACACGGTCGCGCCGCGCGTGGCGGCGGAGCTCGCAGCGCTAGCCGTCTCCTCGAACGACAAGTCCGATCGCGACCGCGCGATATCGCTCATCCAGGCGGCACAGGCGTCGCTTGCCGCCGGCGCCGCCGGCCGGGCGATCGATCAGCTGGTCGAGGCGGCAGAGCGCCTCATGAAGATCGCGAGCGTGGATGTAAGCGCGCAGCGCGTGGAGGTCGATCGGCTGCTGCAGGAAGCGCAAGTGCGCTGGTTCCTGGCGCAGCCGCAGTAGAAGAAAGAGGGAGAGACCGTGTTCAGATCGAAGGCGCTGCGACCGATAGCCGGGATCGTTCTCGTCACCTTCAGCGCGCTCACGCTGCAGCCGCTGACGGCGGCGGCGCAGTTGCCGCCCGCGCCCAAGCGCGCCCAATCGCAAGCGGTCTCGGGCGAAGAGCGCTTCTCGCGCACGCTTAACGAGATTCACGAGATCCTGAAGGAAGTCGTGCCGCAATCGGCGATGCCGCATAGGTTCCGCGGCTCCACAGCGGGCGCGGCCGGCAAGCCCGGCGAGAAAGTCCTGCAGGCGGTCGGCCCGAAGCTGCGCCTTGAGTCCGAGCCGGCCAAGCCGAGTGCCGGGATCGATCTCGCGGCCAAGGTGAAATCCCTTCTCGGCAAATACAAGGAGCTGAAGAGCCTCGAAGGCGAAGTGACCAAAGGGTTCAAGGAGACAGAAAAGCACATCCGCGACAAGAACCTGCCGGCCGAGATTCTTGCGCGCCACGAGCAGGCGGTGGCCGAGTACGAGCGCAGAAAAACCGAGTTCACGGCGCTCATGGATGCCGTCGAAGCCGCCGACGACGGCAAGGGCAACCTGGCGGGGGCGCTCACGAGCCTGGGCGAGTTCATGGCGAAATACCCGAACCAGAAGACGCACACGCCCACCGACCCGAACAACCTGCCGTGGGGAAGCCCGAAACCGGTTACTCGCGCGCCTTACACCAGCCCGTCGCAGTTCAGGACGAGCCGCTTGTTCGGAGACCCGGTCAAGGTGGCGCAGGCGGGAAGCCTGTCCGGGATCGGTCTGCCGACTACTACGCTGCCGGTGACCCCGACCCCCGCCGACACCGCGCCGACCGAGGACGTGCAGATCACGCAGCCGATAAGAGACCTCGCGGCGAGCCTCAACAATAACCCGGTGCAGATCTACAACTGGGTCAGGAACAACATCCAGTTCATTCCGAGCTACGGCAGTATCCAGGGCTCGGACATGACGCTGCAGACCAAGCGCGGCAACTCGTTCGACACCGCGAGCCTCCTGATCGCGCTCCTTCGCGCGGCCAACATCCCTTCGCGCTACGTCTACGGCACGATCGAAGTGCCGGCGGACAAGGCGATGAACTGGGTGGGCGGGGTAACGGTGCCGCAGGCCGCGATGAGCCTGATGGGGCAGGGCGGGATACCGGTGTTAGGCGTCGCGCGGGGCGGGCAGATCGGATCAATCCGCCTCGAGCACGTGTGGGTGGAGGCGTACGTCGACTATCTTCCGAGCCGCGGAGCGGTGAACCGCAATCCCAACACTTGGGTGCCGATGGATGCGAGCTTCAAGCAGTACCAGTTCACGCAGGGGATGGATATCAAGACGAATGTGCCGTTCGACGCGAGCGCGTTTATCGCGCAGATCCAGCAGGGTGCGACGGTGAACGAAGCAGAGGGATGGGTGCAGAACGAAAACCAGGGTGCGATTCAACAAACGCTGACCAACTACAAGGCGCAGGTAACGAACTACGTGAACGCGCAAAAACCAAATGCGACAGTAGGCGATGTGCTAGGCAGCCAGGTCCTCTTGCAGGAGAACCGGCCGATCCTCCTTGGCACGCTTCCTTACACGCGCATAGCCACCGGAGCGAAGTTCCAAGTCATACCGGATAATCTGCGCTGGAAGTTCCGGTACAACGTGTACGCGAACGACACCGATCGAGCAGACGACAATCCATTTATCAGCTACATACAGAGCACAGCCAGCCTTGCGGGGAAAAAGGTCACATTGTCGTTCAGCCCGGCGACGCAAGTCGATCAGGATACGATCGACACCTTCATGCCACAACCGCATCCAGATGGAACACCAATTCAGCCAAGCGAGTTACCACAGGGCTTTCCGGCCTACTTAATTCGTCTAACTCCAGAGGTCAGAATTGACGATCACGTCGTTGCGACTGGGCCGGCCTACACAATGGGGAGTGAGCTCATCCAGAATGCGGCCTACTTCAACGCTGGCACTGCTCAATGGGAAAGCGGTGACGATAATAGACCTACAGTTGCAGAATACATTGCTACTGCCCTTGATCTCCAGGGCGTAAGCATCGGGCAGGTTACGGCGTTGAGAGTACGTCTCGAGGCGCTCAAAGCAAGAATGGATCAGTTGAAACAGAATTTCACCGATCCCTCGCCGATACAATCCTTAACTAAAGAAACGCTCTCCGGGGACGTACTTTACTCTACAGTGCTATCTTACTTTGCTGCCATTGATGCTGCCGCGCAGATGAGCGCTGGCGCCTCTAAAGTGGTTACAATCCGCATGCCTTCTCTCGGAAATTTTGGTGTCGCCACACAGGTACAGCTATTCTTCGGGTTCCCCAGATTCATCAGCTTCCCGGCCTTACAGATGGATATCGATCGCGTGGTGGGCTCGGATGTTGCTCAAAACGCAGATAACGCTGCCGTGGCGGACTTCCGCAGGGCGGTCGGGGGACAGTACTCCGCACATGAACACCTGATCCCAGAAAAGCTCTTTACGGATCCGAGCAACCCAGCCGGACCTCAAGCCGTGAGTGCAGTCAAAGCTCTCGCTTTAGCTGCTGGCCAAGGGCAAAGAATTTACTCCCTGAACGCGCAAAACCAGGCGGTCCACGCAAGCGCGATCAGCCAGCTTGCAATTGATCCCGCAGTCAAAGAGGAGATCGCCAATGCTCTGGCTGCAGGCAAAAGCGTTACCGTGCATCAGGCAAGCCTCAGCTTTGCAGGATTCCACGGCGTCGGCTACATCATCACCGATCCAGAAACAGGGGCGGGCGCCTATAAAATAAGTGACGGGGCGAATGGGGCAAAGATGGTACTAGCTTTTGTTGGGTTGGTTCTTTTCTTTACACCACTAATAACTGGGACGGCGCTAGTAATAGCCCCGATTCTAATAACGCTCCTCGCAATCCTAACGGTGTTTCTCGCTTTCTACTCCGTCCTGAACAATGCTATCGGAATTCTTGATCAAGGAGGACCTTGCTCCAAACTGCTGGCGGAGCAATATCTTGAATTTTTCCTTCCCATCGCGGTACTTGTATCTATGATTGGCCTTTTCGGTGGCAGTAGGACGATCGCGGCCCTCGTGTTGCGGCTAGTCGCAACAATGTACGGTGGGGATCTGTACAAGGGAGTCGCTGCGTCGCGAGCCTGCCAATGACCGATTGCATATTTCTTGGATTTCAATAATTGCAAGTATTGCGTTTCACTAACTGCTTCCGTGCGGTGATCGGAGATGCGGCGGGTGGTAACCTCGGGGAAACGACATTGGCGGTGAAGCTTCGTTTCGATGAGGCTGCACCCAGTATCCGTCAGCTCCGAGGAGATGTATTTAGGGACGTCGCAAGCGCAAGAGTATGTCCGATGCGTTCGATCTCATGAGTGACGTAGACCTAGTTTGGTTTTCTATTTCTACCGGTCTCGGGGTAATGTTCGGCTTGGAGCTATTCAAACTTCTCTTTAGATCGAGCGCGCAGAGGCTGCAATTCTCCACGAGGTTTGGCTGCGCTCTCGCTGGGGCATTTCTGGGTACGTTTGCCGGAACACTGTTGATCCTTGGTTACGAGAGCCTGGGCTCCTTTCCAACTAACTATTACGTCACGGCCGCTTTGGCGACCATAATGGCTGTAGGCGTGCAGAAGTTTCACGCAGATCAGGAATCCTTGTAAGACTTGACTTGATATCAAATCTGGAACCTTGCTCGGCTAGCTGCGCCTTCAACCGGTGGATATCAACGCCAACGAATGACCGGCTGGTAGAAAAGTTTTGCGTTCGTTCCTCTTTTGTGCCACCACTGGGTCTAGCGGGAATATTGAGCCAGCGCTCGAGCCAAGTGGCGGCCGCGTATTGAGTTGGATCCACGAATTGCTCGATAGCAGAAATGGCATTGAAGTCCACCGGCTTTCTTCTCGCATTGATGCTCTTCGTGGTGTCGTTAGCCGTGATTCTAATGTCGATCAAAGTAGAGCACGGTGCAGTTCTTCTCGTATCAGTGGCGGGATTCGGGTTGCTGTTCTTCGGGCTTATACATCTGCGAAAGGCTAAGGCAAGTTGGGATTGGGACAGGGTCCGCGGACAGATTCTCGAATCGAGGATCGAGAAAGTCCTGGATCGTATGGAAGACGCGCAGGTCTCGAAAGTTAGGATCTTATACAGCTACTCAATGAACGGACGGACCTACAAGTCTACTCAGTTCAGATTGCAGCGTTCGGATGCAAATGTTCGGACCTTCCTCGATGCAAAGACGTTTAGGGAAAAGTTTGCCTCTGGGAGCACGGTGGAAGTATATGTGAACCCACTTGACCCAACCGACTCCGTGCTCGAGCCCGGAATGTCCGAGCGCGCGCGGAGCCATCAACTTGGTATGGTAGCAAGCGGGATAGTCGTAGTGGCATGCTCGGTTGCGATCGAGTGGTTATTCCTTGTTGGGACCTGAAGTCGCAACCGCGGAGAAGCTGGGGCTGAAATTCTCATCTTCAGGTAACTTGGTTTACGTGACGAAGTCCGGTGCAATCGATGGCGAAGTCGTGGCAGCGATTTTCGCTGTAACGACGGTCTACATCGCGTGTGTGGCATCGAACTTCTCGGACCCGGCTCAGAGGCAGGACCTCGTCATAAGCCGATTGGCGCTCGCGGCCGTCGTGGCTTGCGCAATTACGTTCACGTATTTCGTCGGCAAATTGTATTGCTCGTATTGGGCGAGACTGGGCGGGGGTTCCAAGGCACGCAAGCTGGTCGAAACCCTCATCGTGCCCGCGGTTCCGACATTGCTGACTCCCGGAATTGCCCGGGCGTTCGAAACCAGGCAATGGAGCATGCTTCTGGTTTTCGCAGTGCTTTTCATCGTCCTCATGGATCTGCCCGGAGCGTTCCGGCGGACGGTTGCCGCTTGGTTCCCGGAGCCCAGATTGGGCGATCGCTTTTTCTTCCTCACGTTCCCTCCGAAGCGACGATTGGACATGTTGCCCTTCGATATCACGTACGCTGCATTCGTAGGGTTTCTCTTCTATCGATACTTCTGAGGGCAAGTTCAACGAGAATGTGGGCTAGTAGGACGGAAGCCACGTCACCCGCTCGCAGGGCTTGAGCCGGGCGGCGATATCCAGGCTCGCGGACTTCGTCTCCAGAGCCGCGATATCCGCGTCGGCTTGCGCAAACGCCGCGACTATCGGAGCGGAATCCAGATATGCAAGTCTGGGCGTCACGAAGGCCATCACTCGATCCAGCCGGGCCTGCGTCTCACGCAGCTTGCGCTCGGCCTCTGTGGCCAGTTCCTTCAATTCCTCAAGCTGCTTCGCATCCCTGACCGCCCCGGCCTTGGCGGTTGGCAAGGAGGTGACTACGCATCAGGCCGATATCACGCTCAACGGGTGGACGGGGAGTGGGTACGTCATTCTCGATCCCGAAACCGGGGCGGGCGCGTACAAGATTTCCGGTGGGTCGAACGGCTCCTTTACGGAGCGCGTGATGTTCTCAACGTTTATCGTCTTGACCGGACTCTTCATTGCACTTCTCCTATTCAGTCCATTCGGTTGGCTCGGGCTCGCACTTATTGTGTTGGAATTGGTGAATTTCCGCCACACGCTGGACGCCATGCGTACAATCAATGACGCGGACGCTTTCAACAAACTGATGTTCATTTCAATCCTTCTCGCAATCCTCATCCCGCTGCTTTCTCCATTCTTTATCTTCGTGGGGGCTCAAGCACTCGTGCTTTTTTGCTTCCTCTATGCGTTTGTTTGGGGCTTTGAGCACCTTTGGTTTTGACATCGAGGAATGAGTCTGATCGTCGCCTTTGTTGCCTTGCTCGTAGTGTCTTATCACGACGCTCAGATGTCTTATTCGGTTGAGGCTCCGATATTTTCGCGTATCGGCTACATCCTGCTTTCCGCCGTATCGGTCTTGATCTTGCTCATGCTCTTGCAGGGCTATTTGGCAGAGTGGAGGCGAGTCAAAAGAAGCGGAGCGATCCGGCTTCCGTTGAAACTGGCAGCGGCCCCTGCACTTTCCGCATTCATGTTCTTCCCGAACGAACTATTCGTTCGCGCGATCGGGAGCTGGCCTATTCTGGCAAGTGCCGCCGTATATCTGATTGCCGGCGCGGATTTCGATGGCTCAATCGCTAGGTTCACAGAACGTATCGTTCGGAAGAAAGAGGAAGGGGGCCAAGTGAGCATATTTCCTCGATATCCGCCGCAGACGTCGAGCGATCTGTATCGGTTTGATTTGTTGATCGTGGTTGTTTTTGGAGCGATGCTGCTTCATAAACTTGCTTGATCAGTGGGACGCGGAGACGGGCCATGTCGGCAATACGTTGACTATTCCAGGTCCTGATGTACCTGTAGGGGTGCAGAAGTTTCACGCAAATCAGGAATCCTTGTAAGACCCCAGGGTCTCAAATATTCCGACACCTTCGGCAGGCTCTGCTTCTGCTCCGGGTTTAGACACGCGCCGCGAGGATCGCGAGCGCGTCCGCACCTTATTCTGTCTTGTCTTTTTCCTTGGCTGCCTGGACGGTTTGCCACTGCATGTTGCCCGGCGCATCGGCACCGCCGCGTTTCAGGGGTCTGACGTGATCTACGACATAGCCTGGGCACGCCCCCGAACTTCTTCCTGTGGACGGGCAGGGATGGGACCTTTGAAAGTCTCGTCTGGCTTCAGGGCTGCGCTTGATACGGCCATGCGAGTCGCGAGCTACACCCGCTGCGTAGTTCGACCGATGCTGTCCGGTACTGGTGTGCGGCTCATGGCTGGACTGATCTCTGGCAAGCGCGGCCGGAGCCACGGCATGGAGAATAACGGTGAGCATCGCGGCGACAACGCCGAATCTCGGGTAATCAACGGTAAGATTTGACACATCCAACTCCAGTGCTCAGAACATGTGGTGAACCGCCGACGGTTGCAGCCGCGACGGCAAAAAGAAAAAGGCGGGGGACGCGAGTCCGCCGCCCAAAACCTCCCTGTGCTCCCCTAGGCGCGACTCGCGTCGCGTCTTTTAGACCAGCCCGCCGGCCCAGCGAAGAGTGTCGGGCTAATGCTTGGAACCCCTGCGCTTGACGCGCGCCGCCTTGCGCAAGCTCTGGTAGAGATCCGGGTGATGGAGCTTGATGTGATCGATGATCTCGAAGTCTTCCTTCTTCACCCGGCTGAGGTCGATCCGCTCGACGTGGACCAGGCGCAGCAGGTGGCGCACCGGCTTCGGCATGGAACGGCCGCTCTCGTAGCGCGAGCCGCCGCTTTGCGTGACGCCGATCATGGTCCAGAATTCCTGCTGGTTCATGCCGAGGCGTCTGCGGATTTCCCGCGGGTTAACCATTTCAAGCAGCTTCATCGGCGCTCCGGTGCCACCCCAATATTGACGATAGCCATGCCAACAGCATGGAGCGTGCCAGATGGCCGGGGGAGGGGCGGCGGGCGGGGTCTGGCCCTCGCCAACCGGACTATTTTTCGATAAAATTCAAGGCCTTTTTCAGGGTTTTGGCATGGGCCTGATCGTCCAAAAATTCGGCGGAACCTCGGTCGGATCACCCGAGCGCATCAAAAATGTCGCGGCGCGGGTTGCCAAATTCCTCACACGGGGCCACCAGCTCGTTGTCGTGGTTTCGGCAATCAGTGGTGAAACCAACAGGCTGCTCGCCCTCGCCAAGGAGGTCCAGGCCGAGCCCGATCCGCGCGAGCTGGACGTGGTGCTCGCGACCGGCGAGCAGGTCACGATCGGCCTGCTGTGCATGGCGCTGCTCGAGCGCGGCATCAAGGCGCGCAGCTACAACGGCGCGCAGGTGAGGATCCTCACCGACGGCGCGCACACCAAGGCGCGCATCCTGAAGATAGACGAGGAGCGCATGCGCGCCGATCTCGAAGCGGGAACGGTCGTGGTTGTCGCCGGCTTCCAGGGCGTGGATGCGCAAGGCAACGTCACCACGCTCGGCCGCGGCGGATCGGACACCACCGGGGTCGCGCTCGCCGCCGCGCTCAAGGCCGACGAGTGCCAGATCTACACCGACGTCGATGGCGTCTACACCACCGATCCGCGCATCGTGCCGGAGGCGCGGCGCCTGAAGTCGGTGACCTTCGAGGAGATGCTCGAGATGGCGAGCCTCGGCTCGAAGGTCCTGCAGATCCGCTCGGTCGAGTTCGCCGGCAAGTACAAGGTGCGCCTGCGCGTGCTCTCCAGCTTCCAGGACGAGGGCGACGGCACGCTGATCACATTCGAGGACGACAAGATGGAACAAGCCGTGATTTCAGGGATCGCCTTCAACCGCGACGAGGCCAAGATCACCGTGATGGGCGTGCCCGACCGCCCCGGCATCGCCTACGCCATCCTCGGGCCGATCGGCGAGGCCAACATCGACGTCGACATGATCATCCAGAACGCCGGCGTCGACGGCATGACCGACTTCTCGTTTACCGTGCATCGTAACGAGTACCAGAAGGCCCTCGACGTGCTCAACAAGCAGGTGAAAGGGCACATCAAGGCGTCGGACATCCGCGGCGACCCCAAGATCTGCAAGGTGTCGATGGTGGGCGTGGGCATGCGCACCCACGCGGGCATCGCCAGCCGAATGTTCCGCACCCTGTCGGAAGAGGGCATCAACATCCAGATGATCTCGACCTCCGAGATCAAGATCTCGGTGGTGATCGACGAGAAATACATGGAGCTTGCGGTGCGGGCGCTGCACAAGGTCTTCGAGCTCGATCAGCCGGCCTGAGAAGGCTGTAGAATGTGCAGGAAGCGGAGAGATGCCCGAGTGGCCGAAGGGGGCGCCCTGCTAAGGCGTTATACGGGCTAACCCCGTATCGAGGGTTCGAATCCCTCTCTCTCCGCCAGTTGGTTCACGGCACCGAGCGTGCCCCGCGTCGATGCAAACACCAAATAAGCGAGAACTCTTATGACACTTTGTCCCATTGCCATAGCAGTCGGGTGCAAGAATTGTCTGGCATTCTCAGTTTGCCCCCTTAAAACGGTGATCGGCGATTACAAGGAACCGGAACAAACGCAAACGAAGCAGCAAGCCGCCGATTCAAAACGCGAAGATAATGCGCGGAAATAGCCAAAGGTCGCGCCATTCCGGACCCTTCTGAGGGTGACGGCGTCGCCGCCGAGAGGTGCCAAATCATGACTAGGCAGGACTTGTACGAGGAGAACGACGCATTGCGCCAAGCGCTGGTTGAGCTGCGCGGCATGACCAATGAGACGCTCACTTCCTTTACCCCGCCGGACGAAGACGACGATGAGGACGATGAGGACGATGAGGACGAGAAGAAGGAGAAGAACGAGGACGGCGAGCAGGACGAGGAAGACGACGAGGAAGACGACGAAGACGGCCTACAGGTAATTTAGGACTTTAGCGGACGGCCTTGGACAAAGGGCGTAATAACTCTCTCCGCCAGTTTCATCTCTAGATTCCCTCGGCGAACACCACGTACCGCTGCGGCCCGCCCGGGCGCAGGGCGTCGAACGGGTAGCACGTAACGAGCGTCATCCGCGTCGGGCCGTCCTGGCGGGTGATCCAGAGATCCTCTTGGTCGAGCACCGCGGCCGCCTCCACGCGGTAGCGGCGCCAGGCGCCGTCGGCGCGCTGCACGCGAATCTCGGTCCCCACTTTCGTGTCGCGAAGAAACCGCAGGTGCGTGTCGCGGTGGCCGCCGATTACGCTGTTGCCGTCCTCGCCCGGCAGCGCGGTGCCGAACACGTAGCCGGGGCCGAAGGCGATGGTGCGCCCGTTGGCGCCGGCGAGGATGAAGAGGTCCACGTCCTGCTCGGGCACGGACAGGCGCGCGACGGGCCAGGTGTCGGCCCAGGGCCAAGGCTTCGCCTGGCGCTCGCCGGCGAGCGTGCGTTCCCAGGCCGAGCGCACCAGGATCTGAGCGAGCATCGCCTTCGCGTGGATGTAAAGTCCTCCTCCGAGCTGCCACACGCCCGCGAGGAGGAGAAGCAGCGCGGCGGCCGAGGCGAGCCTCGGCCGGTCAAGCCGTGGCAACGCGCCCGCGCCGTGCATGGGTCATCCAGAAGAGCAGCACGGCGACAAGAAGCAGGATCAGGCCGGTGAGCAGCTTGAGCTCGCTGTCGGTCGCGCCCTGCGGCAGCCGCCCGACGATCGCGACATCGGCCGGCTGCGGGCCGAACACCGCCTCGTAGTTCCAGCCTTCCGGCAGGTTCGTCGGCATGGCGGCCGTCTTCAGGTCGGCACCGGCGGGCCGGGCAGGCGTGTGGTCGACCGCGACGAGGCTCGTGTATTTTGTGACGAGCTGATGGAAAAGCGCGAGCTCGATGACCTTCGCCCGGGTTTCATCGGGCGACGCACCTTCGCGCAGGGCGTCCATGAGCGACCCGATCTTGTCGCGCGCCCACAGCGCCCCCAGGCCCGACCCTTGCGCCGGCGCGCCGAGCGCGAGCGTCTCCACCCAGGGCAGGCCGCCGCGCATGCCGGTGACGATCGCGTGACCTTCGACGCGGTCGAGCGCCACGCTGACCACGACCGGCTCCCCGGCGTACAGATCCGGGATGCGCGAAGGCCACGACTCCACCGACGCGCCCTGCGGCCATTCGATCTTCAAGCCCTTCAGCACCGGCGACTCGAGCTTCGCGAACAGCGCGCCCATCTTCTCGCGCACTTCTTCGACCTTGCCGATATAGGTGAAGGTACCGCGGCCGATTGCGGCGGCCTTCGTCATGAAGTGGCTATTCGGCGCCGAGCCGATGCCCACCGTAAACAGCCGCGAGTCACCGAGCTTCACGCGGATCAGCCGGAACAACTCGTCCTCGTTGCCGACCTGGCCGTCGGTGAGGAACACGACCTGCCGGACCCGCTCGCCGCTTTCGCTGCCGTTCAGTGCCAGGTCGAGCGCGAGCGCCATCTCGGTGCCGCCCTGGGCGCGCAGGCCTCTCACCCAGCCGCGGGCTTCGGCGCGATTCTCGCGGGTCGCCGGGCGCGCCTCACGGAACAGCGCCTTCGCGTAGGAGTTGAACTCGATGATGTTGAACCGGTCCTCAGGCGCCAGGCCGTCGATCGCGAACTCGAGCGCCTCCCTCGCCTGCGCGATCGAGGTGCCGTTCATCGAGCCGGACGTATCGATCACGTAGATCGACTCGCGCGGGATGCGCCGGCCTTCGCGCCCCGCGTCCGCCGGCGGGAGGATCATGAGCAGCCCGTAGGTCCTGTCGCCGCGCTTCTCCGCGAACCAGGCGGCGCGGGGCGCCGACTGCACCGCGGGCGTCCAGGCGAGCTCGAAGTCGCGGTTCGCGGGCGTGACGCCGCTGTCGAGCTCGACGATGTTCTTTCGGTCGTCGTCCCGGGCAAGCTTGACGAGATGATACGGACTATCGATGCGCGACAGCGGCACGCCGGCGTTGAGCTCGACCCGGATCGAGACCGGGTTGATCGGACCCTTCGAGGGGTGAAGCACCGGTGGCGTTATCCGGGACGCGTCGGCGACGCGGACCGTGTCGGGCGACCAGCCGCCGCCCGAGCGCTCGGCGAGCGGCGCGCCGGGGATGTAGCGCACGCCGACCGTCATCGGGAAGCGCAGCGAGAAGGCGCCCGCGTCGTAGCGCAGGGTCTGCTGGTACTCGATCTCGACGACCACGTCCTCCTGCGGGCCGATGTTGGCGACGCTCGAGGTGAAGATATTGGGGCGCTCCTGCTCGAGCAGCGCCGCGCGCCGCCCGGAGTCGCGCGCCGCCTCGTAGTGCTTCTTGGCGGCGCCGCGCTCGCGAATCTCGCCCTCGACCACGCGCTCGCCGATCCGCATTCTCAGC
>Ga0137410_10002229_pt1 | contig 13223 bp, 13 predicted proteins | sample CZODoug1_16funga_FD_108878 | JGI IMG/M metagenome (GOLD analysis project Ga0137410, IMG submission 108878) | Vadose zone soil fungal communities from Angelo Coast Range Reserve, California, USA - CZODoug1_16fungal (Illumina Assembly) | ecosystem: Environmental > Terrestrial > Soil > Vadose zone... | reverse complement strand
AGTCGACGAGCGGGCGGCGAGAGACTTCAGCAATATTGCCTCGAGCGAAGTCGTGTTTCACTTCGGAGATATTCCAGTGGCCAGTACTCTAGCGGCGGCGCAGCAATCCGATCTCGCGCACCAACTCGCCGGGAGCGCCAGGAATCTTTCCGGGACCCCGCGAGACGTTCAGCTGGGCGCCGAGCGATATGTGGTAGCGACCGTAAGTTTGTCTCCGGATGGAGGCCCGGCAGTGTCTCTGAGCGTCCTGAAATCGCTCGACAAGGCCACATCGTTTCTCAGCGGGCTGAACCACGGTCTAATAGGGTTAGGATTGTTGAGCGTGTTGGCCGGCAGCGCCCTCGTCTTCCTGATTTCGCATACGTTTACGCGGCCCCTGGCGAGCTTGGTCGCGGGCGTTCGCGCTTTGGAGAAGGGCGATTTCAGCTACCCGCTCGAAAGCAGTGGTGGGGATGAAGTCGCGGAAGTTACGAATGCATTCGTTCGGATGCGGATCCACATGGAGAAGTCTCAGATCGAGCAAAGGCAGCTTGAGGAGCGGCTCCGCCAGGCCCACAAGATGGAAGCCGTGGGCAGGCTGGCGGGCGGCGTGGCGCATGATTTCAACAATTTGCTCACGATTATCCGGGGCAACAGCGATCTCCTAATCGACCGCGAAGGCTCGGACAATTTTCACCGGCGTTGTGTGGAGCAGATTCAGAAAGCGGCAGGCCGCGCTGTTTCCATGACGCGCCAATTGTTGGCGTTCAGCCGCATGCAGGTCTTGCAGCCGCGTGTGATCGAGTTGAACACCATCGTCGCCGAGATGGGCAAGATGCTTCCTCGCCTCATTGGGGAGCACATCGAATACACATTTCTCGCGGATCCCAAGCCGGCGTCCGTCAAAGCCGACCCGGGGCAAATCGAGCAGGTGATATTGAACCTCGCCGTGAACGCGCGGGATGCAATGCCGAACGGGGGCAACCTTACCGTCAAGACTGCGAATATTTCGATAGACGAGGGCGAAGCCGAGAAGCGTCCGCCGATGGTGCCAGGCCAATACGTGTTGCTCTCTGTCACGGACACTGGACAGGGCATGGATGACGCGACCAAGACCCACATTTTTGAGCCTTTTTTCACTACCAAGGAAGTCGGCAAAGGCACGGGTCTCGGCCTGGCGACTGTTTACGGCGTGGTAAAGCAGAGTGGCGGTTTTATCTGGGTGATCAGCTCCCCAGGAAAGGGCGCCACATTCGAGGTTTATCTGCCGCAGGTCTCCGGGCCTGTATTAAAATTCGATTTGGAAACAAAACCCTCCGCAATCCCTCACGGAAGCGAGACAATTCTCGTGGCCGAGGATGAAGCGGGCGTGCGTGAACTAGCCTGCCAGTTCTTGCGGGTCAAAGGCTACACGGTGCTGGAAGCCAAAGATGGTCGTGAAGCCCTGGAAATCGCCGCGCAGCACTCTGGGACTATACATTTGCTCTTGAGCGACATGGTCATGCCTAAGATGAACGGTGGTGAACTGGCCGGGAGATTGAAGGCGATTCGTCCGGAGATAAGAGTTGCATTCATGTCCGGCTATTCCGAGTTTTCCAGGGGAGAGATGGGAAGCCAGTTCCCTCGCGCGCCTGTTCTCCAAAAACCATTTTCACCGGCTACTATTGTTGGAATCGTGCGCGAGGCCCTGACGGAAAGTACTACGGACCAGTCGACCGAAACCATCGAGTCCCGGGTCACATAGAAAACCCGGAATACCGCTGCCCATCTATGCAGGGGGACGACTCGACTGAATCGAGGAGGGTACGATGCGAGGCGATGGCTGCCAGAGAATGTTAATGAGGATCTGCGTGGCCGGGTGTGCGTTGTTTTTGTGCTCGGTTGTTGTTCGCGGACAAGACGGAAGAAGGGCGGCGCGTTCCGACCCGCCACGGTCTGAGGCCACACCGGAAATCCACGTTCTGGCCGACCTGATTCGAGACTTGCAAGCGCAGGTCTCGACTCTGAATTCGCAATTGAGCGAACTGCGAACCGAGGAACAGCGCACGGGCGAGGAGGCTCGTGATCTTCGCCGCGAACTGGATCTCACAAAAGCACGGATGATTTCGCCGGCGAATGCAGCGGTGAATTCCAGTCCGGCGCCTGTGTCGCAGGGATACTCTTCACCTTCCAAGCCCACTTCGCCGGCGATATCAGTGTCCATGCAGGATCAAGCCGCGCCGGATCGTGCCGCCAGGTCCGAAGAAGACCAGCAACTGATCGACGGCAAGCTGAGCGACTTGTATCAGACAAAAGTGGAAAGCGGTTCGAAGTACAGGCTGCGTCTTTCCGGCATTGTTCTCTTGAATATGTATGACAATCGCGGCACGGTCGAGTATCAGGATATTCCATCGATCGCAGAACCGCCGCAAACAGAGCCCTTATTCGTTTCTCCCAGCTCGTTCGGCGGAACTCTGCGCCAATCCCAAATTAGACTTCAGGCATTCGGTCCTGATATATCCGGTGCGCGAACCAGCGCGGACTTGCAATTTGATTTTGCCGGCGGGTTCCCGAATACATCGAACGGCGTCGGCATGGGCCTCGTGCGTCTGCGCACGGGGACGATCCGACTGGATTGGGCGCATACTTCGATTGTCGCCGGGCAGGACCAACTATTTTTCGCACCGCTCGCGCCGACATCCCTCGCGACACTCGCTGCTCCCGCACTTTCCTATGCCGGAAACCTGTGGGCCTGGGCACCGCAAGTCCGTATCGAACATCGCATCGTTTTGTCCGAGGCTTCAAGTTTCTCGTTCCAGGCCGGAATTCTCGATTCACTGTCGGGAGACTATCCGGACAATTCCTATATCCGCTACCCGGCGTGGGGCGAAATGTCAGGCCAGCCCGCTTATGCGGTCCGGGTTTCCTGGAGTCATCGCGCGTTCGGGCAGAACTTCACCGTTGGTATGGGTGGGTATTATGGCCGCCAGAACTGGGGGTTCAGCCGAAACGTGGACGGGTGGGCTGGGACCACGGATGTTACGTTGCCGCTCGGGAAATTATTTGAATTCACAGGCGAATTTTACCGGGGCCGCGCGGTGGCGGGTTTGGGTGGCGGCATTGGCCAGAGCGTATTGTTCACGGGCTCGTTCGACGACCCATCCACAGTTTTTAAGGGACTCGATTCGATGGGAGGCTGGGCCCAACTGAAATTCAAGCCCAGGTCGAATTTTGAAATCAACGGAGCGATCGGATTGGACAACCCGTTTGCGAGCGAACTGCGTAGGTACACTTCGAACACATTCTATATCGGTTCGTATACACGAAACCTGAGCCCGCTCGTGAATTTCATCTACCAGGTGCGGTCTGATGTGCTGTTCTCAACCGAATACCGCCGCCTGAATACATCGGTGCTCGACAGTGGTTCGAACAGTGCGAATCACATTAACCTGAGTTTGGGATACATATTCTAGTGCGGCGATCCGGCAAAATGCGGAGGACGCGAGGTTTCGGGTGTATTGCCCTTTTGTGCGTATGCGCATGTACCTTGCTCGCCCAGTCTCAACATGCGCCTGTCACAGTAACGGTTGAGATTGTCAATCCAAAGGCAGCCAAGAAAGCCGCACATACCCGCAATGGCGGGGATTCTTCGAACGTCGTTGTCTGGCTTATTCCGATCGGCGCCAGCGCTGGATCGGCCGCCGCGACACCCCCAGCCCATTCCGCGCCGAGAATTGCGCAGCTTGACAAAAGCTTCGATCCCCATGTCCTTGTGATTCAGTCGGGCACGGCCGTGCAATTCCCGAATAGAGACCCTTTTCTCCACAATGTTTTTTCGCTTTTCGACGGCAAGCGTTTTGACCTCGGATTTTACGAAGCGGGGTCCAGCAAGACGGTGCAATTCGACCGTGTGGGAGTGAGCTTCTTATTTTGCAATATTCACCCGGAAATGAGCGCTGCCGTAGTCGCCGTCAACACTCCTTACTTTGGGATGTCGAACCGGTCCGGGCGCGTGACCATCTCCGATGTGCCCGATGGACGCTACCAACTCAACGTCTGGTACGAACGGAGTTTGCCGGAGGACTTGAAGAGTGTCAGCCGCGCGGTTGCGATTTCCGAATCCGCGCGGACCTTGGAACCAATCAAAATCATCGAAAACGCCAACTTCAGCCTGGAACACAAAAACAAATATGGACAGGATTACGTTCCTCCCGCGAATACCAGCCCCGTCTACGGCCGGCCCTGAGTGTTTGCCGGAACGTAATGCAATCAAGTCTTTCGCTTTGAAGCTGCCTCATCATGGGTCATTTATCGAAAGGGGCAATGAAAAGGAAGCGGCGGCTTCGGCCCAGCGCTAGCGCCGCGCCGCCTTTTTCCGCACGGGAAGATTTCGTTTCTGTGGCTTGATTTTTCGAGCGCCGCGAGCTGCCTCTTCGTCTCCGGTGATGCGGAACAATCGGAATCGCGCGAGCCGCGCATTTTCCTTCACCCGCAGCCGCTCGGCGCCGACTTCCAGCAACAGCTGAACCGGGATCACCCGTCCGCGCACGTAAAACGGCACGTGCCATGCTCCCGCGCGCAATAGCCGGTCGTCGGGCTCGATCAGGGCGATCTCATTTTCCGCGAGGTCGAGTGCTTCATTGCATTCGAGGAAGTAACTGCCGCGTCCGAGTTCCCACCATTGATACCGGTCTTCCAGCCGCAGCTGTTGCGTTGGAATCTCGATGCGCCCCGCAGCTACATACTCGCTCCCACCGAAATCAATTTGCCCCGTTGGGTCCACCGAAAAAATTTTGCGAGCCGTCAGTTGAACGGAGTAGCCGTGAACCTGATATTTCGGATGGAGAATTCCCGCAACGCGCGCCGCCGCCTCTTTCCCCGGCAAAAGTTGCATATGGGCAATATACCCAAGCGCGAGGGGTGCGTCTACCGCCATCGGGCGGATCCATCGAAAATGGAAGCCCTCAGATTGTTTTGTCTCTCGCGTAGCAGAGGCGCTCGAGATTGCATTCGGCGCACCTCGGCTTGCGCGCCTGGCAGACTTTGCGCCCGTGCCAGATCAACTGGTGGGAAAACAGGATCCATTTTTCTTGCGGAATCACCTTCATCAAGTCCAGTTCGATTTTCTTGGGATCGGTATTTCGTGAAAGATCGAGACGTTCCGAGAGCCGCGTCACGTGTGTATCGACAACGACCCCCGAGGCGATGCCGAACGCCGTGCCCAGCACGACGTTCGCCGTTTTTCGCGCCACACCGGGAAGCGTCAGAAGCTGTTCCATCGTGCGGGGCACTTCTCCGCCGAATTCTTCCACGATCTTCTTGCTCGCGCCCATGATGGACTTTGTCTTGTTCCGAAAGAAGCCCGTCGGCCGGATGTCCTGCTCGAGATCTTTCGGATCCGCATAGGCGAAATCTTTCGGCGTGGGATATTTCACGTACAACGTCTTCGTGACCTGGTTGACGCGCACGTCCGTGCACTGAGCCGAAAGAATCGTCGAGATCAGCAATTGAAACGGATTCTCGTGGTCGAGGGCACAGACTACGTCGGGATAGGCCTCGTCGAGCTTCTGGAGAATCGCGTGCACCCTTTGAGGATTCGTTCCCGCTCCTTTCGCGGGGACAACGCGCGCGGCGGGAGGCTGCGCGCCGCGCTTGCCAGCGCCGGATTTCGTTGCCCGGGCAGGTCTGGACGCTTTTCTCTTGGTTTTTTGGTTTTTCATCGCAGCTCGGCGCACGAATATAACACAAGCGAGGATGGTGGGACTGCCTCGCGCAGTTTGGTGGCGCCGACGTTACGAAGAGCTTGCGTCCCGCAACAGACCTGGTGTCTTCCGTTCCACACACCACTGCAGTCGCGACAAATGCCAGCTAAGAGCCAGATCCGAGGAAATCGAGCGCCTTGCGAAAGGCTTTTCCGCGGTGGCTGTGCTGATTCTTTTCTTCGCGCGTGATTTCCGCGTATGTTTTTCCGAGGCCCCGGAAGAAAAAAATCGGATCATAACCAAACCCGCTCTCACCGCGCGGGGCATCCAGCAGTTCTCCCTCGGCCGATGCCGAAAATACGCCGCGTGGTTCGCCCCGCTCGGCCAGCGCGACAACGCACACGAACCGCCCGCGGCGTTCTTCGCCTTTCTTGCCGAGCATCGCGTCGAGCAATTTGCGTATGCGATCCTCGTCCGATGCCCCCGGCCCTGCGTAACGCGCGGAGTGCACACCGGGAGCTCCGCCGAGCGCCGGGACGACCAGCCCCGAATCATCGGCGATCACGGGCCCCTCGGAAAAATGGCTATAGTGCAGGGCCTTGCCCATGGCATTCTCGGCAAATGTCTTGGCCGTTTCGTCGAATTTCGGCAACGCGCCGAAATTCGGGATCAACGCAAGCTCGATGGATGCGCCGGCGGCAGCGGCCAGCGCGTGATATTCGCGCAGCTTGCCTTGATTGGAAGAAGCAACGCTCAAGTGGAGAGGTTTACTTTGCGCGGACACGGAAATTCGTCTGCACCAGAGTGGATTGATATTCGGTAAGGCGGCGAATTCCGGCCGCCGCCAACGCCAACAAATCCTGCAATTCGGCGCCGGCAAACGGTTGCCCTTCGGCCGTCGCCTGGATTTCGACGAACCGGCCGTTTCCGGTCATCACGAGATTCATGTCCACTTCAGCGCGGGAATCCTCATCGTAGGCCAGGTCCAGCAGCGCCGTGCCCTCTACCAGGCCGACGCTTGTTGCCGCTACGGAATCGGTCAGAGGAAGGGCCTTCAAGATGCCTGCCGCGACCATGCGCTCCATCGCAAGCGCTAGAGCCACGTACGCGCCGGTGATCGAGGCCGTCCGCGTGCCGCCATCGGCCTGGATCACGTCGCAATCGAGCCACACAGTTCTTTCGCCCAACTTCTGCTGGTCTACGATGGCGCGCAAGGAACGCCCGATTAGCCGCTGAATTTCGAGCGTGCGCCCCGACGGCCGCCCGCGCGTGGCCTCGCGCGGCGTGCGCTGCTCGGTGGCACGCGGGAGCATGCCGTATTCGCCCGTCACCCAGCCCTTGCCTTGCCCCTTTAGAAACGAAGGCACGCCATCGTCCACGGTCGCCGTGCAGATCACGCGCGTGTTGCCGATCTCGATCAGCACGCTCCCTTCGGCGCTCGTGATAAAGTCCGGCGTCATTTTCACGGGGCGCATCTGATCGTGAGCGCGTCCATCGCTTCGCAAGATTCCTCCTCGGGACATGGATGGGAGTTTGACCGCCGCTAGCAGTACTGTCAACCACCCACAAGAGCGGGTAGCGACTCAGTTTGGCTCTGGAACGAACGCACAACTGCCCGCCCCAAGTGCGGGCGGCCTCTACAAGACCAACTGCAACCAACGATGCCTCTCCGTCCCGTTCACGGTGAACGTTCACGGTGAACCGTGTTTTCCGGGGCGGAGAGGGCACGTTTCATTTCAATTTGATTCACATCCAAAAGCGTTTGAATCATTGCGGGGCTTGTTTTGCCCGCGCTGGAAGTGCCGGACTCGATGTGGTTGGATTGGTTTGTCCAGGGCCAGGGCCCTGAGCGGCAGGCCCAGCCGCCGCAGACGTCGACAAAACAGTAAATAAGCCGGACAGATCGAGATGCCCGGCGAGAGTTTCCGCCTCTTGCCCGTGAATGAGGATCTTCAGTTGTCGAATCAGATTCACGTTTGCGCCCAGCGTCTGCGCGATGGAATCCACGACCAGTTGCTCGTTTTGAATTCCGGACGGAATCTCCGCCGACAGGGCATCGGAAAAATCCGCGACGGCCGTGCCATTCGGCTGGAGGTAGAACGCGAGCAGTATCGCATCCGGCGGCAACGTGCGCTGACTTGGCGTAGGAGCATCCGCAATGAGCGCGATCAGAAGTTGCTTCGACCGCTCCACAGGATCCGCCGAAAGCGGAAGCTCAATCGTGGTTGCCTCCAGCGACCCCGGCGATGTCGCGGACAGCCAGTACATCTGAGCCTTCACCTTCACGTCGGTTGGCGTCGAGATCGGAATTTGCATCACCTCCCGGCGGGATTGTTCTTCGGTGCGTGGGTTGCCGGAAATTCGTTGCATTGCCTGGCGCAGGCTCGGCAGAGTAATCAAGCCGAACACCACCAGCACGGCCAATATTGCAATCGTGGTTTTGAGCCCTCGCGACACAGCGCTATTTCGCTCCTGCTTCGTAGACTAGACGAAACGCTGCCACCGCCCGCGCCACGCCGTCGGCCAGCACCGGCGCCATTTTGTCGAGCGGGGCGCGGTCGGGCAGGCTCACGCTGGATACTTCGATAGCCACGGCCGGAGCCGCAATGGTTCGCAGTTGCCGGACCGCCGCTGTCATAGGTATCTCCGCCGAACCGCGAAAGCGTTGCGCCATCTGAATCTGGATCAGTTCAGCCAGCTTCCGGCTTAGATCGAGATAGCCTTGTTGCGCACGGTCCCAGCGAACCAGGGGGGGACGCGCTGGAATTGCCGCCGCTGTCACCGCCGGGGCGCCGTCCTGCGGCAGGGAATATACGCGCACCGTTCCTGCCGGACCCGTGGAGGAAACGTGCAAGGTGATGAATATCGCTCCCCGCTGCGCATTCGCTGTTTTCGAACGATCGTCAAATGAGGGGCCTTCGTTTGCCTGGCGGGTCAGCAGGACGCGGAGGCCCTGCGCCTCAAGAGAAATTCGCAGCAGGCGCGCGAAGCTCAGTACGATGTCACTCTCAGCGATGCCCGCTGATCCGCGCGCACCTTGATCGGCGCCTCCATGCGCGGGGTCGAGAACGACAACAGCCAGCGTCTTATGCGGTGGGGCGGCTGGGGGAATGGCTTGCTGCGCGGGTTGCGTTGCGGGCTGTGGCGCTGCGCCTTGCGGCGCCGGAACCGCCCGCGGCCGCGCCTGCAGAGTCCGCGCGCTCACAAGTATCAGTAGGGAGAGGAGGAAGAAAGTTCCGCGGCGCACAGCCATGAGGATACCAGAATCAACCTTTTGAGAGAGAGTTACACCCGAAAATTCCAGAGTGAACATGCTCCGGACGTATTTCCTGGATCGGCAAGCTCATTCACCGGGCTGTGCCTGGCCGTTGAGCTTCCCTTGCATTGCCTGGAATGTCTGATTAACTTCGCGGCGTGCTTTATACTTCTAATCCTCAAATTCGTCGCGTCGTGTTCATTCTTGATTGACGCACTGAATTCCGTGCCCTTGGGGGAGTGGATGACAACCCATCACGCAATGAATGTAAGGCAACTTTTTGATCTCACCGGACGCGTGGCAATGATTACAGGCGGCTCCATGGGGCTGGGACGCCAGATGGCGGAAGGCCTCGCGGAAATGGGCGCAAACTTAGTGCTCTGCGCCCGCAAAAAAGAACGCTGTGAAAGCGCTGCGGAAGAATTGAAGGCGCTCGGCGTAGCGACTCTGGGTCTCGCGTGCGACGTCACGAATCCTGATAGCATTCGGGACGTCGTGGAGGCTGCGATCGCAAAGTGCGGGCGAATCGATATCTTGATCAACAACGCGGGCACTTCCTGGGGAGCTCCCGCGGAAGAAATGCGCCTGGAGCAGTGGAACAAAGTCCTCGAAACGAACCTGACCGGCACGTTCCTCTGCTCGCAAGCCGTGGGCAAGGTCATGATTGGGCAAAAGCGCGGAAAGATTATCAATGTCACTTCCATTGCCGGAATGGTTGGCTCGCCACCGGAACTCCAGGCGATCGGATACAGCGCCAGCAAGGGCGGCGTGATCACTTTTACGCGCGACCTGGCGCGAAAGTGGGCCAGTCACAATATCCACGTGAACGCCATCGCTCCCGGCTGGTTTCCTACGCACATGTCGGGCGGCGTCATTGATCGCAACAGAGAAAATTTATTGAAGAGCATTCCATTGGGCCGCTTTGGGAGCGAGCACGATTTGAAGGGCGCCGCGGCTTTTCTCGCATCGCGCGCTTCTGACTTCGTAACAGGCCAAGTCCTAGTAGTGGACGGAGGCCAGACCGCGTAGTGTTGTCTCCCGCAGACGCATGAAAGTAATTTAAGCTGTACCCTCTGTGCTCTCAGTGAACTCTGTGTTGAAAGATTTTCTAGACCATCCGACAGCAATAAGACCGGGGGAAGAGCTTCCCTTAGCGGCGCTCGAGAAATTCCTGCTGCGCCATTTTCCCGCGAGCAAAGGCCCGCTCGTAGCCGAACAATTCCCCAGCGGACATTCCAACCTGACGTACCTCGTGCGTCTCGGCAATCAGGAAATGGTTCTGCGGCGCCCGCCCTTCGGAAGCAAGGTCAAGACAGCTCACGATATGGGCCGCGAGTATCGCGTGCTGTCGAAATTGCATTCCGCATATTCGGAAGCTCCGCGCGTCATGCTATTCTGCGATGATGAATCCATTCTAGGCTCGCCCTTTTACCTTACGGAACCGGTCCGAGGGATTATCCTCCGCAAAGATCCGCCCGAGGGCTTGAACTTTTCACCCGATGTGGCCCGGCGTTTGAGCGAATCTTTTATTGATAATCTGGCCCGGTTGCATGGTGTGGACTACACGGCAATCGGCTTGGGCGATCTCGGTAAACCACAGGGCTACCTGGAGCGCCAGGTGCATGGTTGGATCGATCGTTACCACGGCTCGCAAACGCGTGACTTGCCTGAAGTCGAGCGCATCGCCGCATGGCTGACCGAGCGCATCCCCCAGATGAAAGAAGCAACGCTCATCCACAACGACTACAAGTACGACAACATGATCCTCGATCCGGACGACGTGACAAAAATTATCAGCGTGCTGGATTGGGAGATGTGCACGATAGGCGACCCGCTGTCGGACCTGGGCACGGCGCTGGCGTACTGGGTCGACGCGCAGGATTCGGCAGAGTTGCAACAAGTCCGCTGGTGCCCCTCGAATTATCCCGGCAGCCTGACTCGCGCGCAACTCGTCGAGAGATATGCGCTGGCGACGGGACGCGATGTTTCGTCGATGGAGTTTTATCTCTCCTTTGCTCGATTCAAAGTCGCCGTCATCCTGCAGCAAATCTACTATCGCTTTCACCTGGGGCTCACTCAGGACCAGCGGTTCGCTTCGCTGCCGCGCAAGATCGAGACTCTACTGCGAGCGTCCGTGCATGCCGCTGAAACTGGCGAGATCTGAGGAGTCTGCGCGGCAACTGGGTCATGCTCTGTGTAGCGCCCGCCTTCAGACGGGCAGCTACTTTAATCGAGAGTGTCGCCCTGAAGGCCGACGCTACAAAAATCTCTCGCGGACGCGTTGATACACAAATTCACACGCTCTCTTAAGATCTGTCCAGTTAACTATGAATAGTAACGAATAATCCACTCGGCCACGCAGCATGGTTTCGCGGCGCCCTTGCCCTCGATGGAAACACCGAAGATGGTTTCGACGCTGTCGGGAAGGTCCTTCAGAGATTGCAATGAGACGCGCGCGCGAATTTCCGTGTCTGTGCGAACGGGAGCGGGGAAGCGTACTCGATTCAAGCCGTAGTTGACGCTCAAGCGAACGCCACGCGGTATTTGAATCGCTTGATTGATGAAATAGCCGAGCAAAGAAAGTGTCAGGAAACCGTGCGCGATCGTGGCGCCATACGGTGATTCGCGCTGCGCTCGTTCGGGATCGACATGAATCCACTGGCGGTCTTCGGTCGCTTCGGCAAACTGCCTGATGCGGTCCTGCGTAACTAGGAACCAATCTGTCGTGACGATTTCGCGGCCCACGTAGTTTTTCAGCGATTGCAAAGTTTCCAGCACGATGGGTGGCATGGTGTTCAGCGTTATGCAGGCTGCGCCGGGGGCTTCGGAAATCTTCTGAGTTCGAGTTTGGCGACCGTTTCGAGGTGCACTTCGTCCGGCCCGTCGGCGAGCCGCAGCGTGCGCACATGGGCCCATGCTTCAGCGAGAAACGTGTCTTGCGAAACTCCGGCGCCTCCGTGCGCCTGGATCGCTCGATCGAGCACTTGCAGTGCGACGTTTGGCGCAACGACTTTGATCATCGAAATCTCCGCCCGCGCCGCCTTGTTTCCAGATGTGTCCATCTTATAGGCCGCCGCAAGCGTCAGCAGCCGGGCCTGGTCGATCTCGATGCGCGACCTGGCGATATCGGCGCGGATGGTACCCTGTTCGGCGAGCGGTTTTCCAAACGCCACGCGTGATTGGACGCGTTTGCACATCGTTTCCAGGGCTCGTTCGGCCACACCGATGCAGCGCATGCAGTGATGGATTCGCCCCGGCCCCAAACGCCCTTGTGCAATCTCGAATCCGCGGCCCTCGCCGAGCAAAAGATTCGACACCGGCACGCGAACATTTTCAAACGTGACTTCTCCATGGCCATGCGGCGCGTGGTCATAGCCGAACACCGTCAGTAGCCGCACAATCTTGACTCCCGGCGCGTCCATCGGCACCAGCACCATCGATTGCTGTTTGTGCGGCGCTGCCGAGGGATTGGTCTTCCCCATAAAGATCGCGATCTTGCAGCGCGGATCGCCCGCGCCCGAAGACCACCACTTGCGGCCATTGATCACGTACTCGTTCCCGTTTCGCACGATGCTGGCCTCGATGTTCGTCGCATCGGAGGACGCCACCGCGGGCTCGGTCATCGCGAAACACGATCGAATCTCTCCCGCGAGAAGAGGCTTCAGCCAGCGCTCTTTCTGCTCCGGCGTGCCATACCGCGCGAGCACCTCCATATTGCCGGCGTCCGGCGCCGCGCAATTGAACACCTCCGGGGCCATGGCGCTGCGGCCCATGCTCTCGCACAGCGGCGCGTACTCCAGATTCGTGAGCCCGGCGCCGTGCTCATCATTCGGCAAAAAAAGATTCCACAATCCCGCGGCCCGCGCTTTTGGTTTCAATTCTTCCACCACGCGCGTTGGCGACCATCGGTTGCGTTCGATTTCGTCGTGAAAACGCTGCTCGTTCGGGTAGACGTGCTCCTCCAGGAAGGCTCGCACGCGTCCCTGAAGATCTTTCACTTTGCCGCTGAATTCAAAATCCATGTTTGGCATGGAGACGCGCCATTATATAGAATGCGAGTCGTGCGAGTCACTACTGAGCGAGTGTGAGCGCCAAATGAATCCGGAAATCCGCATATTCCTGAAGCAGCTTGAGGAGCACGCGCAGGCCCACGATGCCCGGGAGCCTGAGCACTCGCGCAAGCTGCTCAATCTCGAGCCTGAGACAGCGGAAATCGTAAGCATACTGGCACGCAGTTCGCGTGCGCGACACATATTGGAGATTGGCACTTCGAACGGATACAGCACCATTTGGCTCGCGGCTTCGGT
>Ga0137410_10002224_pt1 | contig 13238 bp, 10 predicted proteins | sample CZODoug1_16funga_FD_108878 | JGI IMG/M metagenome (GOLD analysis project Ga0137410, IMG submission 108878) | Vadose zone soil fungal communities from Angelo Coast Range Reserve, California, USA - CZODoug1_16fungal (Illumina Assembly) | ecosystem: Environmental > Terrestrial > Soil > Vadose zone... | reverse complement strand
GTTGCCGTCCACCTATTCGCTACTTCGGTCCCTCAGCGTCGTGCGCACCTTGTGCCACTTCCAAACGGTCGGGACCTCGACCAAGCTGACGGTGTGCAAATTGGGCGTCAGATTAATCTCGCTATCGCAAACTTAATCGGGTTGGTGAGCAGCGACGCATCTTTGAGGGCGATCCAAAAACGCCAGATGGGCGAGCGGTTGCAAGGGCGGCTCGCGCGATCGCAACTTGGATTTCGCCGGTTCAGCGAGGTTGAAATGTCGGACGTGTAATCCGCCTATAAGGACTTGCTGTCGCAATGGCAGCATGTTCCGGTCGGCGGCAAGTTGCATTCGAATTGGTGATGCCGCCTCACCCGCTCACATCATATTGCTTGCTGAGATGATCGCCGATCTGGACGATCAATGCGACGCATTCGGGATAGCCGGGCTTGGCGACGGTGGCCTCGTCGGCCGCGGTCCGGAACTCCCAGGTACCGCCGTCGCGAAGAACGGAAATCACGATTCCGTCCGAACAGTCGGCGTGGGCCTTGAGCTCCGCCCTTGCCATCGCAATGAGTTCGGCTTCGGTCTTGACAGGCTTGCTCATGATGGCGGCTTCCTCCGGACGGTGGATCGGCGCAGGTTGCCGTTTCGGCAAGCGTCTGTCGAGGGGATGAGGCGCTACCTGACCGCGTCGGCCCGCGTCAGTCCGATAATCCGCGGCACAATCTGCGGCAAGGAGCCGGTGTTAGCCGGATCGGCTTTCGCGCTGTCCGGCGGCAGTGGCGCCTTTGCGCTCGCGTCCGGGAATCGCGTCTTCATTTCGCGCAGGAAGCCGTCGAGGGTATCGACACTCGCCGCCAGCTTGGCGATGGCCGCGAATTCGGCGCTGTTGGCGGAAACCGGATGGCTCGCGGTCTCGAAAGCGATGCGGTCGGCATCGCCGCTCATCAGCGGCGCATATTTTTCGCGGAACCGCGCCAGACCGATGGCATCCTCCGCCAGCGAGTATCCGACCACCGCGCGGATGATGTCGCTTTTCTCCGCCGGGTTCAGCGGTTTGAAATCGCGCCAGCGATCGGCGTAGTACAATTCGATCTGTTCGGACGCCTCGCGCCAGCGCCGCGCCGCCCAGTAGATGTCGGAGCGCAGCCGGATCGCTTCGCGGCCGATGATGTTGGTGATGATGTCGAGCGCCTGGTCATGGCGTCCGACGTCGCTTTGGGCGCGCGCCTCCAGCAGCAGCCGTTGCTGACGCAGTTCGCCCGAGAGATCGGCAATGCGCGTGGTGCGGAGCGCCGAGATGGCGCGATCCGGCTTGCGGCTGGTCAGGTAGACCATCGCCAGACGCGCCGCGACCTGCGCGCGCGCCGCGCCCTCCAGCCGGCGATCGATCTGGTATTGCAGGAGTTCGCTGGCCTGATCGAGTAGATCGACCGCGACCAGTCGATCCGCGAGCCGGCGTATCATTTCGTCGCCGCGTCGCCCGATCGGCGTCAATTCACGATATTCGTAAAACATCCCGAGCGCCTCGACCGGCGGAAGATCGTCGCCTTTCGGACCGAGAAAGAGTTGCGCGAACAGCGCCGCCGCGACGTCCTGGGCCTGCCGCGATGCTTCTGAATTAGGCTGCAGTCTGGTTGCGGTCTTTGCCGCCGCGAGCGCCTCGCCATAGCGCCCGATATCGGCATAGATGCCTGCCATCATTTGCAGCACCTTCACCTCGACCGCGTCGCCGCGCCACATCACCGAAAGCGTTTCCAGTTCGCGCAATGCATCGGCCTGGCTGACTTCGTCGCGCCTCTGCCGCAGCATGATGTCGAGCAGCGTGGCTTCGGCCGCAGCGGGGCGGTCCGAGGATTCGATGGCAGACTGGTATAGATTCTGCGCGTCCTTGTCGTGTCCGAGCGCCTCGGCCAGCCGGCCGCGCAACACCGACATGGCCGGTTTCAGGTCCGGCGGAATACCGACGACGTCCATGTCGCTGCTGCGTTTCGCCGCTCCGGAATAATCCTTGACCTCGAGCGACGCCCGCATCGCCGCCGATATCACGATGCGCTGCAGCTCGAGCGGCAGCGTGGTGATCGCGAATTCGACGTTCTTGAATTTCTCGCGTGCCTCGGCCCACTTCGCCTGACGCGCCAGCGCCAGCGCTTTCCACAGATGCGAATCGTAATTGGTTCCGACCGCCGGATTGGCGAGGTCCTTCAACCCCTGGTCAATGCGGCCGATCACGATGGTCGCGACCGCATGCAGCATCAGGGCAACTGGATCCTCGAAGCCCGGCTTGGATTCCGCGAGGATGAGATCGAGAACGCCCTTGGCTTCGTGATACATCCCGCGCGACATATAGAAGTTGGCAAGATTGACGCGGGCCGACGTGCGCCGGCCGGGCGCGGCCGTCCCCGTCAAAGCGACAAGCGCATCCTGGCGCACGAGAAAGTTTTCCGTCTGATTTTTGCGCCAGACGTCGGGGTCGAACAGCGGCCGCACCGCGACCGGCGCGCGCTCCGCACCGACGTTGGCCGACGACAGCGTCAGGCCGCCTGGCCTGCCGAGGATGATCCTGTCGGATGCGATCTCGGCGGTGACATCGTCCGAGTTCGGACGAACCGCCACGCCGTGCATCGATTCGAGCAGCGACAACTCGACAAAATCCTGCCGCTTGATGAAGCCGCGCGTGGGCGGCGGCACCGTGACCACCAGCAGCGTATCGCCGGCATCCGGATCGGCGATCCGATGCAGCAGGCCGGGCTTCGACAACGGCACCACGACATTGGCAAGCGCGGGATCGGTGATGTTTCGCACCACCATCAGCGGCTGCGGCGCCGTCTGCATCGTGTCGGCAAATGCGAGCGTCCAGTTCGCGCCGCCCGACTGGGCGTCGCCGGTCAGCGAGGGTATTTGAGGACGGTTGAGGCGAATGCGGATCGCCTGCCCCTTTTCGAGCGGCAACTGGCTGACGTCGGCGATGACGGCCCCGCCTTTGCTGCGGATCGGCTCGATATCGATCGGCTTTGAGGAATCGAACACCAGCCAGACGGCGTCGGCGCGGCGAAACAATGCCGCGGGAGTCGCCGTGGCAAAGGAAAATTTCAGGCGCAGGCCGTCGCCGTCGCGTGTGGCGACAACCGAAGCGGCGCCGTCGCCGGCTTTTGTTTCCGGCGCCGGTTCGGACGCAGCGACCGCGGTCTTTGGCGGCGGCTCCATCACGACTGTCTTTGGCGGGAGCTCAGTCGCAGGAGCCATCGTCTCTTGTGTCGATGGCTCCGTTGTCGATGCCTCTTGTGTCGATGGCGGCGGCACCGGCGCTTCCGAGGCGGGCGATATGTTGGGCGCGGTCTCGGGTTTGATCTCGATATTGGCTTGCTCGGCGATGGTCTCCGATGTCGGCGGCGCGATCCCGCCGGATTTCCATAACGGCGCAGCCTCGGCGGCGGGCTTCTCCGGCGCGGCCGGCGCGGTTGGCGCTGCAGCGGCTGGAACCGGGGCAGCCCGTGCCGGAGCAGCCGGCGTCGCAGCCGCTGGCGCGGCTGACACCGGAGCACGCGAGGCGTCCGCTGCGGGCGACGGCAGCGTCAACGGCTTTTCCGCTTGCTGGAAAGCCACGTCGATAATGTAGTTTTTCTCCTCGCGGAAGGAGTGCACATCGACCTCGCCGATCAACGCGACTTCCACCGCGGAGGTTTCGCCGTCGATCTTCTGATTGATCGATGCGATATTCGATGGCGCCGCCAGCTTGGCGTCGGCCAGATCGAAGGTGAGCGCGGCGTTGAACAGCAGCGTGAGTTTCTGATCGTTCAGCACCGACGAGACGCTGACGCCGTCGGGCATTTCAAAAACGAAGCGGACGAAGGTCGGCTGCACCGATGCGCGGATGCGAACCGGAGCCCGCTTCATCGCCGCGGCCGTCGCGCGCTGCTGGCGCAGAGCGCGCTCGGCGGCCCGCGCACGCTCGGCCAGTTCGCGGACCACCTCGGGCGGAAGGCCCGGAGGATCGCCCTTCCATGTGTCCGGCAGCATATCAATGAACACGCGTTCGCCGGCCGTCATGGTGTTGATGGTCACCCTGCGCGCCAGCGACAACCGGATCGCCGTGCCATCGGGGTCGCGCCGCGCCGACGCGACATAATCGGGCGCCCCTTCGGCAAGCTTCTCGATCGGGATATCCACCGGGCGCTTGAACCGGATCAAGAGGATGGTGCCGGCCGTGGTCACTTCGGACTCGACGTCCTCGGCGAGCTTGAGAACCAGCCGGGCGTAGCTGCCGCTGGCCGAGAACGAGGCCTCGCCCTTGACCGGCGGTGTCTGGCAGAGGCCGGAAACCGTCGCGCCGATCAGGACCAGCCCGGCGGCGAGCGATACCGGCAAGGCGGCGAGCCATGAAGGCCCGCCGAGGCAACGCCGGGCCATCCGCGTGAATGCGCGAAATAGCGACCCAAAACCAGCGGCAGCCGTTCGCGGCATTCCAAGGTGTCTTTCAGCTTCGGCGATCTGCAGTTCAACGGTCTGTTGCCGGCGGGGGCGCCCTCGCCCGCGCCTGCGAATCTAGGATTGGCGATTTAAGGACCTGTTAATATCCTCGTTAATTGGGCTTTGGCGGCATGGCCCTGCCCTCGATTTTGGGGAGTTCGGCCGTGGAGGCGGAGGCGGACTTGTCCGACCCGGCGCGGCGGGCCAATTCGACTGTCAGCCGCTCGGCCGCTTCCGGCATCATCAGGCCGAGGATGTCGGACATCTTGCGCGGTGCGATCTGCGAAGCGATTTCAAACAGCACGGACATCTCAAGCCGGTCGAACACCTTGGCGGCATCCTTCGGCTTCATGCCCTCATACATGGTGATGATGCCCTTGAAGCGTGCGGCATCGGCGTCGTTTTTTTGTCCGGTTGCCGTCGTGATCCGCGCCTCGACGGCCTTCAACTCCTCGACCCGCGATTCAATTCGCTTTTCGGCGGCCTTGAGCAGGCTCTCGCGAATGTCGATTTCGCGCGCGCGCGCGTCGAGCTCCTGCCGCCGCGACTGCAGCCGCTCCAGGATCGCGCGCTCGGACGCCGATATCGGCTGGGTCTGTTCGGGATAAACCACGACGCCGTCGGGCTTCGCCACTTCAGGCGCCGCGGCGGGGGTTTTGGGGGCTTCCTCCTTGGGCTTCTCGTGCGTCGAGCCGGTGACATCCGCGGGATCGAATTTGTTCCCCGACGGAAAGTTCAAAGTTTCCTGGGCCCAGGACCGCTGGGTCGACTGCGGCTGATAGTCGAAAACGTAGCCGCCATCGATCACGAGTCCGGCGACCTTCAGCACGGCAAGGGCGAAGATCGCCACCAGCACCACCGGGATGACGCGAATGTCACGGAAGGATTTCATGCGGCGAGACCGTTAGCCCTTCTGCGCTCGGAAAACGCCTGGGCCGCCGCGGCAAGGGTCCTGGGCGGCACCTTCGACGCTGCGGGCTCGAACTCGGGCTCCGGCTCCGGCTCGCCGCCAGGCCGTGCCGCGATCGCGATCCGCGACAGCCGCCGAACGATATTGTCGCCTTCGGCGAGTTGTTTCTTCAACTGCTGCGAGATTTGCGCCGCCGCTGTGAGCTGGTCGCCGAGATTCTCGTTGACGTCGCGAACGGTGTGCTTGAGGCCGCCGATGGCGCGCTCGGCGATTTCGGTGGCCGTGATCAGCTCCGCGATGGTCGCCTTCAGCGAATGCTCGTCCGCCTTGAGACGCTTCAGCCGGCTGTTGAGCAGCATGCAATAGGCGATCGTGATCAGCAGCAATAGCGCGACCAGGCTCTCGATCACAATTCCTAATGAATGACTCATTGGGCCTCCATCAACTTGGTTTGCTCATCGGCCTTCTCGAACATCGCGAAGGTAGTATTCGGCTTGCGCAACTGCTTGGTGACGCGAATGGCGACGCGATCGCCGACCCGGCCCATTCGCCCTTCGGTCAAGGTGACGCTGCCGCAGCGCACCGCGACCAGAGCGTCGGAACGCATTTCCAGCGGCAGGGTGTCGCCGACTTTCAGTTTCATCAGTTGCTTGAGCGGAATATCGGCCTCGTACAGCACCGCATCGACCGAAATCTGCGCCTGGGATACTTCGGTGGCGAAATGGCCTTCCCAGATCGGATCGCGGCCGAATTTCTCGCCCATGAACATCTGCAGCAGCACGCTGCGGATCGGCTCGATGGTCGCATAGGGCAGCAGCAGCTCGATATTGCCGCCGCGATCTTCCATGTCGATGCGCAGCCGCACCAGGATGGCGGCGTTGGCGGGCCGGCTGATGGCAGCGAAGCGCGGATTGGTTTCGAGCCGGTCGATCGAGAAGGTCACCGGCGACAGCGGCCTGAAGGCCTGCTCGGCATCGGCCATCACGACCTCGACCAGCCGCTTGACCAGGTTGGTTTCGATGGTCGTATAGGGGCGGCCTTCGATGCGCAGCGAGGTCTGGCCGCGGCGGCCGCCGAGGAGGACGTCGATCATCGAATAGATCAGGCTTGAATCGACCGTCGCCAGGCCGAAATTCTCCCACTCCTCGGCCTTGAACACGCAGAGCACCGCGGGCAGCGGTATCGAATTCATATAGTCGCCGAACCGCACCGACGTGATGCGATCCAGCGAGACCTCGACGTTATCGGAGGTGAAGTTGCGCAGGCTGGTGGTCATCAGCCGCACCAGCCGGTCGAACACGATTTCGAGCATCGGCAGACGCTCATAGGACACCATCGCCGAATCGATGATGGCGCGAATGCCGGAATTGTCGTCGAGATTGACTTCGCCGACATTGAAGCCGAGCAGGTTGTCGATTTCCTCCTGCGACAGGACCCGCTCGCCGCCATTCTTGCCGCCGCCGAAGTCGCGGCTGCCGTCTTCGACCATGGCGGCCCATTGCAGCGCCATGGTGCCGGAGAGTTCATTGGCCGCAGCCGCGGCCGCGGCCTCCTCCGGATCCTCGGAGACCAGCGACGCTTCCCATTGGGCTGCGATTGCATCCTGGTCGTCTAGATTGTTGCCCGCCATGATCTAGATCCGTCTCGTCACTGAACGACGATTTCCTTGAACAGCACCGCGTTGACCTGATTGGGCGAGATCGTGGTATTGACGCGCCGCGTCAGTTCTTCCCTCAGACGAAACAGCCCCGCGGAACCGTTGAGGTCGGCCGGCCGCAGCTCGCGCAGATAGGTCTGAAAAATATCGGTGACGCGCGGCATCGTCGGCTTGATCGCCTCGACCAGCTTCTCCTCCTTGACCTCGAGCACGATCTTGGCCTTGAGATATTGCACGCGCTCACCGGGCTGACCGACCAGATTGACCAGCATTTCCGGCACGTCGATGAAGACAGGCGGTTTCGCCGGCGGCGCTTCCGCATGCGCCTCTTCGCCGTGACCCCTGAAGAACAGGAACCAGCTCGCAGCGCCGCAGACGATGACGAACCCGCCCACCGCGGCGATGATCATTTTGAGCTTGCTCTTGGGAGCCGCCGCCGCTACTTCGCCGCCGCCTTCAACCTGTTCGCCGTCTGCCATTGCCCGCCCGGTCGGTTTGGGAATGAACTCGATGCCCTGGGCAAGCCAATGACGCGATACAAATGCCGCCGGCGCACACGCGCTCTCTTGATGCCGACGCTAAGGTAGTAATGGTTAATGGTTTCTTTCTTTTGTCCGGCGGCTAGGAAAAAGTTGCCGGGCAAACATGGTCAACAAGACCTTATTGCCGCCCGGCCGGCTCTCGGCGGAACATATAAGCCCTTCTAAAACAATCATTTTCTCAACTGGCACGGCTTTCGCTGTGTGGTCTGTGAACCCTGGCTTGGGAGAGCCTGGCGGTTCGTACGATCCGAGAGCCGACCTGGGAGGGTTGGGTCAGGGATCACTGAAGGGGAGAACCACCGATGGAGAATACGCTTCTCATCGGACTTTCGCGGCAGGTGGTGCTGGAACGGCAGATGGATGTCGTCGCCAACAACGTCGCGAACGTCAACACGAATGGCTTCAAGGCCGATCGCTCGCTGTTTGCCGAACACCTGATGCCGGGCGCACGCGAAGACAATTTTGTGGGGCGCGACCGCGCTCTGAGCTTTGTCCACGACCGCACCTCGTTCCACGATTTTTCGCAAGGCGCCAGCGAGCAGACCAAGAATCCGCTCGACGTCGCGATCGACGGCAGCGGCTTCCTGGTGGTGCAGACGCCGGCCGGCGAACGCTACACCCGCGACGGCGGACTGCAGATCAACAACCAGGGCCAGCTCGTGACGGCGTCGGGCAATCCGGTGCTCGGCACCTCCGGCCCGATCGTGTTCCAGCCGACCGACCATGACATCGCGATTGCCTCCGACGGCAATGTCACCGTCGTCGAAGGCACCAACCGGATCGACTCGGTACGCGGCAAGCTGCGGCTGGTCAGTTTCGCGCAGGCGCAGCAGCTTCTGAAGGAGGGCTCCAACCTTTATTCGGCCGGCGAAGGCGGCGCGGCGCAGGCAGACACCACCTCGCGGGTGCGCCAGGGTTTCATCGAGAAATCGAACGTCAATTCGGTCGCCGAAATGAGCCGCATGATCGAGGTGACGCGCACCTACACGCAGATCTCGGCGTTGCTGCAGCAGCAGAGCGACCTGCACAAAAGCGCGATCGAGAAACTCGCCGACGTTCCGGCATAAGGAGACTGACCCATGCGCGCTCTTTATACCGCATCGACCGGAATGGCGGCACAGGAACTCAACGTTCAGGTGATCTCCAACAACATCGCCAACATGCGCACCACCGGCTACAAGAAGCAGCGCGCTGCGTTTCAGGACCTGATCTATGACCATGTGCGCCGGGTCGGCGCGCAGGCCTCCGACCAAGGGACGATCTTCCCCGTCGGCGTCGACATCGGCGGCGGCGTCAAGACGGTCGGTACCCCGCGGCTGATGGGCCAGGGCACGCTGTCGCCGACCGGCAACGAGCTCGACGTCGCGGTCCGCGGCGAAGGCTTCTTCAAGATCCAGATGCCGGACGGCAGCTTTACCTATACCCGGGACGGCTCGTTCCAGATGGACGCGCAGGGCCGCATCGTGACCTCGCAAGGCAATCCGGTGCAGCCGACCATCACGATCCCGCAAAACTCGTCCGGCCTCGCCATCAACGCGCAGGGCCAGGTGACGGTGATGCTGCCGGGATCGACGACGCCGTCACAGGTCGGGCAGATCGGCCTGACGCGCTTCATCAACAAGGCCGGCCTCAACCCGATCGGCGACAATCTGTTCACGGACACCCCGGCATCGGGCGCGCCGCAGGACGGCATCGCCAACACAGATGGCTTCGGCGACATGCAGCAATCCAACCTGGAACAGGCCAATGTCGAGGTCGTCACCGAGATTTCCGACCTGATCGCGGCCCAGCGCGCCTACGAGATGAACGCCAAGGTCATCAGCGCCGCCGACCAGATGCTGCAATCCACCTCCAACATGTTCCGCTGAGGGAGTTGATCATGATCGTTCGTTCGCTCCTGCTCGCAACCGCCCTGCTCGCGGCCACCTCGTCAGCGGCCTTCGCCCAGAGCCGCGAAGACTTCATCATCGCAGCCCCCGTGCTGCGCGCCAACATCACCGTGGCCAGCGACGTGGTGCGGATCGGCGACGTCATCGATAATGCCGGCCCGGCGGCGCAAATCGCGATCTATCGCGCGCCGGATCTCGGCACCACCGGCTCGCTGCCGGTCACGCAGGTGCTTGCCACGTTGCGGTCGCATCAGGTGATCGGGGTCGATACCCGCGATCTCCGGGAGATTTCGGTGACGCGGCGCGCGCGCACGCTGGAGGGCAAGGAGATCGAACTGCAGGTCGCCCGCGCGCTGGAGCACAAGAACGGCCTTGGCGACGCCGCCAATCTCAGCCTGACTTTCGATCGCGACACCGGCGACATCAAGCTGGAAGTCTCCAACACCGGCGCGATGCAGCCGATTTCGCTGCGGTTCGACCCGCGCAACGGCCGCTTCGACATCACCTTCGAGATCGCCAACGACAATGTCTCGACGCCGACGCGGCTGCGCTTCACCGGCAGCGCGGTCGAGACCGTCGAGACCGCGGTGCTGACCCGCGGCGTCGAACGCAATGAAATATTGAAGGCCTCCGACGTGGTGGTCGAGCGGCGGCCGAAGGCCGAGGTCGGCGGCGATGTCGCCGGCCGCGACCGCGCCGTCGGCATGCAGGCACGCAAACAAATCCGCGCCGGCCAGCCGCTGAAGCTGGCCGATCTCGGCAAGCCCGACCTGGTGCAGCGCGACCAGAGCGTCACGCTGATCTATGAGGCCGTCGGGCTCTATCTGACCATTCGCGGCAAGGCGCTGGAGGGCGGCACCGAAGGCGACGTCGTCAGCGTGCTGAACCTGCAGTCGAAGCGCACGATCTCCGGGGTCGTGACCGGCCGCGGCCAGGTGACGATTTCGGGCCCGCCGTCCCGCCTGCCCGCGCCAGAGACCACCTCCTCGCTCGGCGCCGGCGAGACCGACAAGGAGACCGTCAAGCCGGTTTCGATCGCCGCCAATAGCAATTCGCCAGCAATCCCGCAAATCGCTCCAAAAGCCGAGTAAAGTTCATGTCCTCCTCTCGTATCAACCGCATCATTCTCACCGGCGCATGGCTGACCACGGCGGCTGTCGCAAGCGGTTGTTCGTCGATCGATCGCCTCTCCCAGATCGGCGAAAAGCCGAAGCTGACGGAGATCGAAAATCCGACGGCGCAGCCCGGCTACAAGCCGGTGCAGATGCCGATGCCAAAGCCGGAGGCGGCGTCCTACAACGCCAATTCACTGTGGCGGAACGGCTCACGGGCCTTCTTCAAGGATCAGCGCGCGCATCAGGTCGGCGATCTCCTCACCGTGACCGTGAACTTCACCGACAAGGCCAACATCGCCAACGAAACCCAGCGCAGCCGGGCGGCCAAGGAAGACTCCGGCATCACCGATTTTATCGGCGCCAAGACGCTGGGCGCGCAGGCACAAAAGGTGCTGCCCGGCCGGATCCTGACGGCGGACGGAACCGCATCGACCGATAACAAGGGTTCGGTGCAACGTCAGGAAAACCTGCAGACCAGCATCGCCGCCGTGGTCACCCAGCTCTTGCCGAACGGCAATCTCGTCGTCGAAGGCAAGCAGGAGATCCGCGTCAATTTCGAAATTCGCGAATTGATCGTGGCCGGCATCGTGCGGCCGGAGGACATCCAGAGCGACAACACCATCGACAGCGGCAAGATCGCCCAGGCCCGCATCGCCTATGGCGGCCGCGGCCAGATCACCGACGTGCAGCAACCGCGCTACGGCCAACAGGTGATGGACGTGCTGCTGCCGTTCTAGTTTTACGGGCATGATCCCGAAAAGTGGGCACCGGTTTTCGGAAAGAGATCATGCCCACTTAATAGCGAGCTCCCACACCTCATTGCGAACCTAGGCGCGATGAAGTGTTCCAACGCGGCCTCCGTCAGCTCCCCTGGCGGAGGCCGCGGTCGTTTTGCGCGTGCTGGCTCGCGCGACGTCGGTCGTCTCAATGCGGCAACTTCATGTCACGGCATGCATTGCACTGCAGCGAAATGACACGATGCGCGAAATAGCGGGAGGTGCGGCAGGTCAGGCGAGTCTTGTGCTAAAGAGGGCCGCGCGGGGAAGGAGCACGGGGTGCGGCAGGATCTCCCAAGACAGGTTCAGCATGAGCTGTCCGCCGGCATCGACCTGACGCGGTTTGCTCACTCGATTGGGCTCGCTGTCGCAGTCGGCATCGTCTATTTCGTGGCAGCGCGGCTTAGCCTTGCTCTGCTGACCAAACCTGAGGGTGTTGCCGTTTTCTGGCCTGCCGCGGGGGTATCCGCCGGCGTCCTGATCGCTCTCGGGTCCCGGGCGCGTTGGCCGGTCGTTGTCGGCACGATGGCTGCAACCATCGTGGCTAATCTCTCCGGCGACCGGAATCTCGGGAGCACTGTTCTCTTTGCCTTATGCAATGCAGGGGAAGCCGTGCTCACGGCATGGTTCATTGGGCATTACTTCGGTTCGGATTTCAGACTGAACAAGCTGCGCAACGTGCTGGGATTGGCAGCGGCAGCGATCATAGGGGCCGCGGTCTCGGGGATCGGCGGGGCTATCGCTTTCAAATTGTTTCACAGCACGACGACGCCGATATTGACGACCTGGCAGCACTGGCTCGCATCGGACGGACTGGGAATCATCACGGTTGCACCATTGCTGATAGAGCTTGCCTCAGCCTCGCGCGACCGGCCGTCGCTGAGCGAGGTCGTCGAAGGTGTTTTGGCGGTGGCGGCGCTGGCCCTGGTGAGTGGCCTAGCCATTTTCCTGCGGTCGGAGCTTTTGGCGACCGTTGGGCCGGTCGCCGTGTTGTTCGCGCCGCTGCTGTGGCTCGCGGCGCGTTGCCGGCCGGTTTTCGCCGCGGCAGCCGCGTTGATCGTCAGCCTTTCAATCGTTTGGACGACCACCTTTGGCATCGGCTATTTCGGTAATCCCGGTCTTTCAATGGCCGAGCGCGTCCTGGCGGCCCAATTCAGCATTCTGCTTGTGACGCTCGGCGCATCGGTTCTTGCGGCGCTGTTTGCCGAAATCCGGGACAAGAGGAAGTTGGCCGAAGCAGCTCTGCACGCGAGCGAAACACAGCGCTATCTCATCGAAACCGAAAGATTAGCCGCACTCGGCGGTCTCGTCGCGGGGGTTGCACACGAGATCAGCAGCCCAATCGGCACCAGCCTCACGGTGGCCTCGACGCTTGCGCACCGCAGCGCCGACTTCACTGACCAGATAGCCTCGGGCCAGGTTCGGCGCGCCCGGCTCGTCGAGTTCGCTGACAGCTGTCGCGGCGCCTCGGAACAGCTCGTCGCGAACTTGCAGCGTGCTGGAGGGTTGATTCAATCGTTCAAGCAGGTCGCCATCGATCGCAGCAGTGACGTTCGGCGCGCCTTCGACCTCAAACTCGCGACCGAGCAGGTCATCACAAGTGCGCGGTCGCGCCTGCTGAAATCTCAATCTTCACTCGCAATCGAGATGCCCTCCGATATCATCCTGGACAGCTTCCCCGGCCCCTACGGGCAGGTGCTGACCAACCTCATCTTCAACGCCGTCACGCACGGCTTCACCGATGGGCCCGGCGGGCACATGCTGATCAAGGCGCGTCGCCTCGGCATCGAGCAGGTCGAGATCACTTTCTCGGATGACGGCAGCGGCATGGCGGAGGAAGTTCAGCGTCACGTTTTCGATCCATTCTTCACCACCCGGCGTGCGCAGGGCAATACCG
>Ga0137410_10002223_pt1 | contig 13241 bp, 12 predicted proteins | sample CZODoug1_16funga_FD_108878 | JGI IMG/M metagenome (GOLD analysis project Ga0137410, IMG submission 108878) | Vadose zone soil fungal communities from Angelo Coast Range Reserve, California, USA - CZODoug1_16fungal (Illumina Assembly) | ecosystem: Environmental > Terrestrial > Soil > Vadose zone... | reverse complement strand
CGCATGTGAATGATGCGGTCGCCGTATTCGGCCGCTTCCGGATTGTGAGTGATCATCAGCACGGTCTGCCGCAACTCTTTGTTGGACTGGCGAAGCATGTTGAGGACAATCTCCGAGTTCTTCGAATCTAGGTTGCCGGTAGGCTCGTCGGCCAGCACGATTGCTGGACGATTGATGAGCGCGCGGGCCAGCGCCACCCGCTGCTGCTCGCCACCGGAAAGTTCAGACGGGCGATGGTCCAGCCTGCGTGCAATGCCGAGCAACTCCGTAATCTTGGCGAAGAATGCCGGGTCCGGCCGCGAGAGTCCCGCGATATCGGCCGCAATCTCAATATTCGAACGCGCACTCAGCGTGGGCAGCAAATTGAATTTCTGGAACACGAATCCGATTTTGCTCTTGCGCAGTTTCGTCCGCTCGCCATCGGAGAGCGTCGCGAAATCCACTCCGTCGATGGTTACGCTGCCGGAGTCGGCGCGGGTCAAGCCGCCGAGCATGTAAAACAGGGTCGACTTGCCGCTGCCCGAAGGGCCAACGACAGTAACAAACTCTCCGCGCATCACGCTGAACGAGATCCCACACAGTGCGGGCACTTCGATTTTGCCTACGCGATAGGTCTTGCGCAGGTCCTTCGCTTCGATGAAAACGCTCATCCATTTGCAACGATATCACACGGAGAACAGAGCAAAAGCGCCGTGTCAGGCTACAGTGGCGTGCGCGGCAGCCCGGGCGGGAAGATCCATCGGACGCTTCGGACCACGCTTCCGCACAAGCAATAACCGGATGCGCTCCAGCAATTCGGCGGGTTCATACATACCCTTGGGCAAGAAAAGATCGGCGAGCGTGTCGCGTTCGTAGATTTTTACCCGGCCAGAAATCAGCACCGCCGGCGTCTGGGGAGATATTTCCTTGATTTCCTGAATCAGTTGGGAGCCGTCAAGCCCTGGCATGATCAGGTCGGTGATGACCAGATCAATTCCGCCGCGGCGGAAAGCCTCGAGCGCCTGGTGGCCATTGTTGCAAGCCACCACCCGGTAACCGCGAGTCTCCAGCAAAACTTTGCGGATCGAAAGTGCTTGTTCGTTGTCATCGACACACAGGATCGTCTTCTTAGGCTTCATGGGGGGATTTGGGAGTCCACACTCCGCCAAAATCTTTCTATAATTTTTTTGAGAACCGAGAGCGATGTGCATGCTAACGGGAATCGTGGTCGCGGTAAAGTAGCGCGCTCGCCAATGGCACTCCCGTGGACGGAACGAACGTGCCATGCCCTGAGAGCCGCTACTGTTGCGGAGTTCGGAGGGTTAGTCTGCGAGCGTGATTTCACCGCGGAGAACTTCTACACAATTTCCACCGACACGCACATTGATCACCTGGTTATCCTGCTTCGTGGCGCGCACAAAAATGCGACTCGGACGGTGCATTTCGAGTCCCTGTTCGATCAGTACATGCTCTTCGCTCGCCGCGACGCCATGCGCGACCATCCAAGACGCGCAACATCCTGCCGCCGAGCCGGTCGCCGGATCCTCACCGTTGTAGAACAGCATGCGAGCATGCAATCGAGCCTTGGGATCGACGGCCTCGCGCGACACAAAATAGAAAAACTTGCCTCCAGTCCGCTCAAGATATTCGCTGGCCCGGTTCACGTCGACGCGCAGGCTGCGCAGTTTCTCCAGCGACCGCACCGCGGTGATCGTGTATGGCAAGCCCGTGGACACGGTCTGGATCGGCACCGAGTCGTCGAAATCCGCCGGGTGCAGGTTGGTGAACGGCGCCACCACATCAACTGAATGCGTCGCTCCGAATTCAGGTTCCTTTTGAGTCATCTCGCCAAAAATCGGTTGCCCGTCAATCTGCTCAAAGCGTACAGGCACGGTTCCGACGTTCAATTCCAGCCGCACCTCGGACGCCCCCGTCTGTTTGTGCAGCACGTATGCCGTGCCCAGCGTGGGATGTCCCGCGAACGGTAGTTCTTCCTGTACGGTGAAGATGCGAACCCGCACGCCCCGTTGTTTCTCGGTCGAGGGTTCGCCCGGCAAAATGAAAGTTGTCTCCGAGAGATTGGTCTCGCGGGCCAGCGCCTGCATCTGTTCCGTGGTCAATCCCCGGCCGTCGAGACAAACCGCCAGCGCGTTTCCCGTCAAGGCGCGAGCGGTGAACACATCCAGCTGCACCATTGCCAATTTCTTCATCGCCGCACCGTCCTGAAAATTTCCTGAAAATTTTATCGGCCTGCACACAAGCGACGGCCATTGCGATACCATGAATACAACTTCAACCGCCAAAGCCATTTGACGGAGTTGTTGGCCGCTCGATACTCTGTTCCCCACTGGTTTAGAGGGTTTAAGCATCGGCATTGCTTAATAGATGCCGAAGAATGACGCAGGAGATCAAAAATGTCGATTCGTATTAATTCCGAAGCGCCGAACTTCACCGCTGACACCACTCAGGGCAAGATCGACTTTCACCAGTGGATCGGAGACGGCTGGGCGATTCTGTTCTCGCACCCGAAAGATTTCACTCCCGTATGCACCACCGAACTGGGTTATATGGCAGGACTCCAGCCCGAATTCGCCAAGCGCAACACCAAGATCATCGGCCTCAGCGTCGACCCAGTTACAAATCACGGCAAGTGGGCTGCCGATATCGAAGAGACCCAGGGACACAAAGTGAACTATCCGATGATTGGAGATCCCGAACTCAAGATTGCGAAGCTTTACGATATGCTGCCCGCCGAAGCCGGTGATAGCTGCGAAGGCCGCACCGCGGCCGACAACGCCACCGTGCGCACCGTGTTCGTAGTCGGCCCGGACAAGAAAATCAAGCTGATGCTGGTCTATCCGATGAGTAGCGGCAGGAACTTCGACGAGGTGCTGCGCGTGCTCGATTCGCTTCAGCTGAACGCGAAGCACAATGTTGCCACGCCCGTAAACTGGCATCCGGGAGAAGATGTCATCATTCCAACGTCGGTAAACGACGAACAGGCGAAGCAGAAGTACCCGGGCGGATTCAAAACGCTCAAACCATATCTTCGCACGGTGGCGCAGCCGAAGTAGTTCGGTTCGAGTCGCATTCCGGCGCTTGATGGAATATTCATCAGGCGCAGCAAAACTGGCGGGCGAGTCTTTGAGACCGCCCGCCCATCCCACCCACCGCGGTCGCCAACCGGCCAGAGAGATTAGTCGTTGCCGCCAATTATTAATGCACAAGGGATTTCGAAGGCCTTCGGAGCGAATCCGCTCTTTCAAGAAGTGTCTTTCACCGTTTCCGAGCGCGATCGCATCGGACTCATCGGCCCGAACGGCTCCGGCAAATCCACGCTTTTGCGGATTCTCGCCGGAAGCATGGACCCCGACAGCGGCGAAGTATCGAAGCGGAAGCGCTCGCGCCTCAGCTACGTCGAGCAGGAATCGAAGTTTGAGCAGGGCGCGACCGTGCGGTCCGTGATCGAGAACGCGCTGGAACATGCGCATGTACCCGCAAACGAGAGGGGAAGCCGCTTCGCCGAGTTGTTGGGTCGCGCCGGTTTTGAAGATGTCGAGGCCGATGCAACGTCTCTGTCCGGAGGCTGGCAAAAACGCCTGGCGATTGTCGAGGCACTGGTTCAGGGCCCGGACATCCTCTTGCTGGACGAACCCACCAATCATTTAGACCTCGCTGGGATCGAGTGGCTTGAAGGTCTGCTTGCGGAGGCATCCTTCGCTTGCGTCGTAGTGAGTCACGACCGCTATTTTCTCGAGAATGTGGCGACCGAGATGGCGGAACTGAGCCGGGTGTATCCGGACGGCGTCCTCAGGGCGCGCGGGAAATACAGCGAGTTTCTGGAAAAGAAAGAACAGTTTCTTCATGCCCAGTCCAAGCGTCACGAGGCGTTGGAGAATCTGGTCCACAATGAAATCGAATGGCTGCGACGCGGAGCGAAAGCTCGAACCAGAAAGTCCAAAGCGCGCATCGGCAAAGCGAACGAGCTCATGGGCGAACTGGCCGACCTGAATGCGCGAACACGGACCGCAACCGCGCAGATCGATTTTTCCGCGACCGATCGCAAGACCAAGCGGCTGATCGAACTGGAGAACATCGCTTACACGATCGGCGACCGCACGCTTTTCGAGGGACTGAACTTCATTCTTACCGCGGGTGCGCGAGTCGGGCTGGTAGGGCCGAATGCCAGCGGCAAGACGACTCTGCTGCGGCTTCTACGCGGAGAGTTAACCCCGACGAGCGGGCAAATTCACCGCGCCGAATGGCTGCGGATCGTCTATTTCGATCAAACCCGGCAACTCGATCCCAATGTGACCTTGCGCCGCGCCCTCGCTCCGGATGGCGATTCGGTTGTCTATCAGGACCGCGTGATCCACGTCGCTTCGTGGGCGGCAAAATTCCTGTTCACCGGCGAACAGCTCAACCAGCCCGTCGATCGCCTCTCTGGAGGCGAGCGGGCGCGCGTCCTGATCGCGCAGTTGATGCTCCAGCCTGCCGATGTTCTCCTGCTCGATGAGCCGACTAACGATCTCGACATTCCGACGCTTGAGATACTGGAGGAGGGCCTGCTCGAATTTCGCGGCTCGCTCGTGTTGGTCACCCACGACCGCTACATGCTGGATCGTGTGTCAACAGTTGTGCTGGGCCTGAATGGAAAGGGTAGCGCAGAAAGTTTTGCTGACTACTCGCAATGGGAGGCGTGGCAGGCGGAAAGCAAGCGTCCGGCAAAACCAGGGAGTGCTCTCGGCCGAGGCACTTCTGCTTCCGCAGAGTCGCAATCACCGGCAACGTCGAAGAAAAAGCTTTCCTATCTGGAAGCACGGGAGTACGCAACCATCGAGCAGAGAGTCGCCAACGCCGACCAGGTGCTCCAAACCAAACGTTCCCAACTCGAAGACCCGGCAATTGCCAGCGACGGTCCCCGGCTTCTCACCGCTCACGCGGAAATGGAAGCGGCACAAGCCGAACTCGACGCGCTCTACGCGCGTTGGGCTGAGCTGGAACGAAAAAACAGCTGAACATCAGTAGATCCCTGTCAGCGCGCCAGCGCGAACGCGACAATCGTTTCTCCCCGAACCCCGGTAGTCTCTTCCAATTCGTGAAGCAGAGTTGCTTCCAGATCGTCGGGGTCGGGAATCATTTCACACGCGGCAATTTCTTCATCTGAAGCCCCATGAAAACAAAGTTCGCAGACTCCCAACCCGCCCTCCGAACGAACGGGCGGCCCAAACGTGCGGCACGTCATCGGACGCGATTCATAGAGCTCGCAATTTCCCGTTTGTGGATCAAGCGCCGGGCACGGTTCGTCATTGGCAAACTCAGCAAACTGTTGTTCTGCAATTTCTCCCTCATTCAACAATCCTGTGACGGGGTCGCCAGGAAAGTCGGCAGCTAAACGAGCCACTGACTGGCGAGCGCGGAGCCGCACACGATCCGCACGCTCCGACTCAACCTTTTCGAGATCTGCTAGTCCTTCCCGCAGTCGCCGGGCGTCCAGCTGATTGATAGAGAACACTCCGATACAACATTGCGTGCAACCACGCCTGCAGACCAACCAGTCGCCGCTCCGGCGCGCCACATCGGCTAGCGCTGAATCTACGATTTGGATCAACTCTTGATCACCGGAATGTGTCTGGCGCACTCGCACTTTAGTAAAGAATACTCTGTCAGGAGGCCGTGATATCCTTAAATACAGCAGCTGCGTCCTCGCCTTTGGGCAATTTTCTCGCAGTCTCCAGAAGAACATGATTTCAGTCGGTAATGTTTCGATGCGCTACGGCGCCAAAGTTCTGTTTGACGAAGTTTCCACTGGCTTTACGCCCGGCAAACGCTATGGCCTGACCGGGCCCAACGGCTCCGGCAAGTCCACCTTCATGAAGCTTCTGACCGGCGAACTTGAGCCGCAGAAGGGAACCGTCGTCCGTCCCAAAAAGCTCGGCGTGCTCAGTCAGGATCAGTTTGCCTACGATCGCTATCGCGTCATCGATACCGTCATCATGGGCAACAGACGGCTGTGGGCGGCTCTCGAAGAACGCGAAAAGATTTACGCCAAACCGGAAATGACCGACGCGGACGGTATGAGGCTCGGCGAACTGGAAGGCACCGTCGGCGAGGAAGACGGCTATACCGCCGAGAGCGACGCCGCTATCCTTCTTCAAGGTCTGGACATTCCGGACCATCTGCATGAACGAATGATGGGCGAAGTGCAGGGCGGAGAGAAAGTCCGCGTCCTGCTGGCGCAGGCCTTGTTCGGACATCCCCAGGCGCTTCTGCTCGACGAACCCACCAACCACCTGGACTTGGACTCCATCCACTGGCTGCAAGGTTTTCTGAACCAATATGAGGGCGTGCTGATGGTCATCTCGCACGACCGCCATTTTCTGAACAAAGTTTGCACCCACATCGCCGACATCGACTACGAAACCATCATTACCTATACCGGCACCTACGACGACATGGTGGTCGCGAAGACTCAGATCCGCTCCCAGATTGAAGGCCAAAACGCGCAACGCGAAAAGAAGATCGCGCAGCTCAATGAGTTCATCGCCCGTTTTTCCGCCGGCACCCGGTCCAGCCAAGTGCAGTCGCGTAGAAAAGAAGTCGAGCGGCTGCAAGTGACGGAGCTGGCGAGGTCGAATATTCAGCGTCCTTTCCTGAAATTTGAGCAGAAGCGCCCTTCCGGGAAACACATTCTGGAACTGGAGGCCGTGACCAAGTCGTACGACAGTACGCACGTGATTCAAGCTTTCACAGCCAGCATAATCCGCGGCGAGAAGATCGCGCTCATGGGCAGGAACGGCTCCGGCAAAACAACATTGGTGAATGCCTTGCTGGCAAATTCTCCCACCGTTCCAGAGGCCGAACTCCGCAAAACCAGCGGCTACGACGGCGAGTTCCTCAGCAGCGGAAAAGTTGTCTGGGGACATGAAGCGTCAGTCGGATACTTCGCACAGGATCACAAAGCGTTAATCCAGACCGGCATAACGGTTTTCGAATGGCTCCATCAGTGGGATCTGTCGGCTTCTCACGAAGAAATCCGAGGTCTGCTGGGTCAGATGTTATTTCCCCGCGACGATGCCGAGAAGCGCACCGACGTTCTCTCCGGCGGAGAAGCCGCGCGCCTGATCTTCTGCAAACTGATGCTCCAGAAACCCAACGTGCTATTCCTGGACGAACCGACGAACCACCTCGATCTCGAGTCGATCAACGCGCTCAACATCGCGCTCCAGCGCTATCAGGGAACCGTACTCCTGGTCACGCATGACGAGGATCTAATCGACGAAGTCGCCACCAGAATCTGGCACTTCGAAGGCAACCACCAGATCACCGACTTCAAGGGCGCGTACGCGGAGTATCAGGCTGTTCTCGCCTAGACATTGTTAGAGCCGAAGCATGGCCATTCCCCCGACTGTGTTATTGATAGCGACCAACGCTCGGCGGTCCTGATGTAGTATCAGTCGTCCTCCTGGGTTTACTCGTTGGGAATCTCCCCCCTTACTGCCAGGGAAGTACAATCGAAAACGGAGCGGGCATGTTCAAGAAAATCCTGATTGCCAACCGGGGAGAGATTGCGGTGCGGGTCATACGCGCCTGTTGCGAGATGGGCATTGCTACGGTGGCGGTCTACTCAGACGTGGACAGGGCAGCGCTGCATGTTCGAAAAGCCGACGAGGCGTATCACATCGGGCCCGCTCCGGCGGCTGAGTCGTATCTGCGCGTGGATAAGATTCTGGATGTGGCGCGGCGTTCGGGAGCGGAGGCCATCCACCCTGGATATGGTTTTCTTTCCGAGAACGCAAAGTTTGCGCAAGCCTGCGCGGACGCGGGCGTAAAGTTTATCGGGCCGTCGCCGGCGTCGATGGAAATGATGGGATCGAAAACGCGGGCACGCCAGGAAATGGAAAAGGCCGGCGTGCCGTTCGTACCGGGCACGTCGCGCGGACTCAAGTCTGCTGCCGAGGGAGCAGAAGTGGCTGAGCGCATTGGCTATCCGGTGATGCTCAAAGCGGCTGCGGGAGGCGGTGGCAAGGGGATGCGGCTCGTGCACAACTGCGAAGAGCTGCGGGCGGCGCTGGAAGCGGCGCAAAGTGAAGCGCAGCGTTCGTTTGGGGACAGCGAAGTCTACGTCGAGAAGGCAATCATCAATCCCCGACACATCGAGATGCAGGTGCTGGCGGATGAGCACGGAAACACGGTCTGGCTGGGCGAACGTGAATGTTCGATTCAGCGGCGCCATCAGAAAGTGCTGGAGGAATCGCCGTCACCGATTGTAGACGCCGACATGCGGCGCCAGATGGGTGAAGTGGCAGTACGGGTCGCGCAGGCTGCGCACTATACCAACGCAGGCACGGTCGAGTTCCTGGTGGACGAGGGGAAGAATTTCTACTTCCTGGAAATGAATACGCGTTTGCAGGTGGAACATCCGGTGACGGAACTGATCACCGGGCTCGACCTGGTGCATCTACAGATCCGCATCGCGAACGGCGAGAAACTGCCCTTCACGCAGGACGACATCCAGATTCGCGGCCACGCGATCGAATGCCGCATCTACGCGGAAGATCCCGACAACAATTATTTTCCGAGTCCGGGGAAGATTACGCTCCTAGCGGAACCGTCGGGACCGGGGATTCGGCGGGACAGCGGCATGTACGAAGGCTGGACGGTGCCGATCGAATACGATCCGCTGCTCGCCAAACTCATCGGCTATGGGACTAACCGGGAGCAAGCTATCATGCGCCTGCGGCGGGCGCTGCATGAATATTTTGTTGCTGGCATCAAGACCAATATTTCGCTGTTCCAACGGATCTTGCACGATCCGGATTTTCAGGCAGGCAAGCTCGACACCGGCTATCTCGAGCGTCTGTTGGCAAAGAAGCAAGTAACAGCGGAGAGCGCGCCGGAGCCGTCCATTGCTGCGATCGCAGCGGGCCTGTTCGCCGCGCTGGATTCGAAGCCGGTCGATCGCAAGAATGGAACCTTAGCAGCGGTTGCGTCAGTCGCTTCCAAATGGAAAGAAAAGGGACGCTCGGAAGCGCTGCGCTGAATTCACCCGATGGTTTACGAAGTCACAGTGGACGGCACACAGCACCGGCTGGAACTGGAGCACGCCGAGAGTGTATGGAAGTGCCGGGTGGATGGCGTAGAGACGGTAGTGGATGCGGTGTTGGCGCGTCCAGATGTCCTGTCACTGCTGATTGAGGGGCGGTCGTACGAAATCAAACGGGAGCAGACGGCAAACGATCTTCACTTGTGGGTGGGCAGTACGCGCTTCGGAGTGCAGCTCCGCGATCCGCGGTCGTTGCGCTCACGGCGGGACGGAGCCGGCGACGCCAGCGGGCCCATGAAGCTAGTGTGTCCAATGCCGGGAAAGATCGTGCGCGTGCTGGTGACAGAGCATTCCGAAGTTGAAGCGAGACAAGGCATCGTCGTGGTGGAAGCGATGAAGATGCAGAACGAGATCAAGTCTCCGAAGAAAGGTGTGGTACAGAAGATTCTGGCGGTCGCGGGGGCGAGTGTGAATGCGGGGGATGTGCTGGCGATTGTAGAGTGAAGAGCTCTTGACGGCAGAGGCTCTAGATCGAAGTGAATGGTGGCCGAACGTAAGCGACGAAGAGGTCACTACCTCGGTTGTCGCTTTGAGGCAACGCCGATCCGACCATCGTAGTTGGTGTAATCGCGTGTGATCACATCAACTATCGACGATGTGGGGCTTTGGTTCCGGTCAGAATGCGTGCAGAGGGTGGCTACCCATTATTTTTACGACCTCCTCCCATCCGTAGAGATTATCGGAGTCGATCATTCGCGGGGGCTCGGCAAATACATATTTGCGATTGCGCCCGATTTCTTCCGGTCCGATGGAAGCCGCGCTAATAACGAAATTTCCCTGCTCAAGGGAATCCCACTGCGCGTGGGTGAACACCATGATGTAAATATCCTGATACTGTTTTGCCGAAGTGGATTGAGGTTTTACGATCGTGATCTGAGGGCCGCTTTCCAATACCTGATCGCCGTTGGGGCCGCTGTTATTAGCGTCGGTCCAAGTCTTCTCGACCGTTACGTATCCCCGCCACGTTCTGGGCAGCGAAAAGGCGAATCCATACCTCGTATTCACATATTTGATGGCTTTCGTCGTTCTAGCCGGATGTTTTGAGTTCGGCCGGGCAGAGTGAGGCGGTATCTGTACGGCTGGACCATCGGCCTGCATTTGCGGAGTCCCCGCGAAGAGTTGTGCCGCCAGAATCAGAGATAACACGACAACGAGCAGTTCTGCGTAAATGCTCCTGATATCCAGGCTCCTGATCATGACCAAGTACAGCACCGGCAATTTCAACGGTCAAGCCTTGGTTTCGAGTTCATCTCGCCAAGTGTTATTGAAATATCGCTCGTGGGCGTTGAAAGAGTCACGTCGATTAGCAGGATGAAATTCAGCAGAGGCATGTTAGAAGAAAGCATCTCCCATGCTTTGTTTGATTCTCATGGTCGGAGGCCTGCTGATCATGATGGGGCAACACGACCGCTCCGAAGCGCTGTTCTACTACTTCCGCCTGGAAGATCAGGTTCCAGAACTCATCTGCTGCGGCTCATCGAAAAGCACATCAGCTTTGCCTTTGTGGGGGAGAAGCTGAAAGGGAGTTACAGCGAAACAGGCCGTCCTTCCATTGATCCCGAGCTTGTGTTGCGCATTCTGCTGATCGGCTATCTCTACGGCATCACCAGCGAACGGAAGCTGGTGGAAGAGCTGCGCATGCACCTGGCCTGGCGCTGGTTCACGGGTTGGGGCTTCGATCAGGAGATCCCGCATCACTCCACGTTCTCGAAAAACCGGCATGGACGGTTTCAGGAATCGAAGCTGTTCGAGGAGTTGTTGGAGCAGATCGTGCTGCAGTGTGTAGAAGTGGGATTGGTGCAGGGCAAGCACCTGTCGGTCGATGGCAGTTTCGTGGAGGCGAATGCCAGGCAGGAAAGCCGCATCCCGCGCGAGCAGTTCGCGGAAGCAGCGCAAGTGAACCAAACCGCGCGCCAGTACTTGGTGGAACGGGAGCAGCAGAACCCCACCGAAGAGCCCGTGCATCAGCAAGAGCAAGTGTCCACCATCGATCCCGATGCGACCTACGCGACCAAGGGTGGGACTCCGGCTCGGCTGGGGTACTACGACAACTATCTGGTGGACAACCACAGTTGCGTAGTCGTGGGAGTACAAGCGACGGCAGCACGGATGAGTCAGGAAACGGTGGCGGCGCAGGACATGCTGACTCGTTTCACGCAATGGCAAGGACGAGAACCAGAATCGGTAGCGGCCGACACGACCTACGGGAACGGGGAGTTCTTGCAATGGTTGGCGGATCGGAGCATCACTCCTTATATGATATGCGAACCCGTGACAGTATCCACAGAAAGAACAGCCCGTTCTTCGGTCCCGACCGGTTCACGTATCAACCCGAAAGCAACAGCTATCGCTGTCCGGCGGGGCAGCAACTGAACTATGGCGGCCGCAGCATGCGGAACCGCACCTATGCCTACATCGGGACCCGCAAACGTTGCGGTGCGTGTGCGCTCAAAGCCCCATGCACCAGCGGAGTGTTCCGCTTCAGAAGTACGAATGGAGCCATCGCAAAGTCCAGGCCCACACCCGCATAATACTTAAAACAGTCGTTTCATTTATGCTAGCCTCTCGAATATCCGTTCCCGCCGCGGACTTGAACTTTAAGGAGGACACCATGTCTGCAAACTACAAACCCACTGCCCACCCCTCTGTGATCCCTTACCTGGTGCTATCCGATGCTGATCGCGAATTGGACTTCGTCAAAGCAGTCTTCGGCGCGAAAGAAATGCGCGTATCGCGTGACCCGCAGGGAAAGATCGGCCATGCCGAAATCCGAATCGGCGATTCGGTCGTGATGTTGGGACAATCTAGCGAGCAATGGCCGCCCTCGCCAGCGGCGATTTACGTTTACGTGCCAGACGCGGACGCAGCCTACGAGCGCGCCCTCAAGGCCGGAGCGGCCTCAACATGGGCGCCCGCCGATCAACCCTATGGAGACAGAAATGCCGGGGTGAAGGACTCTAACGGCATGCAGTGGTGGATCGCCACGCATCTCGAAAACGTGTCCGAACAAGAGGAGGCTCGGCGGAGAGCGGCTGCGGCCGAGAAGAGCAGGCCCACGCTGGCGTAGCATGGTTTTCTCCTAATGACGAGAACCGTTAATGAAGCCCGCCCCGCCGAGTTGCTCGACGCCATCGTAGGCTACTTGGTCAAACACGGCGTAGCTGAATTGTCGCTTCGGCCTCTGGCCAAGGCAGTCAAATCCAGCCCTCGCGGACTGCTCTACTACTTCGGATCCAAGGAAGAGTTGGTCGTCAAGGCTCTCGCGCGCTTACGCGAGCGGCAGCGAAACACATTCAGCGGCATGCGGGAGGCGAAATACGATCGGCCTTCCGACGCCTGCCGCGCCATTTGGAAGCAGATGAGCGCACCGCAATCGGAACTTCTTTTCAAGTTTTTCTTTGAAACGTACGGGTTGGCGTTGCGCAATCCTCGCCGGTATGCTGATTTTTTAAGTACTGCCGTTGAAGACTGGCTTGAGTTTGTGGCTGCGCCGTTGATCCGCAAGGGTCACACCCGCGAGGACGCCCGCGCCTTCGCAACCATTGTGGTCGCTGGATTTCGCGGTTTCATGCTGGACTACTGTGCCGCGCGCGCCCACGAACGTCCGCGCATCGATCGCGCCGTCGATCTGTGGCTCGACTCCCTGGACACGATTGCACCGCACCTGGAGGAGGTATCGCATGTTCGCTAAACGTCACGCCGCCCTCGGCTTCATCTTTGTCACCATCCTGCTCGATATGCTTGCCTTCGGCGTGGTCGCTCCGGTGATGCCAAAACTGATTTCCGATTTCCTGGGAGGCAACACCGCGCGAGCGTCGGAATACCTCGGCCTGTTCATCACCACCTGGGCCTTGATGCAATTCTTCTTTGCCCCGGTACTCGGTCTGCTCTCGGACCGTTTTGGCCGGCGGCCCGTGATCCTGATTTCAAACTTCGGACTGTCGCTCGACTACCTCATCATGGCGCTCGCCCCAAACATAAGCTGGCTGTTTCTGGGACGAGTGCTTTCCGGTATCACGTCGGCGAGTATTCCAACGGCCACTGCTTACATCAGCGACGTCACGCCGCCTGAAAAACGCTCCAAGGCGTTTGGCTTGCTGGGCGCGGCGTTTGGCGTCGGTTTTGTGCTCGGCCCCGCGTTTGGTGGCTGGCTCGG
>Ga0137410_10002217_pt1 | contig 13253 bp, 12 predicted proteins | sample CZODoug1_16funga_FD_108878 | JGI IMG/M metagenome (GOLD analysis project Ga0137410, IMG submission 108878) | Vadose zone soil fungal communities from Angelo Coast Range Reserve, California, USA - CZODoug1_16fungal (Illumina Assembly) | ecosystem: Environmental > Terrestrial > Soil > Vadose zone... | reverse complement strand
TTCCATCGTAGGTATCTATCTTCAACGGCCATTCCGTTTTGTTGTATGCATCGCCGCCTGTGTTCAAAACTACCGTCATCTTGTAATCGCCCGGCACGGTATCGAACTGGTTCTGGTAGTGATAAGGATTTTTTGAAAACTCCTTCCAGTCGTCCTTTTCCAAATCGAGCTTCACCTGATCGCTGAAGCGCGCGCCGACTGTTCCGTCTGGCTTGTACGCGATGCCCAGAACGCTCAGGCTCGCGTGATATTTCCCCTTGTCCTTATCGAAATGAAAATTCTCACTGGGAATGTCCATAGCCAGATTGACGCGGGCCACATTCGCCCCGGTATAAAAATACGGGGACTGAAACATGCTTTTGGCAGCGCCCTGATTCAAATCCTGCGCGTGGAGTTCCAACTGCTTCTCCACCTGTGTTCCTTCCAAAACATTGGCAGGGCGCGCATTGCAATAGCCTGTCCGCGCCCGAACGTTCATGCCGCCGTGATTGAGTTTTACTTTCAGCGTGTGGCAACTGCCCTCCGCGGTCTCCGGTGGGACATATCCCAACAGGTAGAATTCGTTTTGTTCGCTGGCGATTTTCTGCAAACCGCCGAGCAAATCGTTCGTGTTGAAAATCGTGAATCCGCCCGTTCCGTCAGCCAGTGCTGCAAGAATCTGCTGGTTCGGCACTCCCGAGGCCGGCAGCTGCGGAAGAATCATCCGGGGCTGGCTCAGCGGATTGTTCGGATTGTTGTACGGATTCGAACTTGTGGGTGGTCGCGTTCCCGTGCCTCCACCGCGAGTTCCACCGCCAGTTCCACCACTGCCGCCCCGCGTGCCTCCGCCCGTTCCGCCGCCCGTACCACCTTTGCCGCCTGTTCCGGTTCCGCCACCGGTGCCACCTTTGCCGCCTGTTCCGGTTCCGCCACCGGTGCCACCACGTCCACCCGTGCCGCCTCCGCCAGTTCCGCCGCCACCCGTTCCGCCTCCTCCGCCGCCGGGACGCTGCGGCTCTGGGTACGCCGCGAGAACGAGCCTGGGTGCTGAGCCCGAGTTTGACTTCGGCCGCGCCGATACTGCGCGCAATTGGGAATCTTTGCCTAGCCGCAGATTGCGATCCTGCTTTTGCAATGATCCGGAAATTAATCCTCTCGCATCGAGCGCATAAATTGCGACGTTCGATTTGGTGCACGCATCAATTGTTGCGGTCAGCTCGGATTGACGCTCTGGCGAAAATGGGAATCCCGCCGAAATCAGAACCACCGCTTTGCGCCCCGGAATCGATCGCAGATTTTTTGCCAGCGATCTCAACGCAAGCAGCATCGTGCGCGCACCATAGTCGGCTTCCGCCGCGGAGATGGAGGACATCGCGCCCGCATCGCTGGCAATTGTCGAACCGCCGGAGTCCATGTTCGAAGCCACTGCCGAAGCTTTGGAACCGGAAGACGCACGCTTTAGCAGTTCCGCATTTGCCGTGAAGTTCTGCAAAATCCGCAGAGACACGCCAAATTCCACCACGGCCATCAGATTATTGGGGCCCGCATTCGCATCAATGAACTTCGTCGCCGCACTGCGTGCAGACATCTGGTCCGGCATCTCCATCGAGGAATTGTCGAAGAAGAGCACCAAGTAGTGCTTCTGGTCGCTCTTGGGGCCCGCGTCCTGCGACGTGCCGGTGGAGAAGCTTGTTAGCGCCTGTTCTTTGTTGTCTTCATAAACACGAAAATCGCTCTGCGCCAGATCCCGGACATACTTTCCCTTCTTGTCTGTAACCACGGCGTCAACCAGAACCAATCGTGATTCTTTCTTGATTACTGCGCCGGAAGCGACGACGTCGCCTCCAGACGGCGCAGTTGGCGGAGCCGGTTGCTGCTGCTGTGGCTGCTCCTGCGCAAACGCGACTGCCGCACACAATGTAGCCGCAATCCCGGCGCCGCAAATTCCGGCCGTCCACCTGATCAATTTTCCGCTTCGAATTTTCCTGTTCATAGACCCCTCCTGCCCACTGCCAACAACCTGATATGTGGCCCTAATTGGGAATGACGACCGCGCCATTCTTCGCGGCCATCTGTTCACCTTCCGCGTCACGCACCACCAGCCGGACCAGGTAAGACCCCGGTTTCACGTCAAAGCTTGATTTCACGTTGATTCCAGATCGTCCAAGACGATCGAGCGTGCCGTCGAGTAACTTCATCTGCACAATCTTTTCTCCCCCCGTTACAAAATTCCCGTTCTCATCGAAAATCGCCGTGGCCAAAGTAATGTCATTCAGATTTCTCCCCTCTGCCTTGCGAAAGCGCACGGACTTCAAATCCACATGCGCAACGACCGAAAGCTTCGCTTGGGAAGCGTCCGGCTTGAAGAACTGCGTTTGCAGATCAACGGGCAAATCGTGAATTTCATCTTGCGAGAGTATTGCTTCCTGAATCTCTTCCTTGGCCGTTTCGGCCGGATCCTTGGCTTTGCGCGGCGCATAATAGCCACGTCGCGCCTGAACGTTGAATTTCTGTTTTCCAGTGAGCGTCACCTTTAGCGTGTGATAGCTGCCGTTCAATTTCAGATTTTGCGGAGAAAATCCCAGCACATACGAAACAGGTGGTGCGGCAACGGCTTGCCGCAGGCCTTCGTCCAAATCATTTCGATTGTGAAAGTACGTTCCGCCTGTTCCAGCCGCAAACTCTGCCAGTATCTCCGATTGAGCCGATTGAGCTGAGACGCGGTACATGGACTTGATGCCTATCACGCGAGGCGAGCGTGATGGCGGATCGGCAATGTCTCCAAGGTCAGGCGTGTAAAGTCCTCGCGCATCAATCGTGTCAATCACGATATTCGTGCGCGTAGCACGGTCAATGATGTCGTGGGCTTCAATAAATAATTGCGCGAGAATGAAGCCCGGAGAAACAAAAACCATCACCCGCTGCCCGGGCATGGAAGCCAGCCGCCGCATCGCATCTTCTATGTGCCGGTAGGCATATTCCGATTCCGCATCGCCACTGCTTAGCTCTCTTTGCGCCGTTGATTCCGCCATCACCTGTGCTATCTGCGCTTTCGTCTGGTCCCCTTGGAAGGCGCAATCTATGGTTTCCGCGGTAGCCGCGGCCAGCGCTTGCGTATCTCTTTTGTTCTCGATTAGGTCCGCCTGGTAATAGCTGAGATCCGGACACTCAGCCACGCCTGCGATATGACCGGTGACCGATCTCGGGACAATTCCGTTCAATACCTTAGTCAGTGCATCCCGGTCGCTTGTGAAATCCTGCGTCGCCTGTCCGGATGTCGTGAAAATTCCAACTCGATCCGTGGGCGCAAGTGCGCCGAAAAGCCGTGTCGTTGCGTCGCGCACGGTCACAGCGTCCTGCATGTTCATGTGCACGTCGTCATACAAAACGCTTACGAACCTCTGCGGTATCGCAGGCAAAGCCGCCTTGGGAGAAGCGCCTCCGGCGACTTCCCCATTTGCGCCTTCCGCGGTCGTCACCGGTATTGCGTGTGACCCTGGCGTCTCCACGTTAAAAAAGGAAATCACTTGCGGGTTGCGCCCGTCCGCAAGAGCAAAATCTTCTCTGTGAAGGTTCTCCACGACTTTGCCTTGGGAATCGCGCACTACGACTCGCACAAGCACAAGGTTCACGCGCACTCTAAACATTGCTGGCGTATCAATCGTGGCAACTTCAGGTCCCTTCGTGGCTTGCGGCGGGTTTGGGGGAACCGCGGGAGACGGCGCGGCTCCTTGCGCGGGAGCTGGTGCCTGCGTCGAATTGGTATTGGGTGAATCTTGAGCGAACAAGGGCCATGCGCACACATGCGCACAGGCAAATAACACAAATAACCAATTAGGGCGGGAATGCGGCTGGCTTCGCAGGACGTTCCTTCCTTTCACCGATTCTGGCGTTACCTCTACCATCCTCGATCAGGACCGGAATACGCCCCGGGTGGTTGAGCGCTTTAGCTCAGAATATACGCCTTCGAGCAGGGTGTTTCAACGACCGTTATTAACTCCGCCTCGGTAGGAGGCCAGCTCCGCATTCCATGCCGCGCCCAGAAAAACGACGATTGCGGACAGTTGCATCCAAACCAGTAACCCAATTACAGCAGCCAAGCCTCCATAAACAATCGAGTACGGAACTTTTCGCACGTACACACCGAACAGCACGTCCACGAACCACCACAGAAGCGTCGCAACCAGCGCCCCAGGCAACACGTTGCGCAAACTTGTTTCCATGGGTCGGGCGACGCGATAGATCACCGCCAGCGCGGTCAGCGACAAAAGGATTGCTGCCAGCGGGAAAAAAATTGCCCAAAGACCGTGAAATGGGTGATTTGGTCCCAGCTCTTTTGTGACCCACAGCCGCAACGGCCGGCCGAACACGCCCAGCACAGACGCAACGATCAAAGGCGCGATAGTCGCAAGCAACAACATCAGACCCCGCAGTTGCCTGTGCAGAAATCCCGGCTTCTCTTTATCGCCGTAGATCGTGTGAATTCCTTCCATGATTAATTTCATGACCTGCGATCCCGCTAGCAACGTCCCCGTCCAACCGACCGCAGCCCACTTCCACGCCAGCGGCGCTCGCTTGATCAAAAACTCGGAGACGATTTGCCGGCTCCCAGGGGGTAAGTAACGCGTAAAGTCGGTGATCAGGTTGAGCATGTCCGTTCGACTGCCAAGCGGACTTGTGGCAATCGCCACCACCAGGAGAAGCGTGGGAAAAAACGCGAGGAAAAGGTTGAACGCAATCGCCTGCGAAATCATGTTGCACTGCGGAAACACGCGGCGAAACATCTGCAGCGCGCGCTTCAAAAATCGGACGGTCACATTCATCGCGTGGCATTATACCTGCACTGCCTCTCGTTTAAAGCCTGCTCGCTTGCCGCGCTTCCTGGTGCATCGTAAACTTTGAATTGCAAATAACAATGAAACCGTTTCGCACAAAACGCCCAGCGATCGTAATCGCCGCCTTGCTTCTTTCGGTTTCCATGGCATCCGCTGCCATGCCGCAATCCCCGCCTAAGGCGAAGAACGTTTGGAAGCCCGTTCCTTTCGCCATCGTTCATTTCAATGAAGACGCGCCAAAATCCTGGAATCTCTATTTCTCTTCAAAGCGCGGTGTTCTGCTTCTCCGCCTCTGGAAACGCTACCTGCTAATTGACCGCAATACGCAGCAAGTCTTCGACATTGATCCCGACAAGATTGTCGCAAAGGGTGACGACGTGGAATTTTCTGCGGAAGACAATGCCGGTCAGCCCGCGGACATTAGCGACTGGCGGGAGCGCGACGTCGGTTATCTCCGTCGCCTTCGATTTCGTTTTGGAGAAAAGGGCAGCTACCTCGACATTCAAACGCCACTGAAAGCAAATGGAACTCCGCTCTATTGACGCGGCGGGCCTTTTCGATACACGCCGTAAACCCACGGAATTCCCGCAAAGCCCGGCTCAACTCCCACTTCCAGCGAATCTCCCACGCGAAAGCGGTCGAAATCGTCCGCATCAACCGCCAACCGCTCCAGTTTATGTTCCGGTCTCCAGGACGGAACCACTAGCCGCCGGCTGCCTCTTACAATGCCCTTCATGTAGAACGTATCTCGAACCGTTGCCGGAATGTATTCAATGTTCTTCGTACTGTCGAACTTACCGTTCACAAACAAAATCACCGACAGAATCCACGGCAGTGGAACGAACCCGGTAAAAATTCTCTTCAACACTTCAATCTCCGCATGCCTGCGTGCCAACCGATCCAAAAGCACTGCGAGTCCCAAGGCGATGAAAAAGAGCACGCCAAAAAAGACCAACATCAAGTCCAAATCCAGCGGCGGAAAAACCTGGCTCACGTAGGGAAAACAGAGCGAACCGGCAAGGAAGGCCAATGTGCGATAAATCAGTCTGCGCCGAAATACGAGTTCCGCCGCTGCGCTTGTAAGCCCGCACGCGGTGCACTGGTCTGCGAGGCGCTCCGCGCCACAATCGAGGCACCTAGTCATTCCGGAGAGCATACCGCGATGTCAGGGCTGATTCACGGAAAGCAAATTGATGAACTCTTGGTATTTCTGGCTGTTCGGCTCTTCTTCCGCCAGCGCGATGGAAACGCCCATTCCGCACCCGGGTTCGACTCTCTTCACAAAGCAATTCAGCCGGACCGGCCGGTCCAGCGTCAATTGCGCGGAAAAGCGGGCTCCCACCCAAAGCGGATCCGCCGACTCGATGAACATTCCGTTTGAGCTGACGTCTCGCGTGCGGGCGCGCAGCACTGTAGAACCCCATTCGATCTCGAGGTCGGCGTGAAAGCGAAATCGAGGCGCCCAGCGGCGCTCGAACCTGCGGATTCCCTGATCCCCATTGCCCATAAACCTGGCGAATCCCCCTGCCTGGGTTCCCAAGGCGCGGCGCACGGGCGATAACGCCGCTTCTTGTCACAAACAATACTCTCATTTCTCTCATTGCTATACGACGCCGTGACTCTTTGTTTTGTTCCCTCTATTGCCCGAAACGCTACCGGAAAGTACTACGCGTTCCTTTTGTGACGCTCATACTCCTTATTCTATTCCGTCTGCGGCTCCTTCCCTTTCCGCAATCGCCGCTGAATCTCCGCCTGCAAATAACGGCGGAAGTTTTCTGAAACGATACCTGGGGCTATCAGCTCTTTCAAATCGGAAACCGTAAGTTCCGGAAGATACGCCAACACTGTTGAGAGTGTCGTCGACGGTTGTCGCACTAACGCGAGCCGCACGTTGTAACTGTGCGACCACTTTGCGTGCCGCGAAACCGCCTCCACAACGCGTGGCGTTATCTTTGGCCGTGAAAGCGCTTTCAAAACGTGCGCTTCCGTTAAATTTGTGTTGTCCAGCACGATGCTCAGCACTTGCTCGTGTCCTTCGGCCAGCAGTGCACCCGCAACACGTCCAGGCCCACGACGCGCCAGCGTAACTTTCTGGCCTAAGGGCAATTGAGGTAATCGCGCGATCAATTGTTCTTCCGCATTTCTCTTTAATTCCGCCAGTGCGCCCGGCGTCAGCGTCAACTGCACCAGATCCATCAAGTACAAATCGCGCAGCATTCGCAAACTCACGATCCGGGGCGTGTGCGGATGCAGCACCAACGCTTTCTTCACCGTGTAACTCCGCAGCAAAGGCTTGCGTTGCGCGATCTCTTCAATCAATTCACCGGGCAGATCCTTGCGCGCCAGCAACAAGATCAACTGCTCTTCATTCAACGTGGGGCTCTGCGCTAACTCACGCAGCGAGTCCGGCGAGTCGTCGCGCAAGCGCTCGCTGAGTTTCGCGCTTTGCGGCTTCTGCTCTCTTGGCTCGTCCGTCGCGCTCATAGCTTCAATGCCCGCCGCGCTGCGACTTCTGCAAGCGGTGTCCGCAAAATTTCAAATTTAGCTTGTGGCGCAACCTGCCGCAACTCCGTGTCCAGAATCTCTTCAAAAAAAGTGGAACTCCGGATCATCCCGCCCGTTTTCCCGAGCGCAAATTGCGTCCCGCTCAATTTCAATTCTTCTTGCACGCCCGCGACAAGCCCCGCCAAACTCTTTGCCGCGTCAGTCAATAATTTCCTTGCGATTTCATTTCCCTGATCCGCTGCATTCGCAATCACGGGAAACACACGCGGATACACCGCATCCGCTTCCTCCCGCGCGAGTCCCATAACGCTATCGAGCGTGTCCACGCCCAATTCCTCCAAAATTCTTTCGCGCAAATCTCCCGCGTTTTCATCCTTTGCGCTCTGGACCGCGTCCACTGCACTTTTCCCTACCGCAAACGCGCTTCCTTCATCGCTTTTTTTCGGCCCGTATCCGCCGGACCTCGCCACGCGCCCCGCCGCATCACGCCCAATCGCCGCCGAACCCGTTCCCGCCACCAGCACAATCGCCGCCCGGGCACCCGCAGCCTCGAGCGCCAAATCCAAATCCGTACAGACCTCAATCTTTGCTCCAGCAAAAATCTCGTGCAATTCCTGCCGCATCCGCTCCGCGTTTTCTGACCGGCCCACTCCCGCCAGGCCAGCGCAAACATCCGTCACATTTTCAGTTTGCTTCCCAGCTTCGCGCAACGCAGCGCGGGCCGCCGCCAAAACTCCAATTCTTGCCGCATCAAACCCAATTCGCGACGGATTCGACGGACCTCCGCGCCCGCGCCCCAAGACTCGCCCATCAGCATCCATCAACACGCAATCCGTCTTCGTCCCGCCGCCATCCAACCCCATTCCAATCCGCATATGCAAAGCATACTGGACAGAAAATCCATTTTGGATTTTTCTTCGACTGAAAATTGACGATTGATGACTGACAACTTGGCCTTCATCCTTGACGCCTTCTCCCTTCCGCCTCTATTCTCTTCGCACTTCATGCGCATTCATCCTCTCGACCTCGCCATCGTCCTCCTCTACCTCCTCGCCGTCACCGCACTCGGCATCTATTTCCGCCGCAGCCAGCGCGACGTCCGCGACTATTTCCTCGGCGGCCGGACCGCTCCATGGTGGGCCATCGCTTTTTCCATCGTCGCCACCGAAACGTCCACACTCACCATCATCGGTACGCCCGCTATCGCTTACGGCGGCAACCTCACCTTCTTGCAGCTCGTGTTCGGTTACCTCATCGGCCGCATCCTTATCGTCCTGCTGCTTCTCCCCGGATATTTTCGCGGAGAATTTTTCACCGCTTACGCGCTCATTGAAAAACGATTCGGCCCGCGCATGCGTTCCCTCGCGGCGTCGACATTTCTCATCACGCGCGCCATCGCCGAGGGCGTCCGCGTCTCCGCCATCGCCCTCGTCCTTAGCGTGGTCCTCGGCACTTCGGAACGCTTCGCCGTTTTTCTCGTCATCGCGCTGACCATCCTTTACACCTTCGAAGGCGGCATGAAAGCCGTCATCTGGACCGACGTCGCACAACTTCTCCTCTACCTAGCCGGCAGCGCCGTCACATTCTGGTTTCTCCTTCACCGCATCCCCGGCGGATGGGCCGAAGTCACTCAAGTCGCCGCTGCATCCGGCCACAAGCTTCAACTATTCGATTTCTCCTTCTCCCTCGCCACCAAATACACCTTCTGGTCCGGCCTTATCGGCGGCGCATTTCTGACCATGGCCAGCCACGGCACGGATCAAACGATCGTTCAGCGCCTGCTCGCCGCAAAAAATGAAAAAGACAGCCGTGCCGCTCTCATCGCCAGCGGCTTCATTGTTCTCTTTCAATTCACACTGTTCCTTCTCGTTGGTGTTCTTCTTTTCGTTTTCTCTCAACACACGCCGCTGCTAAGCGCGGGCCAGCGGCTCGACGCTATTCTTCCCACGTTTCTGGTCCGCGAAATGCCCACAGGCCTCGCGGGAATTCTTCTCGCTTCCATTCTCGCTGTCGCCATGTCAAACGCCAGCGGTTCGCTCAACTCCCTCGCCGCCTCCACGGTTCTCGATTTTCCCCGCCTCAGCGGCCATCAAACGAATCCTGCAAAATTTCTTCGCCTCTCGCGCCGCATCACTCTGGTCTGGGGCGCGGTCCTCATTTGCTTTGGTCTCATCTCTTGGGGACCGCTCCTCGAAGCTGGCCTCACCGTCGCGTCTATGCCCTTCGGTAGTCTTCTCGGGCTTTTTCTTCTTGGCACGCTTGACCGCAAAGCCGCTGCTACTGGCGCAGCCATTGGCATGTTCGCGGGACTCGCGGCCATCCTATCGGTTTGGCGATTCACACCAATTGCATTTACGTGGTATGTCCTCATCGGTTGTGCTGTTACATTTCTTGTCGGCAGCCTGATGAGCAGAATCCTTCCAGCCTCCGCGCCCGTGCAGGAGCACTCTTCATGAGTGCTCCCGGTTCCGAAAAACGTCTCGAATTGGTTCGCGAACTTGGCCCATGGGCTTCGGCCGCCATCGTCGTCGGCACGATGATCGGCACCGGCATTTTTTTGAAACCAGCGCAGATGGCGCGCGAAGGCCAGAGTGTTTCCGTGGTTTTTGCCGCGTGGATTATTGGTGCAATTCTTTCCATTTTCGGCGCGCTGTCTTATGCGGAATTGGGAGCAGCAATCCCTGAGGCTGGTGGCGAATACGCTTACCTGCGCCGCGGCTTCGGTCCCTCGTGGGGATTTCTTTTCGGTTGGATGCACTCCATCGTCGGGCGTCCTGCGTCTGCTGCGTCCATTGCCGCAGGTGGCGTGCGTTTTCTTGCGTTTCTTCTGCCTTCGATCACTGCCCCCATTTTTACGCTGCACTTTCCTGGCTTCGCGCCTTGGGTCAAGCCATACGATTTCGCCTTTACGTGGATGCAGCCGCTCGCCGTTGTTTGGCTCATCGTCATGACCGCCATCAATTACATCGGCGTCAAATTCGGCGGAGCCGTGCAGGTCTTCCTAACGTTCATAAAAATATTTTCCGTCTTGCTTGTGATTGGCGTGGCTTTCTTCGCGCCTAGCGCGGCGCATGGGGCCGATCCAGTTTGGCCCGCCGCATGGAATGGAGGTTTGCTTACTGCGTTTTTGGCCGCGCTCGCCGCGGCGCTCTGGGCTTATGACGGCTGGGAAGATTTGAATCTCGTTGGCTCCGAGGTAAAAGACCCGCAGAAAAATTTCCCGCGCGCGCTTGTTGGAGGAGTCGCGGTCGTCGCCGTCATCTATCTGCTCTTCAGCGCAGCGTGCCTGCGCGTTCTTCCGTTTTCTGCCGCCGCCGCTTCGGAGCACATCGCCTCAGACGTTGTCGAACACGTCTCCGGTCGCGGTGCCGCCATCTGGATCACGCTCGCCATGGTCATCTCCGCCATCGGCTCGCTCAACTCCTCCGTCCTCAGCGGCGCGCGTGTTCCCTACGCCATGGCGCGCGACAAAATTTTCTTCCAGGTCGCCGACGGCATCCATCCAAAATTCTTAACTCCCAGTCGCGCGCTCATTTTTCAAGGCGCGCTGACCAGCTTGATGGCGCTCACCGGAACGTTCGAGGAGCTCACCAGCCTCTTCATCTTCGCCAGTTGGATTTTTTACGGCCTCGCCGTCGTCTCTCTTTTCCGCCTTCGCAAAACCGAACCCGATATGCCGCGCCCCTATCGTTGCCCGGGCTATCCCTTCGTCCCTGGCGTTTTCGTCGCCGGTGCGCTCGCGCTCACCATCAGCGTCCTCTTCCAAAATCCCGGGCGCTCTTCCATCGGCCTTCTCCTCATCCTCGCCGGCCTCCCCTTCTACCGTTACTGGCAAAAAACGTCTTCCAACCCATGACAGGACTTTCTCTGAACCCAGAGTTGCCCTCTTCGAACGTCAGGTTGGTCGATCCTCCACCTGGTCGTTGGAAACGCCGCCGCGTATGCAAAACAGGTGCCGCAACGCGGGGATCTAGTCATGTTTAAGCATGACGAATTCGATAGTCTCTTGTTCAAGCGAGTGATCGGCCTTCCGGGAGACGTCGTCACCCAATCGAAGGACGGAATTCTGATAAATGGCAACCCCGCCGCGCTCGTTGACCTCAAGCATCTTTGCGGCAATCCGCTCCTTCCCGGAGGCGGTGAAGTTCCGTTTCCTTTCAAAACAGTGACTGTTCCTGCAGATTCCCTGTATGTGGTTGGTGACAACTGGTCGGACAGCTTCGACAGCCGATTCGAGGAATTCGGCTTCGTCCCTATCAAAAACGTCCGAGGCCGCCAGTTCTTCCTCTACTGGTGTCCCTACAAGAACCGAATCGGTTGCCGCCTACGGTAGCAGGAAGTGCGGGGGCAGGCTTTAGCGTGCCCCCGCTGTCTTCGTCTGCGCAATCCGCTCTTCCGTCTGACGCGTCAGATGCGGCGTAATGCCCAATATGCGCTCCACAAGCATCAACTGGCCGCGATGATGCATTTCGTGTTCCTTGCCGCCCAATAAACTTTCGAAGCGTGTCTTCACGGTTTTTCCATCACCACCAATCACGCCGACCGCCAAGAATTCATCTGTCAACGACTCCAGCCACGCGGCAAATTTTTCTCCTTCGCTTCGCAGGAGCTCTACAATCTCTGCCTTCGTGTGCGGCTTTGCTTCCTCGGCGGCAAAATGCTCGCGGACGGTCATGAAATCGAATCCCACGAACGTCGTGAGCCTTGCCAGTTCCGGCCAAAGACTTGGCGAAATAGCCATGTGCGTCAGCGTCTTTGCCACCGACCGCGCTCCCGGGGCGGGCACAAAGTCGTACTTGTCCTCTGGAATATCTTCGGCAATCTGAATCGTATTCTTGCGCACCAACCGAAACGCGGCCGCCATCTCTTTTCCGCCATAAACGCTCATACATCACCTCGTTTTTCTGGGATCGTCCGCCCTACCCAGGCAGACTGCCTTCTTCGATGCTTCATGTTCGGGCCCTGTCACACACACTATCAATTTGCCTCTCCAGGGCACGGCCGGAAATCAAACAACATCGAGACCGTCCCAGCTTTCGGATCGCGCTGAATATTAACGTCCTCGTAAGGGGACGCATCCGCTGGCAGAATCTTCTTATTTATTTCGAAGGACTGCTGCACCTTGTAACCGTCAAAAATCTCTCCCGGCAGAGGCAGCGATTTCAACAATTGCTGTTTCGCTGGCGCGTCCAGTCCCCAAATCTCAATCTCTCCCATGCGGTACTGCATCTGCTCGTCAATCCGAAAAATGAGATTGACGACGTGGCGGGGTTCGGCGTCCTCGATATTGAATTCCGGCTCCGCTGTCATGTCGATGAAACCTTCCTTGGCGTAAAGCTGCGTGAGTTTGCGCAATCCTTCCCGCAGCGCATCCACGTTGAGTAGGTCGCCGGGTTTGAGCGAAATGAGATCTCGGAGCACTTTCTGCGACTGCGAAAGCGGACTGTTGGCCGGCACAAATTCAATCTCACCCACCCAGTATTGCGGCCCCAGCTCGGCACTGACGGCAGCCGCTACTTGAATGTCCGAGCCTTCCCTCTTGAGCAACGTGAGTTTTGCGTGCGGAAGCACGCGGAAATAGCCCCGGTTTTGCAGTGCAATGCGAGCCGCCACCTCCGCAATTTCGTTCGCGGCTTCCTTCAGGTAATCCGAATCCGCGTCTTCTTCCATATTTTCGCGCCGCACGTCTGCGCTGATTTCGCGCTGAATCTCAAGAGGGATGCCGCTCTTCGGGTCAAACTCGACGCGCGTCACATGCAAGTTAACTTTCTGCGGCTCCACCTCTCGCCGCATGTCTCGGATTTCCTGCGCCAACGTGGGATTGGGAAGGCACCGCTCCAGCCGCTTGGGCAGCTGCGCAAGGCTGGGCATCGCACAACAGAGCAAGACTACAAAACTCGTCAGAAATCGACGCGACAACATTTACGCACTATA
>Ga0137410_10002212_pt1 | contig 13263 bp, 10 predicted proteins | sample CZODoug1_16funga_FD_108878 | JGI IMG/M metagenome (GOLD analysis project Ga0137410, IMG submission 108878) | Vadose zone soil fungal communities from Angelo Coast Range Reserve, California, USA - CZODoug1_16fungal (Illumina Assembly) | ecosystem: Environmental > Terrestrial > Soil > Vadose zone... | reverse complement strand
GGCATGTTCATCATCCTCGTGCCCCTCTACAGCGCACTGGCCTCTCGCGTGTCGCGCGTCAAGCTCATCAACAGCGTGACGCTGTTCTTCGCGGCATGCTTGATCGCGTTCTTCGTCTTGAATCGAGCCGGTGTGCCGATCGGGGTCGCGTTCTTCATCTGGGTCGGAATCTTCAACCTTATGGTCATCGCCCAGCTCTGGGCCTTCGCGAACGACGTATACACCGTGGAGCAAGGAAAGCGGCTATTCGCGATCGTGGGTATTGGAGCGTCTCTGGGCGCGATCGCGGGCTCGTTCTCGACCGGTCAGCTCGTGAAACTCTACGGCCCGTACCCGTTCATGCTCGGAGCATGCGCGCTTCTTCTCCTTTGCATGGTGCTGACCAACGTCGTGAACGCCCGCGAGAAGCGCGCCGGGGCGGAGAAAGCGCGCCCGCCGGAGAACCGGGCAGCCGAGGCGGCCGCACCCGACTCGCCGGCCGCCACCGCCGATGACCCCGTACGCGGGCGAAGCGGCTTCGCCTTGGTGCTCCGCGACCCCTATCTGCTCCTCATTGGCTTGCTGATGCTCCTTGTCAATTTCGTGAACACCAACGGCGAGTACATTCTGGGAAAGCTCGTATTGGGCGCGTACACCGCGGCACATGGCGCGGCGGCGGTGGCCGGACTGGGTGCGAAGAAGGTGATTGGAGAGTTCTACGGCAATTTCCAGACGATGGTCAATGTGCTATCGGCGTTGATCCAAGCGTTCGTCGTCTCGCGCGTGCTCAAATACTTCGGCGTGCGGGTCGCGCTGATGCTGATGCCGGTGGTCTCGCTCATCGGCTACAGCTCGATGGCGTTCGTGCCGCTGCTCTCGTTCATCCGCGGCGTCAAGCTGGCGGAGAACTCGCTCGACTACTCTGTGCAGAACACGACACGGAACACGCTCTACTTGCCCACAAGCCGCGAGGCGAAGTACAAGGCCAAGCAGGCTAACGATACCTTCTTCGTGCGCTTCGGCGACGTGCTCTCGGCGGGCCTCGTGTTTGCCGGCACGACGTGGTTGGGCTTCGCGCCGCGGCAGTTCGCGCTGGTGAACGTCGGCCTGATCCTCGTCTGGCTCGTCCTCGCGGTCGCGATCGGCAGGTCGTTCAAGCGGCTGGCCGCCACCACGTAGGGACCGGATATCTCCTGGATGGACCGCCTTATGGCGGCCCGGGAGTCGTTTCGAGGTGGAAGGTCGCCGCACACAGTCGCCGCAAAGGATGCTGGGAGAGAGGCCGATACTGAAGAGAGAATCGGGAAGGAGTCTCTCTTAAGGAGGACCTCAAGATGAGAAGGCCGGTCCATGCCCTGTCGGTGCTCACTCGGATCAGGGTCGCGGCGATCTCTGCGGTGTTGCTCCCCTGGTGCTGGACCCTGACACCTACCGCCTCATCGGCGGCCGACGAGGCGACCCCACCCGCGCTCAAGACGAGGCTCGTTTCAGTGTCCCTCTTCAAGAATGGACTTGGGTTCGTCACCCGGGAAGGGGAGCTCCCGAAGGGCCAGAGCGTCCTGCTCCTCGAAGCCCTGCCCGCGCCGGCGCACGGCACGTTTTGGGTTTACACGCAGAGCGAGGACGCGACGATCAAGGATGTGGTCGCGTTCCACAGCGAGACCGTCGATCGCGTGGAAGCGACGAGCGTGGCGGAAATGATCGAAGCGAACGTCGGCCAGACCGTGGACCTCCGCATCAGCGATAAGGAGACGGTCCGAGCGAAGATCATCGCCAACCCCACTACGCGAACCGGGGACCCTCTATCGTCCGACCCCAACGATTCCCCGTATGCTCCCTATAGGCCGCCTGGCGACGCCGCAAGGCTCGTCCTCCTCCAGACCTCGGGCAAGACCATCGCTCTGAGCAAGGACGCCGTTCAGCAGCTCTCGAGCACGGAAGGGCCGCTGAAGACGACCATCGAGCGGAAGAGGCGCACGGTGACTCTACGGCTGAACGCTGCGAATCCCAGCGGGAAGGGTCGCGTCGTGGTCCAGTACTTGGCCAAGGGCATCACGTGGGCACCGAGCTGCGCGATCGAGATCACCGACCCGAAGAAGGCGCGGGTCACCACAAAAGCCGAGATCATCGATGAGATCGAGGACCTCGACAACGTGTCGGTGAGCCTCGTCACCGGCTATCCCAACTTGAAGTTCGCCGACGTGACCGATCCCATCGCGATGCGCGGCAATCTGGCGGCCTTCCTCGGGAACCTATCGAACCCGGCCCAGGAGGGTGACTACCAAGGCAGGGGGGACGTTCTCGCGCAACGAGCCGTGATGGACAACAGCCGGTTCGGTCGAGAGGAGAATTTTCCCGCGTACGCCACCGGCCCGCAGGAAGGCCAGACGCGGGAGGAGCTGTTCTTCTACGACCAGCGCAACGTGACGCTCAAGAACGGCGAGCGCGGCTACTACCCGCTGTTCACGACCGAGGTGCCCTACGAACATCTGTACGAGTGGAAGATCGGTGACGCGCTCGACGAGCAGGAGCAGTACCGCAATCAGAACGAGGGCGGGCGCGAGAACGTGGAGGACGTCTGGCACAGTATTCGCCTGACGAATACGGGCAGCGTCCCTTGGACGACCTCGCCGGCGTTGACGATGCAGGGGGGCAAGGTTCTGGGCCAGGATCTGATCCACTACACGAGCCCGGGCAGCAAGACGACCGTCAGAATCACCAAGGCGGTCGACGTCAGCGCGGAGCAGGCCGAGTACGAGGTCTCGCGCACGCGGAACGCGGCCAACTTCTACGGGTACAGCTACGACCTGGTGGAAGTGCGGGGCAAGCTCAAGGCGACGAACTACAAGGACAAGAACATCACGCTGACGATCACCAAAGAGTTGTCGGGCGAGGTCGTGAAAACCGTCCCTGCCGCCAAAGTGGAGCAGACCGCGAGGGGTTTGAAGAAGGTGAACCCGAAGTCTGCTCTCACCTGGGAGCTCCCCATCAAGTCCCGGGACAAGATCGAGATCGAATACAGCTACAAAGTGTACGTTCGAGGGTAGCCCCGCTTACGGCAACTGTCTTCGCAACAATGGAACCGCAGCCGCTGCTCAGGGTAAAATTGGAGTGCGGGCTCTCTTCTGGTGAGCAAACACCTGGACGCTCGGCAAAACGAAGCGTCGGATCAGCTAGGAGGGCAACGCGAAGGCGCTCGCAGCATTCTCCCTGTTCGCTGCAATCGTATTCCCCGCGACGTCATGGGCCGAACAGCCCGATCCTCCCCCTCCTTCGATAGGGCACGACACTCGCACCTGGGCGAACGGAAAGGGATGGTTCCTGCACCTCGGTGTCGCCCAGCACGACACGCTGCCCGCCGCTCTGAAGCCGGTCCTGCTAGCGGCCCGGGCGGCGCTCGAGGAGGATGATTGGGTGGTCGAGCCCTCGCGGGCGGGGGATCAACGACTCAGGACTCGATGGAAACCAATCCGCAACTTTATCTTCCGCCGGCTCTCAGGAGATGCGTTCGGCCGCTGCTTCGTCAACCTGCAGCCTCTTCCCGGGGACAGCGTCTTGGTCACCTTCCAAGCAGGGCTGGCCACGCGGCGGGATATAGAGCATAGCCCGGTCAAGCTCCTCGCGGACGATTCCTACGCCTCGGCAGCCCGCGACTGGCAGAAGGCGGTTCGGGAGCTGCTGGCGGGCCGTCCGAGGAGTCGCAAACATGACGGCGGGGATTGACCGGTGAAGGCCAACGTCCTCGCTTGCTATGGACCTGCCGGGGCCTCACACTAGCGTCGCGAAACGCGTGCCCACCTTTTTATTGAAGAGGGCACAGGCCTTATAGCTCAGGAAGCAGGGGGGATGCAATGACCGTTCAAATTGGAAACCCGGCACTTCAGATCGGCAGCGTGGCTCCGGATTTCAATGCCGAGACGACGGAAGGTCCCATTCGATTCCACGAGTGGATCGGGGACTCATGGGCGGTGCTTTTCTCGCATCCGAAGGATTTCACGCCGGTCTGTACGACCGAGCTCGGATACATGGCCAAGCTCAAGCCGGAATTCGATAAGCGGAACACCAAGGTGATCGGGCTGAGCGTGGACCCCGTCGATAACCACAAGAAGTGGGCGAACGACATCAAGGAGACCCAAGGTCACGCGCCGAATTATCCGATGGTCGGCGACACCAACCTTGCCGTCTCGAAGCTCTACGGAATGCTGCCCGCGGACTTGGAGGGATCGTGCGACGGAAGAACCGCCGCCGACAACCAGACCGTCCGGAACGTATACGTGATCGGGCCCGACAAGAAGATCAAGCTGATGATCGCGTATCCCATGACGACGGGGCGGAATTTCGATGAGGTGTTGCGCGTCATCGACTCCCTGCAACTGACCGCGAAGCACAAGGTCGCGACCCCGGTAAACTGGAAGCAGGGAGATGACGTGATCATCGCGGGCTCTGTCTCGGACGAGGATGCGAAGAAGACGTACCCGCAGGGATGGAAGGCGCCGAGGCCCTATCTCAGGATCGTGCCTCAGCCAAAGTCCTAGGGCGCTCCGTGCCGCGAAGCCCGGCGCATACCCCCTAAACCCTCACTCACACGCCGCTTCCGCCTCGAGGCAAACAAAAGGTGGCGCCGCGCAAATTATTGAGATATCTTAGGTTATGTAGTCGGGGGTAAGAAACACCCCGGCCGAAGCAGCCAGCCAGGCATGGCCGGGTAGCGCCCTCAGGCCGGTCCCGAGATCCGCAGGGACGGTCGATCCCCGTGACGGCGGAAATCCCGAGTCACGAGTCCGAACGGTTACAGGCCTGCGTTTCGGAGAGTCAAGCTCCGGACCGCCCGCAGTCGTATCGGCCCGCGCCGCACCCCTCCCTCAGCCGGTCCAATTGCCTCAGGGGCTTTGCCCCGCAAGCATCCGCCTCCGCCTTCCGCGATGAGCGAGCGTCATCCCGCTCGATCGCGCGCGCTGTCGGCACGGACTGGAAAGGAGCCGCACGATGTCTCTAAAGATGAGCGAATTCCACGGAATTGAACCGAACCACCTGGCCGCGCTTCGCGTCGCAGGCATCGAGGACACCGACGACCTGATGAAGCTCTGGAGCGACAAGGAGAAGCGCGCGGGCCTCGTAGCAAGCACAGCCATCGCCGAGGATGATTTCATGAAGTTTGCGGCCATGGCGCGGCTCGGGCGCGTGAAGGGGATCGACTTGAAGCACGTCGCCGTCCTCGTCGCCGCGGGCATTGACGGACCGAAGCGTCTCTTCAGGCATACGCCGGAAACGCTCTTGAAGCACCTGGACGAGTTGGCGGCCGTGAACAAGGTGGCCGGCCCGCTTCCCACGCTCGAGGACATTCGTCCTTGGTTCGCGAATCCGAAGCCCGAACCCACTCCGAAACCGGAGGGCGTCGTCGTCAACTAGCCGACGCGCGGCTCCCTACACTCGAGTGCAAAGGAGTTGGACCATGACCTACAAGATGAGCGAGTTTCAGGGCCTCAATCCGGCACAGATAGAGAAGCTGCGCGAGGCCGGCATCGAGAACTCCGACGACATGATGCGCATCTGGGCCCAGCCCAACCGTACGGCGCTGGTGGCGCAAACGGGGATTGGCCTCGACCACTTCACCGACCTGGCCTCGATGTCGCGGCTCGCGCGTGTGAAGAACGTCGGACCGAAGTTCGTTGGCGTGCTTCTGGCCGCGGGGATCGACGGTCCCAAGAGTCTCTTCAAGCACACACCGGAGTCGCTGGTGAAGCGCCTGGGCGAGGTGGCGATGGAGAAGAACCTGACGGGCCCGGTGCCGACGTTGGAGCAGGTCGGCCCCTGGTATGCGGATCAGCAGTCGATATCCGCTGCCGCAGAGTAGCCAGCACGCGGCAGTGGGGGAGGCGCCCCCATCGCGACATCTCGACTCAAAGAAGCGCCTCCCAACTTTGACTCGGCCATGATCGAAAGGTCGTGGCCGAGTTCATTTCGGGGCGACCTGATTCTCACGCCGGCGGCGAGAGACGGACGACTACTCCTGCGACCCGTTTAGCTGGCGGGCGGCCATCAGGTGGCGCACGGCCTCGAGCCGCCGCCCGAGCGATTCCAGCAGCAACCCAAGATTGCAGTGGGCGTCGGCGAAATCGGGATCACGGAGAATCGCCTGCCGGTAGGCGTGGACCGCTTCCTCCCGCCGTCCCACCTCCTCGAGCAGAACGCCGAGGTTGAAGTGCGGGGTGGGGTCGTCGGGATCGAGCCTGGCCGCCTCACGGTAGTGCGGCTCGGCGCGGCCCAGCTCCCCGGCCATGTGAAGCTGACGCCCGAGGTTCACGTGTGCGTCGACCACGCCCGGGTCCAGCTCGAGCGCCCGTTCGTAGGCTTCGCGCGCCTCCACTGGAGACGAGACCTCCAGAGCACAACCGGCTTCGTACCAATCCTCGGCGGTGGGCATCGGATCGTCCGCCGCCTCGCGCTGCACGGCTTCCGCCCCGATCCTGCCGGCGTGTTCCTCGGCGCGTTCCGCGATCTCGCTCGCTTCGAAGTCGAGGAGAAATTGGCCCGAATCCGGCTGCCAGCGGGCGCCGCCGTCCGAGGCGACAACCTCTTCTCCGTCCGTGTGAATTTTAATGCTGGTGAGCGGCAGGCCGGTCGCGAGCTGCTCGCGGAGGGAAGCCCAGATGCGGCGGATCCGCCGCATCGGCACGCCTGATTGCAGGAGCCCTTTGGTCGTTCGCAGCAGCAGGAGATCGCGGAAGCCGAACGACAGTGGGCCGACCGGCCCGCGTTGGGGTGCGAGGAAGCCGGCGCGGGCCAGGGCGCGCAGGCGCGCTTCGGGCACCTCGAGGATGCGCGCGGCTTCGCGCAGGGAGAATTGCTGGTCCGACTGCGGCTCGGCGCGTCCAATCTCTGCGCTTGCCCTCATCGGCGAAGCCTCCCTGGGTCCCGCGTCAGCGCTTACTGCCCTGGACCTTCTTCTCGCGCGGAGCGGGCTCCGCCTTCTGCCGCGCCCGCGTGGCAGGCTTCTTCTCGAGCGGCGCCGCCTTCGCGCCGGCGCCCGCCGTGCCGGTGGCGCGCTTCCCGAGGCTCTGCTTGAGCGCCTCCATCAGGTCGATCACCTGGGTGCGCTGGGCCTGCGGCGCGAGCGACGTCACTTCGCGGCCTTCGACCTTTGATTCGACGACCTGCAGCACGCGGCCCCGATACTCGTCGGAGTACTGCTCGGGGCGGAACGCTTCGCTCGAGAGCTCCCCGACCAACCGCTCGGCCAGCTCCAGCTCGCCGGGCTTGACCTTCGCGTCCTCGCCTTTGTCCACTTCGCCGAAATCCCGGATCTCATCGGCGAAATACATCGTATGGAGCATCAGCCCTTCCTGGGCGGAGCGAATGAGCACCAGGTTTTCTTTGCCCCGCATCACGAACTTCGCGAGCGCCACGCGCTCGGATTTCTGCATGGCGTCGCTGAGGAGCCGGTACGCCTTCTCCCCGCCCTTGTCGGGGCCCAGGTAGTAGGTCTTCTCGAAGTAGATCGGGTCGACCTGGGCGAGCGGGACGAACTCGGCGATGTCGATCATCTTGGACGCCTCGCCCTCCAGCGCCTTGAGCTCTTCATCGCTGAACTGCACGTACTGGTCCTTAGCGAACTCGTAGCCCTTGACCAGTGCGCCCCGCTCCACCACCTCGTTGCAGGTGGGGCAGATCAGCTGCTGGCGGATGCGCCCGCCGCACTTCTGGTGGATCTGGTTGAACGAAACCCCGACCGAGGTGGCGGCCGAGAACATCTTGACCGGAATCGAGACCAGGCCGAAGGATATGGTCCCCGACCCGATGGAGTGCAGAGGCATTTCAAGTCCCTCCAGATGGGGCAGTAGCGCCTAACGCTAGCACCGTGCTTTACTTTGCTCAACGCCTTATCCATCGGCCGATGACCCTGGAACGTTAGCCACCCATAATGCCATCCCGTCCCGACGCCCGCCGTAAGTCCAGTTCCAACAAGCGAAAGGGCGGCGCGCCGAAGCCGAAAGCCGCCAGCGCGCCCGCCCCGCTCGAAACCTACCGCCGGAAGCGCGACCCAAGCCGTACGACCGAGCCCTTCGGCGGCGCCCCGGCCGCCCGGGCCCCGGGGATCTCCGGCGCGCCGACCTCGGCCTCCCCGGGCGCGCGCTTCGTCGTGCAGCAGCACTGGGCCCGGAACATGCATTTCGATCTGCGGCTCGAGCTGGAGGGGGTCCTGAAGAGCTGGGCGGTGCCGAAAGGTCCCTCGGTGCGCGCGGAAGAGAAGCGGCTCGCGGTGCACGTGGAGGATCATCCGCTCGAGTATGCGAATTTCGAGGGCGTGATCCCCGCAGGCAACTACGGGGCCGGCTCGGTGATCGTATGGGACCGCGGCACGTATCGGTCGTTCAAGCCCGAGGACATTCGCGAGCAGTACGCACGCGGCAAGCTCGAGCTCGAGCTGTTCGGGCACAAGCTCGCGGGCCGCTGGACGCTGGTGCGCATGAGCAAGAGCGAGAAGGACTGGCTGCTGCTGAAGAAGGCGGACGGCGCGGCCTCGGACCAGGATGTTCTCGAGCGCTGGCCGCGCTCGGTGATCTCGGGCCTCACGGTGCAGGAGATGCGCGACGTGCCGGCCTGGCTCGCCGACCTGCGCGCGCACATCGAAGCGCTGAAGGCCCCCCGCGGCGACCTGCGCGCCGATCAGGTGCAGCACATGCTCGCCACGCCGGCCGAGAAACCCTTCTCGCGCGCGGGCTGGATCTTCGAGATCAAGTTCGACGGCGTGCGCGTGATCGCCGAGCGCCGCGGCGAGGAAGTGCGGATGCTCGGCCGCAGCGGGGAGGACATCACGGCGCGCTATCCCGAGATTGCCGCCGCGCTGCGCGGGCTTGCCGCGGAGCGGTTCGTGCTCGACGGCGAGATTGTGGCGTACGACGCGTCGGGACGACCGAGCTTCGGACGCCTGCAGAAGCGCATGCTGCTCTCGCGCCCGCGCGACGTCGCAGCCGCCATGGCCCGGGTCCCGGTCCGGGCGGTGTTCTTCGACTGCGTCGCGCTCGAGGGCCACGACCTGCGCAAGCTCGGGCTCCTCGATCGCAAGGAATGCCTCGGCCGCATTCTCCCGCCCGCCGGGGTGATCCAGGCCGGCGATCACGTCGCGGAGCACGGCGAGGCGTTCTTCGAAGTCGCCTCCGAGATGGGTCTGGAGGGGATGATCGCGAAGCGGGCGGACAGCCGCTACACCGGCAAGCGATCCCCCGACTGGGTCAAGATCAAGTGCCAGCGCCGGCAGGAGTTCGTGATCGGGGGCTACGCGGAGCCGCGCGGAAGCGGCCGGCACTTCGGCGCCCTGCACGTCGGCGTCTACGAAGGCGAGCAGCTCCGGCACGTGACGCGTGTCGGCAGCGGCTTCGACGGAGCCATGCAGGACCACCTTTGGGCGCTGCTCCAGCCGTTGCGCCGCGAGGAGTCGCCCTTCGGTTCGTCGGGGCCGGCCGGGCGCGGGAACCATTGGGTAGAGCCGCGGCTCGTGTGCGAGGTGCGCTTCACCGAGTGGACCGCCGACGGGGGCGTGCGCCACCCGATTTTCATCGGGCTGCGCACGGACCGAAAGCCCGAGGAGATCATCCGCGAGGGGGAGCCCGAGAGCGAGGGCGCTCCGGAGGCTCCCGAGGCCGGTCCCGCGAACACCTCCGGCCCCTCCGCCGGTCCCGCGAACACCTCCGGCCTCTCCGCCGAGTCACCGAGCGCTCCGGAGCCGGATGCCGAGCCGCGCGAGGTCCGCCTCTCCAACCTGCGCAAGGTGTTCTGGCCGGACGAGGGCTACACCAAGGGCGACCTCATCGCCTATTACGACGCGGTCGGCCCGCTCATGCTGCCCTATCTGCGCGATCGGCCGGTCGTGCTCACCCGCTACCCCGACGGCATCAAGGGGAAGTCGTTCTTCCAGAAGGATGCACCCGTTTTCATCCCCGATTGGATGCGCACCGAGTCGGTCTACTCCAAGGATTCCGATCGTGACATCCGCTTCTTCGTGATCGACGACGCGGAGTCGCTCCGGTACGTGGCCAACCTCGGAACCATCCCGATCCACATGTGGAGCTCCCGGTCCGGATCGCTCGAGCGGCCGGACTGGCTGGTGCTGGACCTCGACCCCAAGGGCGCGCCGTTCGCGCACGTGATCGAGATCGCGCGCAGCTTGCACCGGCTGCTCGAGGAGCTGGAACTGCCGAGCTACCCGAAGACCTCGGGACAGGCGGGGCTCCACATCCTGATCCCGCTGGGCCGCCGCTACACGCACGAGGAGTGCAAGACCTTCGCGCGCGTGCTCGCCTCGCTGGCGCTCGAGGCGAATCCCGAGATCGCCACCCTCGCGCGGCCTCTCCACGCGCGCGGCGGCAAGGTCTACGTCGATTGGGGACAGAACGGGCATGGCATCACGATCGTCGCGCCCTACTCGCTGCGGCCCATCCCGGGGGCGCCCGCGTCGTGTCCGCTCAAGTGGAGCGAGGTGAACGGCAAACTCGACCCCGCGCGTTTCACCATGCGGACGTTGCCGAAGCGGTTCGAGAAGATGGATGATCCTCTCGCGGGCGTGATGGGGGAAGGCGTCAACATGGGCGTCGCGATCGCCGCGATCGAGGAGCGGATGAAGCGCAAGGCGGCTCGAAAATGACGGAGAACGCGCCCACGGCCGGAGTCCGGTCGGTCGAGCGGCGCATCCGCGTGGCCGAGGGCACCGAAGTCTCGTCCTTGCTGCTCCAGCCCGCGCGGCAGAGCGCGCTCTACGTGCTGGCGCACGGCGCCGGCGCCGGAATGCGCCATCCGTTCATGGAATCGATCGCGCAGCGCCTCGCCGCGCGGGGGATCGGCACGCTGCGCTACCAGTTCCCCTACACGGAGCAGGGCGGCCGCCGGCCCGATCCCGAGCCCGTGCTGCTCGCCACCGTGCGGGCCGCGGTCGCGGCGGGCCGCGAGGCGGCGGACGACCAGCCGCTCCTGGCCGGCGGCAAGTCGATGGGGGGACGCATGACCTCGCGCGCCGCGGCCTCGGGGCCGCTCCCCGGGGTCGCCGGCCTGGTTTTTCTCGGATTCCCCCTGCACCCGGCCGGACAACCCGGCGTCACGCGCGCCGACCATCTCGCGAGGGTGGACATTCCGATGCTGTTTCTCCAGGGAAGCCGCGATACGCTCGCGGATCTGACGCTGCTCCGGCCCGTTCTCGTGCGCCTTGGGAAACGCGCGACCCTGCGCGTGATCGAGCACGCGGACCACTCGTTCCACGTGCTGAAGCGGAGCGGCCGCACCGACGAGCAGGTGCTGGACGAGCTGGCGGTGGCGACGGCCGAATGGCGGGAGAAACAAACGTGAGCGTACAGGTGCGAATCGGAACCAGCGGCTACTCCTACGCCGAGTGGAAGGGCAACTTCTACCCCGAGAAGATGGCGGCAAAGGACATGCTGCGCTTCTACGCCGAGCGCTTTCCCACGGTCGAAATCAACAACACCTTCTACCGGATGCCGAAGGAAGCGCTGCTGCAGGGCTGGGCCGAACAGGTGCCGGAGAGCTTCACCTTCGTGATCAAGGCGTCCAAGCGCATCACGCACGACAAGCGGCTCAAGGAGTGCGGCGAGCTGCTCACGTATCTCTTCGGGGTCACTTCGACGCTGGGCTCGCGGCTCGGGCCGCTGCTGTTCCAGCTTCCCCCCAACTTCAAGAAGGACGTGCCGCGGCTCAAGAGCTTTTTCGACGAAATGCCCGAGTGGCGGCGGATGGCTATCGAGTTCCGGCACGCGTCGTGGTTCGATGACGAGGTCTACGAGACCCTCCGAGCCCAGCGCGCGGCGCTGTGCGTGGCGGACACGGGGGAGGAGCCCGCCGCCCCGCTGGTTGCCACCACCGACTGGGGTTATCTGCGCTTGCGACGCGAGGATTTCAGCGACACGGACCTGCGCGACTGGGCCCGTCGCATCCGCGAGCAGCCGTGGGGCGATGCGTACGTCTTCCTGAAGCACGAGGAAGAGGGGAAGGGCCCGAAGCTGGCGGCCCGGCTGATGGAGTTCTGCCGCGCGTAGGCCGCGCCGCGGGGACGGAGACATGGAACCGCGGTGAAGGTCGACTCCGCCACCCTGAGGCTCTCGGCCACCGACCTCGCGAACCATCTCGCCTGCCGCCATCTGACCGGGCTCGACCGCGGCGTCGCCGAGGGCCGGTGGAAGCCGCCGGACTGGTTTCGGCCGGAGGCGGCCGTGCTCCGTGAGCGCGGTCTCGAGCACGAGCGCGCCTACCTCGCTCATCTCGAGCAACAGGGACGGCGGATTACGCGTCTCGATGAGGCGGCTGAAGGCCGGCGCGCGCTCGAGCTCACCGTGGCCGCGATGTACGCCGGAGCCGATGTGATCGCGCAGGCCACGCTGGCCGGCGGGCGCTGGCTCGGACGCGCCGACGTGCTTCTACGCGTGGAGCGCGCGAGCGGGCTCGGCGCATGGTCGTACGAGGCGCTCGATACGAAGCTGGCGCGCGAAACGAAGGCCGGCGCCGTCCTCCAGCTCTGCCTCTACTCGGAGCTGTTGGGCGAGATCCAGGGCCTCCTGCCGCAGCGAATGCACGTGGTGCCGCGGCGGCCCGATTTTCCGCTCGATACGTACCGCGTCGAGGACTACCTCGCTTACTACCGACTCGTGCGCCGGCGCCTGGAAGCGGCTGTGGACGCGGACGACGGGGGCGGAGCGAGCACCTATCCCGATCCGGTGCCGCACTGCGAGATCTGCCGCTGGTGGCCGAGGTGCGACCGGGAGAGGCGCGCGGACGACCACTTGAGCTTGGTGGCCGGAATCTCGCGTCTGCAGACGCGCGAGCTCAAATCCCGCGAGGTCGAGACGCTGGCGGCCCTCGCCGTGGAGCCGCTGCCCATTCGCTGGAAGCCGGCACGCGGCGCGAAGGAGGGCTACGGCCGCGTTCGCGAGCAGGCCCGCATCCAGCTCGCCGGCCGGAACGAGCACCGGCATCTGCACGAGCTTCTTCCCATCGTGTCCGGACACGGACTCGCCTGCCTGCCCGCCCCGTCGCCCGGCGATCTCTTCCTCGACCTCGAGGCCGATCCCTACGTCGACGAGGGCGGACTCGAGTACCTCTTCGGCTGGGCCGTCGCCGAGGCGCCGCCGTCCGGGACGCTGGCGCTCGAGGTCGGCCCGCCGACCTACGACAACCGCTGGGCTCTCGACCGGGCGGCCGAGCGTCGCGGCTTCGAGGCCCTGATGGACACCGTCATGGAGCGGTGGGCTCTCGATCCGAACATGCATGTCTATCACTACGGGG
>Ga0137410_10002211_pt1 | contig 13264 bp, 14 predicted proteins | sample CZODoug1_16funga_FD_108878 | JGI IMG/M metagenome (GOLD analysis project Ga0137410, IMG submission 108878) | Vadose zone soil fungal communities from Angelo Coast Range Reserve, California, USA - CZODoug1_16fungal (Illumina Assembly) | ecosystem: Environmental > Terrestrial > Soil > Vadose zone... | reverse complement strand
GCGCGGGCTCAAGCTCGACGCCGGCAAGACCGTGCATGCGCTCGGTATCGCGGGCACCCAGTCCTCCGGTCTGATGGCGGCGCAATTCGGGTCCATGGTGAAGCGCATGCACGCGGGGCGTGCTGCACACCGGCGCGGTGGTGCTGCCCGCGCTGGTCACGGTCGCGGAGACGCGCCCCGGCCTGAACGGGAAGGACTTCCTGGCGGCGGCCGTCGCGGGCTACGAAGTGGGACCGCGGGTCGGCATATGCATGGGCAACGAGCACATCTCGCAGGGCTGGCATTCAGGCGCGACGGTCGGCGTGTTCGCGGCGGTCGCCGGCGCCGCGCGCGGACTCAAGCTCGACGCCGGCAAGACCGTGCACGCGCTCGGTATCGCGGGCACCCAGGCCTCCGGTCTGATGGCGGCGCAATTCGGATCCATGGTGAAGCGCATGCACGCGGGGCGTGCTGCGCAGAGCGGCCTCTACGGCGCGCAGTTCGCCGACGCCGGGTTCACCGGCATCGTCAACGTGTTCGAGAGCGAGTACGGCGGTTTCTGCACCACGTTCTCGCACTCGACCGACCGCTTCAGGATCGACGCGCTCACGGCGGGCTTCGGCTCGGAGTGGCAGAGCCTCGGCGTGCGCCTCAAGCTCTATGCCTGCAATGGCAGCACCCACTCCACCCTCGACGCGATCCGCGAACTGCAGGCGGAGCGCCCGTTCGGTGCCGCCGACGTCGAGAAAATCGTCGTGCACGGGTCGAAGAGCACGGTGGAGCACGTAGGATGGAAGTACGAGCCGCAGGGCCTGACGGCGGCCCAGCTCAACCTGGGCTACGTCGTTGCAACGCTGCTGATCGAGGGTGAGTGCTTCGTTGACCAGTTCACCGACGCCAAACTGGCCGACCCGGCGCGCATGGCGCTGGCGCACAAGGTCAAGGCGCGGCACGATCCGGAGATCACCGCGAAAGGGCCGAAGTTCCGCCAGATGGTGCGCGTCGAGGTGCACCTCAAGGACGGCGCCCGGCTGGAACGCACCGTCGAGATCGCCCGCCGCAAGAAGGAGATTGCCACCGAGGCCGAGATCGTGGCGAAATTCCAGGACCTTGCGGGCCACGTTCTGCCCAAGCAGCAGGTCGACGAGCTGCGCGACGCGGTGCTCGGGCTCGAGCGCCTCGATGACGCATCAACCATAGCGCGGCTGATGCATAAAGGGAAAAGTGGAAAGGAAGAAGCATGAGACATGATTTAGGTTTCGTATCGTTGAAGAGAAATGGAATGAGCGATATAAAGCAACGACTCTTTCCGGTTCGGCGCTGGTCTTTGCCGGGACTGGGTCTGTCCTTTTCCCTTTTCCCTTTCCTCTTTTCCCTTGGGATAGCCGGCGCGAACGCACAAGGCTATCCCGTAAAGCCCATCCGGCTCATCGTTCCATTGGCGCCGGGCGGCGGCAACGACACCATCGCGCGCCTCATCGGACAGAAAATCCAGGGCCCGCTAGGGCAGAGCATCGTGATCGAGAACCGGCCCGGCGCGGGCGGCCTGGTCGGCGCGGATGTTGCGGCCAAGTCGCCCGCGGACGGCTACACGCTGCTGCTGGGGAATTTTGCCCAGATGGCGATCATCCCCAACGTGCAGCCGAAGATGCCGTACTCGCCGACGAAGGATTTCGCGCCGGTCAGCCTGATCGCGTCGGCGCCGCTGCTGGTCGTGGTGCACCCGTCCATGCCGGTGCGCTCGGTCAAGCAGCTCATCGCGCTGGCGAAATCGCAACCGGGCAAGCTCAACTACGCCTCCAACGGTGTGGGTAGCACGACGCACTACGCCACCGAGCTCTTCAAGATGTTGACGAAGACCCGCATGGAGCACGTTCCCTACAAGGGCCTGTCGCTGGCGATGATCGATATCGTGAGCGGGCGCGTCGACCTCATGTTCTCGAGCGCGGTGGCGATGTTCCCTCACGTCAAGGAAAACAGGGTGCGGGCCATCGCGATGACGGGCTCGAAGCGCTCGCAGGCGATGCCCGACATCCCGACCGTGGCGGAGGCCGGCGTGCCGGATTACGAGGCGGGTTCCTGGTACGGCATCCTGGTGCCGACAGGCACGCCGCGCCCCATCGTCGACCGGCTGAACAAGGAGATCGTCGCCACGGTGAAGTCGAAGGACCTGCAGGACAAGCTGAACGAGGAGGCGGTAATCCCGATCGGCAGCACACCCGAGGAATTCTCGAAGCATATCGAGAAGGAACTCGCGCGCGCCGCGAGGGTGATCAAGGAATCCGGCGCCAAGTTCGACTAGGCGCGAAAGGGCGAATGATGAATTCCCGATTGAAAATTGCCGCGGCACGGCTGGGTAGCTACGGGCTGCTGATGTTTTTCTTCATCCCTCATCCCTCATCCCTCATCCCTGTATCGTCGGCAATCGCCGACGATTACCCCTCCCGGCCGGTCCGCTGGATCATGCCGTACCCCGCCGGCGGCAGCTTCGATACCGTCAGCCGCGCGCTGGCGCAGCGGGTGAGCGAGCGGCTGAAGCAGCAGGTGGTGGTGGACAACCGCACCGGCGCGGGCGGTACGGTCGGCGCCGAAATCGGCGCAAAGTCGGCTCCGGATGGCTACACCATCGTGGCGGGCGGCGAGGGCGTGCTGGTGGTAAGCCCGTTGCTGCGCAAGAACCTGCCGTACGACTCGCTGAAGGACTTCAGCCCGATCACGCAGCTCGCCTCGATCAATTACATCCTGTTCGCGCACCCGTCGGTGCCGTTCCGCACGGTCTCGGAGCTGGTCGCGATGGCGAAGGCGAAACCGGGGCAGCTCAACTATGCTTCGGGCGGCACCGGGAGCGCGCCGCACATGCTGGCCGAGCTGTTCAAGTACCGCACGGGTACAAACATCCAGCACGTTGCCTACAAGGGCAGCTCGCCCGCGATCAGCGACGTGATGGGCGGGCACGTGCAACTCATGTTCACGGGGCTGCCCTCGATACTGGCGCCACTCGGTGCGGGCAAGCTGCGCGGCATTGCCGTCACCAGCAAGCACCGGCTCGCGTCCGTGCCCCAGGTGCCGACGTTTACCGAAGCGGGCGTGAAGAACTTCGAGGCGAGTCCCTGGTACGGCGCGCTGGCGCCGGCGCATACGCCGAAACCCGTCGTGGACCGTCTCTACCGCGAGTTCGCCGCGGTGCTCAAGGAACCGGCGATCCGCGAATTCCTCGACAAAGGGGGGGTCGAGCCGGTCGGATCCACGCCGGCCGAGTTCGCGGCCCACATCCGGCATGAGTTGAAGGAATGGAAGGAAGTCATCAGCCGCGCGGGCATCCGCGCGGATTGAAAGTCTTGAAACCGCCGATGAACGCCGATAAACGCCGATAATATTTCGTTGGCTCGTCCCTCATAGGCAAACCGAAGGAAATCCACGATGGTCAAGAAGACAACACCGAGCAATACCGGCGCCGCGAAACCGTGGCACCAGCCCGGCCGCTGGCTCGCCAACCCGTCCTATTGGGATGCCGAAGCGAAAGCGCAGCGCGCCGGCATGCCGACGCGGATCCGCTTCATCGACTGCACGTTGAGCGAGGGCGACGACTGCGTCGGCCACCAGCTCAACTGGAACACCCGGCTGGGCCTGATCGAGCGCCTGGATGCAGTCGGGGTCGGGGAGATAACCATGCCGAGCCACGCAACGTTCCGCGAGGAGACCGACATGGTGCGGGCTTGCCGCCGCATGGGCGTCAAGACGCGCCTGGTCGCGAAAGGCCCCGGCGTCACGCCGCCGCTCGAGGGTGACTGGCGCGGCGCGATCGACCGGCATATCGATATCGGCGCCGATGTGATCTCACCGATCGTGAAATGGTCTTACGACGACACCACCTCGGACTTCGCCGGCAAGCTGACCAGGCAGATGGTGGTTGACGCGATCGCCGAGAGCATCGCTTACATGAAAAAGCAACGCGTCCGCGTGGTGCCGTGGATCGTGGACAGCATGCGCAGCCCGATCGACACCGTGTGCCTGTTCGCGGCGGCGATGGCGAAAGCCGGCTCCGACGGCGTGTACATCGTGGACAGCCGCGGCAACAGCACGCCGCTCGCGACGCGCGTCTTCATCTCCAAGGTGAAGGCGGCGGTGGGCGATTGCGACGTCTACATCCAGCACCACAACGACCTGGGGGTCGCCACTGCCAACGCCATCGCGGCGGCGGAGGGCGGCGCGACCTGGATCGACGCCTCCGTCCTCGGCATCGGCGACCGCGGCGGCTGCGTCGCGCTGGAGGAGGCGGCCGCGCTGTTCGAGATGTATGGCGTGGACACCGGCATCAAGCTCGACGCGCTCTACGAGTTGTGCTGCTACGTCCGCGACGCCTATGGCATCCAGTTGCCGCCCTGGAAGCCCATCGTCGGCGAGAACTGGAACAAGGAGGAGGGGGTGGGCCACCTCGAGGGCAGCTCCGCCGCGGAGGCGACCATCGGCATCGCGCCGCAGGTCGTCGGCCGCGAGTTCGAGGCGGTGATCGGCGGGAAGATCCTGTTCGGGCGCGAGCGCAGCAGCGCGCATACCGACGACCCCGTGTTCGTGCGCGAGCTGCTTCACAAATGGAACCTGAAGCACGACGAGGACGAACTGCAGACCATCCTGTTCCGCGCGCGCGCGGCGGTCGCCAGCAGTTACGGCCGCCATTACCTGACGTTCGACGACTTCCGCAAGATCTGCGATGGCGTGCTGGACAAGTCGGAGACCCGGCGCTGATGGCGGATACCCTCACCGGGCAATTCGTCGACTGCATCCTCGCCGTCCGCTACGACCAGCTGCCGGCGGAAGTCATCGACCTCTCGAGGCAGGTCGTGCTCGACGGCCTCGCCGTGACGCTCGCTGGCGCGACCGAGCCGCTGGGCATCGGCCGCATCTCCACCGAGTACGTGAAGGAGATGGGCGGCACGCCGGAAGCGACGGTGGTCGGAGGCGGTTTCAAGACCTCGGTCGCCAACGCCGCTTACGCGAACGGCTGCATGGCGCACGCGCTCGATTTCGACAACACCTGGTACCCGCTCAACCACCCGACTTCGCCGACGCTGCCCGCGATCCTCGCGCTCGCCGAGCGCAACCGGCTTGGTGGCAAGGTCGTCATCGAGGCGCTGGTCGCGGCGTTCGAGGCGCAGGGGCGCCTGCGGATGGCGGCGACGGCGATGGCCACCGGCGCGCACTTTCACAAGCCGGGCATCACCGGCACCATCGGCGCGACCGCGGCGGCGATCAAGCTGCTCGGGCTGGACCGCAACCAGGCGCTGATGGCGATGGGGATCGCGGGCTCGCGCGCCGGCAGCCTGTCGGTGAACACCGGATCGATGACTAAATCTTCGCACTCCGGCCATGCGGCGCGCATGGGCGTGGAGTGCGGGCTGCTCGCGCAGAAGAGCTGGACCGCCAGCGCGGACGTGTTCGGGCCGAAGGGATTTTTTGATACGTTCTGGGGCGGCGACGCGGAGCCCCATCGCCTGGTGGAAGGCTTCGGCGCGCCGTACCGCATGATCAAGCCGGGCGTCGGGTTCAAGAAGCACCCGTCCAACTATTTCACGCACCGCCCCATCGACGCGGCGCTGGCGCTGCGGCGCGAGCACGGCATCAAGGCCGAGCAGGTCGAGCGCATCGCCATCCGCTTCCCGGACTTCCAGTACGTGAACCGCCCGAACCCCGCAACCGGGCTCGACGGCAAGTTCAGCATTCAGTATGCGACGCTGGTCGCGCTGCTCGACGGCGAGGTGACGGTGGATTCCTTCACCAACGAGCGGCGTTTCGCCGCGGACGTGAAAGCGCTGCTGCCGCGGGTGGAGTTCCAGCTTGATACGACGATACCCGGTGATTTCGACGAGACCTACGCGGTGGTGACGGTCATGCTCAAGGACGGCCGCAGCGTGGAGAAGAAAGTGGACACGCTGACCGGCTGGTGCGGCCACCCGCTGCCGCGCGAAGAGCGCCTGAAGAAATTCCATTCCTGCGTCCGGCGCCGGCTGAGCACGCCTGCATCAGACGAGTTGCTGCAGCTGGTCGAGCGGGTCGAGACACTGAGTGACGTGGACCGCTTGATGACGATCATGCGCTGCTGAAAAACAAGGGAAAAGGGAAAAGTGAAAAGAGGAAAGGTGTTAAGGACCGGTTGGTTCTGATTTCCTTTTCCCTTTTCCCTTTTCCCTTAGGCTTTCCCGTCGTGCGATGAAATCGCAACGACGGCAGGCTTGCCCGAGCGGTTGCTCCAGGCGTGGTTGGCGCCGCGCAGAAACGCGATCTCCCCGGTTTTCATTTTGACTTCCTGTGCGTCGAGCACGAGCACGATCTCGCCTTCCAGCACTACGCAAAAGTCGAGCGAGCTCGTCTTCTGCATGTACGGGTGCGGCGCCAGCGGCGAGTAGGTGGAAGCGCCGGGCGAGCCCATCGCGCGGAAGAACGCCTGGACTTCCGCAGCGCCGACCTTTCCATTCCAGCCGGCGTCGGGCGGAAAGGTTTCGGCACGGAACGTGGTGCCGCGGGCCGGCGGCTCGAAAGTATGAGGCAGCTGCAGCGTCTCGTAGACAATCCTGGCCGGGGTGCTGTCGGTGACCCACAGGCGCGCGCAGGCATAGCCCGGTCGTGCCGGGTCGGTGCGAACGTCGGGCGCCGGTCCGTCGCTCACCAGCGAAGACTTGCCCGGCTCGCGGTCGATGGTGACGATCCGGCGCACGGGCTTCACGCCGGCGGACAGCTTCGGCTTCGCTTGTATCGGCTTGTCGTCTCCCTGCGCCAGGCCCTGCGGCCCGTCCACGAAGCGCGCGCCGATCATGTCGAACGCCATCATCGCGCCCTTGGGCATGGTCCACTTGTGCCAGGCGCCGACCTGGACGACGCAGTCGCCGGGCTTCATTACGAGCTCGCGGTCGTCGAGGATCAGTCCGCGCTCGCCCGAGAGCACGATGCCGTAGTCCACCGTCTCGGTCTTGTGCATCGAGGACGAGTAGGCGTTGCTGCCGCCGCGGTCCCACGTGCCGCGGCTATTGGGCCGCAACTTGACGGGATGGTCCGGCACCAGCTCCTTGTCCCTGGCGGGGTCGTAGTCTGCCGCCCTGGGACGGATCTGGACGACGCGGAAGTGCCCGCCGTCGGCGGGCCCCGAGAAAACATACTTCAGGTTGCCGTCGTCGCTGGCGCCGGAAAGCGGGGCGGGCGTTTCGTTCCACACCCACAAGTCGGTGTGACCACGGCCGGAGCTCATCGAGGCCGCGTGCGAGTTCGGCGCCGGGCCGTCCCACACCACTTTCGACCGGCCGCGTTCGTCGTTACCGGTCACCACGCGCCGGATTGGCGTCATTCCACCTGCCATGGCTGAACTCCTCCTTTGAGTGGAAGTGTAACAGTGGCCCAATTAGGGGGATGATAGGGACGGATTCGAGCCGGGAAGTGTTAACGCTGCAGGAGGTGCTTTATGAGATTCCCCGTCACCGTTGGAAGCTTCAAACAGGGTATTGCAGGCTGGTTCTGGATGCTGGCGGCCGGGATGACGATGCAGTCCGCCCTGGCTGCTTCGCCTCCCGCCGTGGGCGATACCATGGTTTATCGCCTCGTGAACGGATACAACCGGGAGATCCTCTCCCAGTTGCGCTACCAGGTGGAGAAGGTGGATGGTGAACGGGCCACCCTGCGAGTGACGCCCGATCGCGCCGCCGGCGGGCTGGAGCGGACGGAGATCGTCACGCGCGAGGGCAACTGGCTGCTGCACTCCGTTGCCAGCCACGGGGATATCGTCGATTACGAATTTTCCGCGCCGTTCCCGGCCTATGTGTTTCCGCTCGATCCCGGCAAGACCTGGTCGATGCACGTCCCGGCCCGCGTTCCGGGCGAGAACCGCATGCGCAGCGTCCGGGTGGACGGAACCGTGCTCGGGATCGAGCGCGTGCGCGTGCCGGCGGGCGAGTTCGATGCGGTGAAGATCAGGCGCCTCGTCTATCCCGGCGACACCTGGCATTTTCTCCAGGAAACCAAGGTCCAGGAGATCGACTGGTATGTTCCCGCCCTCGGCCGCTCGGTGCGGAGCGAGACGCGGTCCGAGTACTTCGACTTGAGCATGGGACGCCGCAAGCTTATTAATGGTGGCTGGACCGTGCTGGAGCTCGCTGAGGCGCCTCCCGCGATGGCTGCCAAATAATCCACCGCCCTTTGCATGTTGGTGCCGGCACGACCGGCAAGCCGCCGGCCCGGTATTTGCGTTACTCTTTCCACACATCCAGGTTGTGGAGATCATCATGTCAGGGACTCTTAGGGGGAAAACCGCGCTGGTCACCGGGTCCACCAGCGGCATCGGGCTGGGGATCGCGGAGACTTTCGCCAAGGAAGGCGCCAACGTCGTGCTGAACGGCCTTGGACGCGCCGACGAGATCGAGGCGCTGCGCGCGAAGATGGCCAAGGATCACAAGGTCGCGGTGCGCTACGACGCCGCCGACATGACGCGGCCGAACACCATCGAGTCGATGATGCGCAAGGCAATCGCCGAATTCGGCGCGGTAGACGTGCTCGTCAACAATGCCGGCATCCAGCACGTCGCGCCGATCGACGAGTTCCCGGTGGAGAAGTGGAACGCGATCATTGCCATCAATCTGGTGGCGTCGTTTCACACCATCCGGCATGCCCTGCCGGCGATGAAGAAACGCAAGTGGGGCCGCGTCATCAACATCGCATCGGCGCACGCGCTGGTCGCGTCACCGTTCAAGTCGGCCTACGTCGCGGCCAAGCACGGCGTCGCCGGGCTTACCAAGACCGTCGCGCTCGAAGTGGCCGAGCAGGGCATCACCGTCAACGCCATCTGCCCGGGCTACGTGCTGACGCCGCTGGTCGAGAAGCAGATCCCGGACACCGCGAAGACACGCGGCATCACGGAAGACCAGGTCGTGAAGGACGTGCTGCTGGCTGCGCAATCCACCAAGCAGTTCGTCACGGTCGGGCAGGTCGCCTCGCTCGCCCGCTATCTCGCCAGCGATGACGCGGCCTCCATCACCGGGGCCATCCTGTCGGTGGATGGAGGGTGGACCGCACACTAAGGCAGAAGGCAGAAGGTGCTGATTGACGGAGTTTACTTCGTCTCATGGGATCGAATTTGCGCGCCCATTGCTGTACACCACTGAATCGATCGTAATGGGGAGGCTATAATGTCACACTCGACTGTTGCAGATTTTGCGCCCGGCAGAACGAATGAGGGCGCTGAATGTACCCGATGGAAGCGTTCGGTACCGACGGCGGCGTGCGCCCTCGCGCTGCTGTTAGCCGCGTTGGAGACAGCGCCGGCCTACGCGGCTCCCGCCGAGGGCGATACCTACGTCTACGCGGAAGTGAACGAGTTTAACAACGAGGTGATCGGTCGGTTCCGGGAGCGCGTGGAAAGGGTTGCCCCGGACCGGGTAACCGTTTCAATCGAGCCCGATGGCGCGGCTGCGGGTCCAGCGCGTACCGAAGTCCTGACCAAGGACGGTAATTGGCTGCAACACCCTGTCGTGTCGCGCGACCAGCGGCTGGAATACCATTTCGCCGCTCCCTATCCCGCGTATGCGTTCCCGCTCGAACCCGGCAAGACCTGGTCGGGGCGTGTCGGGGCCAAAGTGTCCGGAGATACCGGTGCGCGCAGCGTGCGTGTGGACGGTAAAGTGCTGGGGAACGAACGCATCCGAGTGCCAGCGGGCGAATTCGATACGGTCAAGATCCGGCGTATCGTCTATGCTGGGGACGCGGATGGCACGCACACCGAAACAACAATCACCGAGTATGAATGGTATGCGCCCGCTCTCAGCCGCGCTGTGCGTACCACGAGAGAATCAGGGTATCTGGCTATCAGCGCCAGCAGCGGCGGCCAGGCTCAACGCGGAGAAATGATGCGATACGAATTGATCGAGGCGCGGCCCGCGGGACGATAGGCAGGGTACGCGACATCACCGGGGAGCAGGTCGTGAAGGACGTGCTGCTGGCCGCGCAATCCACCAAGCAGTTCGTCACGGTCGGGCAGGTCGCCTCGCTCGCCCGCGATGACGCGGCCTCCATCACCGGGGCCATCCTGTCGGTGGACGGCGGCTGGACGGCACACTAGCCAGAGAGGCGTGATAAGTGACGGGTGATAAGTGATAAGAGATCCGCGCGCACGCAGCGCTTAACCCCTATCACCTATCACTTATCACCTATCACGTTTTTCCGATCAGTCGGAGACGTGAATCACGTCTCGGACGACGGGATAGATCTGGCTGCTCCACCGCTTTCCGCTGAACACGCCGTAGTGGCCTGCTCCGGCCTGGATGTAATGGGTCTTGAGGTATTGCCGCAGCTTGCTGCATAGGTCCTGGGCGGCGAGCGTCTGACCGAGCGAGCAGATGTCGTCCTTCTCGCCTTCGACGGTGAGCAGCGCGGTGCGCCGGATCGCAGACGGGTCCACCGTGCGGCCGCGCCATTTGAGCTTGCCGCGCGCCAGGGCGCATTCCTGGAATACCAGCCGCACCGTCTCGAGATAAAACTCCGCCGGCAGGTCCGCGACCGCGAAATACTCCTCGTAGAACCTGCGCGTCGCATCCGCCTTCTCGGTGTCGCCCTTGACGATGTTTTCGAACAGTTCGCGGAACGAGTTGATGTGCCGTTCCAGGTTCATGTTCATGAAGGCGGAGAGCTGCATGAACCCCGGGTAGACGCGCCGCTCCGCGCCTTCGTGGCGCAGGGGGACGGTGCCGATGAGATTGTCCTCGAACCACTCGATGGATTGCATCGTCGCCAGCTCGTTGACCTGGGTCGGGCTGATGCGGCAGTCGATCGGCCCGGCCATCAGGGTCAGGCTGTTGGGAGTCGCGGGATGGCCATCCTCCGACATAACCGCCACGGCAGCGAGCGCCGTGACGCACGGCTGGCAGATTGCGACGAGATGCGCGCCCGGACCGATTGCGCCGAGAAAGGTCATGAGATGCTCGATGGACTCGTCGAGGCCGAAGCGTCCGGCCGCCAGCGGCACGTCGCGGGCGTTGTGCCAGTCGGTGATGTAGACATCGTGGTCGGCGAGCATCGTGCGTACGGTTTCACGCAATAGCGTGGCGAAATGTCCCGACATCGGCGCGACGATCAGCACGCGCGGCTGGGCAGCGCGGGTGTCCTTCCTGAAGTGCAGCAGGGTCGCGAACGGCGTGACCAGGGTGGCTTCCTCGCGCACCGCCACTTCGCGCCCGCCCACGCTGACGCTGCTGATGCCGAAAACCGGGCGCCGGTGGGTGAGGCGGGCGAGCGCGAAGACCTGGTAGGTCGCTGCCAGCTTGCGCGCCAGCAGCCACCCGCGTACGTCGGCGAGCGCGGGTGCGACCGCCTGTACCACCATCGTGAACGGCCGCATCGCGTCCGTTTGCGCCTGGAACGCCTGGTAAATCATTCCGCTCATTGGGGACCTTTGCTCATTTACCTGTTCGATATGCAACATTCACGCCAGCGACTGGCAGGGGCTGGCACGACCTTTGCGAGGAAACTCCCGTCATGGCCAAGGCCACGCTCACCATCAGCAGCAAGAACTACTCGTCCTGGTCGTTGCGGGGGTGGCTGCTCGCCCGCTTCGTGGGACTGGATTTCAAGGAGCGGATGATTCCGCCTGACGACGTGGACTCGCGCAAGGAGTTGCTGCTGTTGTCCCCGTCCATCCTGGTGCCGTGCCTGACGCACGACGGGGTCAAGGTCTGGGACACCCTGGCGATTGCCGAATACCTCAACGAGTTGAAGTCGAAGAGCGGCCTGCTGCCGTCCAACCCGGCGGCACGCGCCCATTGCCGCGCCATTTGCGGCGAGATGCACTCGGGCTTCAGTAGCCTGCGCTCGGCGCTGCCGATGAACCTCAAAATGTCCTTTCCCGGCCATAAAATATGGGCGCGGGCGAAGGGCGATATCGAGCGTGTCACCACCATCTGGCGCGAATGCCTGACGGCCTACAAGGGCCCCTTTCTCTTCGGCAGGAAGCGCGGCATGGCCGACGCCATGTACGCCCCGGTGGTGACGCGGTTCATGACCTACCACGTCGAAGTGGATGCGCAATGCGCGGCCTATTGCAAGCGCATCCTGGCGCTGCCCGAAATGGTGGAATGGATTGCGGCGGCCAAGGCGGAACCCGAGGAGATCGAAGAGCTCGACATGGAGTTCTGAGCGCGCCGCACGCATTTGGAATGAGGGGATACTCCCCGCATGCTCCCCTGCATTAGGGCCCACGTCCTGATTCTTATTTCTTTTTCTTCTTCCACGGCTTGGGTGCGGGCACCGCACACGGCGCCGGCATGTCGATGGTCTTGAAATCCGCAGGGCCGACGATCTCGATGTATTCCATGTCCGGCGAGTAGTCGAACAGGTAGTGCACGATGCCCGGGCGTTGATGCACGCAATCACCGGCGGCAACCAGGGTTTCCTTGCCTTCGTACATGAAGCGCGCCCAGCCTTTCAACATGATGACAATGTGGAAATCCGCCTCATGACGGTGCCACCCGGTCCCTTTTTGGGGCGCGCTGTTGGCCTTGGTGAGCTGCACCAAGACCTTGCCGGCTGTTGCCTCGGCGACCCCCAAGTCACGATAAAGGAAGAAATCGCGCAAGCCGTCGCCCTTGAACCCGGTATCGCCAGGCTTGCAGTGTGAAAATTTCGTGGCTGTTCTGTCCAGCATGGTGCGCCTCCGCGATGCAAAGGTGACGAGGGTAGATAAAGCACGAATTGTTCCACTCGTGATCGTGACGAGTGACGAGGAATAAGTTTTTCTCGGAGTGTTGTTCACCCTCGTCCCTCGTCCCTCGTCCCTCGTCCCTCGTCCCTCATCCCTCATCTCTCATCTCTCGGATGCGGTATCCTTCGCCGGTTAAGCAGAGTCACCGGAGGAGTTCAGATCATGGGCAGCAACGACGGTTACTACGAAGCCCTGTGGCCGCGGAGCCCGCGGCAGACGAAGGTGAGGGCGCTGGCGCCGCGGCTCGACACGCTCGCGGGCAAGACGATCGCGCAGACGTGGGACCAGGTGTTCCGCGGCAACGAGGTCTTTGCGTTTCTCGAAGAAGGCCTCAAGGCCCGCTTCCCGGGCGTCAAGTTCGTGAGCTGGCGCGAGTTCGGCAACACGCACGGCAGCGACGAGCGCGAGGTGGTGGCCGCGCTGCCGAAAAAATTCAAAGAGATGGGGGTGGACGCCGTCATCTCGGGAATGGGCTGTTGAGGTAGCTGCACGCCCGCCGTGTTGCGGGCAAGCGCAGCGGGCGAGATGAGCGGCGTGCCGTCCTCGACGATGGTG
>Ga0137410_10002208_pt1 | contig 13278 bp, 14 predicted proteins | sample CZODoug1_16funga_FD_108878 | JGI IMG/M metagenome (GOLD analysis project Ga0137410, IMG submission 108878) | Vadose zone soil fungal communities from Angelo Coast Range Reserve, California, USA - CZODoug1_16fungal (Illumina Assembly) | ecosystem: Environmental > Terrestrial > Soil > Vadose zone... | reverse complement strand
CTTCTACATCATCTACCTGAAATTGCTCGGCATCATGTTCCTCGCAGTGGTGACCATGGGACTGCTGGCGGCAGCGGTCGCCGCATTCGGATCGTTCGGTGGCGAATCGCACGACAAGGGCGCCATCATGGGAATGATTTTCGTCGGGGTCCTGGTTTTCTATCTATTGCTGTTCCTGGTCGTCGGGCCCTGGTTTGCCGCGCGCATCCAGAATCTGGTCTGGAACCACACGGCACTTGGACCGCACACGTTCCGTAGCAGCGTTCGCGCCCGCGACCTGTTCTTCATCTATCTCACCAATTTCATTGGTATCGTCCTGACGCTGGGCCTGTTCAAGCCGTTCGCGGACATCCGGCTCGCGCGCTACCGCCTGTCGCACATGGCGCTGGCTGCGCAGGGCGACCTCGGAGAGTTCGTAGCGGCGCAGGAGCGCGCAGTTAGCGCGGTAGGCGAAGAAACCGCTGATGTCATTGATGTCGACATCTCCTTCTAATCTGCCGCCGGTTACTGCGGATTACTTCGACGGGCGGACAACGCGGGTCAACAAGGTCGCGCTGACCCTGTCCGGCGACCGGCTGCGGGTCACTGGCGATTCGATAGAGCGCGAGGAGCCGCTGCACGCGCTGCGGGTATCGGAGCCGATGGGCGCCGCGCCGCGCCTGATTTCATTCCCCGATGGCGCGCATTGCGAGGTGCGCGATCACGCGGCGTTGCGTACGCTGCTCGAGCACAGCGGCCAGGTCGACGGCTGGGTGGTGCGATGGCAGCAGCGCTGGCGCGCGGCGCTGGCATCGGTGGTCATCACAGTGGTGGCCCTGGGAGCCGGATATTACTGGGGCCTGCCGGCCTTGTCGGAGTGGATCGCTTTCAAGATCCCGGAAAAGATGCTGCTGCAATTGGGCGGCGGTACGCTGAAGTTCCTGGACCACGCGGCCCTGCAGCCTTCGAAACTGCCAGAGGTACGGCAGCGGGCGTTGCGCCATGCGTTCGAGAGGCTGGTGGTACCGGATGGCGTCATGGCGCCGCACGAGATCGTTTTCCGCCAGGGAGGCGGCGTTGGCGCCAATGCGCTGACGCTTCCCGACGGAACCATCGTCGTTACCGATGAATTGGTAAAACTGGCGTCTGACGACGAGGAAATCGTCGCCGTCCTCGCCCACGAGCTGGGGCACCTAAACCGACGGCACAGCCTGCGCATGCTGATACAGGGCTCGATCGTCGCGTTCGTGGTCGCCTGGTATATCGGTGATGTCAGCAACGTAGCAGCGGGTGTGCCAACCTTGCTGCTGCAGGCCCGCTACTCCCGTGACAACGAGCGCGAAGCCGATTATTTTGCCGCGGCCATGCTCAAGGCCAATGGCATAGCGCCGCGTCGCCTGGGGGACATGCTGATGAAGCTCGAGGCCGCTCATCACGCGCGCGCGGAAGACGGGAAAGTCGCTCCGCAGGACGGCCGCGCGGGGCGCCCGTCGTCCGATTATTATTCATCGCATCCGGCAACCCAGGAACGGATCGAGTCTTTGATGCAATGATGCCAGGCCTTGGCGCTAGCGACCGCGTTTCCTTGTTAGTGGTCTACGCCCTTTCCATCCTCTGCCGGTAATCTATCCCTCTCCGTTCCATTTGTTCTTACGGCGCTAGGGACGCGAGGTATGCGGCGAGCACCAGCATATCGTCGACGGTGAGCTTTTCAACGGCGGGCTTCATGAGCGCGCTGCCGATTCCCGCCCGGACGCCGTGCTTGAAATCGTAGAGCTGGCGGACGATGTAGTTCGTTGAGCGGCCGGTAATTCCGGGTATCGGCCCAAGACCTTTCAGATCGGGGCCGTGACAGATGGTGCACTGAACCGTTTTGCCCCCATCCCCGGTGGTGGCGAGTGCCTGCCCCTTCTTGATACTGCCCACGGGAACGTAAGCGATGAATACGGCGTGTGTGTCCCGGCTTACAAACCGCTCCAGGTCCTCCGGGACTTCGACAATGCGCCTGCCGATGGGCTCGGTCTCGCCGGTGTTCACTGCGGCCAGGTGATTGGCCATGATGAATGTCTTCGGGACTGTGTCGGTTTCAACAACCTTGATGTTCGCCCTCGGTTTCAGTGCGGAGAAATAGGCCGCGGCATCCGCCACTTCGGCATCGGTAGCGGCCTGGAATATCCCCATCTTCTGATCGATGTTTCTTTTTGGCACTGACGTTTTTCTGGCGCCCGATTTGAAATCAGCCGCCTGCTGCACGATATAAGCCGCAGGAAGACCCGCCAGATTCGCGTTTTCCGGACCGCCGGGCCCGTCTGCGCGATGGCAGAAACCACACGCAGGCACGTCGGGCTTTCTGCCGCGCGCGACCACTTCGGGCTGAGCAGGATGTTCATCCGGATGCCAAACCGGTGAGAAGTGACGGTCACGCACCTGGGTCAGCGTGAAAGCGACGGTGCTGCCCGGAACGCGCCGAAGGCTGCCGTCGTCGGGCGTGGGCTTGAGATCCGGCGGATTCACCGGGTAAGCCCACTGGGGCGGGCTCTCAGCGCCAACCACCGGCGTCACTGCTGCGAATGCCGACGCGACCGCGAGGACCAGCAGCGCGATGCTTTTATTCATGACTCCCCCCTTGGGTCTGGACTGCGTGACGGGACTTCTATCAAAAACCGCCGGCCCCTGTTTCGATTACCGGCGATGAACAGTCTACTGCAGAGGCATGCCGACCTCGCGAATGATCTTCGCGTACTTGCCGATCTCCGATTTGACGTAGGCCTGCATTTCTTCGGGCCGGCCGGGTACGACCAGGTAGCCGGTGTCTTCGAGATGCTTGTTGAGCTCTGGCTTGCCCAGGACGGCAACCACTGCCTTGTGGACGGCCTCGACCACCTCCCTGGGTGTTCTGGCCGGCGCCATCAGCCCGGCCCACGCCATCATCTCGTAGCCGGGAAGCGTCTCCGCGATCGGCGGAACGTCGGGCAACCCCGTCAACCGTTTGGGCGCCGTTACGCCCAGCGCCCTGAGCTTGCCGCTGCGTATGTGCGGCAGGCCGGTGGCGATGGGGGTGAAGTAAACCGAAGTCTCGCCCGCAATGACGGAAGTGAGCGCGGGGCCTCCGCCTGTATAAGGAACGTGCGCGATCTTCACCTTGCCCAGGCCGTTGAAATACTCTGCCGCAAAGTACGTGCCGCTGCCGATGCCGGCCGACGCGTAGTTGATGTCGCCGGGGCGCGCCTTCGCGATGCCCAGCAGGTCACGCACGGACCGGGCCGCCAATGAGGGATGCACCACCGCTACGAACGGTGACAGCGCCAGCATCGTCACCGGCGCGAAATCGTTGATGATGTCGTAGCCGGGCTTGCGGTATAGCGTTGCATTGATGCTGTGATTGGTGTGCGCAAGGAACAGGGTGTAGCCGTCCGCCGGTGCCCTCGCCGCCAGCTCCGCCCCGATATTGCCGCCTGCCCCGGCGCGGTCGTCCACGATGAACTGCTGCCCGAGCAACTGGGCAAGGCCGTTCGCGACAACCCGGCCCACCGTGTCCGGGTTGCTGCCGGCCGAACTGGCGACCACGATGCGCACCGGCTTGGCCGGATAGCCTTGCGCCCATACTGCGCACGAAAGAACGCTCGCAAGCCCGCCGGCCGCAATCAAGTAAGCGATCTGCCGGCGGTACCTCATGGCATGTCAGCGGTTTTGATCCCAGTGAAACTTGTGCAGCATGCGGTGCAGCACCGGCGCCAGGACGACGCTGACCGCGACCAGGAACACCAACCCCGAGTACAGCGCGTAGAGGCCCGCAAACAACTTGCCGCCATCCGTCCTGGGCGCGTCGACCGGCCCCATCCCGCCCAGCAGCATGGCGGCGTTTAGGAACGCATCAAGCCACGGAAGATTCTCGAAATAGCCGTATCCCGCCATGCCGATCAACAGGGAGAACACCAGCAACCCTGCCGCGGCCGCGACGTGGCCCCAGAACCTCTGCAGGAAACGAGCACGAGACAGCAGCGGCTGTTTGCGCGACTCGTACATGGAAATCCTGGGGCCAGGAAAGTTTCCGGGTTATTTCTTTTCCAATCCCATGAACACGAACTTCTGGGCGCGCTTGCCGTCCTGGACCTCCGTCGTATAGAGGTTGCCTTTCGAGTCCGTGTTCATGTGGTGGAGCACGTAGAACTCGCCGGGCCCCACGCCGGGCCGGCCGAACGAGTCGAGGGGTTGGAGCGTCTTGCGGTCGAGCACCCAGATGCGCGCGGGGCTGCGGCTTGCAACATAAAGGAACCGCTGCTGCGGGTCGTGCGAGAACGCGGTGCTGGCGACGGTTTGGCCGTTGCCGCAATGGGGCGCCTCGCACCACCGGTCGATGAATGCCTGCGCCACGAACTTGCCCTCCAGCGAGAATACTTGCACCCGCTTGCCGCCGCGGTCGGAGACGTACACGAGATCGTCGTTCGACACGCGCGCTGCGTGCACCGGCGGGTCGAACTGGTCAGGACCATTGCCGGATTCGAACATGGCGGGGATGCGAGACTCCTCGGGGATCTTGGGTTTTGGCGCCTTGGCATCGGAAGGTTCCTTGCCGAACGCACCCCACATGCGCTTGAACGCGCCGGTGTCCGCGTCGAACACGATGATGCGCTTGTTGCCGTAGCCGTCGGCAACGAACAGCTCGTTGGTCCTGGCGTGGACGAACGTGTCCGCCGCCATGTTCACGTTGAAGGTGTCGCTGTTGCCCTTGCTCTGGCCCTTCTTGCCGATCTGCATCACGAACTTGCCGGCCTTCGTGAACTTGATCAGGCTGTGGTCCGTCTTGCCGTTGCCGCCGATCCACACGAAGCCTTTGGGATCGACGTAAATCCCGTGCTCGATCTCCGGCCAGTCGTAGCCCTCCCCCGGCCCGCCCCAGCCCTGGATGAAATTTCCCGCCGCGTCGAATTCCAGCACCGGCGGCGCGACCATCCCTTTCTGGTCGGTCCTCACGGTACCCGAGCGCTGCAGGATCCACGCGTGATCCTGGTCGTCGACGGACACGCTGGAGACCTGGCCCCAGACCCACTTCGCGGGCAGCTTCGGCCACGACGGGTCCACCTGGAACCTGGGCACCTCGCGTGCCGGGCGCGACTGCGCGGCCGCAGTCATCGCCACCTCGTCCCGGACCGCCACGATGGTGACAGCGGCGAACACCGCGCAGACGATACTCATCACGACGATCCGTTTCATGGTTCCCCCTCCCGGTTCACGACTTATATTGCCCTAGCGCTTGTCCTTGCCGGCGATCAGCTCGGCTTCATAATGCAGCGCAATCAACTCCTCGACGATCTGCTTGTTCGGAACGTAGTTTGCCGTCGAGTCGACCGAGGGTCGCAGGCTGCCTCTAGCCTCGAGTATGATCCCCAGCATTCGCTGCGCGACGGCCGCCCGCGGGTCGTCCGGCTTGATCGCACCTGCGTATTTCTCTTCCTCGTCGAGGAACGGCCGCAAATTACCGAGATCCAGGTCAGCCATAAGAAGAATCGCCTTTCGCCTTATCCCCCATCCCTCAGACTTAGGCTCCCTCCGCCGCCTGCGGATTCCACTGCCCCTTGCGCATGCGCGTGATCGTGACGCTCGTGAACATGCCCGCCTTCTGAAATGGGTCGGCGTCCACAAAAGCCTGGGCCTCGGCACGGCTGTTCACATGGATGACCAGCAGGCTGCCGACGTACCCCTTGCCATCGTCGCTCAACGTCGCGCCCGAGACGACCAGTATTTTATTCTGGCTGTGAAGATAATCGATGTGGGCCTGCAGGCCCTTTTCACGCATGGCGGCGAAGTTGGGCGCGGCGACGCGCGAGATGGCCCAAAGCATAAAGATTTCCTTTCGAGTTTAAACGGTGACGAGATAGGGGTGACGATTGAGGGTGACGGGATAGTGATGATGTATAAACCTCCGTCAGTGAAGTTCTTCTCGATTCATTCTACTCGCCACGGATGCCCGCCTGTTTGATCACCTTACTCCACATGGCGTGCTCGGCGCGAATGTGCCTGGTAAATTCCGCGGGTGTGCTGCCCACGCCTTCCGAGCCGTCGGCGATGAGACGCTTCGCCATCTCGGGCGAGCGCACGGCCTTGATCGTCTCGGCAGCAATGCGCTCGGTCACTGCCCTGGGTGTGCCTTTCGTCGCGATGAGGCCGTACCAGTTGACCACGACGACCGGCACGCCGGCCTCGGTCAGCGTCGGCGTGTCCGGCACGGCAGGCGCCCGCTTCCCGGGCGTCACCGCCAGCATGCGCAGGCGTCCGCTGTTCACGTGGGGCTGGGCGGAAATGATGGTGGCAAAGGAGAAGTTGATACGCCCGCCGATCAGGTCCGTGTAGGCAGCGCCCATTCCCGTGTACGGGATGTGGACCATCTGCGTGCCGGTGGCGACCTGGAACAACTCCGTGGTCATGTGTATCGGGCTGCCGATGCCGGACGAGCTGTAGTTCAGCTTGCCCGGGTTCGCTTTTGCGTACTTCACAAACTCCAGGGCGGTTTTCGCGGGTAACGAAGGATGCAGAACCAGCGCGTAGCCCTGCGCGGTGACCTGGGACACCGGTGCGAAATCACGCACGATGTCGAAGCGCGACTGGGACGGATACAGCAGCGGGTGGATTACGGTTGTTGCGCTCAGCATCATCAGCGTATGACCGTCCGGCGCCGCGCCGGCCTGGATCTGCAGGGAAAGCTGGCTGCCCGCCCCCGGCCGGTTATCTACGACGACGGTCTGCCCCAGCATATCGGTCAGGCTCTGCGCGAGCCCGCGTGTGACGGCATCCATACCCCCGCCCGCCGCCAGCGGCACGAGTATCCGCACCGGCCGGGTCGGGAAAATCTGAGCGTGGGAAGGCAGCGCGAGAAATGCGAACAGCAGCGCCAGTGCCAACCTGTCAATGCGTGCGTTCATCATGCCTCCTCCGCGGGGCGAAGCTTTAGACGCTTCACAAGGATGAAAAATGAGGGATGACCTGCAAAGCAGGTCTCTCAATGGTGTCCGTTCCCGTTGTTTCGGTCCGACCCGCGATTCGAACGATTCAAAATCAGGTCGGGTCAGCGCCCGAACAAACCGCGCAGCTTGTTGACTGTATCGACCGCATCTTTCATGGGCTCGGGAGTACCCGCAGCCGCGGGTTGCGTAGCCGTTTGCGTGGCGGGCGAATTGGAAGATGAAGCTGCCGTCGATCCGGCCACCGTAGCGGGCTCGGCCCGCGCCGCCAACGCCTGGGAATCCGCGACGGAGGGCAATGACTTGCCCACCATTGCCTCCAGGCGCGTGCGGTCAATCGCGTCGATCAGCGCCTTGCGCAGCGGAGAGTCGGAGCCGCTAACCGTCCACACAACGTTTGTCACTTTTAGCCCCGCACTGCGCTTTGGGCTGGCCGGGCCGTAGGCCGCAGACAAACCAGCGTCAGCAGCGGGCAGCCGTGTCGCGTTCATTTGCATGGTCACTATCGACTTTCGATAGTTGTGCTCGTAGAACCGACTTGCCTCCAGGTTGAAGTCACCTGTTGTTCCCTGGCACTGCTCGCCGAGCGACGGCACGCTGTCTTTGTTTTGCAATTTGCCGCCCACCGGCACGGGTGGCAACGCAGCCACGAGTGCGGCAATGCCGCGGTTAAAAAAGTCCGTCTCGGCCGCGGTTGCCTTGCGCGTGTCCACGCAGTCTGCCAAGGCCGCCAGAGGCCAGCCCAGCGCCAACACAGCAATACCGGCAGCCAGGCGTTTCGACGCGGCGCGCGGTGGCGTGGCGATGGTGCTCATGTCGAGGTCAGGAGCGAGGGTCATCATTACATTTCCTTTGAATGAAGTTTCGGATTTCACAATGAACTCTGACCTCACCCATCCGGGGCAAAGCCGGCGACGTTTCTCAAGGATGAGGGATGAAGGATGACCTGGTCAATTATGGCTTCTTGAGCGTCCCGTTCAGGAAACGCAGCGTCCGCTCCCAGCCGTCGGTGGCCGCCTCGCTGTCCAGGGTCTTGCCGCGCTCGAACGAGTGTCCGGCGGACGGGTACAGGCGGAACTCATGTGGCACGTTCGCCTTTTTCAGAATCGACACCAGGTATTCCGCGTTTTGCGCAGGCACCGTCGAGTCCATCGCGCCGTGCAACACCAGCACGGGGGAGCTTTTCTCGGTAATCGCCGATTGAAACGCGTGCAGCGATTTGTCCGTGCCGGCGCCGGTGTACGCGCCGTAATAGCCCACGCCCGCCTGAACCTGTCTATTCGCCGCGAACAGAATGGCCCAATAGCCGCCATTGGAAAATCCCACGGCCCCGATGCGATCGGCCTGCACGCCTGGCGTCTTTTTCAGCAGCTCGATGGCCGCGATGAAATCGGCCTGGATGCTCTGCGCGTGCGCAGTGAATGTCAGATGGCGATTGCTCTGGCTCAAGCCGTACGCCTGAAAAAAATCGGGCACCAGGCAAACATAGCCTTCATCGGCCAGCTTGCTCGCATAGGCTTGATCGGATGGCTGCAATCCGCTGCTCGTATGCAGGACCAGGATTGCGGGAAAAGGCCCGGCGCCAGTGGGCTTGTACAGCGTCGCCTCCATCGTTTGCTTGGCGCCCGTCTTCACCTGCACGGCGTCGGCGGCATTGGCGCCGGCCGGAGCAAGCCAGGCAGCAGCGACCAGAACGAGCAGCAGCCTTTTGCAGTCCATGGTTCCCCCTGAAGAAGTGCCCATGCCGGCCAATGCTACCCGGCCAGCCCTCCTCGCACAGGTGAATGATATGCTCCTCCCGTGGGAAAATCCTCTGCCGAAATTCGCACCGGCGGCAATCGTCCTATGGGGAGTGAAGACATGAGCAAGATCGCACCGATCTCGCCTTTGATGCAGGAATTAAGCGGCTATATCGCCGGGGCGCTCAAACAGAAGCTTCCCGCCGAAGTGGCGGAGCGCGCGCGTATACACCTCGTCGACGTCGTCGCGTCGATGCTGTCCGGCTCGCGGCAACTGCCCGGCAAAAGAATGCTCGCTTTCATTAAACCACTCGGCGGCACCCGCGAGGCGGGCGTGATCGGCACCCGCATCGTCACGACAACGCTCAACGCCGCGCTGGCCAACGGCACTTTCGGCCACGCCGATGAGTCCGACGACACTCACCCGCCAACCCGCTCGCACCCGGGCACGAGCGTGATCCCGACCGCGCTGGCGCTGGCGGAAGCGCGGCAGCTATCGGGCGAGCAGATGCTGCGGGCGATGGTGCTCGGATACGACCTCTGCGCCCGATCCTTGCTGTCTCTCGATGCCCACCGCTACGCCAATACCGGCCGGCACGCCGGCGCGCTGGGACAATTGTTCGGCGCCACTGCCGCTGCCTGCGCGTTGCTCAAGCTCAACACGCGCCAAATCCGCTACGCGCTCTCGTACGCAGCCGAGCACGTGGGCGGCATCGCCACCATGTTCCGCGATTCCGAACACATCGAAAAAGCCTACGCTATGGGCGGCATGCCCGCGCACGATGGGCTGTCCGCCGCGCTGATGGCGTCCCACGGCTTCACCGGCGTGGAAGACGTGTTCTCGGGCGAGCCGAATTTCTTCACGATTTTCATCGACCGGGCGCAACCGGAGGAAATGGTGAAAGGGCTCGGAAGCCAATTCGAAATCATGCGCGGCGGCATCAAGCGCTGGACAGTGGGCGGCCCCGTGCAGGGGCCGATGCACGTGCTCTACGAGCTCATCCGTCAGCACGGGTTCAGGGCCGACGACGTGGAGCGGCTCGTCGCGCGCGTGCCGACACAGGAGCTGAAGATCGTGGACAACCGCGATATGGTCGACATTTCGCTGCAGCACCTGCTCGCCGTCATGCTGATCGACGGCACCATGACGTTCAAGGCGGCGCACGACTACAGGCGTGCGAACGACCCGAAAGTGCGCAAGATGCGCGAGCGCATCCAGGCGATCGCCGATCCCAGCATCCCGGCACCGGTACGCGGCTGGCGTTGCATCATGGAAGTGACGCTCAAGGACGGGCGCAAGCTCACTCACCAGACCATGGCGGCCAAAGGCAACTCCGAGAATCCACTCAACCGCAACGAAGTGGCGGAAAAAGCGCTCGACCTGATGGGGCCGGTCATCGGCAAGGCGCGCGGTCAGACGCTCATCGCGGCGCTGTACGACATCGGGCGGGCGAAGGACGTGCGCGCGCTACGCAGGCTCTACAGCGCGTAAGAGCGACCTCAAAACAATCCATTCGAAACCGCCGATGAACGCAGATGAACGCCGATGAGGCCAAAACCGAATTGGACAGGATTAACAACATCAATAATCAGACAGGTAGTGTTTTGTATTTTTGATTTGAACCTGTAAATCTTGGCATCCCCGTCCTCCGCTTGCGGGGGAAAGCAGGATGGGGGCGCCTCGTTAGAGCGTCTATCTGCTTTTTTGATCTGCGTGTATCGGCGTTTATCGGCGGTTAATTCTGGTTTTTGTCATTGCTTGACGAGGCCGAAGGCGCTCAGCAGCGGCTTCAGCGCCTCGTATTCCGAACTCAGGAAGTCGCGGGTTTGCGCGCCGCGCAGGAAGTGGGCTTCGACTACGTCCTGCTCGAGCATTTTCTTCCACTCGTCGGTTTCCACCACCCGGGCGAAGACGCTTTCCCAGTAGGCCACCTGCTGCGGCGTTGCGCCTTTCGGCAAGAGCATGACCCGCCAGTTCGACAGCACGGCGTTGACGCCCTGCTCTCGCCACGTTGGTACTCCGGCAAAACCGCCGGCCTGGCGTTTGGGCGCCGTGATCGCAATCATGCGCAGCTGGCCCGACTGCAGGTGAGACAACAGGGTGGGCGCCGGCGCGACCGTCAGGTCAACGTGCCCGCCCAGCAAGGCGGTGGTGGCGTTGCTGCCGGACGGGAATACGACGATCTTGAGCTTCTTGAGGTCGCCGCCGGCCTCGCGCGTCACCGTGCCGAGCGCCAGGTGATTGTGATTGCCGGCGCCGCTCGCCATGGACGTGCTGATGGAGCCCGCATCTGTTTTCAGCGCGGCCATCAGGTCCTTGCCTGTTTTGATCCTGGAGTCCGGGTGAACGGCAAACCCGATGTACTCCTCGAACAGGAGCGCCACGGGCACCACGTCCAGATGGCTGTACGGGCTGCGGCCCGTGATGTGATTGGTCAGGAATCCGACGGAGGTGATCAACAGGTAGTGGCCGTCACCCGGGTGCTGGTTCAGGTAAGCCATTCCCGCCGCCATGCCGGCGCCGGGTTTGTTGGTCACGGTGCTGACGACATCAACCAGCCGGTCCTGCTGCAGGAGCACTTGCATGAGCCGCCCGATGCGGTCGTTGCCGCCGCCCGTGCCAGAGGGCACGATGATTTCCACCCGCTTGTCCGGCTTCCACTGCGCTTCGGCGCCGCCGGCTGCGAGCGCTATCAGCGCAGCCAGCGCAATGGCCGTCACAAATGGAGTTGGAGCGGTTTTCACGATCCTTTTTCGATCTCGTGCTTGAACAGCTCGACGGCCGTGCGGGCCACCTGGCCGGTATCGTAGAAGGCGTAGGCGCCTACGCCAAGTGCGCCGATCACGGGGAGCCATCGTGATATCCCCTTCCCTATTGTCTGCTGCGTGATCCGTATGCCGACCCGTTCCGCAACGGACTGTAGCGTGCGCAGGGAAACGCGCTGGATGAGATAGCGCTCGCCGACGCGAACGATCAGGTCGCGGGCGGCTTGCGCCGCCGTGTGCCGGAACAGGCAGTAGAGCATCTGCTCGCGCGTGAGGTGCGCCTGCTTGCCGTAGATCCCGGCGATGTCGGCAACCATCTGCGCCTGGATCCTCCACACCACAATAAGCTCGGGGAGAATGGTGAGCCAGCCCAGCGGGCCGGGCGGCAACGCCAGACTGCCCGCGGCCATCGCTGCCCTCGCCGCCGCAGAATTGCCAATCAATCGGGCGCGCTTGGCGGGATCGCTGCTCTTGTGCTCGTCCGTGCCGGGCACGCGGCCGACCACATCAAGGATGACCTCGGCAATCCGGTGACCGGGATCGCTGCGCGAGCCGTGCGGAACAATGTCTGTCTTCGGCACGATCGTCAGATTACGACAATTCCAGACCGCTGCTCATAATGGCTTTGGCCGCTTCCGGGGAAGCCAGAAACTTGATGGCCGAGCGGGCACGGGACTTATCAGGTGAGCTTGCGGCAACACCGGCGGCAAACAACGAGACTTTCTGGACTTCCGGCGGCAGCGGCGTGATGTGCGCGATCCCCGGCACGGGCAGCAGCTCGCTCAGTTGCTGTATGCCGAGTTCCAACTCGCCGCGCGCGACCACAGCACCGACGCGCTCGCCCCCGCCGACAAGGCGGCTTTTGGGAAGCACCTGTTCGGCGATGCCCAGACGCTGCACCAGCTCGCCGGTGAAGTATTTGCCGCTCTCGCTCGCGGAATACCCGATGGATTTCGCCTGCAGCAGCGCGCGCTTCAAAGCATCGACCGTGCTGATGTCCAGTTTCGGCGCGCCCACACGCACCGCCATGGCCATGCCCGATCGAGCGATGACCGCAAGGCCTTCGGCCAGCACCAGGCCATCCGTAACGAACTGACGGAGCACGCCCTCTGCGACGATGACGATGTCCACGACTTCGCCGCGTTTCAGCCGGTTCGGGATGGACATCTCACCCGTGCCGATGGATGTCGACGCGGTAACGACTTTGGCCTTGGTCAGTCGCTCCATTTGGGGGATCAACGCCAGATGCGCGGCGGTAAAGGCGCCGGAAGTCATTACACGAAATTCGCTTTTCGTTTCACTCATACGCTCATTTCAAGGAGGAAGGCGGGAGTCGGGAAGAGGAAGGTAGTTTAACTTCGGTTCGGGCCTGGCCAAACCCGATCCTTTTGAGCCTGAAGGATTCGGGACTATTCTAGTAGAATCGCCGGATTCGATTGAGATTGAGACGATATGCGCGATACCGCATCACAGGCCAATCAGGCTGCCATGCCATTCAAGGAAGCAACGGCGGCAGCGACCACGACACCGCGTCACCTCGACAAGCTGTTGTGCCTCGAGGATTTCGAGGAACCGGCACGCCGCTACCTCCCTCGCCCCATCTTCGGCTATATCTCGGGCGGCGTGGAAACCAACGCATCGCTCGACGCCAACCGGGCCGCCTTCGCGGATTACCATTTCCTTCCGCGCGTGCTGAAAAACACCAAGGCCCGCCATCAGAAGACGACCCTGTTCGGGCGCACGTATGACCTGCCGTTCGGCTTTCCCCCGATGGGCGGCACGTCCCTCGCCGCCTACATGGGCGACTCCGTCCTCGCCAGCACCGCGGCGCAGCT
>Ga0137410_10002205_pt1 | contig 13284 bp, 7 predicted proteins | sample CZODoug1_16funga_FD_108878 | JGI IMG/M metagenome (GOLD analysis project Ga0137410, IMG submission 108878) | Vadose zone soil fungal communities from Angelo Coast Range Reserve, California, USA - CZODoug1_16fungal (Illumina Assembly) | ecosystem: Environmental > Terrestrial > Soil > Vadose zone... | reverse complement strand
TCGAGCGCCATGCCGCATTTCGGACAGACACCCGGACCGAGCTGCCGGATTTCTGGGTGCATAGGGCAGGTGTAGATCCGGCCCGTTGGCGCGCGCGCCGGCGCGGACGATGGCGGCTCAGCGTAGCGCTCGGGCGCCGCGGCAAATTTCTCGAAGCAATGCCGGCTGCAGAAGTACCACTTGGCGCCCGCGTGGGCATGCACCTGCCTGGCGGTCGCGATATCGACCGTCATCCCGCACACGGGATCGATTGCCGAGCCCGCCCCGGGCGAAGCGTGTGCGTGAGACGTGTGCCTCACCTATTCGACGGTGACCGACTTCGCCAGATTTCTGGGCTTGTCCACGTCGTTGCCGCGCTCGAGCGCCGCGTGGTACGCAAGCAGTTGCAGCGGCACGGTATGCAGTATGGGCGAGAGGATCCCGGCGTGGTCGGGCATGCGGATCACGTGCACGCCCTCTCCCGCGACCATGCGCGTGTCCTGGTCGGCGAGGACATGCAGCTCGCCGCCGCGCGCGCGCACTTCCTGCAGATTGGATTTGAGCTTCTCGAGCAGGGCATCTTTCGGCGCGATCGCGATCACCGGCATGTTCTTGTCGACCAGCGCGAGCGGCCCGTGCTTGAGCTCGCCCGCGGCGTAGGCCTCGGCGTGGATGTACGAAATCTCCTTGAGCTTGAGCGCGCCTTCCATCGCGATCGGGTAGTGGATCCCGCGCCCCAGGAACAGCGCGTGCTCAAGCTGGGCGAATTTTTCCGCCCACATCTTCAGCTGCGGCTCGAGGTGCAGCACGCTCTCGAGCGCGCGCGGCAGGTGGCGCAGCGACTGCAGCAGGGCGGTCTCGCGCTCCGGCGCGAGCCGGCCGCGCGCCTTGGCGAGGATCATGGTGAGCAACACCAGCACCGCGAGCTGGGTGGTGAACGCCTTGGTCGAGGCGACGCCAATCTCGGGGCCGGCGCGCGTGAGGAAGCGCAGGTCCGATGCGCGCACCAGCGCCGATTCGGGCACGTTGCAGATCGACAGCGAATGGCGGTACCCCAGCGATTTCGCGTACTGCAGCGCCGCGATGGTGTCGGCGGTCTCGCCGGACTGCGACACCGTGACGACGAGCCCCTTCGGCTGCGGTACCGACTCCCGATAACGGTACTCGCTCGCGATCTCGACGTTGCAGGGAATCCCAGCGAGGCCCTCGATCCAGTAGCGCGCCACCATGCCGGCGTGGTAGCTCGTGCCGCAAGCGAGTATCAGCACCGAGTCGACGTCGCGAAGGATGCGCTCGGCGTCCGCGCCGAAGAGCTCAGCCGAGACCGACTGCGCGCCGGTCACCATCTCGAGGGTGTTCGCCACCGCCATCGGCTGCTCGAATATCTCCTTCTGCATGTAGTGCCGGTGCGGGCCCAGCTCCACGGCGCCCGCGGTGAGCTGGCTCAGGTGCACCGGCCGCTCGATCGGATTGCCCTTGGCGTCGGCGATGCGCACCCCCGCCAACGCGATCTCTGCGCAGTCGCCGTCCTCGAGGTAGATGATCCGCTGCGTCACCTGGATGAGCGCGGAGGTGTCGGAAGCGGCGAAGTTCTCGCCATTACCCAGGCCCAGCAGCAACGGCGCTCCGTGACGCGCGACGACCAGGCGCGCAGGATCCGACTCGCTCACCACCGCGATCGCGTAGGCGCCGACCAGCTCGACCACGCTCTTCCTGACGGCGTCGAACAGGCTGCCGCCGGCCTGCACGTTCGAGTGCACCAGGTGCGCGATCACCTCGGTGTCGGTGTCGGAGACGAACTCGTAGCCCTTCGCGCGCAGGCGCTTGCGCATCTCCTCGTGGTTCTCGATGATCCCGTTGTGCACCACCGACACGCCGCCGGAGGAATGCGGGTGCGCGTTCTTCTCCGAGGGCACGCCGTGAGTCGCCCAGCGTGTGTGCGCAATGCCGACGTCTCCCGCGAGCCCCTGCGCGCCCGCGAGCTTCTCGAGCTCGGCGACGCGGCCGGTCGAGCGGATGCGCTTCAGCGCCGCGTGGCCCGGCTTGCCGTCCATGACCGCGACCCCGGCCGAGTCGTAGCCGCGGTACTCCAGCCGCTTCAGCCCCTCGATGAGGATCGGAACAACGTTACGCTTGGCTACTGCACCGACGATTCCGCACACGTTTTCGCCCCTATTTGCTCTTGGTCGGCCGCTTCCACCCCGGGACGCTGACCTGCTTCGCCCGGGAGAGCGTGAGCTCTCCGGGCGGCGCATCCTTCGTCAGCGTCGTGCCGGCTCCCAGGGTCGCGCCGCGGCCGACGCGGATCGGCGCCACCAACTGCGTGTCCGAGCCGATGAACACGTCGTCCTCGATGATCGTGCGGTGCTTGTGCGCGCCGTCGTAGTTGCACACGATGGTCCCCGCACCGACGTTCACGTTCCTGCCCACCTCGCTGTCGCCGATATAGCTGAGGTGGTTGGCCTTGGAGCCCTCGCCGATGCTGCTCGCCTTGACCTCGACGAAATTGCCGATGTGGACCTTCGCTGCGAGCTGCGAGCGCGCCCCCGGCCGCGTGCGCGCGTACGGCCCGATGCTGCATTCCGAGCCGATGTCGGCGTCTTCTAGGTGGCAGAAAGGCTCGATGCGCGTCCCGGCGCCGACGCTGACGTTCCTGAGGAGGCAGTTCGCGCCGACCGAAACCCGGTCGCCGAGACGGACCTCACCCTCGAACACGCAGTTCACGTCGATCGCCACGTCGCGCCCGCAGGCGAGATTTCCGCGCACGTCGCAGCGCGACGGATCGGCGAGCATCGTTCCCTGCTCCATGAGCGCGGTGAGGAGCTGCTTCTGGTAGATGCGCTCCAGCTCCGCGAGCTGTGCGCGGCTGTTCACGCCGAGCGTTTCCCACGCGGCGTCGGCCTGGATCGCGGACACGGACACACGCTCCTTTGCTGCGAGCCCGATGACATCGGTGAGGTAGTACTCCTTCTGCGCGTTGCGGTTCTGGAGCTTGCCGAGCCAGGCCTTGAGCTTCTTCGTGGGCACGACGACGATGCCGGTGTTGATCTCCCGCACCGCGCGCTGCTTCGCGCTCGCGTCCTTGTCCTCGACGATTCCCACCACCTTGCGTCCCTTGCGCAGAACGCGGCCGTACCCCGCTGGATTGTCGAGCGTCGCCGTCAGCACGCCCACGCCCTTGCCGGCCGCCTCGATCAGGCGCCTGAGCGTCTCAGCCCGGATCAGCGGCACGTCGCCGTACAGAACCAGCGTCGGCCAGCGCTCGTCGAGGTGCGGCGCCGCCTGCATCACCGCGTGGCCCGTGCCGAGTTGCGGCTCCTGCATGACCCACACGGCTTCGTTGCCGCCCACAGCCTTGCGCACGGACTCCCCGCCGTGGCCGTAGACGACGCACACGACCTTGGGGGCGAGCCGCTTCGCCGTGGCGAAGACGTGAGCGAGCAGGGCTCGGCCCGCGAGGCGATGCAGCACTTTGGGCGTGTCGGAGTGCATGCGCTTGCCCGGCCCCGCCGCGAGAATGACGATATTCACGAAAAACGGAGTGAATTCAGTTGGATGCGCGATGTTAGCACAGCCAGGCCGGACCCGGAGCGACCGGAATACCAAAAAGGTGTAGTCTCAACGCGATTACGGTCGTTTACGGTTCTATGCGCCGCCTAATCCTATCATCGGCCCTGGTTTCGGTTCTCTGTATTCCCGCGATACCGGTTTTCGCGCAGGTGTACAAATGGGTGGACGAGAAGGGGGTCGTGAACTACTCCAACGAGGCGCCGGCCGACCGCAAGGCGAAGCAGCTCGATCCGAAGTCGTCGAGAGTCTCCATCATCGCCAGCGACGAGACTCAAAGGCAGTTGCCCGCGGCGAGCGCGAGCGACAGAGCGCTCGCCGAGAAAATCGACCGGCTGGAGCGCAAGCTGGACGCCGAGCGCTACGCGCGCAGCGTTTCCGAGGCGCAGGCGCAAACCGCGGCCGACTCCTGGTACCAGCAATGTCTGCGCGATCGGCGGGTCGACTGCGACGCGGGCGGCATGGATCCGTACTACGGCGGCTACGGGTGGCCGTATTACGGGCCGGTCGCCGTAAAGCGGCCCCCGTTTCGCGACCGGGTGATGCACCACAGGCCGCCGGTTGCGACGCCCAAGTCGGTCGGGCACGCATCGTTCGCTCCTGCGCGATCGATGTAGCGCTGTGTGCCGCGGTCAGCGCGGCAGCTCGGAAGATCCCATCAGGAACTCGTCGACCGCGCGCGCGCATTGACGCCCCTCGCGGATCGCCCACACGACGAGAGACTGACCGCGACGCATGTCGCCCGCCGCGAATACCTTGGGAGCGGAAGTCGCATAGCAACCCTTGCCGTCGGTCGTCGCCGTGGCGTTGCCCCGCTGATCCTTTTGCACACCGAATGAGTCGAGCACGGATTGGACCGGGGAGACGAACCCCATGGCGAGAAGCACCAGGTCGGCAGGCAGCATCGACTCCGAGCCGGGAACCTCGACCGTCTTGCCATCCTTCCACTCCAGCCTAACGGTCTTGAGTGCCTTGACCTTGCCGTTGTCCCCGATGAATTCCTTGGTCGCGATCGACCAGTCGCGCGTCACCCCTTCCTCGTGCGACGAGGACGTGCGCAGCCGCGTCGGCCAGTAGGGCCACACGGGATTGGTTTCGGGATCGGGCGGCATCGGCAGCAACTCGAACTGGGTCACCGACGCGGCTCCGTGGCGGTTCGAGGTTCCGACGCAGTCGCTGCCGGTGTCGCCGCCGCCGATCACGACCACGCGCTTGCCGCTTGCCCACAGGTCGGGAACACCCGAGTCACCCGCGACGCGCTTGTTCTGAAGGGGCAGGAACTCCATCGCGAAATGCACCCCTTCGAGCGAGCGCCCGGGAATCGGCAGGTCGCGGGGCTGCTCGGAGCCTCCCGAGAGCACCACCGCGTCGAACTCGGCGAGCGTCGCTTCAGGCTCGAGCACCTCGGTCGCCCAATCGGTGACCCCCTTGCCCGGTCGTCCCTTGCCCACGAAAACGCCGGTGCGGAAGGTCACGCCCTCGGCGTGCATCTGCGCCAGGCGCCGGTCGATGAGCCACTTCTCCATCTTGAAGTCGGGAATCCCGTAACGCAGCAATCCCCCGACGCGGTCGTTCTTTTCGAACACCGTCACCTCGTGCCCGGCGCGCGCGAGCTGCTGAGCGCACGCCAAGCCCGCCGGCCCCGAGCCGACGACCGCGACTTTCTTGCCGCTGCGATGGTGGGCCGGTTCGGGCTTCACCCAGCCCGATTCCCAGGCCTTGTCGATGATCGCGTGCTCGATCGATTTGATTCCAACCGGATCGGCGTTGATGCGCAGCACGCACGCTTCCTCGCAAGGTGCGGGGCAGACGCGACCCGTGAATTCGGGGAAGTTGTTGGTCGAGTGCAGCGTCTCGATCGCTCGCTGCCAGTTCTGTCGCCAGACGAGATCGTTCCAGTCGGGGATGATGTTGTTGACCGGGCAGCCCGACATGCAGAACGGCGTGCCGCAGTCCATGCAGCGCGCGCCCTGGATCTTGGCTTCCTCGTCCGTGAGATGCAGGACGAACTCGCGGTAATGCTTCTTCCTCAGCTCCTTGTCTTCCGCAGCTTCCGCGAGACGCTGGTACTCCAGGAATCCTGTGACCTTTCCCATTCGTAGAGGTGTTTTTGACTGAAGTCGGGGATATGCAAGGGGGCTTGCCCCCTTGCTCGTTGTCCTAGGCCGCCGCCTTCTTCTGCGCGGCGAGCTCGCCCAGGGCGCGACGGTACTCCTTCGGGAAGACCTTGACGAAACGCGGGCGGTAGTCCGCCCACTTCTCGAGGATTTCCCTGGCACGCCGGCTGCCCGTCAGCTTCGCGTGGTGATCGATCAGCGCCTTGACGACCGCCTCGTCGGTTTCGCCGCGATGCCACAGGTGGCGGGCGACCTTGCCCTGCTGCTCGGACTCCGAGAGCAGCGGCTCAAGGTCGACCATCGCCGCGTTGCAGCGCTTGGCGAACTCGCCGTCGAGGTCGAGCACATACGCGATGCCCCCGGACATGCCGGCCGCGAAATTGCGTCCGGTGAGGCCGAGCACCGCGACCGTTCCTCCGGTCATGTACTCGCAGCCGTGGTCGCCGACACCTTCCACGACCGCGATCGCGCCCGAGTTGCGCACCGCGAAGCGCTCGCCCGCGACGCCCCGGAAATATGCTTCTCCCGCGATCGCTCCGTAGAGGACGACGTTGCCCGTGATGATGTTCTCGGTCGGCTCGCCGCGGAACTTGGGAGAGGGCGAGACGACGATGCGCCCGCCCGAGAGTCCCTTGCCGCAGTAGTCGTTGGTATCACCGATGACTTCGAGCGTCACGCCCTTCGCAAGGAAGGCGCCGAAGCTCTGGCCGGCCGACCCGGCGAAGCGGGCGTGAATGGTCCCGTCGGGCAGCCCCTCGTGGCCGTAGCGGCGCGCGATCTCGTTCGACAGCATCGTGCCGACGGTGCGGTTACCGTTGCGGATCGGCATGTCGATCGACACCTTCTCGCCGCGCTCCAGTGCCGCTTGCGAAAGCTCGATCAGTCGGTTGTCGAGCGCCTTCTCCAGGCCGTGGTTCTGCGTCTCGGAGCGGTAGCGCGCGACCTCGGCGGGCATGACCGGCGTATGGAAGATCCTGGAGAAATCGAGGCCCCTGGCCTTCCAGTGCTCGATGCCCTTCTTCGTGTCGAGCAGATCGGCACGGCCTATCAGGTCGTTGAACTTGCGCACGCCGAGCTTCGCCATCAGCTGGCGCGCCTCCTCGGCGACGAGGAAGAAGTAGTTCACCACGTACTCGGGCTTGCCCGAGAATTTCTTGCGCAGCACCGGATCCTGAGTCGCGACGCCCACCGGGCAGGTGTTCAGATGGCACTTGCGCATCATGATGCAGCCGCTCACCACCAGCGGCGCGGTCGCGAAGCCGAACTCGTCGGCACCGAGGATCGCGCCGATTACCACGTCGCGGCCGGTCTTGATCTGGCCGTCGACCTGCACCGCGATGCGGCCGCGCAGACGATTGAGCACCAGCGTCTGCTGGGTCTCGGCCAACCCCAGCTCCCAGGGCGTACCGGCGTGCTTGATCGACGACCACGGCGAAGCGCCCGTGCCCCCGTCGTGCCCAGAAATGGTGACGTGGTCGGACTTGGCCTTGGACACGCCGGCAGCAACCGTGCCGACGCCGACCTCGGATACGAGCTTCACCGAGATCGACGCGCGCGGGTTCGCGTTCTTCAGGTCGTGGATCAACTGCGCCAGATCTTCGATCGAGTAGATGTCGTGGTGCGGCGGAGGCGAGATCAGCTCCACGCCCGGGGTCGAGTAGCGGATCTCGGCGATGTACTCCGAGACCTTGCGGCCCGGCAACTGGCCGCCTTCGCCGGGCTTGGCGCCCTGCGCCATCTTGATCTGGATCTGCTCGGCGCTCGCGAGATATTCGGCGGTCACGCCGAAGCGTCCCGAGGCGACCTGCTTGATCTTCGACTTGAGGACATCGCCTTCCTTCAGCTCGATGTCGTGCGCGACCCGGTTTGCGCCGAGGCGCGACTGCAGGGTCTCGCCCAGCTTTACCGGGGCGTAGCGCTTGCGGTCCTCGCCGCCTTCGCCGGTGTTCGACTTTCCGCCGATGCGGTTCATCGCGACAGCGAGCGTGGTGTGCGCCTCGGTCGAGATCGAACCGAGCGACATCGCGCCCGTGGAAAAGCGCTTGACGATCTCGGCGGCGGGCTCGACCTCCTCGATCGGCACCGGCGTCGGGGCGAAGCGGAAATCGAACAGGCCGCGGAAGGTCATGTGGCGAGCCGACTGGTCGTTGATGATCGCAGCGTATTCCTTGTAGGACTTGGCCGCCTTCTCGGGTGACTCTTCACGCGAGGCATGCTGCAGCGTCGCTATCGCGTCCGGGGTCCACATGTGCTCCTCGCCGCGCACCCGCCATGCGTACTCGCCGCCCGCGTCGAGCATGTCGGCGAGCACCGGGTCGGTTTCATCGAACGCCGCCTTGTGGATGCGGATCGCCTCCTCGGCGACCTGGAACATGTCGATGCCCTCGATCGACGAGGTGGTGCCGGTGAAATACTTGTCGACCATCGATCGCGCCAATCCCACCGCCTCGAAAATCTGCGCGCCGGTGTAGGACATGTAGGTCGAGATGCCCATCTTGGACATAACCTTCTTCAGCCCCTTGCCGAGCGCCTTGACGAAGTTCTTGATCGCCTTCCTGCCGTCGACGTCCGTCCCGAGCAACCCCTTGCCCGCGAGGTCGAGCAGCGTCTCCATCGCCAAGTACGGATGCACGGCTTCCGCCCCGTAGCCGCCGAGCAGCGCGAAGTGGTGCACCTCGCGCACCGACCCGGTTTCGACGACGAGGCCCGCGCTGGTGCGCAGACCCTTGCCGACCAGGTGCTGATGGATCGCGGAGACCGCGAGCAGCGCCGGAATCGCGACGCGCTCGCGCTCGATCAACCGGTCGGAGATGATGATGATCGAATAGCCGCCCCTGACCGCGTCCTCGGCCTGCGCGCACAGCGACGCGAGGCGCGCCTCGACCGCCTCCTTGCCCCAGGCGAGCGGGTAGGTGATGTCGAGCTCGAACGAGCGGAACTTGCCGCCGGTGTAGCGCTCGATGTGCCTGATCTTCTCCATCTCGAAGAAGTCGACCACCGGCTGCGACACCTCCAGCCGCAGCGGCGGATTCATCTCGTCGATGCCGAGCAGGTTCGGCTTCGGCCCGATGAACGAGACGAGCGAGGTGACCAACTCCTCGCGGATCGGGTCGATCGGCGGGTTGGTGACCTGCGCGAATAGCTGCTTGAAATAGTGGTAGAGCGTCTTGTCCTTGTTCGACAGGACCGCGAGGGGCGAGTCGTTGCCCATGGAGCCGACCGGCTCTTCGCCATTCTGCGCCATGGGAATCATGATGAACTTGACCTCTTCCTGCGTATAGGCGAACGCTTGCTGCCGGTCAAGAAGGGCGACCGCGCTCTTCAGCGGCGGCGTCTTCTCGGTCTCGACCTCGTCGAGCTTCACGCGGATGCGATCGATCCACTCGGAGTAGGGGCGCGCACCCGCGAGCGACTCCTTCAGCTCCTTGTCGTCGATGATGCGGCCCTTCTCGAGGTCGACGAGGAACATTTTCCCGGGCTGGAGGCGCCACTTCTTGACGACCTTCTCCTCCGGCACCGGCAGGCAGCCGCACTCCGAGCCCATGATCACCAAGTCGTCGTCGGTGACGATGTAGCGCGAGGGCCGCAGCCCGTTGCGGTCGAGTGTCGCGCCGATCTGGCGTCCGTCGGTGAACGCGATCGACGCCGGCCCGTCCCAGGGCTCCATCATCGCCGCGTGGTACTCGTAGAAGGCGCGGCGCGCGGGATCCATGTGCGTGTGGTTCTCCCACGCCTCCGGGATCATCATCATCATGGCATGTGCGACCGAGTAGCCGCCCATGACGAGCAGCTCGAGCGCGTTGTCGAAGGAGGCCGAGTCGGACTGTCCGTCGTAGATCAGCGGCCAGATCTTGTCGAGGTCCTTGCCCAGCACGGGGCTCGAGATCGCCCCTTGTCGCGCGCGGATCCAGTTGACGTTGCCGCGCAGGGTGTTGATCTCGCCGTTGTGGCAGATCAGGCGGAACGGATGGGCGAGATCCCAGGAAGGGAAAGTATTGGTCGAGAAACGCTGGTGCACGAGCGCCAGCGCCGATTCGACGCGCGGATCCTGCAGGTCCTTGTAGTACTCGCCGACCTGATACGCGAGCAGAAGACCCTTGTAGCAAACGGTCCGCGCCGACATCGACGGCACGTAGAACTCCTTGCCGTGCGCGAGCTTCAAGGCCTGTATGGCATGACCGGAGCTCTTCCTGATGATGTAGAGCTTGCGCTCCAGGGCGTCGGTGACCGTCACCCTCTTGCCGCGCCCGATGAACACCTGCCGCATCACCGGCTCGACCTTTTTTGCCGGTTCGGCCAAGTCGCTGTTGTCGACCGGAACGTCGCGCCAGCCGAGCAGCACCTGCCCCTCGTCCTTCACTGCGCGCTCGATCTCGTACTCGCAGGCGATGCGCGAAGCCGGATCGCGAGGAAGAAATACCATGCCGACACCGTACTGGCCGGCCGGGGGCAGCTTGACCCCCTGCTTGGCCATGACCTCGCGGAAGAACTTGTCGGGGATCTGGATCATCAGGCCAGCGCCGTCCGAGAGCTTGGGGTCCCATCCCACGGCCCCACGGTGAGTGAGGTTGCGCAGAACAGTGAGGCCCTGTTCGACGATGGTGTGCGATTTCTTGCCCTTGATGTGGGCGACAAATCCGACGCCGCAGGCGTCGTGCTCGTTGGCGGGGTGGTACAGGCCCTGGGCCTCAGGGCGGCAAATCTGGCTCACGTTGGTTCTCGGCGAAAGCGCTGCCGGCGGCAAATGCGCCAAAGCAGACCGGGTCTTTGACTATACCTGCGTTCGTCCATTGCTGCAAAGCAGCAGGAACCTCCCGGGAGGGCTCACGCGGCCAGCCGCGAAAGCGTGCGGGTCAGCGCCGCGGGCGGGACGTCGTCGCGAAGGGTCGCCACGCCCAAATGCTCCAGCAGGACGAAATGAATGCGCCCTTCCTTGACCTTCTTGTCGCCCGCCATCAGCTGTTGCATGCGCTCCGGGGCGATTCCCCGCGCGGCGACCGGAAGCCCTGCACGCTCCAGCAGTGAGCGGATTCGCTGCGCTTCGCCGTCCGTAAGATAGCCCAGCTGGCGGGACAAATCGGTCGCCATGGCCATGCCCGCCGCCACGGCTTCGCCGTGGAGCCAGGCGCCGTAGCCGAGCCCCGTCTCGATCGCGTGGCCGAAGGTGTGACCGAAGTTGAGCACCCGCCGCAGCCCGCTTTCCCGCTCGTCTAGGGCGACGATTTCAGCCTTGATCGCGACCGAGCGGAGCACCGCGTGCGCCAGCGCGCCGGGATCACGGGCGAGCAGGCGCTCGATGTTCGCCTCGAGCCAGGCGAAAAAAACGGCGTCGCGGACCAGGCCGTGCTTGATCACCTCGGCGAGGCCGGAACGCAGCTCCCGTTCAGGCAGCGTCTCGAGCGTCTCCATGTCGGCAAGCACAAGCCGGGGCTGGTGGAACGCGCCGATCATGTTCTTGCCGAGCGGGTGGTTGATCGCGGTCTTGCCGCCGACTGACGAATCCACCTGGGCCAGCAGGGTAGTCGGCACCTGGATGTACTGGACGCCGCGCTGATAGGTGGCGGCGGCGAATCCGGCGAGGTCTCCGATCACCCCACCTCCGAGCGCGATGAGCGTCGTGTCCCGCCCGCAGCGCTTCTCGAGCAGGACGTCGAATACGGCGCCGAGCGTCTTCCAGTCCTTGTGCTCCTCCCCATCGGGGAGCACGATCCTCACCACCTCCACGCCCTCGCGCGCGAGACCGTCCGCCAGCTTCGCGAGGAACAGCGGAGCGACCGTGGCGTTGGTCACCACGGCCACGATCTTCCTCTGGAGGAACGGCACGATCAGATCCGGCCGCCCGAGGAGGCCGGTTCCGACGTGAATCGGGTAGGAGCGCTCGCCCAGCGCTACGCTGAGAGTTTGCATGCTTCGTCGAAACGCGTGAGCACTTGCGTGAGCAGCGGGCTGATGCCCTGCCTGCCGGTGTCGATCACCAGATCGGCCACCTCGCGGTAGAGCGGATCGCGCACCCCGTACAGCGTTTCCAGCCTTTCGCGAGGATCCCCGCCCTGCAGCAGGGGCCGGGACTTGTCGGTTCGCGTGCGCTGCCACAGAACCAGCGGAAGCGCGTGAAGGTAGATCACGCAACCCCGGCTCCTCAGATTCTCGCGGTTGCGGGGGTCGAGCACCGCTCCGCCCCCGGTGGCGAGGACGATGTCGTCCAGCGTGGTGAGGTGCTCGATCGCCTCGGCCTCGCGTTTGCGGAACCCAGCCTCGCCCTCGATCTCGAAGATCACGGCGACGGAAACCCCGGTTCGCTCCTCGATCTCGCGGTCTGCGTCGCGGAACGTCTTGGCAAGACGCTTGGCGAGCTGGCGACCCACCGTCGTCTTGCCGGCGCCCATCATGCCGACGAGGAAAATTCTGCTCTTGGTCTTCACGCGGATATTGTAGCAATCCGATCCGCGACCCCCGAAAAGCGCAAGGGCCGGCGGTGCCGGCCCTTCGCGCGCGGGAGTCGACCGGTCAGCGCTGTACGATGCGCTGTTCGACGATCCGCGGGGTGATGAACACCAGAAGCTCGGTCTTGTTGTCCGACCGGGAATTGTTCCGGAAGAAGAAGCCGATGAACGGGATATCGCCGAAGAACGGCACTTTGGTGATCGTGGTCTGCAGTGTCTGCGTGTAGATACCCCCGATCACCACGGTGCCGCCGTTCTCCACCAGCACCTGCGTCTGAACGTGCTTGGTGTCGATGGCGAAGCCTGCGTTGGTGCTCTGGCCGACCGAGTCCTTGTTGATGTCCAGGGTCATGATGATGTTGCCGTCGGGCGTAATCTGCGGCTTCACCTTGAGGGCGAGATTGGCCTTGCGGAAGGCCACCGAGGTCGCGCCGCTCGAAGTCGCCTGCTGATACGGCAGCTCCGTGCCCTGCTCGATGAGCGCTTCGACGTTGTTCGCCGTCATGACGCGCGGGCTCGATATGATCTTGCCCTTGCCGTCCGCTTCCAGGGCCGAAAGCTCCAGACTAAGCGCGCCGGTCAGGCGGTTGGTAATCAGGAGGGCGAGCGACCCGGCCGCGGCGGCGTTCCCCACGGGAGCGGCCGGCAGGTTCACGCTCAGGTTTTGCGGCGTCTTGGTGCTGACGTTCGAGCCCGGCGGAGGGAACAGGTTCGGAAAGTCTTCGAGCGTGCCCGTCTGGGTGACCGCGACCCCGTTCGTGGTGCTTGTGCCGATGGGGCTGGGTCCGGTGCTGTTGTTGCTCTGCGTGAGCGGCAGCGACACGTTGCCCATGCGCACGCCGAGGTTCTTCGCGAAGGTATCGTTCGCCTCGACGATGCGGGCCTCGATCAGCACCTGCTGCACCGGAACGTCAACCTGGCCGAGGAGCCTGCGGACCTCGGCGAGGCGCACCGAGACGTCCTGTACGAACACCTGGTTGGTGCGTAGGTCGACGGAGGCAGCGCCGCGCTTGGACAGGATGCGCTGCAGCGGATCGGCGAGCAGCTTCGCGAATGCGTCGGCCTTCGCATAGTTGAGCTGGAAGGTCTCGGTGCGCAGCGGCTCGAGCTCGGTGATCTGCGCGTTCGACTCGAGCGCCAGCTTTTCCTTCGTCGCGAGCTCGTCGCGCGGCGCAATC
>Ga0137410_10002202_pt1 | contig 13297 bp, 15 predicted proteins | sample CZODoug1_16funga_FD_108878 | JGI IMG/M metagenome (GOLD analysis project Ga0137410, IMG submission 108878) | Vadose zone soil fungal communities from Angelo Coast Range Reserve, California, USA - CZODoug1_16fungal (Illumina Assembly) | ecosystem: Environmental > Terrestrial > Soil > Vadose zone... | reverse complement strand
GCGTTTCTTGGTCGCGGAAGCGATCGCCATTTCCAGCGCGCCGAACACTACGTCCTTGTGGACGTTCTTTTCCCGCGCAAGCGCGTCGGCCTGCAGCAGGAGCTCCCGGCTCATGTATCCCTCCGGCATCATGGCTTCGGCACCAGTCGCGCGCGCTCGAGCTCGGCGACGTCGAACGCCATCCGGTCGCCCTCGAATTCGAATTCCACCCGCTCGCCTTCGACGCGACGCACGATCCCGACGAAGTTGCGCCGCCCGCCCACCGCGCGGCGCAGGCGCACCCGCGCCTCGTGGCCGGTAAAGCGGGCAAAGTCCGCCGCCTTCTTCAGCTTGCGATCCAGGCCCGGCGAAGACACCTCCAGGCGGTCGTAGGCGATGCCCTCGACTTCGAACACGCGCTGCAGCTGCCGGCTCACCGACTCGCAGTCGGCGACCGTCACGCCGGCCTGGCCTGTGCCCGGATCTACTTCATGTAATTTCTCAATAAACACTCGTAACATCCTACCGTTATTAATATATTCGAAGTCGGCAAGCTCGTATCCCAGCCCGCTGACTGTGCGCTCGACCAAGGGCTCCAGCGCGCTCACGAACCCGCAAAACCTCTGGGCATAAATAAAAAATGGGCTCGAAAGCCCATCGCCAAAACCGCGAAAGTATATCAAGAAACCGCGGCCGGAACAACGCTTACAAGGCCGCGAGGAGCAACGCGACCTCGTTCGGCTCCAGGTTCCGCCACCGGCCGCGGCGAAGATAGGAAGGCAGGACGAAAGGTCCGAAGCGCACGCGTATCAGGCGGCTCACGGTGACGCCAAGGGACTCGAACATGCGCCTCACCTCGCGATTGCGGCCCTCGCGCAGCACGACCTGGTACCAGCGATTGGATCCCGTCCCGCCTCCGGGCGAAATGCGATCGAATTTTGCCGGACCGTCGTCGAGCGTGACGCCCCGGGTAAGCTTGTCGATCTGGTCACGCGAGAGCTCGCCGCGCACACGCACCGCATATTCGCGCTCGATCTCGCTGCTCGGATGCATGAGGCGATTCGCCAGTTCCCCCGAGTCCGTGAACAGCAGCAGACCGCCCGTGTTGAAGTCGAGCCTTCCCACCGCGATCCAGTGTCCGCCCCGCAACGGCGGCAGATTCCCGAAAACCGTCGGCCTGCCCGTGGGATCGTGCGCGGTGACGAGCTCTCCCGCCGGCTTGTGATAGATGAGCAAGCGGGGTTCTTTTTCCTCGGATCTCAGCCGAACCGGACGTCCGTCGAGAACCACGCGGTCGGCCGGCTTCACCCTCTGCCCGAGAGCGGCGCGAGCGCCGTTGACGGTGATGCGACCCGACGCGATCGCCGCTTCCATGGCGCGGCGCGAACCGAGTCCCGAACGCGCCAGGACCTTGTGCAGCTTTTCCGCGGGGCCCGGCGGGCTAGACGGCGCTGGTCTGGGCCGTCTCTGCGGATTCGTCCGGCGCCGGTTGCGGGGCGGGTGTGGGGATCTGCGTGAGGTCAAGCGACTTTGCGATGTCTTCCAGAGGCGGCAGCTCTTCGAGCGTGCGCAAACCGAGGTCGTCGAGAAATGTCTTGGTGGTCGCGTAGAGCGCCGGATGCCCGGGGACTTCCTTGTGCCCGATCGCCTCGACCCAGTTGCGCTCCTCGAGACGCCTGATCACTTCGGTCGAAACCGAGACGCCCCGGACGCCTTCGATGTCCCCGCGCGTCACCGGCTGACGATACGCGATGATAGCGAGGGTCTCGAGAACCGCGCGCGAATAGCGCGGCGCCCTTTCCGGGTGGACGCGCTCGAGGAATTTCTGCAGCGACGCGCGTGTTTGGAAGCGCCAGCCGCTGGCCGTCGCGACCAGCTCGACTCCGCGGCCCGTCCAGGCCTCGCGCAGTTCCTCGAGCAGCATGCGCAGCGTATCGGCGTCGATCTGGTCCTCGAACATCTTCCTCAGCTCTGCCACCGGCAAAGGCTCCTGGGCGGCCAGAAGCGCCGCTTCGAGAATCACTTTCACTTCACTCGGACTGAGCATGGGCCAATTTCACGTAGATGGGAGCGAAGGACTCGCCTTGCGTCACTTCGAGAAGGCCTTCCCTTGTCAGCTCCAGCACGGCGAGAAAGTTGACGATCAGCACCGCCACGCCTCGCGCCGGCTCGAACAGCTCGCCGAATTCCGCGAAGCCGCGCCCCCGCAGCCTTCGCAGTATGAGGCTCATGTGTTCGCGCACCGACAACTCTTCGCGGGCGACGTGGTGATGCTGCGTCATTTTCGCACGCACCAGCAGCGCGCGCCACGCATCCTGGAGGTCGACCACGTTCACCTCGGGAAGGCGCTGCGCGAGGGTCTGTTCGATCCAGACTTCCACCTGCAGGAAGTCGCGCCCGAGCTGAGGCAGGGCGTCGAGCTTCTGGCCGGCGAGCTTCATCTTCTCGTACTCGAGCAGGCGCCGGACCAACTCAGCGCGCGGATCCTCTCCGTCTTCGGCCGGCATTACCGGGCGCGGCAGGAGCATGCGCGATTTGATTTCCATCAACATCGCTGCCATGACGAGATATTCGGCGGCGAGCTCTAGATTCCTGGTGCGCATCACCTCGACATATTCCATGTACTGCTCGGTAAGGCGCGCCATGGGAATGTCGAGAACGTCGATGTTCGCCCTGCGAATGAGGTAGAGCAGCAGGTCGAGCGGCCCCTCGAAGGCGTCGAAGTAGACCTCGAGCGCATCGGGCGGGATGTAGAGGTCATGCGGAAGCTCCGTCAGGGGCTCACCGCGAACCTTGGCGAGAGCCGCTACCGGTGTCGACATGGCGAGCTGGTCCGGTTCGCTCATGTGTAGGCCAGCCCCATCGCTTCGCGAACATCGCGCATCGTTTCGCGCGCGAGCTTGCGCGCCTTTTCGCAGCCGTCGGCGACGATGTTGCGCACCAGGGTGGGATCGTCCAGGTACTTCTGCGCCCGCTCCCGCATCGGTCCCTGCTCGGCGAGCACCGCATCGATCACCGGCTGCTTGCAATCCAGGCAGCCGATACCGGCAGTCCGGCAGCCCTGATTCGCCCACTGGCGAGTCTTCTCGTCGCTGTATACCAGGTGAAGCTGCCACACCGGGCACTTGTCCGGGTTCCCCGGGTCGGTCCGCCTGACCCGCGCCGGGTCGGTCGGCATGGCGCGGATCTTTTTCCTCACCGATTCGGCGTCTTCGCGAAGCGAGATCGTGTTGTTGTACGACTTGGACATCTTCTGCCCGTCCGTTCCGGGCAGCTTGGAGGACTCGGTCAGCAGTGCCTCGGGCTCGACCAGGATCATGCGCCCTGCCCCCTCGAGAAACCCGAACAGGCGCTCGCGGTCGGCGACGGAGAGATTGCCCTGCTTGTCCAGGAGCGCCCGCGCTGCGGCGAGTGCCTCGGCGTCACCCTGTTCCTGGAACTTGGCACGCAGCTCCATCAGCACCTTGGCCTTGCGGCTCCCGAGCTTCCTCGCGGCGGCCTTGGCCTTGTCCTCGAAGCCGATCTCGCGGCCGTAGACGTGGTTGAAGCGCCGCGCGACCTCGCGCATCATCTCGATGTGCGGCACCTGGTCTTCCCCGACCGGCACGTACTTGGCGCGGTACATGAGCACGTCGGCGGCCTGCAGCAGGGGGTAACCGAGGAAACCGTAGGTGGCGAGATCGCGGCCGGCGAGCTTCTCCTGCTGGTCCTTGTAGCTTGGCACCCGCTCGAGCCAGCTCAGCGGCGTGATCATCGAGAGCAGGGTATGCAGCTCGGCGTGCTCGGGCACGCGCGACTGGATAAACAGCGTGGCCTGCGCAGGGTCGATGCCGCTCGCCAGCCAGTCGATCACCATGTCCCAGATGTTCTCCTCGATCACGTCCGGCGTCTCGTAGTGGGTCGTGAGCGCGTGCCAGTCGGCGACGAAGTACAGGCAGGGATGCTCGCTCTGCAGCTTCACCCAGTTCTTCAGTGCGCCGTGGAAATGGCCCAGGTGCAGCGCGCCCGTCGGACGCATTCCGGAAACGACGCGGTCTTCGTACATTTAGGCCAAATGAAGATGAAAGATCGCCGCGATAGCCGATCTTGATGCCGACATTATCGGATCGATGAACGTACCAAGGATGTTGTATCCGTACATGCTGACGACGACAAGCCCGAGGAGGATCGGCAGCCCGAATCGCTCGAGCCTTGAGAATCCCCGCGCGAGAGAATCGGGCAGCAGAGAAACCACAACCCGGCCACCATCAAGAGGAAGAATGGGCAGCAAATTCAGCGCCATGAAAACCAGATTCACCTCGATGCCCGCAATCGGCACCTGAAGCAGGAAATCACGCTGCCCCAGCCCTGACAAGACTCCTATCTTCAAGGCGGCACCCCAGCCAAGCGCCATCGCCAAGTTCGATGCCGGACCTGCGAGCGCCACCCAGAGCATGTCGCGCTTGGGGTGGCGCAACGCATGAAAATTGACCGGCACGGGCTTCGCCCAGCCGAACATGATTCTTCCGCCGGATACGAACAGCATGACCACCGGGAGAAAAATAGTGCCGACCAGATCGATGTGACGTGCCGGATTGAGGCTGATCCGTCCAAGCAAGAAGGCCGTTTTGTCGCCGAAGTAGCGGGCGACATAACCGTGAGCGGCCTCATGCAAGGTTATCGCGAAGATGACCGGCACGGCGAAAACCGCGATCATCTTGGTGATCTCACTGAAGTCCATTTGCGGCCGTTATTTTATCAGAGCCGCCTGACAGCTCCGCATGCCTTACCAGTCATGCCAGACCGGTTTCAAGCCATCGGGCAGCGGCGGCAGCGTTCCGAGATCGGCATGGCTCTCTCCCTTGCCGTGGTAGTCGGAGCCGCGCGAGGCGAGGAATCCAAACTTTTGCGCGCTTTTCGCGAACTCGTGGTACTGCTCAGGCGTGTGGGCGCCTGTCACGATCTCGATGCCGGCGCCGCCGCAATTGCTGAACTCCGTGAAGAATTCCCGCATCTCGGGCCTTTCGTACTTGTAGCGCCCCGGATGCGCGATGACGGCGACGCCGCCGCTCGCGCGTATCCAGCCCACGGCGTCCTGGAGCGACGCCCACTGGTGCGGGACCCAGCCCGGCCTGTCCTTCACCAGATAGCGCTGGAACACGTTCTTTACGTCGGCAGCGCGTCCGGCCTCGACGAGGAAGCGCGCGAAGTGCGCGCGGCTGATGAGCTCGGGATTGTCGGCGTAGCGCTGCGCGCCCTCGAGACTGCCGGGGATGCCCGCGGCCGAGAGGCCCTCGGCGATCTTCTGCGCGCGCGTCGCGCGGCCCCGTCTGATCGACTCGAGCCCTTCGCGCAAGATTGCGGACTGCGGGTCGATGCGCAGGCCGATGATGTGTACCGTCGATCCGTGCCAGGTCACGGAGATCTCCACGCCGTCGACGAAGCGCAGGCCGCGCTCCTTCGCCTCGGCGCGGGCGTCCTCGAGCCCGGAGGTCCCGTCGTGATCGGTGAGGGACAACAGCTGCACCCCGTTCGCCGCGGCGCGCGCGACGACTTCCCTGGGGGAAAGCAAGCCGTCCGATTCAGTGGAGTGGCAGTGAAGGTCGGCGTTCAAGGCCGCATCTTACCGGAGAAACTCCTCGATCACTGAAGCGAGCCGCTCGGGCTGATCGTGGTGGAGCATGTGGCCCGCCTCAGGAATCACCCGCTCGGTCAAAGTCTGGAAACACCGCTTGCGCTCAGCCAGATCGGCGCTTGAGACCTTGAGGAACTCGGATGCTTTGGACTCGGCGCCTTCCACCCAGAGCACCGGCGCCGTCGCCTTGCGCCAGCAGGCCATCGCCTCCTCGACGCGGTAGAGAACCGGATTGACGAGCTTGTGCGCGGGATCGCTCGCGAGTTCGACGCGGCCGCCCGGCTTCGCCCGCCCCCAGTGCCGCGCGAGAAACAGCGCCCGTTCGTGGCTGAGGCGTGGATTGTTGCCGCGCAGGCGCTCGGCCAGTGATTCGAACGTGTCGTAGTCGCGAAACCCGGGCGCCTCGCCGGTCAGCTCGTCGAGCCAGCGCGCGTAGCGGCCCGGCGCTTTCTCGGGGCCGGCCGCCGCGAGCCCCAAGCCTTCCAGGTCGACGAGCTTCGCCACGCGCTCGGGGCGGATGCCCGCGTACATTGCAGCGACGTTGCCGCCCATGCTGTGGCCGACGAGCATCGCCGGCTCGCCCGGGTGGAAGTGCTCGAGCAGGCGGTCAAGGTCGGCGAAATAATCCGGAAACCAGTAGCCGCCGCCCTGGGTCCATTCGGTCAGGCCGAAACCGCGCCAGTCCGGCGCGATCACCCGCCAGTCGCCGCGCAGCGAATTCACCAGGAACTGGAACGACGCCGACACGTCCATCCAGCCGTGCATCATGAAAAGCTTCGGCGCGTCCACCGCGCCCCAGCAGCGGCAGTGATAGCGCAGACCGTGCACCGATACGAACAGGGATTCACTTGGCATCATCGAGCGCCCGATGATATCAGGCGCCGGGGCCACGGCGCGCTTCCGATATAATCGGCCGAGCCATGGCACTCTACGCACTCGGCGAGCGCAAGGTCGTCATCCACGGCGAAGAGTGCTTCATTGCCGACAACGCCACCGTCATCGGCTCCGTCATCCTGCACAAGCTGGCGAGCGTCTGGTACAACGCCGTCGTGCGCGGCGACAGCGACATCATCACCATCGGCGAGCGCACCAACATCCAGGACGCCGCGGTATTGCACACCGATCCGGGCATCCCGATGACCCTCGGGAGCAACGTCTCCGTCGGGCACATGGCCATGCTGCACGGTTGCAGCGTCGGCGACGGCTCCCTCATCGGCATCGGCGCGATCATCCTCAACCGCGCCGTTATCGGCAAAAGCTGCCTCATCGGCGCCGGCGCCCTCATCCCCGAAGGCAAGACCTTCCCCGACGGCGTCCTTGTCGTGGGCTCGCCGGGAAAAGTCGTACGCGAGCTGAAACCGGAGGAAAAGGCCGGGCTGCTGGAGAACGCCGATATCTATGTCAGGCGATCGAGGCAGTACCGCGAGAAGCTCGGATCGCAGGAGCGCTAGTTGTCATGAGCAAATTGATCACGAAGATCAAGGCAGAGTTCGAGGAGCTTCTTCCGCCCGCCATTTTCTTTTTTGTCATCCTGCATCTCGTTGCGATCCTCCGCGTCCTGATGCTGGAGGGAACCGGGATCGCACTCGGCACCTCGGCATCGATAACGGTAGCCGCGCTGATTCTCGCCAAAGCAGTATTGATCGCGGACCTGCTCCCGTTCATCAACCGCTACCCCGACAAGCCGCTCGTGTACAACGTCGCCTGGAAGACCGCGATCTACGTCCTGATAGCCATGCTTCTCCACTACCTCGAACGCCTCGTCGACTTCTGGCGAGAGGCCGGCGGTCTCATCGCCGGAAACCAGAGGTTGCTCGCGGAGATCGTGTGGCCGCATTTCTGGGCGATCCAGATCCTTCTGGTTGTATTGGTTCTGATGTACTGCACGATGCGCGAAGTCATTCGCGAGATCGGGGGAGACAAGGTGCGGCAGATGTTCTTCGGGCCGTTGCAGAAGACACGCGGCCCGTAGCATGAACGCGCGCCTCACGGCAGCCGTGCTCCTTTCCCTTGCAGCCCTCGCGGGCGCCGTTTGCGCGCAGTCCTTCCCCTCGAAACCCCTCCGCATCATCGTCCCCTTCCCTCCGGGCGGCGCGGCCGACGTCACCAGCCGCATTCTAGGCGAGCAGATGGCGAAAGGTCTTGGCCAGGTGGTGATCGCGGAGAACCGTCCGGGCGCGGGCGCGGTGATCGGGTACGAGCTCGGCGCGCGCGCGACCGGCGACGGCCATACGCTGCTGGTGGTGTTTCCGAGCTTCGTCATCAATCCCTCGGTCAAGCCCAGCGTGAAGTACGATCCTCTGAAGGATTTCAGGGCGGTGGGGCAGACAATTTCGGTCCCGATGGTGTTCGCCGTCAATCTTTCAGTGCCAGCGAATTCGATACAGGACCTGGTCGCGCTCGCACGCGCGAGGCCTGGCGAGATCGCGTACGGAACGCCCGGCGCGGGCACGACTCACCACGTGATCGGCGAGCTGTTCAGGCTGACCGCAAAGATCAACATCGTGCACGCGCCGTTCCAGGGCGGAGGCCCGGCGATCGCCGCCGCGGTCGGCGGCCACATCCCCATGGTGCTCGCCAACGTTTCGGAAGTCGTGTCCTTCGCGAAGGGCGGCAAGATGCGCTCGCTCGCGGTGACGACGCCCGAGCGCGCGGAGGCGATGCCCGAGGTCCCGACGATGCGGGAAGTGGGCTACCCCGAGGTCGAATCGACCAACTGGAGCGGCCTCGTCGTGCCGGCTTCGACACCGTCCGCCGCGGTCGCGCGCCTGAACGCCGAGCTGGGGCAGGCGCTGGGCAACACCGAGATCCGGGAGAAGCTCAAGACCTACGGAATGTCCCCAGCCCCGGGAACGCCGGAGCAATTCGGCGCGTTCCTGCAATCCGAATCGGTGAGATACGCGAAAGTCGTGCGCGAGGCTGGGATAAAAGCTGATTAGCGCGTCACTTCGGTGCCATGCGGATGGCGCCGTCCAGCCGGATCACTTCGCCGTTCAGCATCTCGTTCTCGACGATGTGCCTGACGAGCTGGGCGTAGTCCGAAGGCTTCCCCAGGCGCGGCGGGAACGGCACCTGTTTGGCGAGCGCATCCTGCACGTCTTTCGGCATGCCGAGAAGCATCGGCGTCTCGAAGATCCCCGGCGCGATGGTGCAGACGCGGATGCCGTCGCGCGACAGGTCTCTTGCGACCGGGAGCGTCATGCCGACCACCCCGCCTTTCGAAGCCGAGTAGGCAGCCTGCCCGATCTGCCCGTCGTAGGCCGCAACCGAAGCGGTGTTGACGATTACTCCGCGCTCGCCGACCGCATTGGGCTGACCCTTGGCCATCGCGACCGCGGCCAGCCGGATCATGTTGAAAGTGCCGACGAGATTGATGCCGATGACGCGCGCGAACGAGGCGAGCGCGTGCGGCCCGTCCTTTTTCACGGTGCGCTCGGCGATGGCAATGCCGGCGCAGTTCACCAGGCCCTGAAGGGCGTTGAAATTCTTCAGAACGGCGTCCACCGCCGCCTGGCCGTCGGCCTCGCTCGTGACGTCGCACTTCACGAAGCGCGTCCTTGCCCCCAGCTGCTTCGCCAGCGCTTCGCCCTTGTCCACCTGCAGGTCGGCGATGACGGCGTTGGCTCCGTTTTCGACGAGCAAGCGCACGGTGCCTTCACCCAGGCCCGAGGCGCCACCGGTGACGATGAATGTGCTGCCCTTGATCTGCATGAGACCTCCCTAGGTCTTCTTGGCGGGTTTCTTCTTCTCCGGCATGAGTTGCTGCCGGTCGCGCAGCAGCGGATCGAGGCCGGTCTTGGCGACGAGATAGGTCCAGGGCTCGAGCTTCTTCTCGCGCTCGACCTTCTCGACGAGCTTCTTGCGGGCCTCCTCGAAAGCCTTGTCGTTCCTGGCCTTGTCCTCGGCCTTCTCGTTCTTCGCGGGCGGGCGCATCTTCACCGGCTCTCCCGCGACCGCGATCCTCACATAGTAGTTCGCGCCCGCCTGCTTGCCCACGCCGAGGGTGTACTTCAATCCGTCGAAGGTCTCGGCCTTGATGGCGATCGGATGGCCGAGCCCGGTGTCGGCCTTGGCCGGATCGGCGACCACGTCGACGAGGTTCACCCAGCCGAGCGAGCTCGCCAGGTCGGTCGCCTTTTGCAGGTCCGGCCTGTCCTTGGATCCGATCAGCTTCCAGTCCGCCGATTCAGCGTCGCGCGTAACGGTCCAGCGCAGCTTGCCGTCCTTGTAGGAGGAAATCGTCTTCGAGCCTTCGACGCGCAGCAGATCCTTCACCAGCCAGTCCTGGGCCTTCGCTTCGGCCTCGTTCAGCGGATCGCCGACCGCGAGAACGGTCTTGTCGTCGCCGGCCGCGACCACGTAGCGGCCGGTCGCGTCCGCATCCGGGCGTCCGAGCGACGCCATGGCCGAGCCCTTCATGATCTTTTTCCCGAGGAGCAAGTGCCCGACCGAAGCGCCTTTCGCGTCCTTCAGCTCAACCAAGGTTCCGGCGCCCTGCACCTTGTCTTTCGGTTCAAGGAGATCAAGGCGCGCGCGCTGGCTTTCGACCAGCGGCTCGCTTTGGACCACTTTCAGCTCTGCGAGCTTCACCAGAACTCCCGCTACGCGATCCGTGTCCGCGGGGAAATCGCCGCGCTCGCGCACGCTCCAGCCGGTTTGTCCGCGTACCAGATGCAGCTCGCCCGATGAATCGCGGATGGCGATCTCGGCGACATCGCTGATCTTCAGGCCTGCAATCGCTCTTTGGCCGGCCCGCGAGTCGCCGCCCTTCCAGTCCGAGCGCTCTGACCACACTACGCCCGCGGCTGCGGCGGCGAGACCGACGAGAACCGCGAGGACGACGAGAAATTGTTTGCGGCTCATAGAGCGGGCGCGCGGCGCCGGCGCAGCACGGCGAAAGCGATGCCTGCGATCGTGACCAGCAGGGGCATCAGTGCGATGTTGACCACCTTGGTCCAGAACTGCAGCGCCTCGCTCTCGGAGCGCAGCTCGCGGCGCACCTCCTTGAGCGCGAGGCGCGTCCCGGCCGCATTCCGCCGGAAGTTTTCGAGCTCGGACTGCTGCTCGGCGGAGAGGATCGCGCCCGCGCCGGGGCCGCGTCCCTTCTGCAGCGCGTTGAGTTTTTCCTGTGTCTGGCTGAGGTTGTTCTCGAGCTCCTTGATCTTGCCCAGATACGCCTGCTGCGCCCTCGCCTCCATATCGCGGATCCTGATGAACGGGCGCGCGGCGCTGGCGCGGCTGCGCAGCTTGATCAGATCGGGATCGCCTGCGAACTGGTCGACCAGGGCCTGCGCAAAGGCGATGTTGCCGTTGCGCGGGATCACGATTCGCTGGCCGAAGATGTCCTGGATCTGCACCGCCGCGCCGTCGTTGATGAAGTCGCTGTCCCCGACCAGCACCACCGCGTTGTCGGCGGCCGATTCCTTGAGCGACGCGGCGTCCGGCTTTGAGTCGGTCTTCAGCGGCGACGCCTTGCCCTTGTCGTCCCCCTTGGGCCGGCCGTCGGGAAAAGCGGTCTTGAACTTTCCGGTGAGCCGTATCGCGAGGGGATATTCGGTGCCCGAGGGCTGGAAGCTCCTCACTGCCGCCTCGCCTTGCGCCGTCGCCGCGAAGGAATCAACGAGCTGCGAGTACGAGGACGTCCTGATCAGAACCGTTTCGCTCAGGCCTTCGGCGGGCTTGCCGGTAAACACCCCCGCGAAGGGCATGAGCAGCGACCCGAGGCGCACGGTAGCGATGTCGTTCGCCGCGAAGGCCGTGTCGTTGAGCGAAAGCAGGGTCGGCAGCGTGCGCGCCCCTGCTCCGGTCACGTAGCGCATGTCGAGCACGACTTTCCCGGAGTCGAACGCGAGGCCCCAGGCCTTGAGCAGCTTGTCGAGCGATGAAGGTGTGCCCCCGCCGCCCATGCCTCCCATTTGACCCATCTGGTCGAAATAGGCGTTCGGGTCGAGGAACGCGATCAGCTTGCCGCCGCGCAGCACGAACTGGTCGAGCGCGTACTGCGCCTTGTCGCTGATGCCGCGCGGGTGAACGACGAGCAGCACCTTGACGTCGTCGTCGATCCGGTCCGGATCGAGGCTCACGCGCTTGACGGCGTAATCGCGGCGCAGCTCGCTGATGAACACCTGCGGCTCCATCGGCTGGCCGCCCGTGAACTGGCTGGGAGGCATGCCGAACACCGGCAGCGCGCTCATCACCCCGACCACGGGCTTGGCGGTCGTGGCAGCTCGCGCGATTGCGCGCGTCAGGTCGTACTCGAGCAGCGGCTCGCGATCGAGCGCGAGCGCTGGAAGCGCGATCTTCTGATCGGCGTAGCTGATCGAGGCGCCGAGATAAAACCTGTCCCCCGATTGAGTCACCTGGGCCTCGACCCCTTCGAGGGTTGCCGAATCCTCGGCTTCCGAATCAGGCTGGGGATCGAGCTTTTCCAGAAGCACCTTGCCGCGTGCGGCCTGCCTCAATTCCGCGAGCATGTCCTCCACGCGGCGCCCGTAGGCCTTGATCGGCAACGGCACCTCGGCGCCCTGGCTGAAGTACAGGCGTATCTTGACCGGCGCCTCGAGCTTGCCGAGGACCGAACGCGTGCCCTCGGAGAGCGTATAAAGCTTGCCCTGGGTAAGGTCGACGCGGGCTCTCGGCGCACCGACCACGAGGTTGACGAGCACGATGATGACGAAGACCGCGGCCAGGCCCCCGCCCGAGTACAGAAAATTCTCCGTGCGCCTGTCCATTTCCCGCCCTCAGCCGGTCCGTTGGTTGCGGATCACGACGCCGGTCACGAACAGCGCGTAGGCCATGATGGAAAAAAAATACAGCAGCCCGCGCGAGTCGAGAACGCCTTTCTGGAAACCGTCGTAGTAAGTGAGCACCGAGAACTTGGTGACCGACTCCACCACCCAGGGGCTCGCCCAGCGCGCGAGCAGATCGGTGAGCGGCGCGAACCCGACCAGAATCAGAAGCAGGCACAGCACCACCGCCAGAATGAATGCGATCACCTGGTTGCGCGTCAGCGCGGAGGTCATACAGCTGATCGCGAGATAGGCCCCGGCGAGCAGCGCGGCGCCGACGTACCCGCTCACGATCACGCCGTTGTCCGGGTCGCCGAGCCAATTGACGGTTATGATCATCGGAAAAGTCAGCGCCAGAGCGACGATCAGGAACAGCCATGAAGCGAGAAACTTTCCGACGATCGCCTGCCAGGCGGCCACCGGCATCGTCAGCAGCAGCTCGATCGTCCCGAGCCGGCGCTCCTCGGACCACAGGCGCATGCCGGCTGCTGGAACCAGGAACAGGAACAGCCAGGGCAGCCAGTTGAAGAACGCCGCGAGCGAAGCTTCGCCGCGCTCGAAGAAGCCGCCGAAGGTGAAGGTGAAGAAGCCCGCGAGCAGGAGAAAGATCACCAGGAACACGTACGCCACCGGCGACTCGAAGTAGGCCGCGAGCTCGCGCTTGGCGATGGTGCGGATGCCGGCCCAGTGTCCCTTCATGCCGTCCCCTCCGCGACGGTATCCGATCGCGTGATCGACCGGAAGAAATCCTCGAGCTTGCCGGTCGGGGAACGCGCCATCAACTCTCTGGGTGTGCCGTTCGCGACGACGCGGCCGCGGTCGATGATGATCGCCCGCGTGCAGGCCGCCTCGACTTCCTCGAGGATGTGCGTCGAGAAGATGATCGCCTTGTTCTCACCCATCTGGCGGATGAGCG
>Ga0137410_10002201_pt1 | contig 13303 bp, 8 predicted proteins | sample CZODoug1_16funga_FD_108878 | JGI IMG/M metagenome (GOLD analysis project Ga0137410, IMG submission 108878) | Vadose zone soil fungal communities from Angelo Coast Range Reserve, California, USA - CZODoug1_16fungal (Illumina Assembly) | ecosystem: Environmental > Terrestrial > Soil > Vadose zone... | reverse complement strand
GGCCCGTAGGTGTAGCGCTCGCTGAGTGTCCCCGTGCTCCCCGTCAACTCCTCGATGATGTTGTCCCCATCGTACACGTACGTCGTGCTTCCCGCCGGGAACGTCTTGTTGATCCTTCGCCCAAACGGATCGTACTTGAACGTGACCAGGCTTCCCGTCGGCAACGTCACGCTCGTGAGGCGATTCTCGAAATCCCAGGCATAACTGGTTGTGCCGCTCCCGTTCCTCTTGCTCAGCGTGTTTCCATTCGAGTCGTAGGTGTACGGCACGCCCTCCCGCGTCAGCATCTCGTTCGAGCTGTTGTACGTGTAGGGAGCGCCCGGCTGATACGTCCGGTTTCCTAAAACATCACACAGGGAACACGGGAATCTGAAGGGCAAGAACAGGGCCATCCGTCGCCGCCTATGATGGAGGACCTGAGATTTTGAAGGTGCTGACGATCTGATCGAATGCTCGGACCAAAACCGCAAAACTATCAGGATGGCACATCAATGACAGATGATAGGTAACCGCGTTATCGGAAGTATGGATCAAAATCTCCTTCGTAGTCCAGGCACTTGGGGGCGTGCTTCGCTCGAAGTTGATCGTGCTGACAATCGCAGGTAACCCCTTTACTGTGGTGTGGAGTTTGCTTGTGACTGCTACCTTCCGGGCCGGATCAGGGCCAACCCCGAGAGCTTGCAGACGGGACTCAAAATCTTCCTCCAACGTCTGGGGTCGGCTCTCGTCCGACTTGCTTGGCTGACCCACGGAACCACCGACACCGACAGTTGCCCGCATTGGGCCTTTCTCTTTAGACGGAGGGTACAAACTCACGCCGTTGCCGTCAAAGCCTTGGTAGGAGCTCCAATTTGCAGGGTATTTTAATAGGAAGTTGTAATTCGCATTCCGATATCCCTTGAGCTTTGGGGGGACGAGATTGCTTGATTCTCCCGCAGTCACACGCCGCCCGCCTTGCAACGGGCTTTTGGCGAGTGCTCGTGAGCTAAAAACCATGAAAGTAACGAACAAACAGGTCAAGAAACGCGGATTTGATCCAATGCGCGTCTGTTTTCTCATTGGCAAAGCCCTAGGAATTTACCAAGCTTCTGATACCAAGAGTTTACGTGGTTGAACCAAGCCTGCCTCGTGGCCCAATCGTCCCCTTCATATGCTTGGTTCAATAAATTGTTTTGGTCAATCAGAGCGTTGAGAGGATTCGAATCGCTGGCTGTGGCATTCTCCAGCTTGGTCACCACTCCCAACCCCCGGGTCAAGGAACTGCCAAAGTTCGCCCCTCCGGAGCTAAACGGGTCCCGAATATTCCTCGCGCTCAAATTGCTGTTCCCCATAGATGTTTCAGCACCCATTATTGCAACCGCCAGACCAGGATTCATTCCCTGAGCGATAAACGCCGAAGCGGCATCATATCCATCCCAGGTTCCCGGTGCATTCGTGGATTGCATGAAGCTATCAATCTGATCAGGAGTCGCGAAGTTGTCGTTCCAAAACGTGCTTGGATTGTCCAATGACAAGCCGCTGCACTTACTGTCACAGGGCGATTCCCCGTATGCGTCTCTTAGATTCGTGGGTTGATTCCTGACATATCTGTAGAAATTGACCCCACCTCCAAACTGAAGGGGGTCTTCGCTGAGGAACCGGCCGTTCTGGGGATCGTAGTATCTTGCGCGGTAGTAATAGAGGCCAGTGTCACTGTCGAACTGGCGGGCGGTGTAGCGGAACCAGTTCGTCGCGCTGCCGGTCGAGGCGGTCATGAACCCGAATGAATCATAGGTATACGTTGCCGCGACAGTGCCGGTCGGAGTCGTGAGCGATGTCACCGAGCCCAAGCCATCAGCTTCGTAGTAAAAGATCAGCGGCTGGCGCTGGCCCACAAGCGGCTCGTCAACGCCCGGCCCGTAGGTGTATCGTTCGCTGAGTGTCCCCGTGCTCCCCGTCAACTCCTCGATGATGTTGTCCCCATCGTACACGTACGTCGTGCTTCCCGCCGGGAACGTCTTGTTGATCCTCCGCCCAAACGGGTCGTACTTGAAGCTGACCACGCTGCCCGTCGGCAACGTCACACTCGCCAGCCGATTCTCGAAATCCCAGGCGTAACTCGTCGTGCCGCTCCCGTTCCTCTTGCTCAGCGTGTTCCCGTTGGCGTCGTAGGTGTACGGCACGCCCTCGCGCGTCAGCATCTCGTTCGAGCTGTTGTAAGTGTACGGCGCGCCCGGCTGATACGTCCGGTTTCCCACCGCATCGTAGGTGTAACTTTCCTTCTGCGTCGTTCCTTGCATCACCTTCGTTAGCTCGTAGACCGGATCGTAACTGTAAGCCGAGGTCAGATTCGACGGCAGCACGGTCTTCGAGGTGCGGTTTCCCGCCGCGTCATAGGCATAACTCGCGCCATCCAGCGCGGTCGAGCCCGCCTGATGCAGCACCGACAACAGCCGGGAGAGCGAATCGTACGTGTAGCTAGTGTTCACGCCATTGGGCCGCGTCAGGCCGGTCCTGCGCCCCAGAGCGTCGTAGGCGAAACTGAAGAGGCGTCCGGCGAAATCCGTGGTGCTAGCTAGGCGATTCAGGGAATCGTAAGCGTAACTCGTCACCCCGCCCTGGGGATTGGCGAGCGACGCGCGGTTCGAGTCCGCATCGTAGGTGTAGTGGTTCACCAGCGTTTGCCCGCTCAGGAACGAATACAGCGTGCTCGTCTGGGTTAGACGGCCCATGTTGTCGTAAGTGGAATTATACGTTCCCGAAGGATCAACTACCTGCGTGAGACGGCTCAGGATGTCGTAAGTGTAATTCACGCCGGTGGAGTCAGGGTAGGTCTTGCTCGTGACGCGATTCCGGAAGTCGTAGGCGAAGTGGATGGTCTGGCCCTTGCGGTCGGTTTTGCTCAGCAGGTTTTCCACCGCGTCATAAGTATAGCTCTCGGTGAGGGTCGAGGGAAACGTGACTTGAGTCACGTGACCGAGCGGGTCGTAAGCGAAATTGGTAGCCCGCCCGGCGGCGTCGGCAATGCGGGTGAGTTCGTTCTCAGTGTTGTACTGGTAGGAGGTGGCGTGGCCCGCGGGGTCGGTGACCGCGACGAGCCGGTCCGCATCGTCGTACTGGTAGGAAGTCGTCTTACCATTCGCGTCGGTGACCGAAGTGCGGCGGCCGCGATAGTCGTAACCAAAGCTGGTGCTGGAACCGTCCGGCGCGGCGGTTCGCGTCAGGCGATTCATTACGTCGTAGGTGTAATTGGTTGTCTGGTTCATGGCGTCGGTGGAGGAGAGGCGATTGCCGCGCGCGTCATAGGTGAAGGTCGTGGAATGATTCTGGGCATCCGTAGTCGCCGCAACGAGTCCCGCGGGAGTGTAGGTGATGGCCGAAGTATTTCCCTTCGGGTCGGTGATCTGGGTCACTTCCCCTTTCTGGTCATAGGCAAACGACGTCGTCGAACCAAGGGAAGTTCCATCCGGCGAGGGCGTGGTGGTAGAGAACAGGTTGCCGGTCGGGTCGTAATTGTTAGTTGTGGTTTTGCCGGCCGGGTCGGTTACGGACGTAACCTCCTGGAAATTGTTGTACGTGTATGTCCAGGTGACCCCGCTAGGCGGCGGGCCACCCCCTCCGACTCCGGACAGCTGAGATACCGCGCCGCTTCTCGCTGCCGACACAGTGGGCGAGGGAGCACTGCCGCTTGCGCAGAACTTCGAAGAACTACCCCTACTGATGCAGAGGTTCGAAGTAGTGCTTCCGCTTATGAATCCAGAGGAAGCGCCGGCATTCCCGACCTGTGCGCTTTGCAAGGTTCGGGCCGCTGCGACTGCGAACACGCCGCCCCCGGAGCACAAACTCCCTGGAGGCGCGAGGCTCTTCGTCAACAGGTCGCCAGTCACATAGTCGAAGGTGAAACACGAGAGATTCCCTAAGGCGTCGGTCGATGAAATACGGTGTCCATATTCGTCGTAGACAAAATTATTTGCGCCGCGACCGCCACAGCTCGCGCAACCCGGACCAGAGATCGAATTGACCAACATGCGGCCACCACTATACTGCGAGTTGTACGTCGTGCTGTTTCCGAGGGAGTCGCTGAGTTGGGTTTGTCCAGGCGCGAAGTTGACCGTCACCAAGTCGGCGCCGCCGGCGCGAGAAGAAGTGAGGCCCCGGCCTGCTGCGTCATACGTGTGGGCTTCGAGCACCTTGCCCTGGCCGTCGGTGACGCTCGTGATCACGGAGTTTGAGCCGTAGGCGAAATTCAAAGAGGAGCCATCGGCATAAGTCACTTGCACGAGGCGGCTACTCGTATCGTACGTGTAATTGGCGATCACGCCCACCGAGTCCCGCACAGTGGTGGCCTCGGAGGGATTATTCGCATCGCTATAGCTAAAAGTGATCGAACGGCCGGCCGGGTCGGTTACACCGCTAAGCCGATTGGCACCATCATAAGTGAGTGTGGTTTGATTGCCATTGCGGTCGACCATGGCGAGCAGCAGCCCACTCTGGCTGAACACCCTCTGCGTACCGTCCGGCAAGGTCAAGGAATACTGGTTCGCGCTGTTCGAGAGCCTGGCGTTCACACCAGTGGCTGGCGAGACGACACTCCAGTATTGGGCGGAGACCGCGCCGTTGAGTCCGAAAACCCAGGAGCTGCCGTCGCCGCGATAGTACGTGATCGAATTGGCGTCAGGGAAGAATAACCGTTCCTCAAAATTGGTTTGCCAACTATGGCCGAAGATTCCGGCCACGGCTGGCGGCGCAACATTTTGCCACATACCGTTCCAGGTGCGAGTCAGTTGCAAGCCGCCGCTCAGGCCTGGGAGAGAGTAGTCCGTCTCACAGATCCATACGTTGCCCGTGCTAAGATTGATGGGTGCACCCCCTGTGTTCTCGCAGTTTCCGGAAGGGCCGGGGTCCGCCGGAGGCTGAACGGACAGTTGAGCGCTCGCAGTGACTTGAATGCCGTTGGAGCTGTCGATCTCCGCGCTAATCGTTACCGAGGACGCCGTGGTGACCACCTGCGAGTCGGAAAGGGTAATCGGGATGTTGGCTGCGCCGTCCGGCCAGGTGTAATTCACATTCACGTCTGGGTTTGAGCTTTGTACGGAGTGCGACGGAAACCAGGTTGGGGACGGTAAAGCATTCAATTCGACGCCGACCTGGGTAGAGGCTCCGGGGGCGGCGACAATCTTATTGTCCTTCACCTGGATTGACATCTTTAAGGGAAGCAGATTGATCACATCTGGATACCTGTACTGGGTGTTACCCACCGAGGTGATGTAAGTAAGCGTCCAGGGTGTGACGTGACCTACCGGAGGCGGGGAGGGGAAGCCGCCATTTGGGTCAGACCCGCCGGGTTGTTGCGGAGAGCCATTGTCATACGTGCCCGTCGTTGAAGTTAGCGTCAGCGTTAACACCGTCTGCGGTCCCTGGCCAGAATCGCTGGTGAGTGTTATCGTGCCCAGACAAGGGGCGTACCAGTCGAGGTGGAGGTACCACGGTGTTACCTGTCCCCCGACGTAATCTGGCCACAACGACAGATCTGGCGGGTAAGGAAGCCATATCGTGGCATTGAAACCCGGAGGAATCGGAGACGTGGTGCAATCCTGCGCGTGAGCTGCGGGCGAAGAGACTCCCAATAAGAGCAGGAAAGCAACAATCAGCTGAATGCAAGGGAAAGCGACCCGTTCTTTTGCCCTGCGCTGCGGAAACTTGACTGCAAATGACTTAGTAAAAGACCGAGCCCAAACCAAAGCGCTCATTAGCACGACGACCTCGCCTTCTGTTGGCTTTCTCAGCCAAGCTCCCTGCATCACTTCACTAAAGCAGAGCGATAGGTTATGAATTCACAACCCTCGCTCGCGTATCAAAGATCAAGCTCGCATATCTTCGTTTGCGGGCCAGGAGTCTCCCCTCGCCGTGATTGCACGAATACATCTGTCCTTGCTGCCCGATTTAGCGCAATCCAAAATTCACGCCTGTTCATTCTTTGCGCCCATGCGGCTCTTTTGAACACACGTTAAGCTACCGCTCTTTTCGCAACTGGTTCATAGCCTTCTTGTGCGAATCCCAACGACAGGTAAGAACCCGGACTCGAACTTGATCCTGAAGGGATACCCGCCCGTTAATAAAACTAAGCAATAAATAACTGCTGAGTTCTAATACGTGAATAGGTACACCTGTGTCACCATTCGTGTCAAGCCGATTCTTGTTAATTTCCGATTACTTGTCGCGCACTTCGCACGGCAAATCATTCGGGACCAGGGGGCCGGTCCGCAAGTAAGACTACAATGCAGTAATTGGTAGACTAAGTGACATTGACAAGAGTGCGCGCTATCCTGGAAAATAAAGGTGAGATTGGCTGATTTTTTTTCCCCTGTAGACCAGAGCTGGGTGCGAGTTAGGCGTCACATCCTTCGGGGCTAAGGACAACCGATTGATTTGTTAAGTGCGAAGGCTCGATCGGAACCGGTAGTCAGATGTGGAGAACCTCAGGCCTTTGGGAACGAAGGATTCTTCGCATGGCGATTATTAGGATGGGATTTGATGCTCATTTCAGGTGCCAGCAGATTGCGCGGTTGAGCACCAAGACTGTGGAAACGGTCTGAGACTAGAAGTTATTTGGCTCTATACGCCTTTCGAGCGTCGGAAGCCTGGGTTTAACAATGGAGTCGTGTGCTCCTGCGCCTCTGTTAAAGCTAATGATACTCGCCAAATGCGCGAGCCAAAGTTATTTGGCAGTAAGCAGTGATGTACACAGGAGGCCATTGCAGTTCACCGGGTCGATGATTGCCGGCGGCGTATGCCGCGGCCTATCTGGTGAGGCGCTTAAGCTCAATTATGAAACGTTCATCCACCTCCAGGACTAAGGGCATCGGTGATCGGGGGATTAAGAACCTACCTCTCTTTTGGATAGCTGTCTTGCCAGGAATGGCGGTGCTGCTGGTGATGGTGGCAGTCCTTCAATACCGGTGGGCCACCGAGTTGAGTGCTGCCGCAGAGGTCCGTATTGGGAGCAACCTGCAGTCGTTAATGACCAGGTGGCATCGCGATCTTTACGACGAATTGTCGGCCATATGCATTGCCCTACAGGTTGGTCCGGATTCTGGAGCGCATGACGCTTGGAATGATTATCTCCAGCGCTATGCCGACTTGAATCGGACTGGGGCGAATCATGAATTCGCGGACGGTGTCAATACAAGTCCGGCGTTAATTCGGGACATTTACATTTGGCAAACCAGTGCGCGGGCGAAACCCAACCTGCTGCGTCTCGATCTAGATGCTAAGAACCTAGAGGATTCTAGTGTGCCAAGGGAATTAGAGACCTTATTGGCTCGGCTGCAGGCAAACTCATCGAACCTCGGCCTTAGTTTGCGCGCTTGGCGATTTCGCAGCCCATCCGAAAGCGAGCACGCAGACGGTGGCAATCAAATCTCCTCTTTTGGATTGCGAAGCAATGCGTTAGCAGGCTGGCAGTTCGATCAGAACATCCCAGCGATCGTTCATCCCATGGTGCACCACGGTCAGCCGTTCGATTCCAATACCCCTGTGAGCCGGAAAGCAATTGATTGGCTCGTGGTTGTTCTCAACATCCAGGTCATTCAGAAGCGAATCCTGCCTGACCTTGCGATTCGACATTTTGGCGATCGAGACGGGCTGGAATACAAACTGGCGGTTGTTGCAACGGGGAACAGACCCGCCCTGATCTATTCTTCGGACTCTACATTCGGGATCAATGATATTGGTAACCTAGACTCAACTATGAAGATCTTTGGGTCGGCGGCTGATTATGTCACGGGTGACTTTTTACAAACCGCGAATCAAAGTCGCGTCTCGCAGGGTGAAGAATGGCGCAACTTCTCCGCCCCAGTGTGGTTTCCCGTAATCCAATACTCTTCTCGAGACGAGCCCTGGGAACTAATCGTGCAACATCGGACGGGTCCGGTGACGGCGATTGCCAGGAGTATCTGGCATCGGGATCTCGTTACGGGCGGCGTTGTGCTCCTGCTGCTTGCCGGGAACATGGGTCTAGTCCTGTTTGCCAGTCATCGAGCGCAAAAATTCGCCAAGGTGCAAATGGACTTCGTTGCTTCGGTATCACATGAATTACTCACGCCGCTGGCTGCGATTTATTGTACTGGTCAGAATTTTACGGACGGCCTTGTCCAAACAAAAACCGATTCGATCGCGCATGGGTCGATCATCACTAGCCAGGCCCGTCAACTCACAGATCTGGTAAAGCAAATTCTACTATTTGCCTCCACAGAAAACGGCACGAATCGCTATAACTTGCGCCCGTTGCAAGTGTTGGGAATCCTTCAAGCGGTTCGCAATAACATCGGCGTGCTGGTTGAAGGAACTGGGTTCGATGTGGAGCAGGACGTACAGGCAGGACTGCCCTACGTCATGGGTGATCTGTCCGCGCTTTCTCAATGCCTGCAAAATTTGATCTCAAATGCGGTTAAATACAGTGGCGAAAATCGCTGGATCGGTATCTCAGCCTCGGTTCATGAGGTCAAAAACCATCGCAAAGAAGTCCGCATCAGCGTGCAGGATCATGGTTCTGGCATCAGCAGTTCAGAGTTGGCGCATATTTTCGAACCGTTCTATCGTACTCCAGAGGTTGTGGACGCCCAGATTCACGGAACTGGTTTAGGACTAGCCGTCGCAAAGCGTATATCGGAAGCGATGGGAGGAAGACTGTCTGTAACGAGTGAAATGGGTGTGGGAAGCACTTTTACGCTGCACCTACCGGTCGCTTTGAATTCGGATGCCGAAATGGCATCGTTCGTTCCGCAATCGATTTAGGCTTGCAGAAATGAATGAAAATCTATTATTGGTGGAAGACGAACAGGCATTGAGGGCTGCGCTCGAAGTTCGCCTTCATGCTGAAGGCTACGTGGTTGATACTGCCAAGGACGGCGAGGAGGGGCTGGAGAAGGCAACTAACCTTCCCTTCGACTTGATCATCCTCGATGTCATGCTGCCGTATCGCAACGGACTCGACGTCTGTCGCAGCGTTCGGCAACTCGGGGTGGCGACTCCCATTCTGATATTGAGTGTCCGCGATCAAATCGTTGATAAGGTGGTAGGACTCAACCTAGGCGCCGACGATTACATGACGAAACCATTTGAGGCCGCCGAACTCATCGCTCGCGTCCAGGCCCTGTTACGACGCGTACCAATTCGTATCGGGCAAGGCGTTCACCAATTCGGTTCGATCCGCGTCGACGTCCGGCGAGCGGAAGTTATTCGAGACGGTAAGCCAATTTATCTTACTGCTCGCGAGTTCCAGCTTCTTTGCTACTTGATAGAACGCACCGGAAGTACCGTCCCTCGAACCGAACTCTTGCAGTCGCTCTGGGGCTATGACGCCGGCGCATTCACTCGTACGGTCGATACGCACGTGGCCAGCCTACGCCAAAAGTTGGAGGACAATCCCGGACGGCCCGAGCTAATTCTTACGACGCCTGGAGTCGGCTACAAGTTCGTGGGGTTAAGTCAGAAATGACCTAACCAGAGCCAGCCTCGATCTTTCCTCGCCGGCGCCTCGACCGCAATTCCCGTACTTCCTGTTCCCTACTCATCCGATCATTCCGGGAAACGCTCGACTCCCGGCCAGTCGTCTTGGCTGGACGCCCACGGCCGAGTCCTCCGCGTGCAAATTCATTCACCTGTGTGTCAGAACACTTAACATCTCGATCACCAGGTTGATCGGATGTAAGACTTCAGCGTTGAATGTAAATTATCCGTCGATTGCCGCACGTTTGTTAATTACTTGTCAATTACCGTCATCTATTAGGCCACCTTGCTCTAAATCAACGAAGCAATTTTGTCATCCGGTTAATCTCTCGTTCGCCACACGCCGCTCGTTCCAGGCGGCAAGAAGTCATTGAACGTAGGAGAAGAATCATGGACAAGGAAAATAAGAACTGTAGTTCGCTCGATAAGTCCGAGCTATTTGCGGGTCTGCCAAGCTCTGTTTTCAAAGAAATAATCGCCAGCGCTCGCCCTAAAGACTTTGCGTCCAGCGACGTGATGTTTTTCGTGGACGACCCGATCAGGCAAGTCCTGTTGCTGACGGAAGGTCTGGTAAAGAAATCACAGCTCAGTCAAGGCGGCAGAGAAGCCATTCTTCGATTGATCGTTCCTGGCGAAGTAATTTCCGAAACTGCTTTGGTGCCCGGGGGAACGCATTCGTCGACCGCGCAGGCACTCCAGGATTGCAAGGTGCTTGCATGGGATTCTGCGGCCTTCGAGGCTGCTTCCGTCTGTTTTCCTGGCCTTCGGAAGAATGCGCATCGCATTCTTGAACGGCGTCTAGCGGAACTCGAACGCCGCTTTTCCGTGGTATCCACAAGAAGGGCCTCGCCACGGCTTGCAACTGGCCTGGTTCATTTGATGGATCATTTGGGACAGAGAGTTAACAGCCATATCGAAATTAACGTCACGCAGGAGGTCCTGGCGCAGATGACGGCGATGACCTCATTCCAGGTTTGCCATCTCCTCAACCAGTGGAAAGGGCAAGGCCTCGTGAAACTTCGAAAAGAAACCATTGAAATTCACAGTGTTCCCCGCTTGATGGGCCTTTGCAGAGCGAAATAATCCTCCGGCCTCGAACGCCGCTTTTTGAAATGGAGGCTGCTACTTTTGGTCACGTTATCGTCGGTGTTCGTACTACGGGCGAGTTGCTGGAACTGAAATCACGGAAGCCCCGATTGACCCTTTCCCGTGTGATTCGGCGCGGAAGTAGTTGTTCTCGGGGAAGCTCCGGCCAATCCCCGTTGCGTCCTATCGCGGCGCGGTGAAAGGTCGCTTCTTGAAAATCGTAAAAATCGAAGCACGCGGACGCCGGTGTGGGGATGTCTCGGGAAGGAAAAGTTAATGGATCTATACCTATTAATATGTATGTATAATACAGTTAATATACAACGCGGGACGCCCTTGTGCCCGGGGGATAATGGGGTGTTTTTCATTTTTTCTCTTCCTCTTTGCGAATTTGCAGGGACGAGGGGCCAGGGAGAAGTTAGAGTGCCCGCAGTCAAATTGTGCGACCGGCGCTTTCCGCTCAGGCTTGAGGCTTTAATCAGGCCTCAGAGAGCGAGACGCGGGCGCCAGCAAGTCTGGAAGGAGATCGTCAAGCCATGAGAAAGCTGCACCAGGTTTGCTTATTAATACTCTTGATCAGCCTCGCGGCGGGAGTTGCGAGCGCTCAGAGTTTCCGTGTCCAGTGTCCGGACAGCACCATCACTCACCCGGCGGCCACCAATAACTCGGAACCTGCCTACACCGCTCCGACTTATACGGGCACAAATGGATATCTTAGCGGAGCCGGCCATGTGAACGGCGCCATTAAATGCCAACAGATTGCGGGCGGCGACGGTTTCGCGACGATGGGCGACGGCACGCAGACTTACTTGTTCGCCTTCGGACCGTTGTCTGGTCTCGCGAAGATCGCCAGCGGGCAGCCCGGTACGGACTCCCCGAGCGAGTTCAACACCGTGTATCCAGGCGGGGTGCCGCTTCGGCCCGGTGATCCTGCCACGACTGGCGGTTCATTTACATACAACGGCGCCGTGGGGCTGGTTTCCGACCTAGATGCCATAGCCGCCGGAACTTGCACCGGCCTGTGTCTTGATGGACACGTCGATCCCCGACAAATGTTGGATATCGGCGTAATGAACGGCAACATCCCGGCGCCGCTGATGGCGATCGATGAGGATGACGAGTACTTCCTCACCCTCAGCAACGTGGGCATGATCATGCGGCCGGACCTGTTCGAACAGCACACAGTCCACTTTCACGGGTATCCCAACGCTTCGGCGTTTTACGACGGCGTGCCCGACGCTTCGGTCGCCATCAACATCGGCGGCAGCTTCACCTATTACTACCTCGCGCCCGATGCCGGCACTTACTTCTGGCACTGCCATATCACGCCTCCCGAGCACTTGCAGATGGGCATGGTCGGGCAACTGTATGTGCGCCCGCGGCAAAATCGGGTCTCTGGCAGCCTCTATGCCGGCCTTCAACAGCAGCAACTGGATCTGCGCACAAAGTGCGATTCCAGAGATATTCTGTGCAGCAATCCCCTGCCTGCCGTGGTGACCACTGCGACGGGCGGAGGAAAATATGCCTACAACGACGGCGACGGTACGACCGCTTACGATGTCGAGTATCCCATCCAGATCCACGGCTTCGACCCCAACTTCCATTTTGTGGGCATGACGTTCAACCCGGAAGGTTTTGCGGACATGAAGGACAAGTACTTCTTGCTGAACGGGCGGAGCTATCCCGACACAGTCACGGACGGTCCATTGCAAACCCAGTCTTCAGACGGAGTTAATCATTTCTCCCAGCCGCTGCCCGCGATTATCACCATTCCGGCAGGAAAAAGAGCGTTACTGCGCATTTCCGACCTGGACGTTTCCGAATATCAGACGCTGGCCTCGCTGGGGATTCCGATGCAGGTCGTCGGGTACAACGCCAAGCTGCTTCGGGATCAGGCGGGAAACAACCTGTATTACACGACCAACTCGATCACGTTGGCCGGCGGCGAGTCGCTCGACGTGATTCTGGATGCCACCGGCTACACGGCGGGCAGCGTGTTCTATCTCTATACCCCCAACCTGGACCACCTGTCTAACGACGCCGAGAATTTCGGCGGGCTCATGACCGAGGTCCGTATCAATTAGTTAGATAGGTAGGAGAACAGCAATGAGTGCGAGGAGAGAGGCAATGAGAGAGACGAATATGAAAAAAGCGATCTCGATGTCCAAGCTACTCCCGGTTGTGATGCTGGCGCTGGCCCTGCTGTTCACGGCTACGGCGCACGCCGCGGCTCCCGGCATCACCGGTCCGGTCTTCAACCTGACGGCGCAACCCGCTTACCTCACCCAGCCGGACGGGCAGTCGATTTACTCCTGGGGATACGGGTGTAACGGCGCGCCGGCTGGCTACGCCCCTGCGGCTATCACCAACGCGACATGCCCCTCAATGCAAGTTCCCGGCCCCACGTTGATCGTCACGGAAGGACAGACGGTCACGGTGAACCTGACGAATGGCCTCCCCACGTCGGCCGGCAACACATCGATTCTCTTTCCCGGCTTTAATGTGACGGCGACAGGCGGAGTAGCCGGCCTGCTGACGACGGAGGCGGCACCCGGAGGTTCGGTGAGCTATAGCTTCGTTGCTTCGTCGCCGGGGACGCGCGCCTATTACAGCGGAACGCAAGGCGACCTACAGGTCGAGATGGGCCTGTACGGAGCGATCATTGTGCTCCCGTCTGCCATTCCAGGTAATTGCACCGCAATTGCAACAACGCCACCGGGGGGCTTGC
>Ga0137410_10002200_pt1 | contig 13305 bp, 10 predicted proteins | sample CZODoug1_16funga_FD_108878 | JGI IMG/M metagenome (GOLD analysis project Ga0137410, IMG submission 108878) | Vadose zone soil fungal communities from Angelo Coast Range Reserve, California, USA - CZODoug1_16fungal (Illumina Assembly) | ecosystem: Environmental > Terrestrial > Soil > Vadose zone... | reverse complement strand
GTCGAAGTACTGAGCAGTCGAGAACCAGTCTTCGGCGATCCCGAGGCCGGGCGAACGGCTCCAGAGGATCGCGAGGCGGCTCGCGTCCTGATACGGCAGCGGCCGCAGCAGCAGCGCGCTCGCGACGCTGAAGATCGCGCTGTTCGCGCCGACGCCGATGGCCAGCGAGACGATCGCCGCGGCGGCAAATCCGCGGTGAACTGCAAAGGCACGCAGCGCGAACCGCACGTCCTGCGCAAGACTGCTCATCGCGCGCGATCATGTCACCAATTCCAGCACGACAACGAAATTCGATATTCGCGCACGGTTCTGTAATCCGACGCCGGTATTCGCACGGAAATGCCGTTCCGCACGCTGCAATCAAACGGCACACTTTAAGCATCCTAATTCCCCCCATGGACCCTGCAATTGTCCCGGCCGCAGCCCCCGTAGTGGTGACGTTCGCCGACGGCCTCGGGCAGCGCCACCAGATCACGGATCGCTCGCGGAATGAGCCGGTCGAGCTGCTCTGCCTCCGCGGTGAGCTCACCTCGGTGCCGTCCTTCGAGTTCGCGCTGCGCGAGCGCGTGAGCCATCTCGCCACCTTCCACCATGCGTGCTACGCGCACGTGCGCGGCGTCGAGCGGCTGAAGAATTCTTCGTCCACGCTCGTGGTCGTGTCCGATGTCACGGCCGGCGTGCGGCTCTCAGACGTTCTCGCGTTCGCGGATCGGACGCAGGTCACCCTCGACATCGACGCGGCGCTGTGCCTGCTGCGGCAGATCGTCCCGGCCGTCGCGATGCTGCACGAGAATGCGCCGGGTGTCTCGCACGGCGCCATCGCCGTCGAACGCATCATCGTCACGCCGGGCGCGCGCATCGTGATGGTCGAGCACGTCCTGGGCTCCGCGATCGGCGAGCTGCACCTGTCGCGCGAGCGGTACTGGAAAGAGCTGCGCGTGGCGCTGCCGGGCACCACGTCGCCGCCGGTGTTCAGCCACCGCTCCGACGTCACGCAGATCGGCGTCGTCGCGCTCTCGCTGATCCTCGGCCGGCCGCTCGCCGATGACGAGTTGGCGTCGCGTCTGGGCGACGTGGTCGCCTCCTCGTGGGCAATTTCCGCGCGCGGCGGCCTCGAGCCGCTGCCGGCGGGCCTGCGCGCGTGGCTGATGCGCGCGCTACAGCTCGATCCGCGCGAGTCGTTCGAGTCGGCGATTGACGCACAGGCGGAGCTCGAGCGCGTGCTCGGCGAGAGCGACTACCTCGCGGCTCCGTCGACGCTCAACGAGTTCATCGCGCAGTATCACGCGCAGGCCGACCATGCCGCGCCGGCCGCTCAGACGCCGACGCCATCGGCGCTGGCGTTCTCGCCTCCGCCCGCGTCCGAATCGATCGACCTGCGGCGAAGCTCGCCGCAGCGCGAAGAGCGCGACGGACCGACGCCATCCACGCCCGCGCCGTTGTTCACGACGCCACCCGTACCGGCGCCATCGTTCACGGCGCCATCGTTCACGACGCCATCGTTCACGACGCCATCGCTCACGACGCCATCGCTCACGACGCCATCGCTCGCGACTCCACCGGCGACGGTCGTCCGCCCCGTGGACCGCACCGTCGAACCGCGGCACCACATAGTCACGCCGGCCGCGCCCGTTCCTGCGCCAGCGCCAGCATCTGGCGTCCATGCCGCCAGGCCAATGGGTCGTCCGGCTGACGTCGTGCGTCACGCCGAAACGGCGATGCCGCCCGCGCCGGCTGCACGTCCGGCGATGGCATCGCCGGCGCCGTTGCCGGTGCCGCCGCCCGTGCCGGTGCCGATGGCGCAGATGCCCCCGGTATCGCCCGTGTCCTCATCGCGCGCGTCTTCATCGCCTGCGTCCCCATTGAGCGAGCCGCGATACGGATCGCCGTACGGATCGCCGAAGCGCGAAGAGCGGGACGGGGGCAAGCATGTGACGCACAACTCGAGGGTGGCGGATCACGCCGGCGACCCGTGGCGACACGATGCGGCGCCAGCGCCGCTCGAGACGGGGACGAAATCGTCGAAAGCCTCAAAAATCGGCGCGCGCCGCAAGCGCTGGTGGCCTGCAGTGGCGGCGGCCGCGACGCTCGTCGCACTGGCCGGCGCGGGCGTTCCCGCAGCGCGCCGCTACATGGCGCCAGGCGCGGTGGTCAAGGAAGGCACGCTGGCGATGACGACGAACCCGGAGGGCGCGCATCTGTTCGTCGACGGCGTCGAGCGCGGCGTCACGCCGCTCACGGTCGCACTCAAGCCGGGCGCACACTCGCTCGAAATCCGTGTCGACGGCGCCGCGCCGCGTCTGATGCCGATCACGATCACAGCCGGGTCGCAGCTCGCGCAGTACATCGAGCTGCCGAAAACCGCGTCCCAGGTCGGTCAGCTGCAGGTGCAAACCCAACCGGCGGGCGCGCGCGTGAGCGTGGACGGCATCTGGCGCGGCGTCGCGCCGGTGACGGTCGCCGAGCTGGCGCCGGGCGAGCACGCCATCGTGCTGGAAGGCGATCAGGGATCGGTCAAGCAGACGGTTACGGTCGAAGCCGGCATCACCGCATCGCTGGTGGTTCCGCTTGGCGCGCCGGAAGGGGCGCCGGTCTCGGGCTGGATCTCGTTCGCTGTGCCGGCGGACGTGCAGGTATTCGAGAACAAGCGGCTGCTCGGCAGCAGCCAGAGCGACCGTGTGATGGTCTCGGCCGGCCGCCACGAGCTCGAGATCATCAACGAAGCCCTGGGCTACCGCTCGACGCGCACCGTGCAGGTGTTGCCCGGCAAAGTGACGCCCATCAAGATTGAATTCCCGAAAGGAACGATCGCCATCAACGCCATCCCCTGGGCCGAAGTCTGGGTCGACGGTGAGAGGGCCGGCGACACGCCCATCGGCAGTCTTTCGCTCACCATCGGTTCACACGACGTCGTCTTCCGTCATCCTGACCTCGGCGAGCAGCGTCAGAAGGCGATCGTGACCCTCGCGACGCCGGCGCGCCTCAGCGTCGACATGAGGAAAAAATGAGACCGCTGTTTTCGCCGGTGTGGATCGGCTGCGTCCTCGCGACGATCGTGTTGACCGGGGCGGCTGTTCGCGCTCAGGACAGCGACCTCACCGCCGCGCGCGACCTCTACGCATCGGCCGCGTACGACGATGCGCTGTCGATGTTGAACCGGCTGCGCGCGGCCGACCATCCGGCGAGCCAGTTGCGGGCGATCGAGCAGTACCGCGCGTTCTGTCTCCTGGCGCTCGGCCGCAGCAGTGACGCCGAGAAGGCCATCGAGGCGGTCGTCGCCGCCGAGCCCTCGTACCATCCGAGCGACAACGACGTGTCGCCGCGCGTCCGTCTGGCCTTCACCGAGGTCCGCCGCCGCATGCTGCCGGCCATCATCCAGCAGAAATACGCGCAGGCGAAAGCGGCGTTCGATCGCAAGGAGTTTGCCGCCGCGGCCGAGGGGTTCAGCCAGGTGCTGGTGACGCTCACCGATCCGGACGTGGTCGCCGATGCGATGCGGCCGCCACTCTCGGATCTGCGGACGCTCGCGGTCGGCTTCGAGGAGCTCAGCGCCAAGGCGGCCGCGCCGCCGCCGCCGCCGCCCGCGCCGGTTGTTCAGGCCCCTCCCGTCGTGCAGGCGCCCCCGGCGCCGCGCATCTACGCGGGCGAAGACCGGACGGTGGTGCCGCCGTTGGCCATCAGCCAGACGCTGCCGCCGTTTCGCGGACCGGCCGGCATTACGCGCACCGGCAAGCTCGAGGTCGTGATAGACGAGTCCGGCGCGGTCACCTCCGCCGTGATGATCGACTCGATCACCCAGGGGTACGACCGCATCGCGCTGGCGGCGGCGAGAGCCTGGCTGTACAAGCCGGCCACGGTGAACGGCGTGCCGGTGAAGTTCCGCAAGGTCGTCCAGATTACGGTGAAGGCAACGTCCTAGATTCGAGTCCACGTCTAACCGCATAGTCCACGTCTAACCGCGGAGATCGCAAAGAGCGCAGAGATCTTGGTTTCTGGCTCCTGCGTGCTCCGCGCGCTTTGCGGTTGAACGTCGTCGTCCAGTCCACGTTTAACCGGCCAGTCCACGTTTAACCGGCTCCTTCGTGCTCCGCGCGCTTTGCGGTTTACACGTCGTCGTTCGAGTCCACGTGCTTAAATGAGGCGGAAGCGCGCCGGCGGAGGGCCTGCTCCGGCCGCGGCGATCGCGCAGCCCTGCAGCGGCCCGAGCGACGCCACGGTCTGCAGCGCCATGAGATCGAGCGTAACCGCCAGGACGTCAGCCTGGGCGCCTCTCCATTAGACGTGCCACTGGAGTCTGCACGATTCTGTTGGGACGTCAAATGGAGGGCGGCTGCGCCAGCTGGGTCGGGTGCGTCAGGTGGGTCGGGTAGGTCCGGAGGTCGCGCACCTCTGCGGCTCGGTTTCCCGATGGCCGACGGCTCGGCCTGCCCGGCCTGCCCTGTGGTGGAGCGGACGCCTCACGCCGCCGGGGCGACGTAGAGCCGATCGCCCAGCGCCACGGCGTGGCGGCGCAGGCTGCCTGCCGGCAGCTCGACGACCGTGCGCGCACCCACGGCCAGCGTCATCCGCCAGGGCGCCACGTCGCTGACGAGCTTCACGGCATAGCCGTTCCGGTCGAGGAACACGACGTCGATGGCGAAGCGCATGAAGGCGGTGTGGACCGCGGCGCACGGCGTCAGCATCAGCGCGGCCGACGCGTCGAGGTGGTCGCGACCGAGCAGTCCGCGCCGTCGCGACCGACGTGTGGCCGCGAGCTCGAGGGCGGTCGCCACCGGCAGATGCGTGCGTTCGTTCATCAGCGCGGCCATCAGAACACCCCCGGCACCAGATGCCACCCCACACGGCGGCAATAGCCTTGATACTCGACGTCGTTGCTCAACACCCGCTCTTCCATCAGGGCACGCACGACGAGCGCGGTGTCGGCCACCAGGATGATCGCGGCGTTCCACGGCGTCGGATTCGCCATCAGGAAGGCCGTATGGGAAATGAGATACCCCGTGTAGATCGGATGCCGCACGAGCGTGTAGGGCCCGCGCACGACCACGCCGCGGTTGGCCGGCGCCACGCCGAAGCTGCGACCCAGGGTCATCTTGCCGACCACGACGAGCCCCAGGCCGAAGGCGGAGATCATCGCCGTCACGGCGTCGGGCACCAGCGAGAAGACCGCCCCGGCGCGCAGCATGGGGGGCCCGGCCAGCGACAGACCCGTCATGACGGCCGCCGCGAGGGAGCGATCGATCAGCCGGGCACGACGGCGGGTAATCGTCAGCACGACCACGAGCGACTCGCCGGCGAGCAGCAGCAGGCCGGTCACCCGGCCTGTTCGCATGAAGTCGGCGAACAGATTGATCGACAGGAGCGTGAACAGCGTACCGATGGTGACTCGGGCGAACAGGTCGTTGACGCGCGGGCTCCTCAACAGCCACAACGACATCAGTGCACCTCCAGATGCCTGGGAGCCTTTCCACGCGGGGCGGGCGCCGGCGGCGGCGCCGGAGCGCCGGTGTCCACGAAGTACGAGTTGCACGCCGCGTCGAGCAGGTCGCGCGTGATGACCGGCTCGATGCCGCGGTACCGGCAGAGCGCGGTGACCTGGTCCAGCAGGTCGCGCGGGTGACAGGCACGCAGCGACCGACCCGCCGGGCCGTAGTGCCGGCGTTGCAGGTAGGCGACCATCACCTGATGGAACCGCAGCTTGCGGCGGCGGCAGTTCAGCTCGAAGATCTTCGTGAACTCATCGATGGTCGGGTCCTCGATCGGGATCTTGTATGGGATGCGCCGCAGGAACGCTTCGTCGGCGAGCGATTCGGGATTCAGGTTCGTCGCGAAGATGAGCAGGACGTCGAACGGCACCTGAAACTTCTTCCCGGTGTGCAAGGTGAGGTAGTCGATGCGGCTCTCGAGCGGCACGATCCACCGGTTCAGCAGGTCCTGCGGGCGAATGCGCTGCCGGCCGAAATCGTCGACGAGAAACACGCCGCCGTTCGCCTTCAACTGAATCGGCGCCTCGTAGAACTTCGCGATGGGATTGAAGGTCAGGTCCAGCATGTCGAGCGTGAGCTCGCCACCCACCATCACGACCGGCCGGCGGATGCGCACCCACCGGCGGTCCTCCGAGGTCGTCGCGATGACGCTCGACATGTCGCCCTCGGTCTCGAGCGAATCGTGCGTGATCGGATCGAACATCGTCATCGTGTGGCCGTCGATGTCGAGGGCATGCGGCATGTACATGTCGCCGCCCAGGGTCCGCCCCATGCCGTCGGCGATCACCGTCTTGCCGTTTCCGGGCGGGCCGTACAGGAACACCGACTTGCCGGCGTTGACGGCAGGCCCGAGCTTCTCCAGTATGCGGTCGCTGATGACGAGATGGGAAAAGCCCTGGCGGAGCCGCTCGCGGTCCATATAGGGGCGCGCGGCCGCCAGCGCGGTCATGGAAGCGACATACGCGGCCAGCGGCACCGGCGCCGGGCCGACATAGCGGCTGATCTCGAAGTAGTGCAGCGATCGCTCGTGCCCCGCATCCGTGAGGGCGTAGCGATATGACGAGGCCCCGGAGCTGGCCGCGCCGCGCACTTCGATGAGCCGCTCGGCGCGCAGCCGCTCGATGAGCGGTTCGAGGATCGTGAACGACAGGCGGATCCGATCCGCGATCACGAGACCGCTCGCCTCGCCGCCGTGCAGCGTCTTCACCAGCAACTGCTCGATCTGATCGGCGCCAAGACCGGTATGCTCGATCGTGGTCGGGACTGGCGGCCGTGCCGCCGTTTTCGCCGTGTTGGTGTCGATCGGCGGACGGGCGATGGCCGTCATTTCTGCTGTGCCATCGGGACCAGCACCTGCACGAACTTGATGGCGGCCGGTCCGATGGTCACCACCCAGATGGCCGGGAAGATGCAAAACACGAGCGGAAACACCATCTTCACGCCCGTCTTGGCGGCCGCTTCCTCGGCGCGCTGCCGCCGCTTGGTTCGAACCGTATCGGAGTGCACCCGCAGCGACTGCGCGACGCTGGTGCCGAACTTGTCGGTCTGCACGAGCATCGCGACGAGCGAGGCGATATCGTCGACGCCGGTGCGTTCGGCGAGGTTCCGCAGCGCCTCCACGCGCCCTTTGCCGGCGCGCAGCTCGAGGTTGATCAGCCGCAGCTCGGAGGACAGCTCCGGGTGCGCAAAATCGAGCTCGTCGCCGACGCGTTGAATGGCCTGATCGAGGCCCAGCCCCGCCTCGACGCTGACCACGAGCAGATCGAGCGCGTCGGGCAGGCCGAGACGGATCTTGTGCTGCCGCTTCTTCGCGATGCGCCCGAGCGCCATGCTCGGCAGGAGGTAGCCCAGGGCGCACGTGCCGAGCGCCAGCGCCAGGTGCGGCGTGCCGAACAGACCCGACATCATCACCGCGAAGGCCAGGAGCGCGCAGCCGAGCCGAATGCCGAAAAAGACGATGATCGCCTCGTTCCCGCGGTAGCCGGCGGTCACCAGCCGTTGCTGCAGCTTCCCCATCTCCTTCGCCGATCGCGGCGCCACCTTTCCGACGGCCTTCAGCGCGTCGACAATGGCGCGGTTGTATCCACGATCTTCAGGCGCCGCGTCGACGTGGCCGCCCGTGATCACTTCGCCGAGACGGCGCTCGATGGTTCCCGCCCCGCTGGGCGACAGGGCCATCGCGGCCGCCGTGACCACCAGCGACGCAAAGAGAAACGCGAGCAGCGGCAGCAGCATCGTCACGTCTACACCTCGATCTTGATGACTTGCCGGATCCACAGGAACCCGACCGTCTGCATGACGATCGCGCCCATCAGCATCATTTGGCCCATGTGCTCGCGAAACAGCACCTGCATGTGCTCCGGATTGATGAACGACAGCGCGATCGCGAGCGCGGCCGGCAGCGCGAGCAGCACATACCCGGTGAAGCGGCCGTGCGCGGTGTGGACGCGCACCTGGCGGCGAATCTTGAACCGCTCGCGCACGACGTGGGCGAGGTTGTCGAGGATCTCGGCGAGGTTGCCGCCGGTGTCGCGCTGGATCAGCACGGCGGTCACGAAGAACCGCACGTCGAGAAGCGGGATGCGCACCGCCATTTCGTTGAGCGCATCGCGGAGCGGCAGCCCGAAGTTCTGCTGATCGAACGTCTTCTTGAACTCCGGCCCCACCGGGTCCGGCAGCTCCTCGGCCGCCATGCCGAGCGCCGTCTGAAGCGCGTGTCCGGCGCGAATGGCGCGCGACATGAGATCGAGTGCTTCAGGGAACTGCTCTTCGAACCGCTTCCGCCGCGACGTCCGGCGGTGCACCAGCCACGCATACGGCGCGATGCCGGCGAACGCCGCCGCCAGCGGCGGAGCGAACGGGTTCATCACCAACAGCCGTGTCAGCAGCCCGGCGGCGGCCGCGGCTACCAGGCTCACGAGGACAATCGCGCCCGGCGTCGTCCGCACGCCCGATTGCTCGATCAGCCGCGAGAGGCTCATGCCGGCACCGGTACGGGCCATGAGACGATCGACGCCCGGGAGCGGTCCGGCGGCGGCGTGTTTCAGAATAGTCTCGTCGGTTGAATTCGGGTCGGACGGCACCCCGCCGAACGACACCTCACGCAGCCGCTGATCCAGGCGCCGTGACGCCAGCATCCCCGGCAGGCGCGTCGCGGCGGTGTACGCGCCCATGATGGCGCCCGTCACCAGCACGAATACGGCAAGTGCCACTATCATCACCGCACCTCGGTTACGCCTTCGAACATGTCCGCCGGCAGATGGATGCCGGACGCCTTCAGCCGCTCGCAGCACTTCGGCCGGACGCCGGTCGCGCGGAAGCGGCCGATCACCTTGCCGTCCTGCGTCACACCCATTTTCTCGAACACGAAGATCTCCTGCATCGTGATCACGTCGCCTTCCATGCCGGTAATCTCCGAGATGCTCGTGATCTTGCGCGAGCCGTCGCTGAGGCGCGTTTGCTGAACGACCAGCTGAATCGCCGACGACATCTGCTGGCGCATCGCGCGCTCCGGGAGGTTCGTGGCCCCCATCGCGATCATCGTTTCGATACGGGTCAGCGCGTCCCGCGGCGTGTTCGCGTGCACGGTCGTCAGCGAGCCGTCGTGACCCGTATTCATCGCCTGCAGCATGTCGAGCGCTTCTTCGCTGCGCACCTCGCCGACCACGATGCGGTCGGGGCGCATACGGAGGGCATTGACCATGAGCTGGCGCTGTCGAATGGCGCCCTTGCCCTCGACGTTCGCCGGACGGGTCTCGAGGCGCACGACGTGCTCCTGGTGCAGCTGGAGCTCCGCGGCGTCCTCGATGGTCACGATGCGCTCGCGCTCGGAGATGTAGCTGGACAGCACGTTGAGCAGCGTCGTCTTGCCCGCGCCGGTGCCGCCGCTGATGAGCGCGTTGAGCCGGGCGCGCACGCAGTGCGCCAGAAAATCGAGCATCGGCCGGGTGAGCGCGCGCAGCGTGACCAGATCCTCGGCCTTGAGCCGCTCGGCCGGAAAGCGCCGAATCGAGACCAGCGGGCCGTCGACGGCGAGCGGCGGAATGATCGCGTTCACGCGCGAGCCGTCCGGCAGCCGTGCGTCGACCATCGGCGAGCTGTCGTCCACCCGCCGCCCGACCGCGCTGACGATGCGGTCGATGACGCGCATCAGGTGGCGGTCGTCCTGAAAATTGGCGTTGACCTTCTCGAGCATGCCGTTGCGCTCGACGAACACGTGCTTGTACGTGTTGACCAGGATGTCGCTGATGGTCGGATCGCGCAGGAGCGGCTCGAGAGGTCCGAGCCCGAACACGTCGTCGAGCAGCTCCGTGAACAGCCCTTCGCGCTCACCGAGGCTGAGCGGCGTGTTCTCTTCCGCCAGCAGCTCGCCGAGCAGCGTGCGGATTTCGCTTTCCGCGCGCGCGCGATCGGACTGCGCCAGCGCTTCGAGGTTCAGGCGGTTGAGGAGCTTCCGATGGACGTTCGCCTTCAGCTCGAGATACTGCTGCCGCGCGGGCGGCTGCGGGCGGAGGGCGGAAGCACCTGGCATCGCGATGGTGGACATATGTGGTTACCAGATGGATGCGAGGCGCTCGAGCCCCGGTACGCGGCGCCGCGCGGAAGGCTGCGGCGCCGGCGCCGCGGCGTCAGGTTCCAGGATGAGGCGCGTGAAATGGTCGAACTGCGCGGCGATGTCGGAGTTGCCGGTGAGCGCGAGCGGCACCCCGGAGTTGAGCGCGGTCGACACCGTCTTGTAGTCGCTCGGAAACGTGTGATGAATGGGGTGGCCGAGGGCGGCCTCGATCTGCTTGGGCGGAATCGGATACGGTTCCGCCGCGCGATTGAGCAGTACACGGACGCGCTCGCCGCACGCGCCCAGCTGGCGCACGCGGTCGAGCAGGCGCTGCGCGTTGCGCACGGACGGGACGTCGGGGTTTGCGACCATGAAGATCCGATCCGCTGTATAGAGCGCCGCGACGGCGACCGAGTTGATCTGGCTGCCGGCGTCCACGAGGATGTACTCGTACTGCCGGGCGAGCAGCCGGAACAGCTCTTCGATCGCCCCCCCATCCGCCGCGCCTGGCCGATCGAATTGATCGGATCCCGCGAGGATCTCGATCCCTGACTTGTGCTTGACCACCAGCTCCTTCAGGAATTCGCGATCGAGCCGGTGCAGGTTGTCGATGGCGTCGAGCAGGCTGTAGCGCGGCCGCACGCCGAGAAACAGCGCCACTTCGCCCAGACCGGGCTTCAAATCGACGATCACCGCCGAGCGCTTGCTGAGGCGCGCCAGCTCGACGCCGCAGTTGACCGCGACGGTCGTGGTGCCGGCGCCGCCCTTGGCGCCGAAAAACACGAGCGTGGTGGCCGACGGCCGCGTCCCTTGCGCCGTCTCGCGCCGCGCCGACGTCCGCCGGATGGCGCCGTGGAAGGTCTCTTCGGCCGGCGGCCACGTGAAGAACTCGTTCGCGCCCGCCCGCATCGACTGCAGAATCACCTCGGGATCGGCCGCCGTGGCGACCGCGAAGATCCCGGCGCCTGGCGCGCTCCCCCGCAGCCGCTCGATGCTGGACATCGCCGACGAGGCGTCGCCCCGCGTGTCGACGATGATCAGATCGGGAGGAGTGCCGTCGCGACCGACGCGATCGTCGAGCACGCTGACGGGAATCGCGCCGGCGCGCAGCAGTCGCCCGAAGTGCTTCTTGAACGCGTCGTCTTCCGAAACGATGAGGCCGACCAGTTGTGCCATGACTCTGCTCGTGTCGCTTCCGCGTCTTAACTCTGTTTCTTGAGCTCGGCCTGATACTTCGTTTCCGCGGCACGCGCCTTGGCCGCCGCCTCGTCGAGCGCCTTCTGGTGCTCGCGATCGAGCTCGGCCTTCCGCTTGGCGTCCCGCGCGGCGGCCTCGGCCTCGCGCTTCGCCTGTTCGCCGGCGATGCGGCCCGCTTTGGCGTCGCGCACGGCCTGTTCCTTGGCGGCCCTGGCGTCGACCTTGGCCTTTGCGGCCGCCTCCCTGGCGTCGCGCTTGGCCTGCTCGTTCGCGGCCTTGGCCTCGCGCTCCTGGTCGTCCTTCTCCCTGCGGCGCTGGGCGTCGGCCTGCTTGGTGTTGTTCGTACCGGAGTCCGCGGACCGCGCCGCCTCTTGCTGCCTCAGCATGCGCTCCAGCTTGACCCGTTCGTCGTTGGTCACCTGTCGCGTGGGCTGCGCCGCGGGAGGCTGCGCTGCCGCCGGCTGAGCCTGCGTCGGCGGGACATACGGAACCGGATTCGGCGTCGGGCCGAGCGCTTTCACCGTGGCGGCGGCCCGGGCGGCGGCCGATGCGTCGTCGGACGGCCGCGGCGCGATGAAGGCGGGCGGCGGCGGCTCCATCGACTTGTTCGCCGGCATCGGCGGCAGGTACGGCTCCTGTTGACGCGGCAGGTTCGGCGTCACGCCGGGTGAATTCCTCGGAAGAATGTGCGGCGTGATCATCACGACCAGCTCGGTCTGGTTTTTCTGCGCCGCCTTGCTCTTGAACAGCAGCCCGAGGATCGGAATGTCGCCGATGCCGGGAATCTTGTTCAGCGTCGAGGTCATGGTGTTGTTCATGAGGCCGGCGATCGCGAAGGTCTGACCGTCTATCAGCTCCAGCTCGGTTTCGGTCCGGCGCGTGCTGAGCGCGGGAATGCGGAAGCCCTGCGATGAGACGGCGTTGGCGAAATCGAGCGTGCTGACTTCGGGCTTCACCTTCAGATGCACGCGATTGCCGTTGACGACCGGCGTGAAGCTGAGGCGGATGCCGAACTCTTTGTACTGCACGCTGATCGCGACGTTGCCGCCGGTGCCCTGGGCGATCGGAATCGGAATCTCGCCGCCGGCGAGGAAGCTGGCGTCTTTTCCGCTCTCGGCCACGAGATTCGGCTCGGCGAGGCTTTGAAACAGGCCTTTCGTCTGCAGCGCCTTGATCATCGCGCCGATGTCGTACTTCTCGCTGAACAGGAACAGGTTCAGGAAATCACCGAACGTGAACTTCCCTTCGGCGCTCGTCACCGGGGAGCCGAAATCACTGCTCCCCTTGGTCCATTGCAACCCGTCGAACCCCGGCGCGCTGAACTGCTCCGTGGTCGCACGGCCGAGGGTGTTCTTGACGCCGAGGGGACTCGTGAAGAGCGAGACGCCCAGCTCGGTCATCGCGCTGCGGCTCACTTCGGCGAAGCGGACGCGCAGCAGGACCTGGTTGCTGCCGATCCCCTCCTGCAGGCCCAGCAGGTTCACGACATCATCTGCCTTGTCGACGTAGCCGGCGGCGACGGTCGCCGCTTTGCTGGATAGATCCTTGCTCGACACCATGCCGGAGAGCACGATCGACTTGCCGTTGCTCTGCGCCTCGATGGTCTCGCCGGGGAACAGCCGCTTGATCTGCTCGTTGAGGCGCGCGAGATCGCGCTGCACGATGATTTCGTACTGGCGCAAGGCACCGCTCCGCTCCCAGACGAACATCGAGATGGTGCCCGGCAACTTGCCGTTGATGAGCAGCTGGTTCGCCGACGTCACCATCGCGTCGGCCACGTCGGCGCTCGTCAGCGACACGCGGGAGATCGGCGTGCCGACGTCCACGACGGTCGAGCGGCCGACGAGCAGGCGCACCGGCGGCAGGTCATCTCCGGCGAAGACAACGCCCGGCGTGGCGACGGCAATCAGGAGAATGAGCAGCGACGAAGCGATCCGGTCTCTGGTACGCATGTTACTGCTCCTGCCGCACGACTTCGTGGGCACGTTTGTCTCCGCGGATGATTTCTACCGTCTGCATCTCGAGCGCCGGCATCGGGATGGCTGCCACCGCAGGACCACCCGTTGTGGT
>Ga0137410_10002198_pt1 | contig 13309 bp, 12 predicted proteins | sample CZODoug1_16funga_FD_108878 | JGI IMG/M metagenome (GOLD analysis project Ga0137410, IMG submission 108878) | Vadose zone soil fungal communities from Angelo Coast Range Reserve, California, USA - CZODoug1_16fungal (Illumina Assembly) | ecosystem: Environmental > Terrestrial > Soil > Vadose zone... | reverse complement strand
GCGCTGGGCGATGTCCGCGAACGCCGGCCAGAGTGGCGCGGTGCGACCAACCCCACCGGCTTCGCGCATGTCCTCCATCAGCCCGGCAACCCGGATCTCGAAGAATTCGTCCAGGTTGGAGGAAACGATACAAAGGAAGCGCAGCCGCTCTGCGAGCGGCACACTCGGCCGTTCAGCGAGCGCGAGCACACGCTCGTTGAATACCAGTTGCGACAGTTCCCGATCGAGAAAACGATGGTCCGGCGGTACCGGCCGCGCTTCTAGAGTGGCGATGGTCGAGTCCTTGCGGTCACGCCGGTTCTTTTTCTTCTGCACCATACGACCTGTCCATGACCGCAAATTGACCGCTCGGGCTTCGCTCGGTTGCAACCTTAGAATGCCCGCTGCGTTGCGTCGATCGACTTTTCGGTCGTTCGATTCTAGGCAACTGCCCGGAGCCATGGCCGCCGAGATCTCCACCGCATCGACCCGCGATCAGCCCTTTGTCCAGCTCGACCGGGCAAGCAAGAAGTACGGTGCATTCCGCCTCGCGCTGGCGGACGCAACCCTCAGCATTCGACGGAGCGAGTTCCTGCTGTTGATCGGCGCCAGCGGCGCGGGCAAATCGACTCTGCTGCGCCTGGTTGCAGCAATGGAGGCGCCTTCGAGCGGAAGTATAAGGATCGGCGGAGAAGACCCGGCGCGCATGCGCTCGAACGCGCTGGCGTTTCTGCGTCGTTCGATCGGCTTGGTAATGCAGGAACCCTTGCTGCTCGATCGGCGCAGCGTGCTAGAAAATGTCATGCTGCCCGCGATCGCGTCGAACCTGACGCGCGCCGAGGCGGTCGGGCGGGCTCGCGCTGCACTTGGTCGCACGCGTTTCGAAGACGTCAATGCGGTGCCCGCACAGCTGGCAAGTGGCGCGCGACACCGGGTCGCGCTGGCGCGCGCGATCGTCAATCGACCGGCGCTCCTTTTGGTCGACGATCCGATAAGCCGACTCGATCCCGATTCCGCGGACAACATGCTCCAGTTGCTGGAGCAATTTGCGATCAGCGGGGTCACGGTGGTTCTCGCTTCGCAACGCGAGCCCGAGCGAATGCCCGCGCGCGCGCGGCTCGTGCGAATCGATAACGGCGTTCTGACGCGATGAGCTGGCAGACCGCCCGCGGGTACTGCTGGGCGCGCGCCATGCGCATGTTGAGCGAGCGCTCTTGGGCGACGCTGACTGGAGTCTTGGTGGCGGCCATCGCGCTTGCCTTGCCTGGGTTCGCGCTGCTCGTCGCGTTGACTGCCGGGCCGCTTCTCGACCGCATTCCAGCCGCCGAGGCGACCGCCTACGTCGTCCAGGGAACTGCAACGTCGGAGGTCAAGGCTCTCGGGGGTCGGCTGCAGGCGATCGACGGCGTGGCTCGCGTCCGCCTGATCCCGCGCGACCAGGCCTGGGCTGAAGTTCAGCGGCGGGCCGGTGATGGCCAGCCGTTCGCGGATGTCAAACCGAACCCCCTCCCCGACGCAGTCGTGGCGGAGTTCGCACCACGGGCAAGTCCAGCCGTCGTGAGCGCCGGCGTGGCCGCGATTCGCAAGCAACCACGCGTCGAGTCGGTCCAGGCCGATCTTGAGTGGTACACAAGGCTTGTGGCGATTCTTCAGGTCGCCTCGAGCCTGCTCATACCGATCGTGGGGATCATCGCGTTGCTGGTGATCGTGGTGGCGCTTTGGCTCGTGCGGCTGCTCGTCGTGATCGAGCGCGATGAGTTGCGCCTGCTCGAACAGATCGGCGCCGAGGCGGATTTCATCCGTCGCCCGTTCGTCTATGCCGGCGCCGTCGCGCTGGGGCTCGCCGCGTCCGCCGGGCTTGGAGTGTTAGCCGTAGGGCGCTTGCTGGCCAATCAGCGCCTTGCGGAACCCGGACGCCTGTTTGGGTTCGAACTGACACTGAACTATCCACCTTGGCCGCTGGTAGTGGCCTTCGTCGCGGGCTGTGTGCTTCTGGGCGCAGCAGCAGGCAACTACTGCGCGAGTCGACAGATCTCCTCGGCCAAACCCATGGCGTAGCCTGTATGTGTGTAAACACTTACGCGATAATCTACTGGACTAGCTGTCCCCAAAGTGGCTCTTGAAGTTCTGCCGCAGTGAACCATTTGGGCCGCCGGGACTCTATTGGATTGGCACTCGAATGGTTGGAGTGCTAGCATCAATTCGAAAGGGGGCAGTTTGATGGCATCGGCGACTAAGGCACTGGTTCCGTTTGGCGCGAACGGGGCGGGCATGCCCGCTTTGCACCCGGGCAGCCTCGGCAATCTCGACGCCTACATCACCGCAGTAAATCGGATTCCGCTACTGACCGCGGAAGAGGAAGTTTCGCTCGCGCGGCGGTTCCGTAGCGATGGCGACCTGGAGGCGGCTGGAAAACTCGTGCTTTCGCACCTGCGCCTCGTAGTGGCAGTTGGGCGCAACTACTTGGGTTACGGGCTGCCGCACGGCGACCTGATCCAGGAAGGAAATATCGGCCTGATGAAGGCCGTGAAGCGCTTCGATCCGGAGCGTGGTGTCCGACTCGTGTCGTTCGCGTTGCACTGGATCAAAGCGGAGATGCACGAGTACATCCTTCGCAACTGGCGTTTGGTCAAGGTGGCGACCACCAAGGCTCAGCGCAAGCTGTTTTTCAACCTGCGCAGCATGAAGCCGGGCCTCGGGGCGTTGACCCGCGATCAAGTCGACCATGTGGCGGCTGCGCTGAACGTGCGTCCGCAGGACGTGGTCGAGATGGAAACGCGCATGTCCGGCGGGGACATCGCGCTCGAAGCGCGTCCGGATGAAACCGAGGAAGAATTCGCCCCGATCGCTTACCTGGCTGACTCGACTTCTGAACCCACCGAGGTACTGGCTCGTCGCAACCGCGACGTGCTGCAAGGTGACGGGATTCGCGGCGCGCTGGACACGTTGGATAGTCGCAGCCGGCGCATCATCGAGGCCCGTTGGCTGGACGAGGACCCGGAAGGCAACGTCGGAACTGCCACTTTGCATGATTTGGCGAAGGAATTTGGAGTTTCTGCGGAACGAATTCGCCAGATCGAGGCCAAAGCATTAGAGAAGATGAGAACGGCCCTGGCCGATGCGGCCTGAGTCGAGCAAGAAATGGTGAAGTCGCCGGTCATACCGGCGGTTAGAAGCTAACGAGCTAACGTCCGCCTCTCCTCCTCCCCCTCTCCTCCGAAGAGGCGGATACTCAAGCCCCGCGCCAGCGGGGCTTTTTTTTGTCTCCAAGGCACCGCTCCCTTCATGCCGTTCGTAGATTGCGCGCACCCACCGGCGAACGCAGCGGGACCTTCCGGTCCTACCCGCTCACTGGCTACACGCCTATGGCAGGGCAAACAAGTGCCCGGCGCGTTGCTGCTTGAAGCTGCTGGTTCCGTACCCGCAAAACTTGCCGGCGCGACAGGGCGTGTCGAATCGGGCGGCGCCTTTGTCGATCCTGCAATCGAAGAAGAACTCAGGGCGGCGCTGCCAGCCCCACTGGCGCGGTTCGCCAGGCCACAAATGGAGTGGTATGCGTGCCGCGGCGCGTTTTTTCATAACGACGCTCACTACGAGGGCGTGCTCTTCGGGGTCTGGAGCATCGCGGGGCCGCCTCGACACCTCGCCTTTCCCCGCATCGGGTGCAGGCTGCCGGCAAGCGCGGGCAACATTGTCGTGTTCGATCCCTTTGAGCCTCACGCGGTGCTGGACGCGGGCACCGCTCGATACCGACGCGAAGACTACGAGCAGACAGCGCGGAACCTGTTCCTCGGATTCGAAGTCGACCTGGTGCCGCAGGTACGCGAAGCCTTCGGAATTGGCGCGGCGCGAGAAGACGTCGCGACGCTGTCGAGCCGGGTGGCAATCAATCCGGAAACCGGCGACCCGGTTACATCAGCCGCTTGAGGTCGGCGGCGATCGAGTCGATCGATTGCGAATGTTTGACGAACAGCCTCAGACGACCCTGCGGATCAAAGACGTAACTACCGGCGGTGTGATCGACGCTGTATGACGTCGGCGTCTTGCCCGGGACCTTCTGGTAGATCACCTTGAATTCCTTGGCAGTGCGCGCGATATCGTCGGCGCTCCCGTAAAGGCCGACGAAACTCCGATCGAAGCTGGGAACGTATTGCGCCAGCAGCTGCTGCGTGTCGCGCTCCGGGTCGACGGTGACGAACAGCACCTGCACCTTGTCTCCCGCACCGCCGAGCTTCGCCTTGACCTGCGCCATGTCGGCCATCGTCGTCGGGCAGACGTCGGGGCATTGCGTGTAACCGAAGAACATCAAGACGACCTTGCCGCGAAAATCGGCAAGCGTTCTCTTGTTCCCGTTGTGATCGGTCAGCGCAAAGTCGCGCGCATAGTTTGCGCCGGTGATGTCGACACTGTTGAAGGCTTGCCCGGCGTGCTCCTGGCATCCGACGACAAGAGCGACCAAAGCGGCAAGCAACAAGAATCGAAGATTGCGCATGACTCTATGCAGGGCCGACGTGCGGGTGCGAATCACGCCGCGTAATGGTCGACCAGAAGCGCGCCGAAGATCGCCGCCAGATAAACGATCGAGTAATTGAAAGTCGCCCGCGCAAGGTGGTCGCTATAGGCCCGGTAGAGCCTCCACGTGTACGCGAGAAAACCCGCACCGAGCGCAAGCGAGGCAACCAGATAAATGAGGCCTGCCATCCGGATCACCCACGGCAGCGATGTCGTGGCAATCAACACGATCGTGTAGAGCAGCATGTGCAGGCGTGTCAGCTTCGACCCGTGGGTGACTGGAAGCATCGGCAAACCCGACTTGCGGTAGTCGTCGAGTCGGTAGAGCGCAAGCGCCCAAAAATGCGGCGGAGTCCAGACAAAGATGATCAGGGCAAGCAACCAGGCTTGCGCTGGCGCGGTTCCGGTAACCGCGGCCCACCCGAGTACCGGCGGCATCGCGCCGCTCATGCCGCCGATGACGATGTTCTGCGGCGTGTACGGCTTGAGCAGCACGGTATAGATGACCGCGTAGCCGACGAAGGTTGCAAACGTGAGCCACATCGTCAGGCCGTTGACCTGCGTGTAAAGCACCCACATTCCCGCGCCACCGATCAGCCCCGAGAAAACGATGGCCTGAAGCGGCGTGATCTCACCACGCGCAAGTGGACGGGCGCGCGTTCGCGCCATCCTCGCATCGATGTGACGCTCGATGATCGAATTGACCGCAAACGCGGCGCCCGCCAGCAACCAGATGCCCATCGTCGCCTTGGCCACGAGCCATAACGACGGCAATTCCGGCGTCGACAGGAACATGCCGATCATGGCGCAGAAAAGCGCCAGCTGCGTAACGCGCGGCTTGGTCAGCAACCAGAACTGCCGCGCGAAGTGCGGCAGGGCTGCAACGTAGGTCTGCGCGGGAGCTTGCATGCGGTTGAAGGCGACTCGTCCGTGCCGAAGGAACCATAGGAGCCGGGCGCTGCGGCGGTCGCGGAGTTTACTCTGCGGCCCGCACCGATACGGCCGACGCGGACGCGCCCACCTCACGCTGCGGCACTTGCGGCCACGCGCGGTAGTTCAGTGAGACGGCCAGGGCAATCATCGCCGCGGCGCCCCCGTTGTGCATGACCGCCAGCAACAACGGCCACTGAAACACGACGTTCGACATTCCGGTCAGCAGCTGTACGACGAGAAGGGATGCAAGCCAGAAACCGCCGCTTCGCGTTGCGGGATACGCGCAAGCGCGCCACGCGAACCATGCAAGTACCGCCGCCGCAACAATGGCAAAAAATCGATGGACCCAGTGGATTGCGATCAGTGCGGGAAACGGAATCGGCCGCGCGCCCTCACCGCCCGTCATGCCGAGGTCGCGCCAAAGGGTGAAACCGTGCTCGAAGTCCATGCCGTGAGGCGCGACCGAACCGTAACAAAGGGGAAAGTCTGGACAGGCCATAACCGCATAGTTCGAACTGACCCACCCGCCCAGCGCCACCTGCAACACCAAAACAACGAGCGCAACCGCACCAGCGCCGCGCAGCGCGGGTAGGCCGACAGCCGGCAGCGAGCGGCTTTCGCGTTGCGCGAGCCACACGAGCAGGCCTAGCAAGGTCAGGCCACCAAGAAGGTGGGCGGTCACGATGACCGGCTGCAACTTCTGCGTCACCGTCCAGGCACCAAATGCTCCTTGCAGGCAGACCCAGGCCAAGATCACCGTCGCCAGCAGGGGTGAACGTGTGCGCTCGCGTATCCAGCGCCGCCACGCGAGGGTCGTCAGGACGATGATGAGCACGCCCACTGCGAGCGCGAAGTAGCGATGCAGCATCTCGACCCACGCCTTGCCCATCGTCACAGGGCCGGTCGGTTGCGCCGTCTCGGCGGCACGGATTGCCTCCCCCGCGGATAGTGGGTTCGAATGCCCGTAGCAACCGGGCCAATCGGGGCATCCGAGGCCTGAATCGGTCAGGCGTGTATATCCCCCCAGGATGATCAGATCGAATGTCAGGAAAGCCGTCACCCAGGCAAGCTTGCGAAATTTGTCCGGCGCGCGCGATCGCCACACATAGATGAGCGGCAACGCCGCGATCAGTACGCCCTTGGCGGCCAGGGCTAGCAGTGTCCCGTCCTGCATCACCCTCACCTAGCCTACGCGCGATGCGCGCAGCAGCCGGTCTATGTCCTTTTTCATCCGGCTCGGATTGGCGGCCATCGGCCACCGCAGCATCAGGTTCCCAAGCGGATCGATCAACCACACGCAGTCCTCGAGCCGACCGGTTCCATTCGGAGGAAGCACGAGAAGAGGCTTCAATTCCGCCGCGGATGCCCGTACAAAGTGCGTGCCCTCGAATTCGCGCAGCACCATGGTCGTGGTTGGTGCATCGTCGATGATCAACAGCACGCGTTCGATGCGATCACGCTCCTTTCCCGTCGCCGTGCGCACCTGGCGCATGTTCCATAACTTGGTGCGGCAACCCTCCGGGCAGTCGGCGCTATCAACCGTGACCATCACCCAGCTGCCGCGGAGCAATGCCATGTCGAATGAATTGCCGTCGAGGCTGTGCAGGGTTAGTGAAGGGATCGGCCTTTGCGGTTGGATCAGGTCGCCGTAGTTGGTACGGCTGGCGGGCTGAAAGACGTAATACGCGAGGTACGACGCCACCACCGGTGCAATGCAAACCAGCGCAAGAACATAGAGTGGCTGCAAGCGCCGCCAATGTTTTTGCCGCTGCATGGATCCGCCAACAGCGTTCATGCCGCGCGCTGCGCGGTGGATCGGGTGCGCCAGACGCGCCATCCCATGGCAACCACGCCGACCACGAGCAAGGTCGCGAGCGAGAACCACTGGAACGCGTAGCCGCGATGCCGATCCACGCCGAACGACGGCGCAACCCGGTTCCGCTCGAGCGAATCGTCAAGGGAAGAGGTTTGTTGAAGCACGAAACGTGCAACCGGCACGCCGAGCTCGCCACTGGCCTCGTCAAGGTCGAGGTTTTGCCTGATCAAGCCCGTATCGCCTTTGCCAAACTGAAATACGCGCGGAACCCCGGCGACCGCCATGCCTTCGATTTCCACCTCACCGTCCGGTCGGCCGATCGGCGGAAGGCGCGTGCGATCCCCCGGATCTCGTGGCGCCCAGCCCCGATTCACAAGAATGCGCTGCTGCGTACCTTGCACGCGCAAGGGGGTAACGACAAGAAACCCCGCTCGGCCTTCGAGCGCCCGGTTGTCGAGCCAGAGCGTGCGTCCGTGTTCGAAAAAGCCGCGCACACGCACGTGCAGCGGGAGATGCGCCGCGGCGGCGGCAAAGTCCGACGACGCGCGCATCTCCGCTGGCGTGGCGTGCATCGCGGTATCCCAAACTTGCTCGATGGCAATCTTCTCCGCTGCGCGGCGCAATTGCCAGCTTCCGAGCTGAAAGGTGATTGCAATGCCCGCCAACGCAGCAATGATCGCCGATGTAATTCGCAACGTGGACATCATTGCCCGCGGCGCGGGCGGTGCCATAATGAATCGCGCCTGTGGTTGGCAAAAATGAACGTATTTATCGGCATTGCCTTTGTCGGCATTCTCGCCGCGCTCGGCACTGCGCTGGTTTTCCTGTTGCGCGACCGGGGAACAACCAATCGCACCGTCAATGCCTTGACGGCACGGGTTGCATTGTCGGTAGCGCTACTGTTGGTCATCTGGTTCTGTTGGTACATGGGTTGGATTCATCCGCGCAGCTATTGAACAGCGGCGATATCGACCCGAAAGTCAAGGATACTGGGGGATAGCTCGAACGCAGATTCACGAGATCGGTCACCGCAAATCCGCGCGCTATTGGCGGACAGCTCTGCCATAGTTGTTTGGGGTTTTGCACCACGGGCGGCAACGAAAGGCATTGCCGATCGGCCACGTGGTGGTGTACGGTGAATCCGGTGTTTTTGCAGGGATAGAACGTTCGGGCGAAAGCCTAGTCTGAGTCATCGTGTATGGGCATTGCGGCGTTGTCGCCGCAAAGGAGGTCCGGATGCACGCGTCTGCCGAACTGTTCTCCGAGTTCCGCGAATCCTTCGCCCGAGCCCAGGACGAAGAAATGGGACTGGAGGAGTTTCTCCAGTATTGCAGGACCGATCGCATGGCCTATGCGACGGCGCACGATTGCATCCTGGAGGCGATCGGCAAGCCCACGTTGGTGAATACGGCAGAAGATCCACGTCTGTCGCGCATATTTCAGAATCGCATCATCCAGTCCTGGGAGACGTTTTCCGAGTTCCACGGCATGGAAGACACCTTGATGTCGCTGTACGCGTACTTCCTGCACGCGGCGCAAGGACTCGAGGAACGCAAGCAGGTTCTTTACCTGCTCGGCCCGGTCGGCGGTGGCAAGTCCTCGCTGGCTGAGAAAATCAAGAAGCTCTGCGAACAGTTTCCGATTTACGCCCTCAAGGATTCGCTGAGCGGGCGCGTGTCACCTCTGCTCGAGAACCCGCTCGGTCTTTTCGAGCGCGAAAAGTTCGGCGGCCAGATGGAAGACCGCTACGGGATCCCGCGCCGTGCGCTGACGGGCATCGCGAGTCCGTGGGCACTGAAGCGTCTCAAGGAATACAAGGGCGATCTGGCGAAGTTCCGCGTGGTGCGGGTCATGCCATCGGTCCTCAACCAGATCGGCATCGTGAAGACCGAACCTGGCGATGAGAACACCCAGGACATCTCCACGCTGGTCGGCAAGATCGACCTGCGCATGCTGGAGCGCTACGCGCAGGAAGATCCGGATGCGTACAGCTACTCCGGTGCGTTGTGCCTCGGCTCGGCCCGCTGCGTCGAATTCGTCGAGATGTTCAAGGCGCCCTTGAAGGTGCTCAACCCGATCCTCACGGCCACGCAGGAAGGCAACTTCAAGGGGACTGAAGCGTTGCCCGCCATGCCGTTCAACGGTTTCATCATGGCGCACTCGAACGAGGCCGAGTGGCTGAAGTTCCGCAACAACAAGGACAACGAAGCGTTCATCGATCGCGTGTACCTGGTCAAGGTGCCGTACTGCCTGCGCATCGACGAGGAAGTACGCATCTACGACAAGATGCTCAAGTCCTCCACGCTCGCCGAAGCACCGTGCGCGCCGCAGACCTTGCGCACGCTGGGAGAGTTCACCGTGTTGTCGCGCCTGGCGGTGCCGGAGAATTCGTCCATCTACTCGAAGCTGCGCTCCTACAACGGCGAAAACCTCAAGGATCTGGACCCGCGGTCAAAAAGCGTGAAGGAGTACCGCGACGACGCCGGCGCCGCCGAGGGTTTTTCCGGGCTTTCGACACGGTGGGCATTCAAGACCATCTCCGCCGCGTTCAACCGTGACCCATCCGAGATCGCCGCGGATCCGGTCAACCTGCTCGTGGTGCTCGAGGAGCGCCTGAACCGCGACGATCTGCCCGACGAGTACAAGCGCCGTTTGCGTTCGCACATCAAAGAATGGATCGTCCCGCGTTTTGCCGAGTTCCTTGAAAAGGAACTCCAGATGAGCTACCTGGATGCCTACGGCGAATACGGCCAGAACCTGTTCGATCGTTACGTAACCTACGCCGACAAGTGGCTGCTCGACGAGGACTGGCGTGATCCGGAAACCGGCATGCAGTACTCGCGCGAGGCGTTGAACAGCGAGTTGGAGAAGATCGAGAAACCGGCGGGGATCGGCAATCCCAAGGATTTTCGCAACGAGGTCGTTAACTTCGTGCTGCGCGCCCGCGCACACGGCAAGAACCCGCACTGGACCAGCTACGAAAAACTGCGGGTGGTCATCGAAAAGCGCATGTTCTCGAAGACTGAGGACATCCTTCCCGTCATTTCGTTCGAGGCGAAGGGCTCGCAGGAACTCGATGACCGGCACAAGTCCTTCGTCAATCGGATGACTGTGCGCGGTTACACGGAGAAGCAGGTCCGGCGCCTGGTCGACTGGTACCTGCACTTCAAGAAGTCGGCGCAGTCCTAGCGGGGCAGAAAGGAGCGGATCGATGTCGGATCTCGTCGCTCCCAATCGCTACATGCGAATCGTCGATCGGCGTGCCGACCCCCCGGGCCGGGGTACCGTAAATCGCGAGCGATTTGTCCGCCGGTTCAAGGACGAGATCAAGCGGGCGGCTGACGACGAGTTCGCAAAGCGCTCGATCAAGGACGTGGGGCGTGGCGGTCGTATCACCATCCCTGGCCGTGGCCTGAAGGAACCATTCCTCCACCATGACGACGAAACCGGCAGCCGCGACTTCGTGCTGCCCGGTAATCGTGAGTTCATTCCGGGCGATTCGATCAAACGGCCGCAGGGCGGCTCCGGCAAGGGTGGACCCGACGGCGACGAACCCGGCCAAGGCGAAGGGCGCGACGAGTTCGGGTTCGTGCTTTCACGCGATGAGTTCCTCGCTCTTTTCTTCGACGATCTCGAACTTCCAAACCTGGAGCGCACCCGTTTCGGTGAAGTAACCATGGAGCGCACCCGGCGCGCCGGCTACAGCCGCGACGGTGCGCCCGGCAACCTTTCGCCGGCGATGACCGTGCGCATGTCGATCGCTCGGCGCATCGCGTTGCGAGGCGCGATCAACCGGAGGTTGGCAGAACTCGAAGAAGAGCGCGCGGCAGCCGAGCCGTCGAGGCGCATCGAAATCGACGAAGAATTCGAGCGCCTGGTGCGACGCCGTGACTCGTTGCCGTTCCTCGAAGACGTCGATCGCCGTTATCGCTCACGCGCACCCATGCCCGCGCCCGCAACACGTGCGGTCATGCTGTGCCTGATGGACGTGTCGGGTTCGATGGATGAACACAAGAAAGATCTCGCGAAGCGATTCTTCGCGTTGCTCTACCTTTTCCTCGAACGCAAGTACGGCCGCGTTGAAGTGGTGTTCGTGCGTCACACCGAGAAGGCCGAGGAAGTTGACGAGCAGACGTTCTTCTACGACCCGCAATCGGGCGGGACGCTGGTCCTGCCGGCGTTGCAACTTGCGCACGAGATCATCGCGGAACGCTATACAGGCGAGCAATGGAACGTATACATCGCGCAAGCCTCCGATGGTGACTGCGGGCTGGACGATGGCCGGCAGAGCGCGGCTTTTGCCGACGACGTGTTGATGCCGATCGTGCGCTACTTCGCCTACGTCGACATTCCCAGCGTGACCGGTTGGTTCGTACGGCCCTCGGACCTGTGGCAGAGCTACGAAGCCATTTCCAGTGCGGCGTTCGCGCGCCGGCAGGTGCGCGCTCGTAGTGACATCTGGCCGGTGTTCCGTGAATTGTTTGCGCGCAAGGAGGCTACGGCGTGAACCCGTGGGACAAAAGCGCGCGCCCGGCAACGTCGAAGAAACCGACCGAACGCCCGTGGCCGAAGCTGCTTACACGATCGACGGTGCCGATGCCCATTCTCGGCCAGGAACGTGCAGCGGCACCGATTGCCACCGGCTCGGAGTGGACAACACCGATCCTCGAGAAATTCGACGCGGCCCTGGTACGCCACGCCCAGCGCAACGGCCTCGTAACCTTCCCGGTTCAATACGAGGTCATCACGGCCGACCAGATGATCGACCTTTGTTCAACCGTCGGCATGCCGGTGCACTACTCGCACTGGAGCTTCGGCAAACAATTGGTATCGCAGGAGCGCGGCTACCGCAAAGGCCTCTCGGGGCTCGCATACGAGATCGTGATCAACACGAATCCGTCGCTCGTTTACCTGATGGAAACCAACACGCTGGCATTGCAGGTGCTGGTGATGGCGCACGCGGCCTACGGCCACAACGCCTTTTTCCGCAACAACTATCTGTTCCAGCAGTTCACACAGCCGGACGCGATCCTCGACTACCTGAAGTTCGCCAACGGCTACGTCCTCGACTGTGAGCAGCGCTACGGCTGGCGCGAGGTCGAAAAGACGATGGACTGCTGCCATGCGCTCTCCTCATATGGCGTCGACCGCTATCGCAAGCCGAAGAGCCTCTCGGCCCGGCGCGAGAGCGAGCGCCTCGCCGAACGGCTGCGGTTCGCCGAGCGCCATTTCAACCCGGACTACGCCTACCTGTTCGAAAAACCCAAGTCGAGCGATCACGGCGAGGAAAAGCCACCACCCTTCGAACCGCAGGAAAACCTGCTGTACTTCATCGAGAAAAGCGCACCGAAACTCGCGCCGTGGCAGCGCGAACTGGTGCGCATCGTGCGCAAGGTCGCGCAATACTTCTATCCGCAACGCCTTACCAAGGTTGCCAACGAAGGGGCCGCCACGTTCTGGCACTACACGCTGCTGCACGAGCTCTACGACGCCGGTCAGGTCGATGACGGTTTCATGCTCGAATGGCTTTCCAACCACAGCGACGTGGTTGCGCAGCCTTCATTCGATGCCAAGCACTACCACGGCGTCAATCCCTACGCGCTGGGTTTTGCGCTCTACCGCGACATCCGGCGGATTTGCCAGCAACCCACCGCAGAGGATCGGCACTGGTTCCCGCAGCTGGCGGGACGTGACTGGCGTGAATCGATTCACTTCGCGATGTCCAACTTCAAAGACGAGAGCATGATCGAGCAATACCTCTCGCCCAAGGTGATGCGCGACATGCGGCTGTTCCTGTTGCACGATGACGAGGACGATCGCAGCATCTACGAGGTCAAGGCGATTCACAACGATCAGGGCTACCTGCGGGTCCGCCAATCGCTCGCGGCCCAGTATCGGCCCGAGTTCTACCAACCGACGATCGTTGTGGCGCGCGATGGTGCCGATCACGATCGTGCGCTGCTTCTGCAGCACCGGGTCGAACACGGGCGGCTGCTCGATGCCGATAGCGCGGGTGACGTGCTCAAGCACGTGCAGACCTTGTGGAAATTCGACGTTGTACTGGAAGAG
>Ga0137410_10002195_pt1 | contig 13314 bp, 14 predicted proteins | sample CZODoug1_16funga_FD_108878 | JGI IMG/M metagenome (GOLD analysis project Ga0137410, IMG submission 108878) | Vadose zone soil fungal communities from Angelo Coast Range Reserve, California, USA - CZODoug1_16fungal (Illumina Assembly) | ecosystem: Environmental > Terrestrial > Soil > Vadose zone... | reverse complement strand
TGCCCAGGTCATCCAAAAGGGAGAACGACCTGTCCAGTTGGACGGTTCGGTTACGAGAAAGTGCCGTCATGTGGCCCCGTAGTAAGACACGTCAGTCCCGTAGGACGTCACTGTCACCAGAAAGCGATGCACGTTGACCGCATAGTGACCGGCGATGGCCAGAGAGCAACGCACGATGACCGCAGAGCAACGCACGATGACCGCAGAGTGACGCACGATGGCCAAAGAGCCACGCACGATGTTCAAAAAGTTTGTTCCGACGCTCATCGAGCATCGAAGGGAGCCGAGAAAGTGAGCGAGGACGATCAAAGAGTTAATTAGCCGCGAATTACGCGAATTACGCGGATCGGCATGCAATCGCATCCGCGTAATTCGCGTAATCTGCGGCTAAAAATCCTCTTGCCGCTCAGTAGCGATTCGCGACGGGCAGCTCTTTCGCCGGGTAGAGCGAGATGATCTTGACGCCGTCGGGCGTGAGCACCACCATCTCCTCGATGCGCGAGGCGGAGACTCCGTCCGTTGCCCAAATTCCAAATTCTGGGGACAGATCCCGAATTAATTGCGGGGGAATAGAATCAGACAGTTGGGTTGCGCGGGCGCGAGAAATCTTCGGACTGCACGCCATCTTGGTGAGGAATAAGCAAAGGCCCAGATGGTGAAACTCACCCGAAGCCCGTATTCAAAGACTCACGCTGTTTTCGATGTGGATGCTCGGCCGAATCCATCTACGTTCGCGTAGGTGCATCTACGCCGGCGTAGATGGTGTGTTCAGGCCCGACGAGCAGGGTTATTTTCTCCGTCCGCGTATCGACGATCTGCCGGCCCATCTCACCCACATCGACACATTCTTTATCGATAAGACCGAAGTCATACAGGACGATTACGCAAAGTTCGTCCAGGCAACAAAACATCGCGCTCCCTTTCATTGGAAGGACGGCCGGATTCCGGAAGGAAAAGGACAGTTTCCCATCTACAACGTCAGTTGGGATGATGCGGATACGTACTGCAAATGGGCCGGAAAACGGTTGCCGACCGAGGCGGAATGGGAAAAGGCCGCGCGCGGCGGTTTGGAGAAGAAGAGATATCCCTGGGGAGACGAGCTGAGACCTGGCACGGCCGCTCCGCCAAAAAACGCGAATGCCGCGGACGCCGCCGCTCCCGCGGACGCGCCGAGAACACCAGGCCCCAAACTTGCACAATATGCCGTGCCGACCGGACCCATGAAGGTGGCATCCTTCCCGGCAAATGGGTTCGGACTATACGATGTGCTCGGCAACGTCGCTGAATGGGTGAACGACTGGTACGACCGCGGCTACTACGCTGTGAGCCCGGAAGCGAATCCGAACGGCCCCCAAAAAGGCATGTATCGCGTCATTCGCGGCTCCAGTTGGGCGGATTTGATCGAAACCGGTGACGAAGTCGAGCCGCGAGTGTACGGAGTGTATTTCCGCAATTTCCTCACGCCGACTCATCGAACCGACGTCGTCGGCTTCCGCTGCGCCAAAACACCCTGACAGTTGGATTTTTCCGCAGCCAGTCAAGTCCGAGTTCGTTTGAGATCGTTATCTCTTAAGAGTTTCTGAAGCGCCCGGATGAGATCTTTGCCCACAGATTCCAACTGAGCTCGATGGATCAAGGACAACCTTCGAAGCATCTCCTCGCCACGAGCCGTAATTTGCAACAATACACGGCGGCGGTCCAGCCGATCCTGGCGTTTTCGGATGAGGCCGCGGTCCGTGAGACGATCGGTCAGCTCGACGGCTGTGTGGTGGCGAATGTGTAACCGGCCGGCAATCTCCGTGACAGTCGGCTGAACATTTTCCGGCAGGCCTTTTATGGCGAGCAGTAGTTGATGGTGCTGCGGATTGATACCGTTGGCGCGGGCCGCTTCCTCGCTGAAATGCAGAAACCTGCGGATCTGGAATCGAAATTCCGCCAGCGCACTGTAATCGTCGGCCGTCAAATCGTCTTTCTTCACGATTGTCAGGCCTTGTTGACCATCCAGGCGGAGAAGCCCTTGAGGAAATCCTTGAAGCCTTCGAGGTGCTGCGGCGGGAATTGGTATTTCACATCGGCGCCTTCGAGTGTTTTCTCGAAACAGGCGAGCCAAACCTGGCGCGCCGGCTCGTCGATCTCAAAGGGAAGATGCCTCGCCCGCATGCGGGGCGGGCCGTACATTTGAGCGTAGAGTGGCGGTCCGCCCAAAATGGTCACGAAGAACGCGGCTGATTTTTTCGACGCTTCTTCCATGTTGGACGGGAAAAGCGGCCGGATCTCCGACTTCTCCAGTTCCTTGTAAAAATCCGACATCATCCTGAAGATGTTCGCTTCGCCCATGATTCCATAGATTTCGCTGCTGGGTCCGGGACCCTGTGGAGGGCCACCGGGTGGGATATAAATGACTCGTTCCATCGATTACTATTCTAACGGATGTGGCGGACGCGGGCTAAGCCCGCGACTACATTTCGATCCCAATGTAGTCGCGGGCTTTAGCCCGCGTCTTAATTAGGCCCCTCACACGAACGTCAACCTTCGTGGCGTGAAGTTCGCGAGGTTCGGAAAGATCGTGCTCAAATCCGAATCCGCAACGCCGAACCAGCTTCCGAGCGAAGATTCGTAACAGAAATCTTTAATCGCGACTTTGTGCCTTAGTGTCTTTGTGGCGAAACACAAGGGCACTAAGGCACAAAGTTGCGGTTATTGGGGCATCAGGGCGAACGTCCAGACCGAGCCGCCAGTCGGCATTTTTCCGGCCGCATAGCGAGTGGCAAGAGTGCCGCCAAGTCCGGACGCGATGGTGACGTATTGGCGACCTTTGTGGGTGTACGTGATCGCCGTTGAATTAATGCTCGAGCCCGTCTGGAACTGCCAGAGAGTTTTGCCTGTGTCCTCGTCGAGCGCAACGAACTCACCCGTCAATTTGCCGGTAAATAAAACCCCGCCGCCTGTCGCCAGCATGCCGGAGGAACTCGGCAGATCGGTCAACGGGATCTCCCATTTCTTCTCGCCGGTCAGTGGATTCATCGCCACATAGTGACCGAAGACATCACCTGGCTTGGCCTCCGGTTGCCTGGCGGTGACGCCCGTCGAGGGTCCGCCAATCACTGTTGGCCTCGGCGGCGCGAGCTTTTGTAGACGCGGCACGTTCCACGAGCTGGCGTAGATGAGGCCGGTATTCGGATTGAACGCGATCGGCACCGCGTTCGTGCCGCGCGACGGCCAGATTTCGACCTCCTCGCCGGCAGCAAAGCGTTTCGATACGTCGGTTAACACAGGCCGGCCGGTGGCCATGTCGATATGCGTGGCCCAATTGACTTTGACAAAAGGGTGCGCGGCTATCAATTTGCAGTTCGTGCGGTCCAGCACATACATGAAGCCGTTCTTATTGGTCTGAATCATCACTTTCCGAGGCTGGCCGGCAACCTGGATATCCGCAAGAACATTCTCGTCGGTGGCGTCCACGTCGTAAACGTCGTTGGGCGTGTATTGAAAATAACAGACAACCTCACCGGTTTTCGGCCGGATCGCGAGCACGCTGTTCGTGAACAAACTATCCAGACCTTCCCGAGGCTTGGGATCGTACGGCTCCGCGTTGCCCGTTCCCCAGTAGACGAGATCAAGCTGGGGATCGTAGGAACCGGAGCGCCATGTCGGCCCTCCCCCCTGCGTCCAGGCGTCGCTGTTTCTGGGCCACGTCTCGGAGCCGGGCTCGCCGGGTGCCGGGATGGTGTATCGGCGCCACAATTTCTTACCGGTGTCAGGATCCCAGCCGTCGAGGAACCCGCGCGTGGTGGACTCTCCACCGGCAACTCCGGAAATCAATACGCCGTTGGCAACGATCGGCGCCCCGGTGGCGTAGTAGCCCTCCTTTGCGTCGGCGAATTTCTGGTTCCAAAGCTGTTTGCCGGTTTTCATGTCGAGCGCGAGCAAGTGGTTGTCGATCGTCACTCGAAACAGTTTGCCGTTATAGATCGCCGGCGCTCCTCTATGGAAAGCGGTACGCACGATGCCCTGTTCGAGTTCGACTTGTGTACGCCAGATCTGCCTGCCGGTTTCAACGTCGATCGCGAAGGTCCACTTGCCGTTGATCACATACATGACGCCGTTGTAAATCGTTGGCGCTGCCAGTTCACCCTGGTCATTCATGAGGCTCGAGTTCCAGATGGGCACCAGGCGCTTGACATTACCTTTCGTGATTTGCTTGAGCGAACTGTAGCTCTTCCGGTCGTAGCCCATGCTTTGGGTCACGACGTTTTCCGTGTTCTTGCCGTCGTTGACCAGTTCCTCCGTCGTTTGGGTCCATCCCGGCGCGGCCCAGAAACCGAGTAGCGTCGCACAGAGCCAGATTCTTTTCATGATCGCCTTCCTTTGGTTGAAGTCTAGTTTCCACCCAGCAACTCTACGTAACCGATGCGGCCCGAGGTATTCCCGGTCCACCAGATGCGGTTGGGTTGGTTCGGGTCGATGTCAATCCTTCTGTGATCCGACTCGGCGTTCGGCAGCGGAAACTCCGTAAACGTTCCAGTCTGGGGATCGAACCGGGCAATCTTGTCCACATGCTGTTCGCTGAACCAGACCAATTTGCTCTTCGGGTCTCCCTGCACCGAATAGACGCCGGCATCTTCGGTCGGAGGCGTAAAGAGCGTCATCTTCGTGGTCTTGTAATCGATCTTCATGAGTATGCCAGCGCCATGCAGACCGACCCAGACGTTGCCTTCCGAATCCATGCCTGCCTTGCGCGGGACGGCATTTTTCACCGGCACTTCGAACTCATCGATCTTTCCCGTGACCGGATCGATCCGGCCCATCTGGTTCATTGCATTCTCGACAAACCAGATTTTGCCGGAGCCATCGATCGCCATTCCGTAGGGGTTTGCAGTCCGTCCCGCCTTGACACCGGAGGGAACGTCGAACACGCTGAACTGCTCCGTTGTGGGATTCAACCGGATCACCTGGTTGGCAGCGATGGAATTGAGCCACACGGTTCCATTCGGGTGGACGCGCATGGTGTTGCCGCTTGCGTTGCCGCTCTTGAGTTTCGGCAGAGTGTAGGTAGCGAACTGAGCGGTCTTGATATCGTAGTTGAACCATCGGCGATTCGGACCGCCATCCAGAAACCAAAGCTGGCCGCCGCCGGGAGCGCTGACAATGCCGTTCAGACGAATGGTTTTCGACGCGGCCGGGGGCGGATCAAATTCCTGGTACTCGAGTGTCTTGACATCCAACCTTCCGAGCTTGCCGCCGGTTCGCTGTGTGATCCAGGCATTCCCTTGAGCGTCCACGGCGATTTCGTGCGGTTCCACTTCGGGCTTCGGGAGCAGGAACTCCACCACCTTGTACTTCAATTGATCGCCTGTCATGAGTGTCCTGGGCAGACGGCTATTCGGATCCGGCTTCGCCTTCTCCTGGCCGCCTCTGGCGGACATATTCGTTGCCAGGTAGTCCAGCAGGACCTTCGCTTCTTCATCGGTCAGATCTTTGGCCAGGTTCGAGCCCTGGATGTAAAGGCGCATGTCCGCGATGGTTCTTTCCCAGCGGGCGCGATCCTGCCGAGCGCCGGCGACCTGTTGGGCGCCATGACAGGCACTGCATTTTGTCAGGACGATCTGCTTGCCGGCTCCATCCGGCAGGTTCGGAGGCGCACTGCTACCGCCGGCTGCCTCGCCGCCCTGCTGACCAGGTTGCCTTCCCGGCCACGCTCCTGGCAGCGACGGCGCGCGTTGCGCCGTCAAAGAAAGATCCACGGTTACCGGCCGGCCCGCCGCCACGTCCACTGGCGAGGACATCTCGCTCTGCATGTCGCCCCCGACGGCTTGCACGACATACTTCCCAGCCGGGAGATTACTCGCCGTGTAACGGCCTTGAGCCTGGCTAATGAACATAAAGGTCAGACGTCTTTCCGCGTTCCTTAACTTCACGAAGGCGCCGGAGACGGGCGTCCCGGATGAACTCTTGATCACACCCTGCAGGGCGCCGGCATTTTGTGCCCACATCAGTTGGGTGCAGAGAACCGCCGCAGCCAATACCACGACTACCTTCAGACCCCAATGCCTGAACATGGTTTTTTCCTCCTCGGATCTTTCGGATATTGGGCACGAAGTTACTCGATTTCCCGCAATAGGACAATAAACATCGAATGCATGTACTCTGACCTCGATAAACTATGTGTCGCCGCACAGTCGAACATGACGGATTGGGAGAAACGTTACCAGAAGGGCGAACACGTCAACGATGAGCCACACCCGTTGATCACGGGCTTTGCCTCGAAACTCGTTCCCGGCAGGGCGCTCGATGTTGCATCCGGTGCGGGCCGCCACGCGATATGGCTTGCCGAACGCGGCTGGCAGGTCACGGCCGTGGACAACTCGCCCACCGCGATGCAAATTCTTCAGCAACGCTCGCGCGACAAGGCAGTCCTCATTCACTCCATCGTTGCCGATCTGGAACGCCACGAGTTCGTCATTGAGCGGGAATCCTACGACCTGATTGTCGTTTGCAACTATCTTCAGCGGGATCTCTTTCCGTCGATCAGATCGGGGACACGTATTGGAGGCATCGTTATCGCCGTCATCGCCATGTCCGATGACGATCCCGATATAAAGCCGATGAATCCAGCCTATCTTGTGAATCCAGGAGAATTGCGCGCGGACTTTGAAGGGTGGGAATTAATCCGGTATTCGGAAGGAAAACCCGCCGGACAGCCGCATCGCCGGGCGGCGGCCGAAATCGTCGCGCGCCGGCTGTAGCGGCGCTCTATGAGCGCCGGCGTTCGGCGGTCATTGACCCCCGCTACAGGCGCTAGGCCGCCAGACCGTTTACCGTCTTGGTGAGGCGGGACTTGTATCGACGCGCGGTGTTCTTCTTGATGACGCCCTTCTGCACGGATCTGTCGATCAAACTGAAGGTTTCCGGGAGAAGTGTTTTGGCGTCAGCAGCTTTGCCGGTTGCAATCGCAGCCCGCAATCTCTTCATCTGGGTCTTCAGCTTGTGCCGGTTCATCTGATTGATAAGGCGCCTGTGCTGGCTCTGTCGATACCGCTTAATTGCGGACGGATGGTTTGCCATCTGATCTCCTTCAAAAACCGAAATAATAGCACAGTGCGGGGTGCTATAATCCAGTCCGGGTTTACAAAAGTCAGGATGAAAAAAAGCATTCGGATCGGCGACGGGATCGCCGAGTTCTTCGGAACACACGACGGTAATATCAAGTATCTCGAGTCCCTCCTTAAAGTTCAGGTTCACATCGACGGTGAAAACAACCTAACAATTGACGGCGAAGACACGAACGTTCAGCTCGTGGAACGTCTCGTTCAGGACTATTCCCAGTTGCGCGCCGAAGGCGTGAAGTTTGCGAACGGTGACTTGAAATCGATCATTCGAATCATTTCGGAAGATACGACACAAAGTCTTCGCGGCGTGGTCTCCACGTCGAAGACTCTTCAAATCGGAAAGCGGAATGTCTCGCCCAAGACGCTGAACCAGAAACTTTATCTCGAGGCGATCGAGCGCTACGACATGGTTTTCGGTATCGGGCCGGCCGGTACGGGCAAGACGTATCTGGCGGTCAGCATGGCCGTGCGTGCATTGCTGGAAAAGAAAGTGAACCGAATCGTTCTCACCCGGCCTGCGGTCGAGGCGGGGGAGCGGCTGGGCTTTCTTCCGGGAACGCTGCAGGAAAAGATCGATCCCTATCTGAAGCCGCTTTACGACGCCTTATACGAGATGCTCGACGTGGAGCGGGTGGACCGCAATCTCGAGCGCGGCATCATCGATATCGCGCCGATCGCATTCATGCGCGGCCGCACGCTGAACGATTCTTTCGTCATTCTTGATGAGGCTCAAAACACCACCCAGGAACAGATGAAAATGTTCCTCACGCGGATCGGTTACAACAGCAAAGCGGTCATCACGGGTGACATTACGCAGATCGACCTGCCGGTCGGCAAACTGTCCGGATTGATAGAAGCCCGAAACGTGATTTCGGGCGTTGACGGAATCGCGTTCGTCCACTTCAATGAGCGAGACGTGGTGAGGCACCCCCTGGTGCAGCGCATCGTGAGAGCTTACGAGGCCTACACCACGCAGAGTATCCTGCGCCAGCAGTCGCTTCAGTTCGGACAAACGATGAATGGCGAGGCCTGATCTGGATTTCTTCAGCCGCGGATTACGCGAATTACGCGGATGGGGCGCGCCATGACAATATATCTCCAGTCCTATGAAGATATTGCGCGCCCATCCGCGTAATCCGCGGCTAACTACGCCCGCTAACTATCTTGTCATCAACCAGCAGCGAAAACATGCCATCAATGGCGCAAAAGTGCGGAAATTCCTGTCCACACTGGTCCCTGCGCTCGGCCTTGTCGACCCATCGTTCTCGGTGGTCTTTATCAGAGATAAGGACATACGGCGCTACAACCGCGACTATCGGGGTTTGGACAAGCCGACGGACGTGCTCTCGTTTCCGGGCGAAAATGGGTATCTCGGCGATATTCTGATATCCTCAGAGACTGCGTATAATCAGGCGCTCAAATCAAACAAGCTTACTTTCGAAACCAACGTACAGCGCCTTGTCTTGCATGGGCTGCTTCATTTGATGGGGTACGACCACGAAACTGACCAGGGAGAGATGAAGGCATTCGAGCGCCGCCTGAGGCGGAGATTCCAGTGCTGAGCGGAACTGAGATTCTGATTGGGGTCTTGTTAATTACGGCCCTTCTCGTGATGTCAATCATCGACGTCGCGTTCACCAGCGTGAACAAGATTTCCGTGCGCCGGCTTCTCGATCACCCGAAGGCGAAAGCCGTAGCCTCCCTTGCCGCCTCGCTGGAGACCCGCGCCGAAGTCTTGATGTCGATCCACATCGTGATCCAGATGCTGCTGGTCTTCGGTGCCGTGCTTCTGTTCGGCGCGCTCGAACGCAGGCCGATCGAATACGTCGCCTCGGTGCTTATCACCGTGGCCGTGACGATGTTCGTTATGCTGATTTTCCGGCACCTGCTTCCACGAATCATCTCCATGCGGAGCCCCGAGATTGTTCTTTTGAGGCTTTTTCCGATTTTCAAGCTTGCTCATCTCATGCTCAGTCCGTTCTCGCGTCCGCTGATGGCCGCGCTGAACTACTTCCACCGCTGGGAAGAGGAAATGGAGCCCCCCAAGGAAGAAGACACGTCGGAAGAGGAAATACAGGCCTTCATCGATGCCGGCCAGGAAGAGGGAATTCTCGAACACGACGAAGGCGAGATGATCCAGTCGATTGTCCATTTCGGCGACAAGGTTGCCCGCGAAGTGATGACGCCGCGCACGCAGATCATCGCCGCGGACATCAATTCGTCAGTGGACAAGTTGCTCCAGTTGATCCTCAACAAGCGTCATTCGCGTATTCCCGTGTATCGCGACGATCTGGACAACATCGAAGGCCTCGTTCACGAGCGCGACCTTCTTCGGGTCTGGCAAAAGGGCGAAAGGACCGAGAGCATTCGCTTGATGGTCAAGCCGGTTTCCTTTGTTCCCGAGACCAAGCCCGTAGACGACCTGCTGCAGGAGATGAAGGAGACGGGCGATCACATGGTTCTCGTGGTCGATGAATACGGCGGCATCTCCGGCCTGATCACCATGGAAGATCTTATCGAAGAGATTGTCGGCGAGATCCATGACGAGTCGGAAACCGACGTCGAAAAGGTGGTGGAGGAAAGCAAAGGCGTATTCGTCGTCCCTGGTAGCCTGGAACTTGGCGTCGTCGAAGAAAAACTCGGCGTGCCCCTGGTCGCCGAAACCGAATGCACCACGGTTGGGGGCGCCGTCGTCGAGCTTTTTGGCCGGCTGCCTTCGCCCGGCGAGAAGATCGAACACGGCGGTGTCGAAATCGAAATCCTCGACGCGGACCGCCGGCGCGTGCAACGCCTCCGCCTGAAGCCGTTAGTTCCCAAGCGAATGACCAGTTAGACTAACCGAACGATGAAGTCCGGCTTTGCTTCCATCATCGGACGTCCGAATTCCGGAAAGTCCACTCTCCTCAATCGTCTCGTTGAAGAAAAAGTGTCGATCGTTACGGACAAGCCGCAGACGACCCGGCATGTCGTGAAGGGTATTGTGACGAGGCCGGAAGGTCAGGCGGTATTTCTCGACACGCCGGGGATTCACAAACCCATTCATCGGATGAATGAGAGGATGATGAAATCCGTCCGGGAGTCAATGTCGGACGTCGACATTATTCTGCTTATCGTCGATGCGTCCGCCGCTTTTGGCCGCGGCGATGAATTCGTGCTCGAACTGTTGAAGCCGGTGTCATCGAAGAAGTTTCTCTTACTGAACAAAATCGATCGGATCGAGAAGAAGAACCTGCTACCGATGATCGGCCGATATTCGAAGCTGGCTGATTTCGACGAGATCATCCCGATATCGGCGCTGAAGGGAGACAACGTCGCAAGTTTGCTGGCCGTGATCTTCAAATACCTGCCTGAAGGCCCGATGTACTACCCGGCGGATCAAATCAGCGACCAGCAGGAGCGGACAATCGCGGCCGAGATGATTCGCGAAAAGCTGATTGTCCTTACGGAAGAGGAATTGCCGCATTCGACCGCGGTTGTGATCGATCGGTTCGAAGAGGAGGGAAACCTTTACCGGATCTATGCGAGCATTTATGTCGAGCGGGACTCGCAAAAGGGGATCGTTATCGGCAAGAGTGGGGAAAAGCTGAAGGAAGTCGGGACGCTGGCTCGGAAGGAAATGGAGTCATTCTTCGACAGGAAGATCTTCCTGGAGCTTCATGTAAAGGTGAAGAAGAATTGGCGCGATGACCCGGAGACGCTTCGGAGCCTGGGACTGGGGGAAAGGTAATTCGGGGACAGACGCATAAATCACCTAAATTCAAGTCAAAGTTCCTTGATCGAATTTAGGTGATTTATGCGTCTGTCCCCGAATTACCTTTCACCACTGGTTGTAAGGCGTACCCTCCGAGGGGGAGATCGCCGTCGATCCGCTGTGGACGTCCACGATGCCGCTCTCGGTCTGCTCCGGTGAGCTGATGGACGAATCGCTCACCACCTGCCATGTCGAATTGGACCTGGTAATCGGATCCTCCGGGAGCTGGCGGAAATAGCCGGCGTCAACAAGATCCTGAAGCGATTGAGGCGATTTCTTCTTGTCGGCGGTGTATTGATCGATCACGCGGCGTATCTCCCGAAGGTTGTCTTTCAACACAGTTTCTTTTGCGTTGAGAACGACAGCCCGGTACATCGGGATCGCGACGGCTCCCAATATCGCGATGATCGTGATCACGATCATCAGTTCCAGGAGAGTGAACCCTTTTATTTTCAGCGTCGGGCCCATCACGCCGTTACCAGTCCTTATATTTCGTTCCATCCATCGCAATCCCGTTGGATTTCGTAAAAACATCAAACACATTCTGTCCGCCCCAGGAAAACGCAGTCGGGTCGTCCTGATAGGAGCGCATGCCCCACTCCGTCGTGTTCGTCATCGGATCGATTGGAACGCGGCGAAGAAATTTGAGCTTTTTATCCACCGCGCCGACCATCTGTACGCCGTCCACGAGGACGTTCAATTTTTCCGGATAGCCTTCCGTATTGACTTTCACCTGAATGAGGCCTTTATAGGATGCCTCCTGGTATTTGTCGATAGCCGTGCGAATGTCGCGCAGCGCCTGCCTCAGTGCGATTTCTTTCTCTCTCTTAATCGAATTTCTGGCCAGTGGCACGGCCAGCCCTGTCAGGATGCCGATGATCATCACGGTAATCAGCAACTCGATCAGAGTAAACCCTTTAATTCCCAGCCTTGGGCCAACTTTCATGGCGCGATAACGCGGACCTCCGATGCTCTTCCTACTTGGACGGTCTGCGCCGCGTCTCGGATGCGGAAATCGGTCACGCGCATCGTCGACTCGCCGCTTCGGGCGCCGCGTTCCAGGACCAGTACGGCCAGCGTGCCGGTTCCGGAAATAGCTGCAGCACCGGGAGGTCTTTCCAGCGAAATCCGCACGGTGCCCCTTTCCGACTCGACTCTCTGGACGATAGCGACCTGCTGTCCGTCACGGCTGAGGAATCCGCCCTCTCGAACCTCACGGATAGTGAACGACGTGGGATCGTAGGAAAGGACCAGGTCGGCGCCAAAGATGTTGTTGCCTGTAACCGTGATGCCGAGCATTGTTTGACCAGCCGGAGCGAGCGTCAAGGGCGATGGCGCGAAGACCACCGAGGCATCCGTCGGTTGCGGCGCCGCTGCGGCCCCAGCCAGCGGCGGCGGGCCGGGAGCAGGCGGTACCTGTGCCCCGGCAGGCGGTGTTGCGGGCGCGCCCGGCGGCAACGGAGTGACAGCCGGAAGCTGACCCGCCGGCGCCGATTGCGTGCCAATGCCCGGAACCAGCGGACTGTTCCTCAGGCGCGGGAAGCTTTCAGAACCCGTATAGAGGCCACGCATATTGATTTCGGTGAGGGCGGGCATCCGAACAATGTGCGGTGTCAGCATGATGATAATCTCGGTCGAATCCCGCGTTTTTCTCTCCTGAGCGAACAGATATTTCAATATAGGAATGTCCTTCAGACCCGGAATGCCGTTGAGCGACACTGCTTCCGTGTCCGTGATGATTCCGCCAAGAATGTTGGTTTCGCCTTCTACAAGCCTAATTTCGTGCTGAACCTGACGGTTGGTGAGGACGGGCTGCGTAACACCGGCGATGGTTCGATCTCCGGCGAGTGCTCGAACCTGAACCATCACGGTCATCGAAATTTCACGATTGAGCAGCACTCTTGGCGTGATATCGAGGTTAACACCCACATCGACGAATTGAAAGTTGACAACCGGCGTGCCTGTGGCCCCGACAAATGCCGGCTGAAACGTTCCTGAGGCGATCGGAATCTGGGAACCAATCCGGATGGAAGCCAGTTTTCCGTCCGTCGCGCGCACGCGCGGGTTTTGAAGCAGCTTTGTGGCGCTGCTCGTGGCCAGGAACGCTGCAACAGTTTCGGGAATGTTGAATGAGAAATTGGCGCTGTTGATCGCTTCCAGGTTTCTTAGTTGCACCGTGTTAGTCGCCGCAGTTGTAGTGCCGCCTGCGGTTGTGGTTGTGCTGCTGCCCGGCGAGGTGAATGTCAGTGCGGTTCCCTGAGGCGGCACGATTCCGAGTGTTCGCGCTACGTTTCGGTCGACCTCCAGTAGGGTTGCATCGACGACAACCTCCGGTTTGGCTTTGTCCAGGTCTTCGATGATCTTCTCGGCGATGGCGATCCGATCCGCTGTGTCGCGGACAACGATCGCGTTCATGGAAGTGCTTTGCGCGAGGTAGCGCATGTTGAGAAGAGT
>Ga0137410_10002192_pt1 | contig 13326 bp, 12 predicted proteins | sample CZODoug1_16funga_FD_108878 | JGI IMG/M metagenome (GOLD analysis project Ga0137410, IMG submission 108878) | Vadose zone soil fungal communities from Angelo Coast Range Reserve, California, USA - CZODoug1_16fungal (Illumina Assembly) | ecosystem: Environmental > Terrestrial > Soil > Vadose zone... | reverse complement strand
GTGATCTCCGAGAGCGGATTGGTCTGATCCATGAACTGCGAGAGCTGGCTGGAGCCGAAGAACTCGCGCACCGCCGCGGTCACGGGCTTGGCGTTGATCAGGTCGCGCGGCATCGCCGTTTGCATCTCCTGATGGATCGACATCTTCTCCTTGATCGCACGCTCCATTCGCACCAGGCCGAGCCGGAACTGGTTCTCCAGCAATTCGCCCACGGCGCGGACGCGGCGGTTGCCGAGGTGGTCGATGTCGTCGTCGGCGTAATAGATCGTGCGCCCGTCAGGCGTGGTGACCGGCTCGCCCCTGCCGCTCAGTTTTTTGAGTTTCAGCGCGTAATCAATTACGTCGAAGAAGTCCTGCGGCGAAAGCAGCGGGTCGTCCAGACGCTCGCGCTCGGGCCGCCCCATCTTGATGTTGAATTTGAGGCGTCCGACGCGCGAGAAGTCGAATTTGCGCGCGTCGAAGAACATCCCGTGGAAGAGCGCCTGCGAGGTCTCCAGGGTCGGAGGGTCGCCCGGGCGCATCTTGCGATAGATTTCGATCAACGCCTCCTGGGGCGATTTGATCGTGTCTTTCTTGACCGTCAGGCTCATGACCGGGCCAGTGTCGTCCTTGTCAGGGAAGAATATCTCGATCATCTGAATGCCCGCGTCGATGATCTTGGCGATCGTTTCCGGCGTCAATTCGGTGTTGCTCTCCGCGATCACCTCGCCGTCGGCGGTGTTGACCAGGTCGGTGAGCGTGTAGGCCCCGGCGAGGTCTTCGGTCTTGATCGCAATCTCCGTGACGCGCGCGGCGACGAGCGCGTCATAGGCCGACTGGCCGATCTTTTTGCCGCTCTTGACGATCACTTCGCCCTTCTTGTCGATAATGTCGGACGAGGCGCGCGCGCCGACGATGCTGGGGCTGACCTGCCAGTAAAGCTGGCTGCCCGCGACGCGAATCTTGTCGACGGCGTAAAACGCGCGCAGAATGTCCTCGTCATTTTTCAGGCCCAACGCGCGCAGGAAAATCGTCGCCAGGAATTTGCGCTTGCGGTCGATCCGCACGTATAGCAGGTTCTTCGCGTCGTATTCGAATTCGACCCACGACCCGCGGTAAGGTATCAGCTTCGCCAGGAAATAAGTGTTGTTCTGCGCCTTCTCGAAGAAGACCCCGGGCGAGCGGTGGAGCTGCGAGACGATGACGCGCTCGGTGCCGTTTATGACGAACGTGCCGTTTTCGGTCATCAGCGGCAGGTCGCCGAAATAGACCTCTTCCTCCTTGATGTCGCGGATCGATCTTTGACTCGTCTCCTCGTCCTTGTCCCAAACAGTCAGGCGGATTTTGACGTGCAGCGGCACCGAATAGGTCATTCCGCGCTCCTGGCACTCCTGCACATCGTATTTGTGCTTCAATCCTACCGGCTCGCCGCAGTTGTCGCAGGTGTTGACGACGTTGCGGTTGTAAGTCCCGCACTGTTTGCAGACCACGTCCTCGGACGAGAGGGGGTTGACTTTGATCACCGCGCCGCACTGGCGGCAGTTCGAGCGCAGGTGATGCAGTCCTTGCAATTGACCGCATTTGCACTGCCAGTTGCCGATGCGGTATTCGACGAATTCCAGCGACGACGTGTCGCGGAAATCGGTGATCGGAAAGGTTGATCTGAAGACCGCCTGCAGACCGGTGTTGTCACGCTCCGGCGGAAGCAAATCCATCTGCAGGAAGCGGTCATAACTTTCGCGTTGCACTTCGATGAGATTCGGAATCCGGACCGAGGTGCGAATCTTCGAGAAGTCGTACCGCGGTTCGCGATGACCATTCCCACCGACTGGGCCGTTATTGGCGATGTGTTTCATCATTTCGGTAGCCATTGAATGTCACTTCCTTTGAGCGATGGCTGAACGACTGTAATTTTCAGCTCAGAATAGGTTGATTATTTCTTTTTGCGCATGGCAAAGCGGCGGCAGGGACACAACAGCCCTGCCGCGCGCCACGCGGTCGAGTCATTAAGAGTTGTTTGAAGTTTGCCGATATCCCGATAATCTACAAGTATAGTCAAAGCTCCCAACCTTCACAAATCGCAAGTTATCCCTTCTATCTGGCGCATCTGAAAGGCAAGTAGTTATCCGCGAAAGGCGCGGATCACTACTTGCCCATCTGATCCGCTTGTCATCAGAATTACTTCAATTCGACAGACGCGCCGGCGTCGGAGAGTTGTTTCTTCATTTTTTCGGCGTCATCCTTAGAGACGCCTTCCTTGACAGGCTTGGGAGCGCCGTCCACGAGGTCTTTCGCTTCTTTAAGTCCGAGACCGGTCAGTTCGCGGACGACTTTGATGACGTTGATCTTATTGGCGCCAGCGGCCGTGAGGATCACATCGAATGTGTCTTTCTCTTCGACGGCCGGAGCCGCAGCCGCGCCACCCGAGACGGCGACCGGGGCCGCTGCCGCTGCGGCGGAAACGCCGAATTTGTCTTCGAGCGCCTTGACCAGTTCTGACGCCTCCAAAAGACTGAGACCGCCGATTGTTTCAACGATGTTTTGAATGTCAGCCATGATTATTTACGATTCCTCCGAAAATTCCCGGGAACGACATGAATGGTACATATGGAACTTATAAGTTCTATTTTCATGTCGAATTTGTCAGCTTCGGACCATCGTCGGGCATCACTCCGAGGGCGGTCTTCGCTAAGCGTGGCCGCGCACTGACAAGGCAGCGCGACCGATAAACTTCTCATATCTCAAATTTCGAATCTCAAATCTGAGCCAAATCCGAGATGGACCTTAAGACTGCTCTCCGCCCTTCTGATCCGCGATCTGCTTGATCACGACCGCCAGGTTGCGCGCCACGCCATTGACCGCGGTCGCGATGCGCTGCGCTGGCGAGTTGAGCAGGAACATCAACTTGCTGATCAGCTCTTCTTTCGAGGGCAGCGCGGCCAGGGCGTCAATGTCTTTGACGTTGATTACGCGGCCTTCGACAATGCCGGCTTTAAACGTGAGATGCGCGTTCTCCTTGGCGAACTTGCTCAGCACCTTGGCCAGGCCGACAGGGTCTTTCTCGCTGTAGGCGATGGCGGTCATGCCGACGAAGTGATCCTTCAACGGTTCGAGCGGCGTGCCTTCGACGGCGATCTTGCCGAGGGTGTTTTTAACCACACGGTAATTCAACTCCGCTTTCTCCAACGCTCGCCGCAATTCCCAGTCTTTTTCGACGGTCAACCCCTGAAAGCTCACGACCATGGCGTTATCGGCGCCGACGAACTCCTCTTTCAGCAGGGCGATATCTTGCTGTTTTTGCTCTTTCGTTTTCATTGCTGATCTCTCTGATATTGCCTTACGCGCCGACTGATGCGGGATCGATCAGGATTCCCGGCCCCATCGTTGTCGCGACATTTACCTTCTTGACGTATTTACCTTTCGCGGTGGCCGGCTTGGCCTTCATCACCGCGTCGATCAGCGCCTTCGCGTTAGCGGTGATCTTTTCGGCGGAGAAGGAGACTTTGCCGACCGGGACATGAATCACGCCGGTCTTGTCCACGCGATATTCGACCTTGCCCGCCTTGGTCTCTTTAACGGCGGTTGTAACGTCCGGAGTGACGGTCCCGGTCTTCGGATTCGGCATCAATCCGCGCGGGCCGAGAATCTTACCGAGCGCGCCGACCGAACGCATCATGTCCGGCGTCGCGACCAGAGCGTCGAAATCCAGATAACCGCCCTTGATCTTTTCGACCAGATCGTCCCCGCCGACCTCATCAGCGCCCGCCTCCTGCGCCTCGCGCTGTTTGTCGGGCGAGCCCGCGATGACGGCGACCCGCTTCGATTTGCCCAGGCCGTGCGGAAGAACGAGGGTTCCCCGCACAAGCTGATCGGCCTTGCGAGGGTCGACGCCGAGCACCATCGTCACTTCGACCGTCTCGTCGAATTTGGCCGGATGGATCTTTTGCGCCAGCGTGACGGCCTCGGCCAAAGCATAGAATTTGCCTGACTCGATTTGAGCGAGCGCGGCCTTAAACTTCTTTCCTGCCATTGATTACTTCCTTCCAGGTGTTGACGTGACCAAAGCCGGAATCGAAGACCGTTGTCAAACTCCAACAGGGCTCCGATAGGGCCCGCCACTCCCTCTTAGGGTTGCGGATTGAGAAGAGGCGCTTTCATATTTCATATGAAATATGATGATTACGCCTCGGAATTTTTGCCTACACGCTTACTTAATTTCAAGACCTAGACTCTTGGCCGTGCCTTCGACCGTGCGAATCGCGGATTCGAGATTCGCCGTGTTGAGGTCGGGCAGCTTGGTCTTGGCGATCTCCTCGATCTGATCTCGAGTAATCGTCCCGACCTTTTCACGGTTCGGCTTGCCCGAACCCTTCTCGATCTTAGCCGCCTTCTTCAGAAGATCGGCCGCGGGCGGTGTCTTGGTAATGAACGTAAAAGAGCGATCGGCGTAAACCGTGATGACGACCGGGATTTTGATGTCGCCCATGTTCGCGGTCTTCGCGTTGAACTGTTTGCAAAACTCCATGATGTTCACGCCCTGAGGCCCGAGCGCCGTGCCGATGGGTGGAGCGGGGTTGGCCTTGCCTGCGGAAACCTGGAGCTTAATATAACTTGTAATTTTCTTTGCCATGATTCTTAAAAATTATCTCCGCCGCTGTGAAAGTTATCCTTCTTCCGCGAAAGAAACCTTCTCAACTTCCAAAAAGCCCAGTTCGACCGGCGTCGCGCGCCCAAAGATCGTGACGCTGACTTTGAGCATACTCTTGTCGTGGTTGACCTCCTCGACAGTGCCCATAAAGCTGGTGAACGGCCCCTGCGTGATTCTCACCGTCTCGCCGCGCTCGAACGTGAATTTGGGCTTCGGCTTTTCGGCCGCCACCGCGACGTGATGGACGATCTGGTCGACCTCTTCCGGAGTCAGCGGGGTCGGCTTTTGTCCGCCGACGAAACTGGTCACCTTCGGCGTGCTTTTGATCAAATGCCAGGCCCTATCAGAGATTTCGCCCTTTTCATTGCATTCGATCTCCACCAGCACGTAGCCCGGGAAGAACATTCGCGTGCTCTCGACGCGCTTGGAGCCGCGCATCTCGACGACTGTTTCGGTCGGAATCAGCACCTGCGTGACTTCGTCCTGCATCGCGAACGCCTCGATGCGCGTGTTCAGGCTGTCGCGCACTTTCCGCTCATAGCCCGAATATGTATGAATAATGAACCATTGCTTCGCCATATGGCTTAACTGAAAATATGTTTCGCCACCCATTCGACACCATGAATCAGATAACTCAGCCCGATGTCCGCAACCCAGAGAAAGGCTGCGAAAAAGAATACAACGACAATTGTAATAATCGTTGTATTGATGACTTCAGTGCGGGTCGGCCAGGAGACCTTCTTCATTTCCAGCGCGACGTCGCGCCAAAATTGGCGGACGGCCGCAACCCAGCCAAGCGGCTTTGAGACTAACGGTTGCCTATTCTGATCTTCCGCCATCGCCGCGGTTCCTTCGCGCGTGCTCGATGTTGCCATTGTCACACCTCAACTGCCTTAGATTTCAGCGATGCTCGCGTCAAGCGGGAAAACCCAGCATTCAAAGACGAGCAGGGGTATCAGGATTCGAACCCGAACTTTCGGTTTTGGAGACCGACGTGCTAACCGTTAACACTATACCCCTTTATTCGAAGATAGAGGATCGCGAAAGGCGATCTTCGATCATCAATCCTCGATCTTCGATCATTTTGTCTCCTTGTGCGCAGTGTGCTTACGGCAAAAACGACAGAACTTCTTGAACTCCAAGCGCTGCGTCGTTTTCTTTTTGTTTTTGGTGGTGACGTAGTTGCGGTTTTTGCAATCGCCACACTGCAGAACAATGTTGTCTCGCATAATTTTTCTGGTGGTTGGTGGTTGGTGGTTGGTGGTTGGTGGCTTCTTTGCCAACCACCAACCACCAACCACCAACCACCCGTTCTTATTCGATAATGTCCGAGATGGTCCCGGCGCCTACCGTGCGCCCGCCTTCACGGATCGCGAACCGCAATCCCTTCTCCATCGCGATCGGCATGATCAACTCGATCTCCATCGCGATGTTGTCTCCGGGCATCACCATCTCCACTCCCTCCGGCAGGTGCGCCACTCCAGTCACGTCCGTCGTCCGGAAGTAGAACTGCGGCCGGTACCCGGTGAAGAACGGCGTGTGTCGCCCGCCCTCCTCCTTCGTCAACACGTAGGCCTCAGCCTTGAACTTCGTGTGCGGCGTGATCGAGCCAGGCTTGGCTATCACCTGCCCTCGCTCGATCTCCTTGCGGTCAACTCCGCGCAACAGCAGCCCCACGTTGTCTCCGGCACGGCCCTCGTCAAGCAGTTTCTTGAACATCTCAACTCCCGTCACCACCGTCGAGCGCGTCGGCCGGATCCCGATGATCTCGACCGTCTCGCCCACCTTCACGATCCCTCGCTCGACCCTGCCCGTCGCCACAGTCCCGCGTCCCGAGATCGAGAAGATGTCCTCCACCGGCATCAGGAACGGCTTGTCTATCTGGCGAGCCGGCGTCGGAATGTAGCTGTCCACCGCCGCCATCAACTCATCGACCTGCTTCTCGCCCTCCGCGTCCCCGTTCAGCGCGTTGAGCGCGCTGCCGCGGATGACCGGAATGTCGTCGCCCGGGAACTCGTATTTCGAGAGCAGTTCGCGGACTTCCAACTCGACCAGGTCGAGCAACTCAGGGTCGTCCACCGCGTCCACCTTGTTCATAAAGACGACCATCGCCGGCACTCCCACCTGACGGGCCAGCAGGATGTGCTCGCGCGTCTGCGGCATCGGGCCGTCGGTGGCGGCCACGACCAGGATCGCCCCGTCCATCTGCGCCGCGCCGGTGATCATGTTCTTGACGTAATCGGCGTGGCCCGGGCAATCGACGTGCGCGTAGTGGCGGTTCTTGGTCTCGTACTCGACGTGCGCGGTGGCGATGGTGATGCCGCGCGCCTTCTCCTCGGGAGCGTTGTCGATCGAGTCGAAGCTGCGGAATTGGATCTTCGGATTATTCTTGGCCAGCACCTTGGTGATGGCCGCGGTCAGAGTAGTCTTGCCGTGGTCAACGTGACCGATGGTCCCGACGTTGACGTGCGGCTTGGTGCGATCAAATTTCTCTTTCCCCATATTCGTGTCGCTCCTAAATCTCCTATCTAATCTCTACTTGGATGCTCCTTGAACTTTAGCAATGATCTCCTCGCTCACGCTCTTCGGCGCTTCCTCGTAGCGATGGAAATGCATCGTTGAGGAAGCGCGGCCCTGCGTCATCGAGCGAAGATCGGTTTCATAGCCAAACATTTCCGCGAGCGGAACCATCGCGGTAATGATCTGCGTGCCGGGGCGCGAGACCATCCCCTCGATCCGACCGCGGCGCGAGTTGATGTCGCCGGTGACCGATCCCATGTACTCTTCGGGAGTAACGACCTCGACCTTCATCACCGGTTCGAGCAGCGCCGGGCTGGCCGCCCTGGCGGCGTTCTTGAAAGCGATCGAACCCGCGATCTTGAACGCCATTTCAGACGAGTCGACTTCGTGGAAGCTGCCGAAGACCAGCCGGACTTTGATATCCACCAATTCGTAGCCCGCCAGGATGCCGCCCTCCATCGCCTCGACGATGCCTTTTTCGACAGCCGGGATGTATTCTCTGGGGATCGCTCCGCCGACAATCTCGTTGATAAACTCGAAACCGGCGCCCGCTTCGTTCGGCTCGATCTGCAGCACGGCGTGGCCGTATTGGCCGCGGCCACCGGTCTGGCGAACGTACCTCTCTTCGCCCTTGGCCGGTTTGCGAATCGTCTCGCGATAAGCGACCTGCGGTTTGCCGACGTTGGCCTCGACGCCGTACTCGCGCTTGAGGCGATCGACGATGATTTCCAGATGCAGCTCGCCCATTCCCGAAATGATCGTCTGATTCGTCTCCCTGTCGGTCGTGACGCGGAATGAGGGGTCTTCCTGAGCCAGACGACCGAGCGCGATGCCGAGCTTCTCCTGATCCGGACGGGTCTTCGGCTCGATGGCGAGCGAGATCACCGGCGCCGGGAATTCCATCGCCTCGAGGATTACCGGATGCGATTCGGCGCAAATCGTGTCGCCGGTCGTGACCTGTTTGAGGCCGGCGACCGCCACGATCTCGCCGGCGTAGGCTTCGTCCACGTCCTCGCGCTTGTTGGCGTGCATCCTCATGATGCGCCCGACGCGTTCTCTGACACCCCTGGTCGAGTTAAGGACGTGGGAACCTGATTTGAGTGTGCCGGAATAGACGCGCGTGAACGAAAGCTGGCCAACGTGCTTGTCGGCCATGATCTTGAAGACGAGCGCCGAAAACGGCTCCTTGTCATCGGCCTTGCGCTCGACCTCACTGCCTTTCAGGTCGACTCCCTGAACCGCCGCGATGTCAATCGGCGAAGGCAGGTAATCAATCACCGCGTCGAGCAGGTGCTGGACGCCTTTGTTCTTGAAGGCCGAGCCGCAAACGACCGGCACCAGTTTGATGGCGACGCAGCCGCGGCGAAGCGCGGCGCGAATCTCGGCGGCGCTGATCTCGGCGCCTTCCAGATACTTCGTCGCGATCTCGTCGTCCGCGTCGGCGATGATTTCGATCATCTTCTCGCGCGCGGCCTCGGCCTGCTCTTTCATATCGCCGGGGACTTCTTCGACGATGTATTCGGCGCCCTTGGTTTCGTCTTTCCAAACGATCGACTTCATGTCGATCAGGTCAATCACGCCTCTGAATCGGTCTTCGGCGCCGATCGGCATTTGGACGGAGACCGGGTTCGCCGCCAGGCGCCTGCGGATAGTGTCGACCGCGTGGTCAAAGTCGGCCCCGGGCCGATCCATCTTGTTGATGAAAGCCATGCGGGGGACGTTATATTTGTCGGCCTGACGCCAGACCGTCTCGGATTGCGGCTGAACGCCGGCCACGGCGTCGAACACGGCGACCGCCCCATCGAGCACACGGAGACTGCGCTCGACCTCAATGGTGAAATCCACGTGTCCGGGCGTGTCGATGATGTTGATTCTGTATTCCTCGCCGTTCCGCTTCCAGAAACAGGTCGTCGCGGCGGAAGTGATGGTGATGCCGCGCTCCTGTTCCTGCACCATCCAGTCCATGGTCGCCGTGCCTTCATGCACCTCGCCGATCTTGTAGGAGATGCCCGTGTAGTAAAGGACACGTTCGGTGGTGGTCGTCTTACCGGCGTCAATGTGAGCCATGATCCCGATGTTGCGGAATCTGCTGAGCGGCGCCTGTCTTGCCATAAAACCTCTCTGCATTTCCATTTGCCGTATACGGCAAATGGAACATGCTTGACTGCTTACTCCTCTTCTCCTTCTGTCTGTACGTCTTCGTTTTATCGCGGGTTACCAATAATGGCGCCGCGGGCTTTAGCCTGCGCAGGCTAAAGCCCGCGGCGCTATCGGTTACCAGCGATAGTGCGCGAACGCTCTGTTGGCCTCAGCCATTCGATGCACATCCTCGCGCTTCTTGACCGCGTTCCCCTTGCTCGACGCGGCGTCCATAATCTCGGCGGCGAGTTTATCGACCATCGTCTTCTCGCCACGATCGCGCGCGTAAGCCACCAGCCAGCGCATCGCCAGGGCGACGCGGCGAGAGGCGTTGACTTCGACCGGGACCTGATAGTTGGCGCCGCCGACGCGCTTCGATTTGACCTCGACCTTCGGTTGAAGGTTATCAATCGCTTTCTTGAAGATCTTCAACGGGTCTTCTTGCGAACGCTCCTTGATCTTGTTAAGAGCGGTATAAATGATGCCCTCGGCCACCGCCTTCTTGCCGTCCCACATCATCGTGTTGATGAACTTGGCGACGAGCGGGCTGTTGTAAACCGGATCGGGCAGAATTTCGCGTTTCGGAACTTCTCTTCTTCTCGGCATATGTGTTTCAATCGTTTCAATCCGCGCCTCACTTCAGCAGCGAGGCGAAATCCATTAGTAGACTCGCCCGCTACCGCTCGCGGTACTGACCTAAAACTATTTCTTCTTGCCGCCTTTCGCAGTCGCGGCGGCCGCGCCCTCTTTCGGACGCTTCGCGCCGTACTTCGAGCGCCCCTGCTTGCGGTTGGCTACGCCTACCGAATCGAGCGTGCCGCGCACGATGTGATAACGGACGCCCGGAAGGTCCTTCACGCGGCCTCCGCGCACCAGCACGATCGAGTGCTCCTGCAGGTTGTGCCCGATGCCCGGGATGTAAGACGTGACCTCGATGCCGTTGGTCAGGCGCACACGCGCGATCTTGCGCAGGGCCGAGTTGGGCTTCTTGGGCGTTTGAGTCTTCACCTGCACGCACACGCCTCGGCGCTGCGGGCAGGATTGAAGCGCGGGGCTTGAAGTCTTGTATTTGACTCGCTTGCGTCCTTTGCGAACTAATTGGTTAATCGTCGGCATAACTCAGTCCAGTGACTTTGATTTCATCATTTCATCAATCTTTGGCGCTTTGGCGTTAAAGAGGCGCGCCTCTTTCGAGGGCGCGTCAAAATGCTTTATAAACGCCCATCTGCGCAAACGCCGGAAGGCGCGCGCCTGTGACACTCATCGCCAGCCTGATCGAAAGCAGTGATTTTTTTGGGATGTTAGCGAAAGCTGTGCAGATTATGGCGTCCCAATCGCCGAGTTTTTCTGTGGCGTGATTTTCAAAGCGATGGAGCCCCTTTTCCGGAGCGCCTTTAGCCGGGAAGCCCTATGTCTCGGTCCACGAGGGAATCACGACGCCACAATACATTCTCAAAAAGATTCGCTGGAACTATCGCGTTTCCCGCCTTTCCACCGAACCCGGCGACGCCTCTGCACTTAAAACCCGCTAGCGCCGCCTATGGGGCGAAGTTACTGCTTCGCAAAGTTCTGCAATATATGGGCCACAGCACAGTTTGTCAAGTGGGTTGTCACAACTCCACATCTTTTTCACGATGATAAATCGGGCTTAAATTGGCCTATATAAGCCGGGCGGCGCAGCCGGCGTTGGCGAATTCGCCAAATTGGGCCAAAATCGCGGCGCAAAAATTATCGAATGGAGCAATCTATGAGATCACAAACACAGGAATTCTTTTCTTATCTGCAGGACAAAATCTGCCGCGCGATTGAAGAGGCCGACGGCGGGGCGTGTTTCCGCAAGGACAACTGGATGCGGGAAGGCGGCGGAGGCGGAAGGACGCGTGTGATGGAAGAGGGCGCGGTCTTCGAGAAGGCCGGAGTCAACTTTTCAGCAGTCGAGGGCGTCTTGCCCGAAGAGTTCGCCAAAAAGATCGAGTTAGGAGAGGGGCGTGAATTCTTCGCGGCCGGCGTCTCGCTGGTGCTTCACCCGCGCAATCCTTACGCGCCGACGGTCCACGCAAACTTCCGCTACCTCGAAACAGGCGACGCGCGGTGGTTCGGCGGCGGCTCCGACCTGACTCCCTATTACCCGTTTCGTGAAGACGCGCGCCACTTTCACCGCGCGCTCAAAGAGGCCTGCGACAAACACGATCCGGGTTATTATCCGCACTTCAAGAAATGGTGCGACGAATACTTCTTCATCAAACACCGCAACGAAACGCGCGGCGTGGGCGGAATCTTCTTCGATTACCTGCAAGGCGATATGGAGAGTCTTTTCGCTTTCGTGAAGGACGCGGGCGAGGCTTTCCTGCCGGCTTATCTGCCGATTGTCGAACGCAGGCGCCATCACAGTTACGGCGAACGCGAGCGCGAATTTCAATTGATCAGACGCGGCCGGTACGTCGAATTCAACTTGGTCTATGACCGCGGAACGATCTTCGGACTGGAGACGCGCGGGCGGACGGAATCAATCTTGATGTCGCTGCCGCCCCTCGCTCGGTGGGTCTATGATTACAAACCGGAGCCTGATTCGGCTGAGGCCGAAGCCTCGACATATTTCAAGCCTCAAGATTGGCTCTGAGGCCGAGGCGATTATTACTTCATCTACGAAAAATTGAAGTTCGCATACGAAATTCTGGATAAAATGGTCTTACCGTATCACCTTCAAGCGCGGTGTCTTTCCGCTAAATCAGCGTTTTCCGCACAGATAACCGCCTGACCGTCCTTCCGAAAAATCGTGGCGCCAGTCTTGCACTAATCATCGTCGCGCGCTGGATGAGTTCTAGCGCCATTGTCTTCCAAGTTTTCATCCCAGCAAAGCTAGCCTTCTAAAGGAGAGATTGAAAGATCTCTCCTTATTTTTTTGTTTAGTTCAGCCACAGAGACACGTAGGCACAGAGACGAAGAGAAAGCGGGACGGAGCGCCGCTTTGCTTCTCTATCTCTCTCTCCCTCTTTCTCTCTGTGGCTCTGTGGCTCTGTGGCTCTGTGGCAAGATTCGATCAAACTGCAGCCAGGGCCTGATCGAAATCGCGGAGCATATCGCCCTCGTCTTCCAGGCCGACCGAAATTCGCACCAGACCTTCATTGATTCCAGTGGAGTCTCGCAGTTCGCGCGAAAGCTGAAGACTCCACATCGAGGCGGGATGTACGACCAGAGTCTCGAACCCGCCCAGACTGGCGGCGCGTGTGGCGAGGCGTAGAGAGGATATGAATTTGTCGGCGGCGGCGTAGCCTCCGCGCAAGTCGACGCTCAGCATTCCGGTGAAGCCGCTCATCTGCGATCCGGCCAGATCATGCTGCGGATGTGACGGGAGGCCGGGGTAATAGACTCGCGCGATTTTCGGATGATGTTCCAAAAACCTGGCCAGCGCCATTCCGTTCTGGTTGTGGCGTTCGACTCGCAGCCCCAAGGTCCGCAAACCGCGCAGCAGCAGCCATCCGTCGAACGGGCTCAGTGTGGCGCCGGCGACCAGGGCGAACCGCCAGACGCGTTCGACGAACTCTTTCGATCCGACGAGCGCTCCCGCCGTCACGTCGTGATGGCCGCCGACATACTTGGTCGCGCTGTGAATAACCGCGTCAACGCCGAATTCGAGCGGCCGCTGATTGACGGGCGTCGCGAACGTGTTGTCACAGATCGTGATGACGCCTCGGTCTTTGGCCAACTCAACAATGAAGCGCAGGTCGGTGATCTGCATTAAGGGGTTGACGGGCGTTTCGACGTATATGAGTTTCGTGTTCGGACGCGTGGCGGCGGCGAATTCGGCGTTGTTCGTCTGATCGACATAAGTAATCTCAATGCCCCATCGCGGCAGGAACTCTTTCATCAGCGTCGTCGCCCCGGCGTAGTGGTTGCGCTGCGCCACGACGTGATCGCCAGCTTCGAGCAGGCATCCCATGACGGCGAAGATCGCGCCCATCCCGGAGCCGAAGACCTGTGCCGCCTCTCCGCCTTCGAGCGCGGCCAACGTCGCCTCGACCATGGCGTGGTTCGGATTG
>Ga0137410_10002187_pt1 | contig 13342 bp, 13 predicted proteins | sample CZODoug1_16funga_FD_108878 | JGI IMG/M metagenome (GOLD analysis project Ga0137410, IMG submission 108878) | Vadose zone soil fungal communities from Angelo Coast Range Reserve, California, USA - CZODoug1_16fungal (Illumina Assembly) | ecosystem: Environmental > Terrestrial > Soil > Vadose zone... | reverse complement strand
GCTTGCAGCCCAGGAACGCCGTCTTGAGATTGTGATCGAGCTGGTCGTCCCAGATTTCCTCGGTCATGTCCACCGGGCTGCCGGGCACCGAGCCTCCGACGTTATTAACCAGGATGTCGATTCGGCCGAACTGCGCCACGCAGGCATCGACCGCCGCCTTTACGTCCGCGGACGATGTCATATCGCAACGCCGCACCGCGCACGCGCCGCCCTCCTTCTCGATGATCCCTCGAGTCTCCTCGGCCGCCGCCACGTTGATGTCGGTGCCGTAGACCTTGGCGCCCTGCCGCGCGAGCAGCACCGCGGTTGCCTTGCCATTGCCCCAGCCGGCGCCGACCGTGCCCGCGCCAGTTATCAGGGCAACTTTGTTATTGAGTTCGAGCATCGCCGGTTCCAGTCAAAGACAGGCAAGGGCAAAACAGAGCCGTGCAACCATCCCTATGGCCTGCACCATTGTACCCCGGCCGCAACACCGCCCCCCCGGCACCGTGTGACATATCGCACTTGGGCGTCGCGGACCTTGCGATTATCATGGAACCCGGAACAGGCAAGGCCGGTCTGACCCACGATTGCCTGAAAACAGGAGAATCCCATGCTTCAATTCAAACGTCATACGATGGCTTTCATGATCGCCGGCGCGCTGCTCACCGGTCCGGTGCTCGCGGACAAGCCTGAATGGGCCAAGGGTAAAGGCAAGGGGCACGAAAGTTCGAGCTCGGGCGATCGCCGCCACTTCGAGGATCGGCAGCGCGTCGTCGTTCGCGAATACTATGTGCAGGAGCACCACCGCGGTCATTGCCCGCCGGGACTGGCCAAGAAGCACAATGGCTGCATGCCGCCGGGGCAGGCAAAGAAGTGGCATGTCGGCCGTCCGCTGCCGCGCGAGGTCGTCTATTACGACGTGCCACCGGCGCTGGTCGTGCAGATCGGCGCGCCCCCGTCGGGACATCGCTACGTGCGGGTCGCTTCGGACATTCTGCTAATCGCCGTCGGCACCGGCATGGTCGTGGACGCCATCAACGATCTGGGCAGGTAGCCGGCATTCAACGCCGCGAAGGCTTGCGCAGGTTCGGGTTGAGCTTGTCGATGTCGGCCTGGACCTGCTCGCGGCTGCGTTCGTAGACGATTTCCCTCCCCATCACCGACCCGGCGTAGGCCAGCCCATTGCGGGTCGGGGTCAATGCGCACTTGACGTTGTGGATGCCTTCGCCGATCACGACCTCGATCACGTCGGCGCGCTTGCTGAAGACAACGACATCCAGGGTCTGCTTGGTATTGGTCACGCGGACCGTTATTTTTTCCGTGAGCATTTTATGGGAGTGATGGATAGTCGGCCGGAACCGAATGACTCCGGTCCGGTTTCAGGCTATTGTATTCCCCGAGGAGTCCCAATCGAACGGCAAATTTCCAAGTCCGCGCAAAAATAATCGAAATCGAGGAGTCCATGACAGAGTTCATCAGGCGCGTAGTCACGGGGCACGACCGGAACGGCAAGGCCATCGTCCTTTCGGACGGTCCCTGCACTTCGGTGAGAACCCATCCGAACCGTCCCGGCCACAAGTCCACCGATATCTGGAAGACGACCGCCATGCCGGTGCCGATCGCGCGCCAGGAACCCGACCCCACCCAGGGACTCCGCGACTTCGTTCCGCCGATGGGCACCAAGATCCGCATCAGCGAGATCCCGCCGGAGCCCGCGGCGTTCAGAAACCTGACCCCGGAGCAGGTGCGCGAGTTCTTCAAGGAGGGCGGCAACCCGCAGGCCTCGACATTCGGGCAGAACAATCGCCACCCGTTCATGCATCGCACCGAATCGGTGGACTATGCCGTCGTGCTGGAAGGCGAGATCACGATGCTGCTCGATGACGAGGACATCGTGCTGAAAGCAGGCGACATCGTGATCCAGCGCGGCACCAATCACGCGTGGAGCAACCGCTCGGGCAGACCGGTGCGTATGCTCTACATACTGATCGACGGAAAGTTCGAGCCCGATCTGGCCCAGTACTCGCAGGGCCGCCACCAATAGCCCGCCGGCCGGGTAGTCGCCGCCTCAGTCACCCTTGATATTCGCGACCTTGGCGACCTTCGCCCACTGGTCGCGTTCGGACTTGAGGAACGCGCCGAATTCCTCCGGCATGCTCGCGACCCCCTCGGTCCCATCAAGTGCCAGCCGCGATACGACGTCCGGGCGCTGCACCGCCTTGACGATTTCGCGGTACAGGCGATCGATCACCGGTCTCGGGGTCGCGCGCGGCGCCATCAGACCGTGCCATTGAGTAACCACGAATCCCGGCATGCCCGATTCGATCATCGTCGGCAGTTCGGGCGCCATCTTCGCGCGCGCCGGCGTGGCGATGGCAATGGCTTTCAGCTTCTGCGTCCGGACGTGGCTGTAGACCGAACCGGCGCTGAGGAAGCTCATCTGCACGCGCCCCGACAGCATATCGCCAAGCGCGGCACCGACTCCTTTATACGGGATGTGCACCAGCCCGACCCCGGCGTTGTAGCTGAACAGCTCGCTCGCCAAGTGCGCGAGCGAGGCGTTGCCCGTTGACGCGTAATTCAGCTTCGACGGAACCGACTTCGCATACGCAATCAGGTCTTTCACCGTCTTGACCGGCAGCGATGGATGCACGGTCAGCATGTACGGCGCGGCGGCGACCTGGGAGACCGGCGTGAAGTCCCGCTGCAGGTCGTAAGTCGTCTGGTTGACGATCCCGTAGACCACCAGGCTCGCGCTGAGGAACATCAGGGTGTACCCGTCCGGCGCCGACTGGGACGTGAGCTCCGCGGCGATGCTGCCGCTCGCGCCCGCGCGATTGTCCACGACCACGCTTTGTCCCAGGGTTTCAGTGAGTGGCGTGGCGACCTGGCGCGCGACGAAATCGAGCCCTCCGCCCGCGCCCGACGCAACGATGACCCTGACCGGCTTGCTCGGGTACGTCTGCGCCGCGCTGTACGGCGCGGCCGCGACCAGCGCGACAACCAGCCCTGACACGATGCTTGCCTGAAAACCTTTCTGCATTTTATTTCCTCGCATGATTTTAGTCAGCAACAACAGGCGACTTCTTCACCCCCGTCAATCGAGCTTGCCCACGAGCTTCAGCAGCCGGTCGTATTTTTCGTAGTCGGTCTTGATGCGCGCCGCCATTTGCTGAGGCGTCATCGTCCACGGCTCGAGCTCTTCCAGCCTTTTTTGCGTGTCGGGGCTCTCGATGGCCCGCTTGATCTCGGCATTCATACGGTCAACAACCGTCCTGGAGATCGCGGCCGGCGCGAACACGCCAACCCAACCCGTGTATTCGTACCCGGGCACGCCGGCTTCGGCCACCGTCGGCGTCTTCGGAAACGCCGTCAACCGCGTATCCGAGGTCACGGCAATCGCCCGCAGCCGCCCGGCGCTCAATTGCATGCTCACCGCGGCGGGACTGCCGACAAGCACTTGGGTCTCCCCCGACACCAGCGCGGTGGTGGCGGGGCCGCCGCCCTTGTACGGCACATGCACCATGCGCGTTCCGGTCATGGAACCCAGCAGCACCAGTGCAAAATGGGAAAAACTTCCGCTGCCTGACGACGCGTAGAGCATCTGGTCGGGACGCGATTTCGCCAGGGCGACAAATTCCTTCACCGTCTTTACCGGCAGGGACGGATGAACCACCAATAACCCGGTCTGCCGGACGAGCGTGCCGATGCCGACAAAATCGCCGAGCGTGTCGTATGGCAGCTTCTTGTAGATGAACGGGTTGCCGAGGTGCGCCATCGAATGGACCATCAGCGTGTAGCCGTCGGGTGGCGACTTGGCGACGAGGTCGGCGCCGATGGAACCCGTGGCGCCGGGACGATTGTCGATCAGAAACTGCTGCCCCAGGTTCTCGGAAACCTTCTGAAACACAATGCGTCCCGCGACATCGGTCAGTCCGCCGCTCGGCCAGGGAGTGATGACGCGCACCGCCTTGGCCGGATAGCTTTGCGCTTGCAGCAAGTTTGCAACACCCGTTGCCGCCAGGAATAGCGCGGCAGTCGCCGCACAACGTGAAATTCGCATGACCGGCTCTCTCCTCGATTGACGTCTTATACCCGTTGCCCCCTACTTCACCGCCATTGGCGGCGAAACGGGAACATGGGGATTCCCGGATTTTACGAGCGAACGGGCGACAAAGCCCGAGGCCTTCACCTCCTCGACGAATTCGCGCAAGTACCCGATGCCGGCATTGCGGCCTTTCGGTATCGCCAGCGTTTGCTCGACCACCAGGAACCGGCCTTCGAGCACGCGCGATCCAGGCATCCTGCTGCTGACCTCGATCAACTGGTGCCTCAATCCCGCGAGGGCATCCACCTGGCCTGTACGCAGCAACTCGAACGCGGTCGGGTTGCCCGGCCCGGTCAGCAGTTTGGCGTTCTTCAAATTACGCGCAAGGAACGGCTCGAACGCGCTCTTGGCTGCCACGCCCACTCGCACTCCCTCGCGGTCCACGTCGGCAATCGCGCGTATCGGCGACCCGCGAGGCACCAGGTAAGTCGTCTCGACCTGCAGGTAGCCCGCGGTAAAGTCCAGCGACCCTTCCCGCCCGCTCCCCGACCCGCCCGCAATGCCGCCAATGTCCAGCGCGCCTGCGTTCAATGCATCGGTCAGCTTTCCGGAGAAATCGAAACCGACCAGCTCGAGTGGCACGTCAAGCCGCCGCGCCAGCTCCCGCACCAGGTCAACCGATGCGCCGCTTAGTTCTCCAGTGACCGGATCCCGGGTCGCGATGACCGAATTGGCGTAGTTGATCCCCGCGCGCAGCTTGCCCGTCGGTGCGAGATCCGCACGCACGCCGGGCGGGACCTCGGATATGCCCGCGCAGGACGCAAGCAACAGCAGGCCGGCCAATACGATAGGGATTCTGTTCATGGATTAACCGCTACACTCGCCTCAAGGATCCGCGCTGATCCCGGCTTGCCGCAGAAACGCGGGCCACTTCCGCACTTCTGCCGTGACGAGCGCGACCGTCTCATCGGGCAAGAGCGAGAGTATGCGCCAGCCGCCCGCTTCCATGCGGGCGCGCAGGTCCGGGGCCTGCATCACCTTCCCGACCCCGTCCCTCAGTCGCTCGATTACCGCCCGCGGCGACTTCGCCGGCGCGAACAGACCGATCCAGCTCTCCAGCACCAGCCCGTCGAGACCCGCCTCCTTGCCCGTGGGCACGTCCGGCAGGAGCGGATCGCGGACCGCCCCCGATATGACAAGCGCCTTCACGCGTCCGCCCTTCACGAAAGGGAGCGCCGTCGTAGTGTTGTCGAAGAACAGGTCCACCCTGCCCGCCAACAGGTCCACGTAGGCAGGCTGCGCGCCCTTGTATTGAATGGTGACGAGATCCACTTTCGCGAGACGCTGGAACAATACGCCCGCCACATGCTGTCCGCTGCCCAATCCTCCGGCGGCCATCGTCATTTTGCCCGGGTTGGCCCGCGCGAAGCTCACCACGTCGCGGACGTTCGATTGCGGCAGGTCGCTGCGGCCGACCAATGCGTACGAGAACGAGCCGACCAGTGCCACGGGCGTGAAGTCCCTTACCGGGTCGTAACCCGGATTTTTGTACAACCCGGGATTCAAGGCGATATTGGCCAACCCGCCGACGAGAAGGGTATAGCCGTCGGGCGTGGCCGCCGCCGCGACTTGCGTGCCGAGCAATGTGCCCGCGCCGGAACGGTTCTCCACGACAACGGTCTGCCCCAGTTCCCTGGGCAGCCTCTCCGCGAGCACGCGGCCGACGAAGTCGTAGCCGCCGCCCGGCGTACTGGGCACGATGATGCGGACCGGCCGCGTTGGGTAGCCTTGGCCGAGCACGGCCGATGCCGCCAGCATGGCGGCAATGAATACGGCTGCGTGTTTCACATGCTCCCCCCCAGGATTCATTTATTGTATTCTGTCCCTGCGTTCCGCGGAGAACGCCAACCTGGGAGAGAAAAATGAGCGAAAACCCGCAAGTGTCCAAGGACGAACAGAATTGGGCCATGTTCTGCCACCTGGCCGCGTTGTCCGGATTCATCATCCCGCTGGGCAACGTGATCGGCCCGCTGGTCGTGTGGCTGATGAAGAAGGACACCATGCCGATGGTGGATCTGCACGGAAAGGAATCGCTCAATTTCCAGATTACGGTGTTGATCGCGATGGTCATCAGTATCGTGCTGATGTTCGTCCTGATCGGAATCCTGTTGATATTCGTGGTCGGCATCGGCGCGCTGGTCCTGACCATCATCGCCGCGGTCAAGATTTCGAACGGTCAATACGACTATAAATACCCGTTCGCCCTCCGGCTGATCAAATAGTTTCCACGCCGCCCGTCCAAGCGGCGCAAAAGGGGGTGGCCCAAAGGGCCCGCCCCCTTTTTAATTTACAATCCGGTCTCTCAGCTCAAGCAGTCAGGCATTCAAAAAATCAAGGAGGAGGCATGTTGTCGCCGCGTTTTGTCGCAGGCATGGTTGTCGCCATTGCCCTGGCCGTGGTTACGGGTGCGGTGTCAAGCCAGGCTTATCCGGTCAAGCCGATTCGCATCCTGGCCACCGGCGTGGGAAGCGGCGGGGACTTTGCCGCGCGATTGATTGCACAAGGTGTTTCCCCCGCGCTCGGCCAGCAGATCATCGTGGACAACCGGGGCAGCGGCAATCTGCCCGCGGAGATCGTGTCGAAATCCCCGCCCGATGGTTACACGCTCTGCCTGTCCGCGGCGCCTCTGTGGATCACGCCGTTCCTGCGGCAGACGCCTTACGACCCGGTGAAGGACTTCACCCCCGTCACGCTGGTAGTCACCTCGCCCAACATCCTCGTAGTGCATCCTGCCCTGCCGGTCAAATCGGTGAAGGAACTGATCGCGCTGATCCGCGCCCGGCCAGGCGCGCTGAACTATGCCACGTCCGGCATCGGCGGATCGGGCTTCCTCGCGGCGGAACTGTTCAGGTCCATGGCGCGCGCGGACATGGTACGGGTGAATTACAAGAGCGGCGGTCTGGCGATTACCGAACTGATGAGCGGCGAAGTGCAATTGTTCTTCGCCAACGCCGGCGCCGTGGCCCCGCATATGAAGTCGGGCCGGCTGCGGGCGCTGGGCGTGACCAGCGCCAGGCCCTCTCCGCTGTTGCCCGGCCTGCCGACCGTCGCTGCCGGCGGCCTCCCCGGCTATGAACTGGTCTCGGTGCAGGGGCTCTTCGGCCCGGCGAACCTGCCGCCGGCCATCGTTGCCCGCCTCAACCAGGAAATCGTGCCGTTTCTGCAGCGCACCGATAGCAAAGACAGGTTCCTGGCAGCCGGTATGGAATCTCTCGGCAGCTCCCCGGAGGAACTCGCGACGACGGTCAAGCTGGAAATGGCGCGACTCGGCAAAGTCATCAAGGCCGCCGGAATTGCTCTGGAGCCGTAAGAAAGTCGAACGCCATGCCCACTATGGCCTCTAATGTTCAAGCCTCCCGGATGAATTCCACAGCGGTAGCTGTTTACTTACTGACGCCAAAGTGGGATGAGAAGCTAAGTTGCTCATTGAACGCTTATTACTTCCATGATCGTGAGACCGAGAGGCGAAAACTGGGCACCGCTCGCCGTGCGAAACGTATTTGCTGGTCGCAATACGTGCCTTCGCCGGCTTTGGGTGCTTGCGATGTTGATGGTAGTCGCCGCCTGTGGCAGCGGGGGCGACGGGGGCGACGGCCAAGCATCCACAAGCGGGGGGCAATTAACCCTGACCTTGCTGGAAGTCGCCTCCGGTCTTTCGGCACCGTTATTCCTGACTTCGCCACCCGGCGACGACCGAATATTCATCGTTGAACGAGCAGGCCGTATACGCATTCTGCAAAATGGCAGTCTGCTCGCCACGCCGTTCCTAGACATCGCCTCGCGCGTGAATACAACTGGCGAGGGCGGCCTGCTGTCGATGGCCTTCGACCCGCAATATGCAAGCAGCGGATTTCTGTTCGTGTACTTCACCGACGCAACCGGCGATATTGCCATCGAGCGTTTTCGCGTATCGCAAACTGATCCCAACCTGACCGATTCCGCTTCGCTTCGTATTATTACTATCACCCATCGCACATTCACCAATCACAAAGGCGGCCTCACCGCCTTTGGCCCCGACGGATTCCTCTATGCGGCAACCGGTGATGGCGGAAGCGGAGGTGCTCCAGCACAGGACCTCAATTCACTCCTAGGAAAGGTACTTCGCCTTAACGTCGAGGGTGCCAGCGCCGGGCAGCCTTACTCCATTCCGTCCTCCAATCCGTTCGTCGGGCAGGCTAACAGACGAGGCGAGATCTGGGGCTACGGGTTGCGCAATCCATGGCGGTTCGCCTTCGACACGCCGACGAACCTGCTCTACATCGCCGATGTAGGGCAAGACAGATTCGAGGAAATTGACGCGGTCGCTGCGGTAACGGCGGGTCTCAATTATGGGTGGAACGTAACCGAAGGCTCATCGTGCTACCCCAGCGACCCTTGCAACAAGGCCGACATTACTCTTCCGGTATTGGAATACACCCATTCGGCAGGCGGTGGATGTTCCATAACGGGCGGCTATGTATACCGCGGCAGTGATATTCCAGAATTGCGCGGCCGATATTTCTATTCAGACTTCTGCAACGGATGGCTACGGAGTTTTCTTCATGTTAATGGCGTTGCAACCGAGCAGATTGATTGGAACATTACGAACGTGGGTCAGATCTTTTCGTTCGGAGAGGATGCCCGCAAGGAATTGTACATGCTCGCTTCCAATGGAAAAGTCTATAAGATAGTCCGTCAATGATTTTCACCGCACAATTTCGCGCCTTGTCACGTTTCAGCAGCTAGCAGGTCACTAAATTCATTGACCGGCGTGCCCATCAATCGCTCGTGATCCAGGCACAAGGCCTTGATCGCGGTCTGGCGCTTCGGAAATCGGCGCGCGACGTTCCTCTCGAATTTCCGTATCAGCAGCGGGATGCCCTCCTCCCGCCGGCTCGAATGTCCCACCGGGTACAAGGCCTCGGCCAGCCCGCTGCGGGTTCCATCCTTGAAGACGACCTCGATCGCGTTCGGATTGGCGCGGCGCACCGGGTCCCGGTACATCTCGGTATAGCGCGGGTTCTCGGTCACGGTCATCAAGTCTCGCAGCCGGTCTATGCGCGGGTCCGACGCAACATCATCTTCATAGTCCTCCGCCGTGAGCCGGCCGTGCAGCAACGCAACCGCGATTGCGTACTGCAGGCAATGATCGCGATCGGCCGAATTGCGCAGCGGACCGGTCTTGGCGATCTTGGAAATAGTCATCTTGTGCGTCATCACCTCGATGCTCGCAATTTCGTCGAGCCGCTTCTGCGCCACGGGGTGCAGCTTGAAAGCACATTCGATCGAGGACTGCGCGTGGATCACCACCGGACACAGCAGCTTGAAGAACACGTTCTCCATCACGCCCGATCCGAACGGCACGTCGCGCCGGGGCTGCTCGCCGCCCAGAAAAGTCTTCGAAAACCCCCACTTCGGATGGCTGAATACCTGCGGATAGCCGGGTTCGTTCTTGAGTGCCATCAGCGCCAGGCGCACGGCCTGGCTGGTCATGTCGGCCGCAGCCCAGCCTTTGCGCGGGCCGGTGTTCGAGTCGTAGCGATGCACGCACAAGCCGGCCTCGAAGAAAGCAAATGAGATCGCATTCACGATCTGGCCGTGAGTGCCGCCGAGCAGCCTGGCGACTACCGCCGCGCAGGCGACCTTGGCCAGGAACGGATGGTCGATGCCGTGCTCCACCAGCGCAAGATCGCCGCCGAGCCGGCCCTGGAGCTCGTGCGCCTTGATCATCGCCTCCAGCACGACCGCCATGGCCACCGGCGCCTTGCGCTCGGACACGCTCACCCGGCTCACGTAGTCGGCGACGGCGAGAATCGCGCCGACGTCGTCGGACGGATGCGAAGTGGTCGGTGTCGTCACCCAGGTGTCGCTGAAGTCGAGCCAGCGCACCATGCAGCCGATATTGAACGCCGCGGTGGCCGGGTCGAGCAGCCATTGTGTTCCCGGCACGCGCGCGCCGTGCGTGACCGACGCGCCGGGCACCACTGGCCCGAGCAGGTTGACGCAAGAGGGATGATCGAGCGCTTCCAGCGCGCACGCCAGGCTGTCCATCAGGCAATAGCGCGCCGTGTGGAATGCCATCTCGCTGTTGACGGTATAGCCGCTCACGTAGTCGGCGATTTCGACCAACAGTTCGTCGGCCGGAATAATTGAGGCGGGTGCTGACAAGACTCGCTCCCCTGAAAAGAAATGGGCCGGGCCCGATATGAAACTCGAGCCCGACCCTTATTATTGTACAGACTAGGCGCTTATGCCCTGCCCCGCGAGGTAACGAGTCACCTCGGCCACGTCCAGGCGCATGCCTGCCAGCCCGACGTGACCGTCGGGACGCAGCAGGTAATAGGCCATCCCGGAGATTCCCACCCGCGCCAATTCCCTGTCATTGGCGGAATCTGCAGGAATCGCGTGAACGCGCACCAGGTCATTCGCGCTCGGCGCCCCGCCGGCAGGCGCGGGCTGCCCGATCACGAGCAGGTTAAAATGCGTGTCGTCGAGCTTCCCGAACAGATCTTCGACCGGGCCATTGGCCTGGAACTTGAGCTGCGCCCACGGAAAGCGATCGCCCGCGCGCGGCGCGCCGTCGGCCACGCCCGGCAGCGTTTTCGACAACGGGCTTGCGTGATAGGCAATGCCGGTCTGGGAGAGGGTCCGGAATGCGATCTGCCTCGGCCGCGCGAAAGTCATTGCAAGAGCGGCAATGCGCGCGAGGATGCGCGTGCGAAACAGCCCAGCGAGCCAGTTGTCGGAGACCACCAGCATGAATGCCCGATCGGTCGTGCTCAACAGGCGCTGGGCGACCGGGATGCGCTCGGCCTCATAAGTGTCGAGCAGGCCCGCGTTCGCCTGGCCCTTGACGACAAGCGCGAGCTTCCACGCCAGGTTGTACGCATCCTGCAGGCCGGTGTTCATGCCCTGCCCGCCCATCGGGCTGTGGACGTGCGCCGCATCGCCGAGCAGGAAGCAGCGTCGGTCGCGGAATTTTTCCGCGGCCCGGTGATGGATGCGGTAGGTGGAGAACCAGTCGCATGCCTTGAAGGACAGATCCGCACCCGCCTCCTGGCGCACTGCGGGAACCACTTCCTCCCAGGTGAGATGGTCCCGTGCTCTCAGATGCTTCGGCAGGATGCCGATGACGCGCCAGCGGTCGTGCCCGCGCATTGGGAAGAACAGGTGGAAGCCGTCGCGCCACAGGTAGACGTTCAACTCTTCCGGCACCATGGGCCCGGTCGCCTCCGTGTCGGCGACGAAGAACACGTGCTCGTAGGGCGCGCCGCCAAAAGTAATACCCGAGAGTTCGCGCACCGCGCTGCGCCCGCCGTCGCAACCCGCGACATAGGCAGCCGTGACCTGGCGGGTCGAGCTATCGGGCTGCTTGAGCGTCGCCACAGCATGACCGGCTTCCTGCTGGATGCCAGTGAGTTCGGTGTTCCACTGCACGGCCAAGCCCCAGTTGCGGAGATGGTCGCCCATGATGTGCTCGTTGTCGTCCTGGCCCAGCATCAGGACGAAGGGAAACGGGCTGATGCTCTTGCCGATGTCGCCCAGCGGGATATGCGCTGTCAACTTCCCGTTCGCCCACATATTGGCACCGTTACCGCGGCGGCCCAGCTCAATCGCCCGCTTTGCGATTCCGAGGTTGGAATAGATCTCGAGCGTGCGCGCATGCACCGCCATCGCTCTCGATTGCTGCGCCGGCCCGGAATGGCGGTCTATGATCATCACGCGCACGCCACGCCGCCCCAGCTGATTCGCGAGCATCAATCCGGTCGGGCCCGCTCCAACGATAAGGACGTCCGTATCCATAAAGGCAGTCAGGTTTGATAACGCTAACGTCCGCTCTCCAATACGCTTTTATGATTCATTCGGGTATTTGGCAAGCCCGGGGCAGCACAATTGGGGGGCGGCCAATGGTAACGTAGAATCCGTCGCAGGCTTACACGGAGAGACCGCATGAAAAATCTGCTGCTGTGCGCGCTAGCGCTGCTCGCGGGCGCGGTCACCTGCCCCGCCTTCTCCGCCGACATGCAAAAGTACCCGGCCCGGCCGGTCCGCGTCATCATTCCGTTTCCGCCCGGCGAAGCGGCCGACATCATTGCCCGCCTGATCGCGCCCTCGATATCGGAACGGATGGGCCAGCCGCTCGTCATCGAAAATCGCGCCGGCGCGAGCGGCCAGATTGGAATGGAGCTGATCAAGAACGCCACACCGGACGGCTACACCATCGGCGTCGGCCAGGGCGGCAACATGGTCGTGGCGCCCCACACCTACAAGAAACTGCCATACGATCCGCTCAAGGACTTTGCAGCCGTGGCACTGAACGCGACGAACTACCTGGCCGTCGTCGCCTACACCGGCACGCCGTTCAAGAATGCGGCGGAAATGATAGCGTGGGCCAAGGCAAACCCGGGCAAACTCTCGCTCGCGACCAACGGCGAGGGCGGCTATCCCCACCTCGCGTTCGAGTATCTCGCCAAGATGGCGGGATTCAAGTTCCTGCACGTTCCGTACAAGGGCGCGACCCAAATCGCCGGCGACGTGATGAGCGGCCAGGTCATGGCGGGGATCGGTTCCTACACGGGCATGGCCGGATTCGTGCAATCCGGCAAGATGCGGCTGATCGGCGTCACCAACCACGCGCGCGTGCCGGACAAACCGGACTTGCCGATCTTTGCGGATGCTGTTCCGGGATACGACATGCGTGGATGGTTCGGCTTCGTCGCGCCGGCCGCGACACCGCGCGACATCGTCAAGCGCCTGAATGCGGAAATCAACCGGGCGATGCAGCAGCCGGACGCCGTCGCCAAGCTGACCGCGGCCGGCCTGATCATCGCCAATGAATCACCCGAATTCTTCCAGGATTACATCAAGAACGAGTACGCCAAGTACGGGAAGCTCGTGCGCGACATCGGCCTGAAGCCGCAGTAGTCGCCGGGTGGCCGCAAATAATTCTGGTAACATCGGGATGATTTCGAAACACCCATTTTCCCCCGAACGTGCATGAGTCCCGACAAAACCCGAACCGATCCGAATCGCAATCAGGCTTCCACCCGCTCCCGGCGTGACGGCGCCATGCGCGCCGTGTTCGTCGACGCCAATCCCGCTCTGGCCGACGTCGCGCAACGCCTTCATCGCACCGATGACCCGGGCCTGACCATCCATCGCCATCCGGACATCAGGCCGGACGAGCTACCCGGCATCCTCGCGGGCGCGGAGATCGCAGTAATCGACCATACGCACCTGCCAACCGATATCGCGCGACGTTGCGACAGCCTC
>Ga0137410_10002182_pt1 | contig 13346 bp, 10 predicted proteins | sample CZODoug1_16funga_FD_108878 | JGI IMG/M metagenome (GOLD analysis project Ga0137410, IMG submission 108878) | Vadose zone soil fungal communities from Angelo Coast Range Reserve, California, USA - CZODoug1_16fungal (Illumina Assembly) | ecosystem: Environmental > Terrestrial > Soil > Vadose zone... | reverse complement strand
GATGCGGGGAGGGCGGCGTGACCCACGAGGACATCGAGGCCACCAAGGCGCCCTTGATGGAGCACCTGATCGAGCTGCGCGCGCGGCTCATCAAGGCGCTCCTGGCCTTCTCGGTGATGTTCATCGGCTGCTTCTTCTTCGCCAAGCCGATCTACAATGTGCTGGTCTGGCCGTTCGTATGGGTGGCGGGGCCCGAGCAGTCGAAGTTCATCTATACGGCGCTGTTGGAATACTTCATCACCCAGCTCAAGCTTGCGATGTTCGGAGCGGCATTCCTATCGTTTCCGGTGGTGGCGTCGCAAATCTACATGTTCGTCGCGCCCGGGCTCTATCGCCACGAGCGGCAGGCGTTCCTGCCTTATCTGATCGCGACTCCGGTGTTCTTCGGGCTCGGCTCGATGGTCGTGTATTTCCTGGTGATGCCGATGCTGGTGCGCTTCTCGCTCGGCATGCAGCAGGCTCCGGGCGAAGGTAGCGCCGAGATCGCGCTTCTGCCCAAGGTCGGCGAGTATCTGTCGCTGATGATGGGGCTCGTCTTTGCCTTCGGCATCGCGTTCCAGCTGCCGGTGATCCTCACGCTGCTCGGCCGCATCGGCATCATCACCTCCCAGACGCTCAAGGAGAAGCGTCGCTATTTCATCGTCGGCGCCTTCATCATCGCGGCGGTCCTGACGCCGCCGGATGTGCTGAGCCAGCTCTCGCTCGCGATTCCGCTCATGGGCCTCTACGAGCTGTCGATCTTCTCGGTGCGGATGGTCGAGAAGAAGGCGGCGGCTGCCGCGAACGAAGCCCCGCCCGAAAGCAAGCCGACGGAGTGATGATCGGCTAAGATGATGCTCGCTCGAGTCGCTCCACTCGTCATGGCCGGGCATAGCGCGTCGAAGACGCGCGTGAAACGCGCTTATGTCCCGGCCATCCACGTCTTTGCCGCTTTGCGCTAAGAAAGACGTGGATGCCCGGCGGCGCAGACAAGCTTACGCAGTCTGCGCAAGCTTGACTGCGTGCCGGGCATGACGGAGAACTTGGAATATCCGCCATGCACGACATCAAATGGATCCGCGACAACCCCGAAGCCTTCGACCGCGCGCTCGCGCGCCGTGGTCTCAAGGGTGAGGCACCGCGCCTGAGCGAGCTCGACGAGCATCGCCGCGCCGCGATTCAGAAGGCGGAAGCCGCGCTCGCGCGCCGCAACGCGGCCTCGCGCGAGATCGGCGCGGCCAAGAAGAGCAATGAGGAAGAGACCGCGCAGAAGCTTATGGCCGAAGTGGCGCGGCTCAAGGAGGACATTCCGAAACTCGAAGCGGCCTCGAAGGAAGCCTCCGACGCTCTCGACAAGGCGCTTGCGGAAATTCCCAACCTGCCGCTCACCGAGGTGCCGGATGGCGCCGACGAGACCGGCAACGTCGAACACCATCACTTCGGGGCGAAGCGCAACTATGGCTTCGATCTCAAGCAGCATTTCGATCTGGGCGAAGACCTCGGCCAGATGGACTTTGAGACCGCGGCGAAGCTTTCCGGCGCACGCTTCGTGGTGCTCAAGAAAGGTCTCGCGCGGCTCGAGCGCGCGCTCGGCCAGTTCATGCTCGATCTGCACACCACCGAGCATGGATATACCGAGGTCGCTCCGCCGCTGTTGGTCCGTGACGACGTGATGTTTGGCACCACGCAGCTGCCGAAGTTTGTCGATGATCAGTTCCTTGCCACGCGCACAATCACACGCACTGAGCTCCTGCACGATGCACTCAAGCACGCGAGCGCCGCTGACGCAGACCAGTTCAAGCGCGGCGAAATCGATCTCGCAGCTCTGGTCGATCGAATCCTCGAGCGTGCGCCACTAAAGGAAGACTTGTGGCTCATCCCCACTGCCGAAGTCCCGCTCACCAACTTGGTGCGCGAGTCGATCGTGGATGAAGCCACGCTGCCGCTCCGGTTCACCGCCTGCACGCCCTGCTTCCGCGCGGAAGCTGGTGCCGCCGGCAAGGACACCCGCGGCATGATCCGCCAGCACCAGTTCACCAAGGTGGAGTTGGTCTCGATCACCACGCCGGACAAGAGCAAAGACGAGCACGAGCGCATGCTCTCCTGCGCCGAACAAGTCCTGCAGAAGCTTGACCTGCACTATCGCGTCGTCACGCTGTGCGCCGGCGACATGGGCTTTGCGGCGCAGAAGACCTACGACATCGAGGTCTGGCTCCCCGGCCAGAACATGTATCGCGAGATCTCCTCCTGCTCGGTGTGCGGTGACTTCCAGGCTCGCCGCATGAACGCGCGCTATCGGACGAAAGATCGCCAGGTGCGCCACGTCCATACGCTGAACGGCTCGGGTGTCGCGGTCGGCCGCGCGTTGATTGCCGTGCTGGAGACCTATCAGCAGCAGGGTGGCTCGATTGCGGTGCCCGATGTGCTGCAGAGCTATATGGGCGGCCTCAAGACCATCGAGCGCGCGTAAGGCTCCATGCGCATCCTGGTCACCAACGACGACGGCATTCACTCGGACGGGCTCGACGCCTGCGCCGAAATTGCGCGTGCGCTCTCCGACGACGTCTGGATTGTGGCGCCCGAATACGACCAGTCGGGCGTCTCGCACTCGCTTTCGCTCAACGATCCGCTGCGGCTGCGCCCGGTAGGTGAGCGTCGCTTTGCGGTCAAGGGCACGCCGACCGATTGCGTCATCATGGCCGCGCGGCACATCCTCAAGGACCATCAGCCCGACCTCGTGCTCGCGGGCGTCAATCGCGGCCGCAATGCGGGCGAGGACGTGATCTATTCCGGCACGGTCGCGGGCGCGGTCGAGGGCACGATCCTTGGCATTCCTTCGTTCGCGCTGTCGCAGTCTTATCTGTCGCGCAGCGATCAGCCCCCGCACTGGGCGACTGCGATCGGCAATGCGCCGGACATCATCCGTCGCGCGCTCGACGCCGGCATTCCGCGTGACGTGCTGATCAACATCAATTTCCCCAATTGCCCGCCCGAGCAAGTCAAGGGCATCGCGGTCGCCGCGCAGGGCCGCAATCGCCAGGAGCGTCTGCAGATCGACTCGCGTTACGACGGGCGCGGCAACGCCTACTACTGGATCGCCTATGTGCGCTTGCGCAGCGCCCCGCCGCAGACCGGCACCGACATCTCCGCGCTCGCGGACAATCGTATTGCGGTGACTCCGCTGCGCCTCGACATGACGGACGAGCCGTTCATGACCCAGCTGGCGGCACTGTTCCACAAATAGGGCTGCTCGTAGCCTGGATTGAGCGTCAGCGAAAATCCAGGCACGACCTTGCCCAGCTGTGCGGCCGTTCACGCATTTCGCTTACCCTCAATGCGGGCTACGGTGACAAAGATGGCAGGCCCCGCCACGCCGCCTATATCGATTTCAGGGACCCGCAAAGAAAAGGCACATGAAGGGAACAGGCGTGCCCAGAGAGCCGCATAGAGAAGACGGCGTCAGCCGCATGCAGTTCCTGCTCGATCTGCGCCAGCGCGGCATCAACGACGTAGTGGTGTTGCGCGCGCTCGACGACGTGCCGCGCGAGCACTTTGTTGACGGCCGCTTCGCGGATGACGCCTATGCGGACCGCGCCCTGCCGATCGCCTGCGGCCAGACCATCAGCCAGCCGTTCGTGGTGGCTTATATGACCGGGCAGCTCGACGTGCGGCCGGAGCATCGGGTGCTCGAGGTCGGCACCGGCTCGGGCTATCAGGCGGCCGTACTGTCGCGGCTGGCACGTGAGGTGGTGACGGTCGAGCGTTATCGCACACTCGCAGATACGGCCCACTCTCGCCTGGCTGCGCTCGGCTACCAGAACGTTGACGTGATCGTGGGTGATGGATTTGCCGGCGTGCCTGAGCGCGCCCCGTTCGACCGGATCATCGTGACGGCGGCCGCCGAAGAGGTGCCGCGTACACTCACCGAGCAACTCGCCGAAGATGGCGTCATGCTGCTACCGCTTGGGCCCCACGGCGGCACTCAGCATCTCGTCAAATTAACCAAGTCTGCAGGAAAGCTTACTCGCGAGACTTTGCTCGCGGTGCGCTTCGTGCCGCTCGTTCCCGGCCAAGCCCGTGAATTATAACGAGTTTGGCTAGATATTGTTAGGGTTGAGCAGCGCCTAAACCCTTAAAGTCTTGTTTACCTCGGGGAGCTTAACTCACCCGCTGTGTGTGGCGTGGGGTGAGTAGGCCATGATTTGGGAGTTGCTGCGCGCGCGTTTGCGCCTGGTGGTGCTGACCGCGGTCGCGGCCGGGCTCGCCGGCTGCAGCTCCGAGCGCTTCGGCGACAATCGCTACAACGACAATCGCTACTCTGCGCGGCCCGCGTCACAGCCTGAGCCGATGGGCCCAGCCGCGATGGCGCCATCGAGCCGCATCGAGCAGGCGCCACTGCCGCCGCCATCCGGTGTGAGTGGACCAGTGAGCGGGCCGGTGAGCGGACCATTATCTGTCGCGCCAGAGGCGGGCTACTCGGGTGGCGGTCGCGCCATGGGCATGGCGAGCTATCAGCCGGCACCACCAGTTCCTCCCGAGATCACCGGCTCGGCGGCACCGCGAAAGCCAGCGAGCCCTTCGAGCCCTTGGAGCTGGGAAGGCGGCACCGCGATCATTGTCGCGCCGGGCGAGACCATCGATGTCATTGCGCAGCGCCACAGCGTGCCGGCGGCCGCGCTCATGGAAGCAAACAGCCTGCCGCAGGGCGCCGCCGTGCGACCAGGCCAGCGGCTGGTCATTCCGCGCTACATGGGAGCTGCGCCTTCTTCTGCTGCACCGTCGCCGATCGCGAGCAACGCAGGGGCGCGTCCATCTCCCGCGCCCGTGGCCGCAATCACGCCGGCGCAGCCTGCGACCGTGACCGGCTCGTCGGGCCTGCACGTCGTTGCGGCCGGTGACACGCTCTACAAGATCTCGCGCACTTATGGTCGCTCGGTTGCTGATCTTGCCAAGGCCAACAATATCGAGCCGACCGCGACGCTGAAGATCGGCGATCGCATTGTCATTCCCGGCGGACAAGCTCCGCATAACGTCGCCAAGGGCAAGGCGCCGCAACCGTTGGCGGCGCCATCCGCGAAGGCGGCGGCTGCTGGCAGGGCAGCGGCGTCCGCCAAGGCTGCTGCTTCTGCCAAGGCCGCCGCCCCCAAGGCGCTGCCAGCCAAGGCCACGCCCGCTCCGAAACAGGGCGAGCAGTCTCAGCAGGCCGCTGTCGTTACGCCGAGCGACGAGACGCCTGCGCCGACGCCGATCAAGGCTGACGCCACACCTACATTTCGCTGGCCGGTCAAGGGTCGCGTCATCGCGGGCTTCGGCCCCAAGCCCAACGGTCAGCAAAACGACGGCATCAATCTCGCGGTGCCGGAAGGCACGCCGGTCAAGGCGGCCGAAGACGGCGTCGTGGCCTATGCGGGCAACGAGCTTAAAGGTTACGGCAACCTGGTGCTGATCCGTCACCCCAATGGCTACGTGACGGCCTATGCCCACGCCAAGGAGCTGCTGGTCAAACGCGGCGATCAAGTCAAGCGCGGGCAGGTGATCGCCAACTCAGGCCAGACCGGCAATGTTGATACGCCGCAACTCCATTTTGAGGTGCGCAAGGGCCCGGCGCCGATCGACCCGATGCCGTTGCTCGCCGGCGGATAAGCAAAGAGTATCGACCAAAATCCGTCACCCTGAGGCGCGACCCCGGCCTCTTGAGCCGGGGGAGCCTCGAAGGGCGACGGCCCGGGCCGATCATCCTTCGAGGCCCGCGCATGGTGGTGCGAGTTCCCAAGTCTGTCGTGTGATGCGCGGGCGCCTCAGGATGACGGAGATGGGCTGAGAGATCTTCACCGCTCCGTCAGCTTCAGGGGCTTTGGATCAGCTGACCAGGGGATTTGTATATCTCGCCATCAGCTTGACGAGGTCGGCCTGGCGCTTGGTATCGGTCTTCGCGAACAGCTGGGTCAGATGCGTCCTCACGGTGGACACCGCAATGCCCAGCGCCTCTGCGACCTCGGGCACGCCGCCGACCTCCACGATGGCCAGCAGCACGCGCAGCTCGGTCGGCGTCAGCTTGTAAAGCTTGCCGATAACCTCTTGGGGGGAAGGCGTGTCCAGTGCCGCCTTATGCACGAACACGGCGGCGGCCGCCGTATAGGTGGCGCCAGCCCGGCGGCGCGCACCTGACGTCAGCGGCAGCACGTGGGCCACATGGTGCTCGCCGTCGAGCGCCATCAAAGGAATTGCGATGCCCTTGACCCCCACCGCCGCATCGCCTCCGTTGGCCATGGCGCAGACTTCGTTCAGCCCCTGCTCAGCCCTCGCATCGTTGGGTGCGAGCTTGCCGCCCACTGCACGCAAGAGCGAACCTTGGGCCAGCATGGCGTGGCCGCTCGCATTGGCGTGGACGATCCGCGTGCTCGCATCGACCATGAACATTCCGGCGCTGATGCCGTCGACGGTGTCGGCGAGACCGTCGGCTTCTGCTGTCTTGAGATCGATCACGCGGCCGATCAACGCCGCGCGACGAATATGCGGGATGATCAGCCGCATGCGCCGGCGCATCTCCTCGTCAGCCGGTCCATGCCGCTCGTGCCGAAAAACGCCGAACAATGCGGCGCCCGTCGCTGACTTCTCGAGCACGGCGGTCACGAAGTCGGCCAGCTGCTGCGGCCGTGCCCATTCCTTATAGAAGCGGGTTTCCAGGAACTCGTCGTAGGGCATGAAATCCGCGGTGGCTATCGGTTCGCCGATTTCGGCGAGGACATGGCTGGTCGTGGAGGGATCGAGCCTCACGTATGTCTCGAAATAGAGCTGCTTGTAGTGTGGCTCGATGCTGCCGGCCTCGTAATAAAGGTTCCCGCTCTTCTTGGTCGCGTCTTTGAAGACGAGCGCCGCTGAGAAGCCATCGACGAACCGTGCGGACTCCGCGAGCACCTCTGGCCACAGCGCCGGGTCGAGTGCCGCGTCGTAGATCTCGCCGATCAGCGCGGACAGTTGCTCAGATTCTGACATGGCACCGCCCTCAAAGAGAAAGGCGGACCTTCCAGGACTGCACCATCCAAGCGGAAGTATGGCGCGAGTGCGTCATTGCACGATTGCGGTCTTTGATGAGCGATCCATTCGGGGGATGCGTGTCGCCCCGTGTGGTAGCGAGAGGCCTATTCAGCAAGAGGGCGCGTGAGGAACCTGTTCACTTGAACAGAGCGGGGCGCTCACCGCTCGACCAGCTTCACGCCGAGCCGGCCGGCGAGATCCTGCACGTATTGCCACGCCACGCGGCCGGAGCGCGCCCCGCGTGTTGTCGCCCACTCGAGCGCTTCGCGCTCCAGCTCTTCGCCGCTCAGCGGAATCCGGTAGTGGCTGACATAGCCCGTCACCATGGCGAGGTATTCGTCCTGGCTGCAGCGATGGAAGCCAAGCCAGAGTCCGAAGCGATCGGACAGCGACACTTTCTCCTCGACCGCCTCGCCAGGATTGATCGCTGTCGAGCGCTCGTTCTCCACCATGTCACGCGCCATCAGGTGACGACGGTTCGAGGTGGCGTAGAACACGACATTGTCGGGACGGCCTTCGATGCCGCCCTCAAGTACCGCCTTGAGTGACTTGTAGCTCGTGTCCTGCGCCTCGAACGAGAGGTCATCGCAGAACAGAACGAAACGGTAGGGTGCAACGCGCATCAGCGTCATCAGATCGGGCAAGCTCTCGACATCCTCACGATGGATCTCGACGAGCTTGAGCTCGCCTTTGCCGTGGCTGGCGTTGACCGCAGCATGCACGGCCTTGACCAGGGACGACTTGCCCATGCCGCGTGCGCCCCACAGGAGCGCATTGTTGGCCGGCAGCCCGCGCGCAAACCGCTCGGTGTTGTCGACCAGGAGGTCGCGGACCCGGTCGATGCCTTTGAGCAGCCCCATGTCGACCCGGCTTACCCGCGGCACCGCCACCACTCGCCGGCCGACCGGGTGCCAAGTGAAGGCCTCGGCCGCCGCAAAGTCGGGCTCGGCAGACGGAGCCGGCGCCAGGCGCTCGAGCGCATCCGCGATGCGGGCCATAAGCGCAGGGCCATCCATGACGCGATCCTTGGCACCGTCCATGGCACCGTGATGCTGCGGCGTTTTGCCTTTGGCGGGGAATCTTTGCGGGGGGCGCTTGGGCATGGCGAGACCGTTGCAGTGCACACTTACCGGGGCGACGGCAACGCTGCAAGCGGGACCCAATCAGGCGGTGGAACCACGCCGCTACGTGCCTGAACCAGCGTTGCAATTGGGCCGCTGCCCGGTATAGTCCGCGCCAACCGGCGATCGAGCGGCAATGGAAAAACGCCGGTACCTTCCGACACTTACCCCAGGGGAATGACGATGTTCGTGACGCCCGCTTATGCGCAGGCCAGCCCGCTCGGCGATAGCCTATTGTCCTCGCCGCTCGTGGTAATGATCCCCATCATCGCCCTGATGTATTTTCTGATCCTGCGGCCCCAGCAGAAGAAGATGAAGGAGCACCAGGACCTGGTGAAGAACTTGCGCCGCGGCGATACCGTGGTTACGTCCGGAGGGCTGGTCGGCAAGGTCACCAAGGTGGTCGATGAGGAGCAGATCGAGGTTGAGATTGCCGATGGGGTGCGCGTGCGCCAGGTCCGCTCGATGATTACGGGCGTGCGCGCCAAGGGCGAGCCGGTGAAGGACGATGCCAAGAGCTAACAGGGCGAGCTAACAGGGCGGCTGCCGCCCAACGTAACTCATACGGGCATTTGGGGCATCACAGGGACCGTCAGCCATGATGTACATCTCGCGCTGGAAGGCGTTGGGCATCCTGCTCACGGCGTTGTTCGTGTGCATGCTCGCCGTGCCGAATTTCTTCCCGGAAAAGACGGTGCAAGCCTGGCCGAAATGGGCGCAGCGGCACGTTGTGCTGGGCCTCGACCTGCAGGGCGGCTCGCATCTCCTGCTCGAGGTCGATACCGGTGCGGTGCGCAAGGAGAAGCTTGAGCAGCTGCGTGACGACGTGCGGCGGGTGCTGCGCGAGGCGCGCGTCGGGCTCTCCAGTGCCCCGGTGGTGCGCGGCACCAGCGTCGAAGTGGTGGTCCGCGAGAGCGATCTGCAGACCGGGCTCACCAAGGTGCGCGAGCTCTCGCAGCCGCTCGGCGGCATATTGGGCGGCACCGGCCAACGTACACTCGAGATCTCCAACCAGGGCGGCGGGCGTATCCAGATCACCATGACCGAGCCGGCGATCGTCGAACGCGTGCGCCAGGCGGTCGATCAGGCCGTCCAGATCATCGAGCGGCGCATCAACGAGCTTGGCCTGGTCGAGCCGCTGATTCAGCGCCAGGGCACCGACCGCATTCTGGTCCAGGTTCCGGGGCTCGGCGATCCCAGGCGTCTCATCGAGCTCGTCGGCAAGACCGCCAAGCTCGATTTCCGCATGGTCGACGAGACCATGACGGCCGAGCAGGCGCTGGCGAGCAGGCCGCCGCCGGAATCGGAAATCCTCTATGGCCCGAGCCGCGAGGGACGTGCGCCCTACCTCGTCGAAAAGCGAATTCTCGTCTCGGGCGCCGATCTGACCGACTCGCAGCCTGGATTCGATCCGCAGACCAGCGAGCCGGTGGTCAATTTTCGCTTCAATTCCGCGGGCGCGCGCAAGTTCGGGCAGGCGACCGCGGAAAACGTTGGCAAGCGCTTTGCCGCCGTGCTCGACAACGAGGTGATCACAGCGCCGGTCATCCGCACGCCGATCCTGCAGGGCTCGGGGCAGATCTCCGGCAGCTTCACCGTCGAATCAGCGAACGATCTCGCCATTCTGCTGCGCGCGGGCGCATTGCCGGCGCCATTGACCATCATCGAGCAGAGAGTGGTCGGTGCGGGACTTGGTCAGGATTCGATCACCAAGGGCAAGCAGGCCTCGTATTACGGCGCTGCCCTCGTGGTGGTGTTCATGGTCGTCGTCTACGGGCTGTTCGGCGTGTTCGCGAGCGTCGCGGTGGCGATCAACGTGGCGATGATCTTCGGCGTCCTCTCACTTCTCAATGCAACGCTGACGCTGCCCGGCATCATCGGTATCGTGCTCACCATCGGCATCGCGGTTGACAGCAACGTGCTCATCTATGAGCGCATCCGCGAAGAGGTGCGCACCGGCCGCACCCCGATTTCGGCGATCGATGCCGGGTTTACACGGGCGCTCGCGACCATCCTGGACTCCAACATCACGACCTTCATCGCGGCCGCCGTGCTGTTCTTCATCGGGACGGGGCCAGTCCGTGGCTTTGCGGTGACGCTCGGCGTCGGGATCATCACGACCGTCTTCACCGCATTCACCCTCACGAGGCTGATGGTCGCCTGGTGGGTTAGGTGGGTGCGCCCGCAGAAGCTCGCGATCTCATAAGTGAGCGGGGCGCGATCATGATGCACATATCGCGCTTGAAGGCATTGGGCATCCTGCTCACGGCATTGCTGGTGAGCATGCTTGCCGTGCCGAGCTTCTTCTCGGAGAAGACAGTGCAGAGTTGGCCGGCGTGGGCGCAGCGCCAGCTCGTGCTTGGCCTCGATCTGCGCGGCGGCTCGCATCTGCTGCTTGAGGTCGATGCTGCTGCGGTTCGCAAGGAACGGCTCGAGCAGCTGCGTGAGGACGTGAGGCGTGTTTTGCGCGTTGATGCAGGGCTTACGCTGGTGAGCGTGCCGGTGGTGCGTGGCACGGGAATTGAGGTCGTGGTCCGCGAAGGCGACGTGCCGGCCGCGTTATCCAAAGTCCGAGAGCTCGCGCGGCCCCTCGCGGGCGTTTCTGGGGCAACCGGCCAGCGTACTCTCGACGTGGCGCACCTCGGCGGCGGCCGTATTCAGGCCGTCGTGACGGAGCCGGCGCTTATCGAGCGCGTGCGGCAGGCGGTCGAGCAGTCGATCCCAGTCATTGAAAAGCGCATCAACGCGCTTGGCACAGTCGAGCCAACGATCCAGCGCCAAGGCGGCGAGCGCATTCTCGTCCAGGTTCCCGGCTTCGAGGACCCGGAGCGGCTCAAGAAAATCATCACTGCGGAAGCCAAGCTCGACTTCCGCATGGTCGACGAGAGCATGACTCCCGAGCAGGCGCTGGCGAGCCGGGCGCCGCCGGAATCGGAAATCCTCTATGGTCCCAGCCGCGAAGGGCGTGCGCCGTACCTGATCGAGAAGCGCGTGCTGCTGTCGGGCACCGATCTTGTCGACGCGCAGCCGGGCTTCAATCCCGGCACCGGGGAGCCGGTGGTGAATTTTCGCTTCAGCGCGGCGGGAGCACGCAAGTTTGCGCAGGCCACCACCGAGAATGTCGGCAAGCGCTTTGCTGCCGTGCTCGACAAGGAGGTGCTCACTGCGCCGGTGATCAAGGAGCCGATCCTGCAGGGCTCAGGCCAGATTTCCGGCAGCTTCACGATTGAGTCGGCCAATGACCTCGCCATTATGATGCGAGCCGGAGCGCTCCCCGCCAAATTGACCACGATCGACCAGAAGCTCGTCGGCGCGGGCCTCGGCCAGGACTCGATCAATAAGGGTAGGAGCGCCTCATACTATGGCGCCGCGCTGGTGATCGTGTTCATGGTCGTGACCTACGGGCTGTTCGGAGTGTTCGCGAGCGCCGCGGTTGCGGTCAACGTGGCGATGATCTTCGGTGTGCTCTCGCTGCTCGGCGCAACGCTGACGCTGCCGGGCATCATCGGCATCGTGCTCACCATCGGCATTGCGGTCGACAGCAACGTGCTCATCTACGAGCGCATCCGCGAAGAGGTGCGCACCGGACGCAGCCCGATCGCGGCGATCGACGCGGGCTTCACGCGGGCGCTTGCGACCATCCTCGACTCCAACATCACGACCTTCATCGCGGCCGCCGTGCTGTTCTTCATTGGCACCGGCCCCGTCCGCGGTTTCGCGGTGACGCTCGGCATCGGGATCATCACGACCGTCTTCACTGCATTCACCCTCACCCGGCTGATGGTCGCCTGGTGGGTCCGGTGGGTGCGCCCGCAACAGTTCGCGATTTCTTGAGGCCTGTCCCGTGCGCTTGCATTCCTCCATCCCGATGTTGCGTATCGTCCCCGACGATACCAAGTTCGATTTCATGCGCTTCCGGCGCGTCAGCTTTCCGGCCTCGGCCGTGCTCTCGATCGCGGCGATCTGCCTCTACTTCTTCGTCGGCTTGAACTTTGGCATCGACTTCGTCGGCGGCACGCTGCTCGAAGTCAGGACAAAGTCGGGCGCACCGGCTGACCTTGCGAACATGCGCACGGATCTCGGCGCGCTTGGGCTGGGCGACATCCAGTTGCAGGAGTTCGGCAGTGCTGACAGGGTGCTGATCCGTATTCCGCAGCAGTTGGGAGGCGAGGCAGCGCAAAATGCTGCCAAGGACAGGGTCACGACAACTCTGGGAGACGCGATAACGATCGAGCGCGCAGAGGTGGTCGGGCCGCGCATCTCGACCGAGATGCTTGCCACCAGCACGATCGGCCTGATGACCGCAATTCTTGCGATCCTCGTCTATCTCTGGTTCCGGTTTGAGTGGCAGTTTGCGCTCGGCGCCATGATCGCCAACGTGCACGATCTGGTGCTCACTGTGGGCTACATGTCGCTGATGCAGATCGATTTCGATCTCTCGAGCATCGCGGCGCTGCTCACTATTCTCGGCTACTCGCTCAATGACACCGTGGTGATCTACGATCGTATCCGCGAGATGCTGCGCCGCTACAAGCGTATGCCGATGCCCGACCTGCTCAACATCTCGGTCAACTCGACATTGTCGCGCTCGATCATCACCCACTTGACTGTGACGCTCTCGCTGCTCGCGCTGCTGCTCTTTGGCGGGCACGCGATCCACAGCTTCGTGTCGACCATGATCTTCGGCGTGGTGCTGGTCGGCACGTACACCTCGGTCTTCATCGCGGCGCCGATTCTGATCTATCTCGGCGTTGGGACCACCCGTGCCGCCGTTGAAGAGACCGCCGAAGCCGTGAAGGTGTGACCTCGGTGGCGGGCGCGGCGCCATCCGCTCCGCATCATGCATGGTGTGCGGCCATCCATGCATGAGATGTTCGACCACTGCGAAGCGCTGGTTCGCTCAGCCGACAGGGATCGCTATCTGTCTGCGCTGTTCGCGCCGGCCGAGCACCGCGGTGCGCTGTTTGCGCTTTATGCCTTTCATATCGAGCTCGCGCGCATCCCCGACGTGGTGACCGAGCCGGTGGCCGGTGAGGTGCGGCTGCAGTGGTGGAGCGAGGCGATCTACGAGCAGCGGCCCGAGGAGATCCGCGGCCATCCGGTGGCCAATGCGCTGGCCGAAGTGATCGATCAATATCGTCTGCCGCGCCGGCTGTTCGACCAGTTGATCGAGACACGGCGGGCGCATCTCGGCCGCGAGCTGTTCGG
>Ga0137410_10002180_pt1 | contig 13353 bp, 10 predicted proteins | sample CZODoug1_16funga_FD_108878 | JGI IMG/M metagenome (GOLD analysis project Ga0137410, IMG submission 108878) | Vadose zone soil fungal communities from Angelo Coast Range Reserve, California, USA - CZODoug1_16fungal (Illumina Assembly) | ecosystem: Environmental > Terrestrial > Soil > Vadose zone... | reverse complement strand
GGGTGCCAGGTCGGATACTTCTTACCGTCGGGACCGGTGACGACGTATTGATCGTGCTGGGCTTGAGTACAGGTATCGATTGTGGCCGGCTTCCACTGGCCGACCGCGTGACTGTTGCCGCGGCTTGACGTGCCGCCACTGCCGGGCGTGGAATCACCGGCGCAGGACACGACCAGTGCTCCGCACAGCGAACCTATCGCCACAATGCCCGCGGCAAAGCGCGCGATCAGTCGTAGGACGCGAATGGGTGCCGGGTGCTGCATGAGTGGCAGCAGGATCAGATTACGGACCGGACTCGCGCGTTCGACACAGTGCGGGCGTCGAGCGTGACCAGCGCGCGGGCGCGCGCAAAACACAAACGACGGCGCAACCCACGGCGCAAAGAACCAAGGAACCCGCGTGCTTACGACACTCAAAGGCCGGACGACGCCGCTGGTTCGCGCGCACCAAGCCATTCAAAAAAGCCACGTACGCCGAGCACGCGATCTGCGAACCGCTCGGCGCCGCGCACGCGCGCAGCGAGATCCCAGCCTTGATAGCAATCGTTGAGCATGGACGCGGAAGGACGATCGAGTTGCGCCAGCGCCGCCGTGCGCTCCTTGGGCCGCGGCAGAAAGCGGCCGCGCGCGGCAAATGCATATTCGACAATCGCATTGAGCGCCTGGCTCAGCAGAAGCTCCGCGGTCACGGGGTCGCGCTGGGCAACGTCGCGCGCGTCGTCGAGCAGCGTCACGGCGTGATAACGCCGCAGCGTGAGTTCGTGTTCCGTCAGCCGCCAGCCGGCCACGAGGACCTGGCGCGCTTCTTCGGCCAGCAACTCGCCGCGGCCGAGCGGGTCAAACACAACATCGCCGTGGGCAAACATGTGCGCGGTACGCGGCCGGCCCGAGGCGGATTCTTCACTGAAGTAGCGGCGCACCTGGTCGGCCGGATTGATAAACACTTCGCACGGAATGCCATCGATTCGTCGCTGCACGCGCTGGCGCCACCCGTCGTCGTGCACGACCTGGATGTCAAGGTCGCTGTTCGGATCCGGCGCCGGGCCACCGGAGCCGGCATTGACGATGGTGCCGCACACGAGGACCGCATCGGGATTGGTCAACGTAAAGACCAGGTCGACTGCGTTCCGTAACGCCTTGAGAAAGCGTTCTGGTATGGGAGGAAGGGCAACAGACGGGCTGCTCACACGCGCTCCCGACGGCATTGCCCGCTGCCGCAAATTTCCTCTGGCGCGCGCATCGCACGCGGACAAATCGCAACGCGCCCCGTAGCCGCGAAGTTCCAAGTGGTGTTCACGAATGGCAGAACACTTCCAAAATTTGCTGGGGTGACAAAGGATACGACGAGCTGGCCAACATTCGGCTCGCCTACGGCCCGCTTTCGAGCGATAGCCAACACGTCCCGCTGGCGACGAGCGCGGCCGACCGCGGTTGCGCGCCGTCCTGCCCACCCAGCAGGGAGCTGATTTATCCCTGCACGTCTTAATCGCCAAGGCCACGTTTGCGGTAGCGCTCGCGCCTTAGCATCAACGGGTGGCACGTTTGGCGGCACTCTTGGCGGTGCTCTTGACCGCGCTCGCCGCGGCGCCCTTGTTGGCCGCAGCGGCGCTGGCCCCGCGTGTCTTGGCAGCGCTTCTTGCTGCTCCCTTTTTTGCGGCGCCCCCTGCCGCGCCCTTCGCCGCATTCTTTGCGTCGACCCTTGCGGTTGGCGCTGTCCGCCTCGCCGGAGTCGACTCCGGCGGGATTGGCGCTGCTCGTGCCGCGCGTGTTGATGTTCGCGCGGTGGATCGCGCGGCTTCGATAACGGGCGTGCCCGCGGCGCCTGCCGCGTATTTAGCGGCGCCCGGTTCGGACGCGCGCGCCGGGCGTGGCGCCCGCTGCTCGAACTCAAAGCCCACTTTTCCGCCAGGTTGTTTGACCAGATACGCGCTGAACTTGCGTCGCGTCTTGTTCGAGACGAAGCCACGCAGTAAATCCGTGCGACCCTCGGCCAGCAGCTTGCGCATCTGTTCCGGTTCGATGGCCTGTTGCAGGATCACTTTGCCCGAGCGGAAGTCGCAGGTCCGCCCGGTGCTCGCGGATTTTTCGCACACGTAAGCCATCGGCTGCTCGTAGACATGCGCCCCGCACCTCGGGCACGCGCCCAGCGGCGTCAAGCCCGAAAAGTCGACCGCCACGTCGTCATCACCCTGCGGCGAATTGCCGAAGTCGAATTCAAGCTTGTGCTCGTTCGTGAGCTTGAGTACGGCAGCGAACGGCCGCCCGAGCCGGCTGCGAAACCCCGTCAGTGGCCCGATCTGCTTTTCGCGCAACAGATCCTCGACTTCGACGATCTCGAAGAAGCGGCCGCCGGGATGTTTGCTAATCGAAAAATCGCACTGCGTACACGCGTAACGTCGGTAGTTCTCCTTGACCTTGCCGCCGCAATTCGGGCAGCGCGCCTTGAGCGTGACGTAGTCGCCCGGCACTTCGCCGCTTTCGGCGCCGCGCCGGATCCGCTCGACGATGTCCTGCGTCATCTGCGCGATCTCGAGCATGAACGCGGCGCGTGCGAGCCTGCCGCGCTCCATCTGCGCGAGCTTGAACTCCCATTCGCCGGTCAACTCGGGCGCATCGAGCGCATCGATGCCGAAGCCGCGCAGCGCGCGCAGCAACTGAAATGCCTTGGCGGTCGGATGCAACTCGCGGCCATCGCGCACGAGATAAGCCTCGGTGATCAGGCCTTCGATCACTTGCGCGCGCGTGGCCGGCGTGCCTAGGCCGCGGCCCGCCATCGCCGCGCGCAGCTCTTCATCGTCGAGCAACTTACCGGCGCCTTCCATCGCGGTCAGCAGCGTGGCTTCGGAGTGGCGCGCTGGGGGCTTGGTCTGCAATGCGATCGCCTCGATCGAATCAGTGCGCACGTTTTCATTGGCGTCCACTTTCACAAGCGACGCCGTTTCGTCCTGCGCCTCCCTGCCGTACACCGCGAGCCAGCCCGGATCCAGCAGCACCTTGCCTTCGGTCTTGAACGGATGCCGCTCGACGATGGTGAAGCGGGTAGTCACCAGATATTCAGCGGCCGGATAAAAGACCGCGAGAAAACGCTTGACCACCAGGTCGTAGATTTTCTGTTCTGCTTCGGACAGATGTTTCGGCGCTTCCAGTGTTGGAATGATCGCGAAGTGATCCGACACCTTGCTGTTGTCGAAGATGCGCTTGTTCGGTCGCTCCTTGCTTGGCAGCCAGCCGTTCTTGACGATCGCACGCGCGAGCGCGCCGTACTCACGCTGGCCCGCCACCATCTCGAGCGTCTTCTTGACCGTGGCGACGTAGTCCTCCGGCAGCGCGCGCGAATCGGTGCGCGGATAGGTGAGCACCTTGTGCTTCTCGTACAGTGCCTGCGCCAGCGACAACGTGGTTTTGGCCGAGAACCCGAAGCGGCCGTTGCCCTCGCGCTGCAGCGACGTCAGATCAAACAACAGCGGCGACAACTGCGAGCTGGGCTTGCTCTCTTCAGTGACCGTGCCGATGCGACCGCGGCAGGCAGCGACGATCGCTTCGGCGCGGGCGCGGTCCCACAAGCGTTCGGCGCGCGCGTCGGGGTCGTCGTCCTTCTTCTTGAAATCCGGATCGAACCAGCGGCCGTCGTAGGCACCGGCCTTGGCGCCGAAGGTCGCGCGCACTTCCCAGTAGTCGCGCGTCACGTGTGCGAGAATTTTTTCTTCGCGTTCGACTACGATCGCGAGCGTGGGCGTCTGCACGCGCCCGACGGTGGTGAGGAAAAATCCGCCGCCCTTGCTGTTGAACGCGGTCATTGCGCGCGTACCGTTGATGCCGACCAGCCAGTCGGCTTCCGAGCGGCAGCGCGCGGCATCGGCGAGCGGCATCATTTCGGCGTCGGCGCGCAGGCTTGTAAACGATTCGCGAATCGCCGCCGGCGTCATCGACTGCAACCACAAGCGGCGCACCGGTTGCTTCGCGTTCGCGTGCTGCATGATGTAACGGAAGATGAGTTCGCCTTCGCGCCCGGCGTCGCAGGCATTGACCACCTGCGTCACGTCCTTGCGCTTGAGCAGCCTGGTCAACACTTTCAACCGCGCTTCGGAGCGCTCGATCGGCGCCAGATCGAAGTGCGGCGGGATCACCGGCAGGTGGGCGAAACTCCACTTGCCCCGCTTGACGTCATATTCCTCGGGTGCACGGATCTCGAGCAGATGGCCGACGGCCGACGACAACACATAGTCGTCACTCTCGAAGAACTCCGCGGTCTTGGTGAAGCCCCCGAGCGCGCGCGCAATGTCGCCCGCGACCGAAGGTTTCTCCGCAATGATCAATGCCTTGCTCATGAGTCCTGCAGATGCTGAATTGAAAAGACCGGCGATCGCGCTGGCGCCGGCGCCCGAACGAGCCATCAGTCCCACCAAATCGGCGCCAGCGGTGAAGTCTTCAAGAGCCGCGTCTTTTTCCAGACTAACACTGCTGCCGGGCGGAGGCACAAGTCGCCTGGGAATCGAGACAAAAGTCGGGCCTGTCTGGCGACCGATGTCGGAACGATATCGCGCCCGATGTGGTGCCCGATTTTTATCGCGCAGTCGTGCGCGCCCGGTCGTTGGAGCGCCGCGCCGATGGCGCTACGAAGCGCGCAATCCAGCGACCGGCCCTTGGTGCGTTAATGCAGCAGGTGCGCTTCGCCGTCGTCGAGCAGTTCTTCGAGCAACAGCACGTTGATGTCGGCTCGCTGACTCCATAGCACCATTAGCACGACCACCTTCAGGGTCGCCACTGAAAGCGGCGATTCATCGACCGCGAGCGCGCGTTCGATCACGATTTCGCGCTGTGCGGCAGCGAGCTGCCCGGCGGACTCGAGGAACATCAGGAAGCGCACCGCGCTTCGGCCAAGACGCGCAACTTCGAAGTCGGCGAACACGCGAAAAGCCGAAGCCTGCGCCGGCCGCACTTGCACCGAGTCGTGGGTCACGCGCGCCAGACCTTGTAGCCAGAGGAGCGCGGCCGCGATTTCTTGATCCTCAAAGCCGGCGTCTTGCAAACGCTGCGACAGCGTCTCCGGCTCCGGGCACGCATTGAGCGCACCGTAGTTTTCGTACAGGAAAACGAGGACGGCGAACATCGGCGCCGGCACTGTAGCCGGGATGCTCGGGCGATGCAATCCGCCTTACCGCAACCTTTGGTAGCGGTTCCCCGGCAGACGCTCAACATGTTGGGCCAGTTCAAGATCGAGCAAGGCCGCTGACAACGCACCGATTTCAAGCGACGTGCGCGTGGCCAGTTGATCCGCGTCGACCGGATCATGCGTGAGTGCCGCGAGCACTTGGCGCGCGGACGCTGATAGAAGCTCCAATTCTCGCGGCATTGCCGGCGCGCCCGCATCGCCGTGCGCGGTGCTTTGCGTTTGCGCACCGCCCCAGGAAAGCTCTTCCAGAATGTCCTGGGCGCTGTCGACCAGTTTTGCACCTTCGCGAATCAGGCGATGGCAACCCTTGGACAACGGTGAATGAATCGAGCCGGGAATCGCGAATACCTCGCGCCCGTTTTCGGCCGCCAGGCGCGCGCTGATCAGTGAGCCGGAATGCAGCGCCGCCTCCACGACCAGCACGCCGCGCGCGAGACCGGCCAGCAATCGATTGCGGCGCGGGAAATTATGAGCCAGCGCGCCGGCGGCGAGCGGTAGCTCCGACAGCACCAGTCCGCGGGCGCGAATCTGTTCGGTCAGTGCCCGGTTGCCGTATGGATAAACGACGTCGACCCCGGTGCCCACCACGGCCACGGTCGGTGCTATCTCGCCTTCGTCGGCGGCGCGCAGTGCGCCGCGATGCGCGGCCGCATCGATGCCCAACGCGAGGCCGCTGACGATGGTCAGTCCGGACCGCGCTAGCGAGTATGCGAAGGCCTCCGCCGTTTGCGCGCCCAGCTGCGAGCAGCTGCGGCTGCCGACGATGGCGAGCGCCGGCCGATTGAGCAGCTCGCGCCGGCCGACCGAGAACAGCACCGGCGGCGGATCGATGATCGAAAGCAGAGACTGCGGATAGTCGCGATCGGCGAGCGTGATCAGCGCGTGCGAAGGATCGCCGGCGAGCCACGCTTCGGTCGTGGCCATTGCGCTCGCAACCGGATCGTCGGGCGCGGCGGCAAGTGTTCGCGCGAGACCTTCGGGCACAACGCGCAGCAGCGCATTGCGTCCGGCGGCAAACACCACGGTGGGCAGGCCGATCGCCTGCAGCAGCGCTTGCGCGGTGCGCGGTCCGACGCCGGGTGTCAGGGTAAGTCGCAGCCAGGCGCTGCGCTCGGCGTCATCCATGGCTCAGGATCGGCCAGCTGAAGGCCGGCGCGGATGTGCGCCGCCTTCCCACGCCGCAATCGCGTGCGCCGCGGCCAAACTTTGCAGCCGGGCGGGCGCCACGACGACGCAACCGGTTCAGTTGTGCACGGTTGCGGTGGAACCGGGCGAGACCGTCGGTGCCGGCGCGGCGCTCGCCTGCACCGGTGCCGACGCGGTGTCGCCGGCCAATTCGAGATCGTCCGGTCGTTCGAAGCGATCGCCGACTTGCACAGGTTTGGCTACACGCATCACGAGCGCGTAGGACAGTGTCTCAAAAACACGGAACACGAACATCTCGCCGATGCGCTCATCGGGCAACTTGATGAATTCGCGTTTCGGTGCTGTGCGATCGAGGACCGTCTCGCCGGTTTGCAGCAGCGCGAGGACATGACCGATTTCGAGTCCATCGCGGCGGCCGCGGTTGATCGCAACGATTTGCTGCGTGCCCGCCTGCTTCACACCACCGTAGATCGAAACGATGCGACCATCAACGGCCCGTTCGGGCCGGCGCGGCACGTAGGTGATCATCGGCGCGCGCTCGATCGGCACCAAGCGGTCGCCCACGCCGATCTCTTGCTTGGCTTCCTGGATCATGAAGGTCGCTACTTCGCCGCGCTTGATCAGGCGCGCCGTGCCGAGGAAAAACGCCTCGTACGCAATCGGACTCTTGCGCACCGTGTCGTGCGGGTCGTACAGCGGCTGCGCAGTACGGAACACATGGTAATTCTCGGTTCGCTCATCGCCGACGCCGCGCGCGTACGCCTGGTCGCCGCGACCGAGATTGACCCTGCCTTCGCTGGTGCCGACGATGCGCGGATAACGAGCCAGTTCGTTGGCGGCGACCACCAGCGGCTTCGACAGGAAGGGCTCGATGGCGTTGGCGGGAATGCTGGTCACTGCCGCGCGGGCGCCTTCGAGATCGCGCACGCGCGGAGACAGCTTCACGGCGTCACCGGGCACGCCGGGCAGGGTGTCGGCGCCGGTGCCGCCCGTTGCACCCGCAGCCACCCCAGACCCTGCAAGTTCGAGGCGCGCCCGGTCGCCGGACTTGACGAGATTCAGGGTCTGGCCCGGATAGATCAGATGCGGATTACGCACCTGTTCCTTGTTCATTCCCCACAGTTCCGGCCAACGCCAAGGGCTCGTGAGGAAGATCTGCGAAATTCCCCACAACGTATCGCCGGACTTCACGGTGTAGCTGGCGGGTGCACTGGGCGAGAGCGCTGAAAGCGGAACACCAGCCTGCGCCACCTGGTCGGCCATGCGCCGCTGCTCATCTGTGACCGGAAAACGGCCGTCCGGCGTGGACTGCGCGAACACTGGCGAAGCCAGGATCGCTGCGACAGCCAGGACAGCGCCCGTGGTCGACACGGTTGCGGGTAGAAATCTTCGTGCGGACTTCATCCAATGATCCTTGTTCCAATTTCGCAGCCACAGGCTGAGGGTTTGCACCACCGATTCGGGAGCCCGAAGGCCCACTCGTTCGCCCCGCTAGTACACACTTCGACCCACTCTGCGCGAAGCCCGCCACATTGCTGATACAGGGCTTAAAATTCTGCCCGTAGTGCCTTGATATCGCAATGGATATCGGCCAGGCTCAATCACCGACATCGGCGATGCCAAGCGGCTGGTTTGGCGCCCGAGTATCACGACCCGCAGCCTCTTGTGATTCGCTGAAAAAGCAGCCATTTTCCGCTTGGCGGCGGCTCACTCAGCGTGAAATCGCCTTCTGCCGGGGGCTTGACACGGTTTTTGGCGGTTAATGTGGAGCGAAATTGAACAGGGCGGCGAGGGATAAAGGCGAAGGTAAGCCCGACAGACGAAAAGCGACGAGGGGTGACGGTGGCGTTGCTGCAAATCATTGAGTATCCGGATTCGCGCTTACACAAGATCGCGCGGCCGGTGACGGTGTTCGACCAGCGCGTGCGCAAGTTGGTGGCCAATATGGCCGAAACCATGTACGCCGCACCCGGGGTTGGCCTCGCCGCGACTCAGGTCGATGTGCACGAGCAGATCATCGTCATCGATGTGTCCGAAACAAAAGACGATCTGCGCGTGTTCATCAATCCGGAGATCCTCTGGGCTTCGGACGAAACGACGCTGTGCGAAGAGGGTTGCCTGTCGGTGCCCGGTGTCTATGAAGAAGTGCGCCGCCCGACGGCGATTCGCGTGCGCGCGCGCAATGTCGACGGCACTCCATTCGAACTCGACGCGCAAGGCCTGCTCGCCGTGTGCGTGCAGCATGAGATGGATCATCTGCGCGGCAAGGTGTTCGTTGAATATCTCTCGTCGTTGAAGCAGGACCGGATCAAGGCCCGCCTGCGCAAGCGCAAGTCGCGCGCGGCGGCCTAGCAAACAGTCGCCACAGGGAATTGGGCCGCAGTTGCCCGGGCCGCAGCGACCCGCCGCCGCAGCTACTGGGTTCCGATCGGGTTGCGCGCCACACCTGGCGGCAATTTCGCGTCGGGATAGCGAGCCCGCAACTGCTTGAGTTCGGCGTCGGCCTCGGCGTCGCGCCTATCGCGCCGCAATTGCACGATGCGCGCAACCCACCGATCGAGATCGAGCGGCGCGCTGCTCTCGGCCGCGAGGTCGTCGCCGGCAACGGGCGCCGAGCGTTCGACCGGTTCGGCTCGCACGCGCGCCGCGGAGCTCGCGCCCGGACGCGCGGGCTTGACCTCGCTCGCAATGTTGCCGCTCATGCGACCGCTGCTCCCGCTCTCACTGGAGCCACCATCTCTCGGGCGCAGTGACCGATTGGTTCGAATGGCTTCATCGCTCGGCGCCTCGCTCTTTGGCGAAGACAACATCTTGGCGCCTGCGATCTCGGCCGAAACCGAAGGCTGCCGAGCGGCCTCGGCCTCATTGGCGCCGGCCTGTGCTGACGGTCGCTCGGCCGGCAAGGGCCGCGCCGTCTCGGCGACAACGGCGTTCGCGCGCGTCGTCGTGATCACCCGCGCATCGGTTGCGCTGGACGCTAAAGGGACGTCGGCCGTGTTGGACGATTCGCGCCCGGCGATCTTGCCTGCGCCGCCCGGGCCGGCACGCACGGCGCGCTCCTGTGCGATGTCGTTACTCGCCACATCAGCACGCGACTTGTCGTCGTCGCGTCGTAACGTCTCGACTGTTTGCGCTGGCGCCGATGCGGGCGCCAGCGGCGCGGCCGAATGAACAACGTCCTCTCGGCCCGGCGCGAACTGCGCTATTTGCCACGCAAGAACGCTCACCAGCACAGTAGCCATCGCCGCGACCGGCAATCGCCCCAGCGCATTGCGTGAGACGAGCCACGAACGCCAACCATCCCTGGCGGCTGGCGACGGCACCGAATGCGCGCGCGGACGCGCCGCATCCGCGCACGCCGCCGCTGCCAAGATTGCTGCGCGCGTGGCGGGACTCGCTTGTTCTTGCAGCACTGCGTTAGCCGCGCGATAGCTCTTCAATACATCGCCCGGCACCTCATCGTTATCGCTCATGACCATTCCTCCATCGCGACGCGCAGTTTGGCAAGCGCGTAGCGCAGGCGGCTCTTGACCGTTTCCGCCGGTGTGTCCGTCTGGCGCGCGATGTCCGCCACCGTGAGATCTCCTTCTGCGTGCAATAGAAACGCTTCGCGCTGCGCCGCGGGCAGGTGCTCGACCGCGGCGACGAATGCGCGCGCCTGTGCCCGCGACAAGGCGCGAACCTCCGGTTGCCAGATGGGATCGGCCGCAAGCGCCAGTGGCGCACTAGTCGCTGCTGCATGCGCGTCGTCACCTTGCCTTTGTTCTTCGTCGTCCAGGGGCACGGTGCGCGCGCTGCCCAGTCCCTCGCCGCGCTCCTGTGCGCGCCAATGGTCAATCAGTCGCGAGCGCGCGATCGTGAAAAGCCAGGTCGTGAATTTCGCCCGCGGCGCCCAGCTCGATGCATTGCGGATCACGGCGAGCCACACATCCTGCAGCAGATCTTCCGCCGGCGCGCGCTGTCCGCCAAGCGAACGCAGCAGGAAGCGGAACACGGCACGTTCGTGGCGCTCGAACAAATGCGCAAACGCCGCGCTGCTGCCTGCGGCGTAGTTGCGCATCAACTGTTCGTCGTCGAGATCAGCCGTCATCGCCGGTCAGCTTCCCAGCAAGCCACCACACGCGGCCAGGAGCAGTGACCGCCGGCGCCAGATGGCCCCGGACAATTCGCGGGCGAGCGACCGTCAACGTGCTGATATCGGCTGCCGATTTGCATGTACCAGCGCATGCGAAGCATTCGTCCGTGATCAGCCCGGCGGATCAGCCACGAAGCGGAAGGAACGTGCCGAGCCGGGAAACGGGTCGGCCGCAGCAGGCGCCAACGGCGCTGGCAGGATGCCTTGCGCTACCAGATTGTCGCGACTGTCGTAGTAGATCGTAATCACCTGGTCAGGTGTTTCGCGGCCGCGTGCAAAATCGGTCAGCGCAATCTGCGAATCCTCGATCCGGCCATGGCCAGTGCCGATCTTTTCGCGCTCGCGTTCCGGTGCCGCAACCGAGTCGGTCGACGGCGCTGCGGCCGCGCCGCCGTCGCTGCGCGCTGCAGCCGGCGCCGCGCGTCGTGCCTCGTTCGACATCGAAATCCGGGGCGTGACGATGGGCTGCGGCTGCTCGCGAAAAAATGCGACGCCGATCACGCCGACATTGGCCGGGCGCCCCGTGCGTGCCGCGTAGCTGTAGTCCAGGCGCGTGAACTCAAAGGCCGCGACTTCACTCTGGCTCTTGCGCCAGCCGGCGATCTGCCACCGCTGCCCGGGCGCGAACACATAACCGTTCTGATCCCAGGCGGCGGTCGCACCGGTCACCGCATTGATCCCATCCACCGACACGACCGCCAACACGCGCGCGCCGCTGCGATTGCCGATTTCAATCGCGTAGCGATGGCCCGGCATGCCGGCGATGTAGCGGCGGCCGTCGTGCCAATACAGCGGCAAGTGCTCGCCGTTGGTGCGATCGATGATTTGCACGTCGGCATCAGTGGACGGCATCTTGTGCGCATAAGCGGCACAGCCGGCAAGACTGGCAATGAGCGCGAGCAGGCAACAGTTGATTGCAGCCTTGGTGGCGAGGTGTGGCATGGGTGGCTCCGGCGGGTTGGCTTAGAGTTATTAACGGCCGCACGCGACCATCGGGGTTAAGCGGATGGTTCATTGGCAGAAAAATAGTTGGATTGGCAGCCGCGCGCGAGCGCTCGCTAAACTGACTGCATGCACCAGCGCGCACTGGTCCTGTTCTCCGGCGGCCAGGACTCCACCACCTGCCTCGCGTGGGCGCTCGCCCGCTATGCGCACGTCGAGACCGTCGCCTTCGACTACGGGCAGCGGCACGCAATCGAACTCGCGGTGCGGCCGCGCGTCGTGGCGGCGTTGCGCGCGGCGTTTCCGCAATGGAGCGCGCGCCTCGCGGACGATCACCTGGTGACCATGCGCGAGCTCGCGCGACTGTCCGACACGGCGCTTACACAGGCGGCCGCGATCAAGATGACTGATCGCGCCTTGCCCAACACGTTCGTGCCGGGTCGCAATCTCCTGTTCTTTACTTACGCTGCTGCGATTGCCTATCGGCGCGACCTGCCGGTGCTGGTCGGCGGCATGTGCGAGACGGATTACTCCGGGTACCCCGACTGTCGTGACGACACGCTGAAGGCGATGCAGATCGCGCTGTCACTGGGCATGGAACAGCGCTTCGTCATTGCCACACCGCTGATGTGGCGCGACAAGGCGCAGACCTGGCAACTGGCGCACGATCTCGGTGGCGCGCCACTGATCGCTTTGATCCGGCGCGAAACGCATACCTGTTATCTCGGTGAGCGCGCCCCGGAGCACGACTGGGGCGTGGGCTGCGGGACCTGCGATGCCTGCCGACTACGTGCTAACCGTTGGTTGGGCTTTCGGGCCGGATCGACCTCTTGAAACTTCCCTGGCCGCGACCAAATCGCGGTCGGACTGAACCAATGGACGGAATCAGATGAACGGGGACGGCAGCGCACAATCGCATCAATTCCAGGCAGAGGTCGCCGAGCTTCTGAGCCTGATGGTCCACTCGGTCTATTCCGAGACCGACGTCTTCCTGCGCGAGCTGATCTCCAACGCGTCGGACGCTCTGGACAAGCTGCGCTACGAGGCGATCTCCAACCCCGCGCTGCTGGTCGGCGCCGAGAAGCTCGAGATTCGTCTCAAGCCGGATGCGATCGCCAAGACGCTCAGCATCGCCGACACCGGCATCGGCATGGACCGCCAGGAGCTCATAGACAATCTCGGCACCGTGGCGCGCTCGGGTACCAAGGCCTTCCTCAAGGGCCTGAAGGACGCCAAGGACGGGCTTGGCCTGATCGGCCAGTTCGGCGTCGGCTTCTATTCGGCCTTCATGGCGGCCGACCGCATCACCGTGACCAGCACGCGCGCCGGCGCGCCGGAGACCTGGGTGTGGACGTCGTCGGGTGGCGCGGGCTTCGAGGTGGCGCGGGCCACCGAGGAGCAGGCGAGCCGCGTGCCGCGCGGCACCGAGATCATCCTGCATCTGAAGGACGACGCGGCGCGCTACCTGCAGCCGTTCGAGCTGGAGCGGGTGATCCATACCTACTCCGAGCACATCCTCTTCCCGATCGAACTTTTGGACGACAAGGGCGAGGCGCGGCAGGTCAATGCCGCCAGCGCGCTGTGGCAGCGGCCGAAGTCGGAGCTGAAGGCCGAGGACTATACCCAGGCCTATCGCTCGATCGCCATGGCGTTCGACGAACCCGCGCTCACCCTGCACTACAAGGTCGAGGGCCGGCAGGCCTACGCCGTGCTGCTGTTCGTGCCGACCACGCCGCCATTCGACCTGGCCGATCCCGGACGCAAGGGCCGCGTGAAGCTCTATGTGCGGCGCGTCTACATCACCGACGATGCCGATCTCCTGCCGCCCTACCTGCGCTTCGTGCGCGGCGTCGTCGACAGCGAGGACCTGCCGCTCAACCTGTCGCGCGAGATGCTGCAGAACAACCCGCAGGTGACGCAGATCCGCAACGGCCTCACGGGCCGCGTGATCGGCGAGC